>WNGN01002834.1_pt1 | contig 15171 bp, 13 predicted proteins | sample 5400561 | NCBI WGS metagenome assembly WNGN01 (sample SAMN13153379, study PRJNA577476) | soil metagenome | isolation source: 115 cm soil or saprolite under Garry oak tree replicate 2 | place: USA:California | collected 2016-06-15
TCGGAGTGGACGACGTGCACGGCGGCGACCGGCAGGCCGAGGGTGCCCGCGACGATCTGGGCCCAGGCGGTCTCGTGCCCCTGCCCGTGCGGGGACGTCCCGGTGACGACCGTGACCCGGCCGTCCGGGCCCACGGCGCAGCTGCCGAGCTCCGGCCCGAAGCCGGTCACCTCCACGTAGGTCGACAGGCCGACGCCGAGCTGGAGGCGGTCCCGGCGCCGGCGCCTGGCGGCCTGCTCCGCGCGCAGCCCGGCGTAGCCGGCCGCCTCGAGGACGCGGCGCAGCGCGCCCGCGTAGTCCCCCGAGTCGTAGGTGGCGCCGGATACCGTCCGGTACGGGAAGGCCCCGGCCGGGATCAGGTTGCGCCGCCGCAGCTCCGCCGGGTCGAGCCGGAGCTCGCCGGCGAGCAGGTCGACGGCCCGCTCGAGCAGCGCGGCCGCCTCGGGCCGGCCGGCGCCCCGGTACGCCCCGACCGGGGTCGTGTTGGTCACCACCAAGGCATAGCCGAACTCGACCCGCGGGATGCGGTAGACGCCGGAGGCCATCTGACGGGTCATCCTCGGCATGATGGTGGCGTCGCCGGGGTAGGCGCCGCCGTCGGCGAGCACCCGGACCCGGAGGTCGGTGATCGTCCCGTCCGCGGTCGCGCCGAGCTCGACGTCCTGGACCTGGGCGCGGCCGTGGCCCGAGACCAGCATGCTCTCGGAACGGCTCTCCACGTGACGCAGCGGCCGCCCGAGCCGGAGCGCCAGCGCCGCCACGGCCACCTGCTCGCAAGCGGCGGGGATGCGCGCGCCGAAGCCACCCCCCACCGCCGGGGCGATGACCCTGACCAGCCCCTCGTCGAGCCCGAGCGCGGCCGCGACGGCCGCGCGGATGAAGAAGGGCGCCTGGCAGGGCAGCCAGAGGGTGAGCCCGCCGGTGGCGGGGTCGGGCACGGCGACGACGGCGCCCGGCTCCATCGGGACCGCGGCGACGCGCTGGTTGACGAACCGGGCGCGCACCACGACGTCGGCCCGCTCCAGCTCGACCGGTGGTCCGCGCCAGGGCGCCTCGACGACCAGGTTGCTGCCGTGGCCGCCGAACAGCACGGGCGCGCCCGGGTCGAGCGCCCGCTCCGGGTCGGTCACCACCCCGAGCGGCTCGTAGTCGACGCCCACCAGCTCGGCGGCGTCGAGCGCGCGGGCCCGGGTGTCGGCGACCACCACGGCCACCGGCTCGCCGAGGAACCGCACCCGCTCCCCGGCCAGGACCGGCCGGGCGAAGGCGGCCGGCGCGCCGGCCGGCTCGAGCGGCGGCAGGCCCAGGTCCGCGGCGGTGAACACCCCGACCACCCCCGGCCGGGCGGTCGCCTCGCCGGTGGCGACCGCGGTGACGAGGGCGTGGGCGACGACCGCGCGGACGAAGGCGGCGTGGAGCGCGCCGGGCACGGCCAGGTCGTCGGTGTAGCGGGCCGCGCCGGTGACGAGCGGGGGGTCCTCGACGCGGCCCGCGGGGCCGCCGGGAAGGTTGCTGCGCATGCCGGTAGCGTAGGGCAACCGCCGCGCGGGCGCCCCGGCGGCGGCGCGGCCGGGCCGGACGTCCGGGTCGCGGCGCATACTGGACCGCCAGGGCGCGGTGCCCGCCAGGCGCCGACGGCGACGGACGGAGGCCGAGGATGAGCGTCCAGGAGTTCGCCCCGTGGGACCCCGCCTTCGTCGCGGACCCGTACCCGGTCTACGCCGAGCTCCGGGAGCGCGCGCCGATCCACTACGACGAGGCCACCGACCACTGGCTCGTGGCGCGGTACGCCGACGTGAACGCGCTGCTGCGCGACCGCCGCTTCGCCCGCACCTACCTCCACGTCGCCACCCACGCCGAGATGGGCCGGCCGGCCGAGCCGGAGTGGCACGCGCCCTTCTGGGACCTCATCCGCAACGGCATGCTCGACCGGGAGCCGCCCGACCACACCCGGCTGCGCAAGCTGGTGTCGAGGGCGTTCACGCCGCCGACGGTCGAGCGGCTGCGCGGCCGGGTGCAGGCGGTCATGGACGGGCTCGTCGACGACCTGTCGGGCGCGGGCACGGCGGACCTCGTCGCCGCCGTGGCCGAGCCGCTGTCGGTCACGGTGATCGCCGACCTGCTCGGCGTGCCCCAGGCCGACAGGCAGCTGCTGCGGCCGTGGTCGGCCGGCATCTGCGGCATGTACGAGCTGAGCCCGTCCGAGGAGGCCGCGCGCGGGGCGGTGCGGGCGAGCGTCGAGTTCTCCGCCTATCTCCGCGCGCTCGTCCGCGAGCGGCGCGCGCGGCCGGCGGACGACCTCGTGACCGCGCTCGCGCAGGTCGTCGACGCGGGCGACCGGCTCACCGAGGACGAGCTCGTCGGCACCTGCGTCCTGCTGCTGAACGCCGGGCACGAGGCGACCGTCAACGTCACCGGCAACGGCTGGTGGGCGCTGTTCCGCAACCCCGGCCAGCTCGCGCGCGCCCGCGACGACCCGTCGCTCGTGCCGCGGGCGGTCGAGGAGCTGATGCGCTACGACACGCCCCTGCAGATGTTCGAGCGCTGGGTCCTCGAGGACAGCGAGATCCGCGGGGCGGCCGTGCCCAAGGGGTCCGAGCTCGGGCTGCTGTTCGGCTCTGCCAACCGCGACCCGGCGGTGTTCGCCCGGCCGGACGCCCTGGACGTGGGGAGGACGCACAACCCGCACCTGTCGTTCGGGGCCGGCACGCACTTCTGCCTCGGGGCGCCGCTGGCCCGCCTGGAGCTCGAGGTGTCGTTCGCGACGCTCCTGCGCCGGCTCCCGCGGATGGAGCTGGCGGCGGAGCCGGCGTGGCGGCCCGCCTACATCGTCCGCGGCCTCGAGCGGCTGCTGGTGACCGTCTGACAGCCCGGGGCCCGCGTACGGCCGGGCGTCTACGCCACGGGCTCGCGGGGAAGGCACTCCAGGCGCCACCGCGCGGGACCGCCGGGGAGGGAGAGGGTTGCTCGCGTCGCTCACAGGGCTCGGCCTGTCGGCCGCCGCCGGCCTCAACGCCTGGATCCCGCTGCTCGTCGTGGGGGTGCTCGGGCGGTTCACGAACCTCGTCACGCTGCCGGCGTCCTCCCGGTGGCTCGAGAACGGCTGGGTGCTCGCGCTCGGCGGGATGCTGCTCGTGGTGGAGATGGTGCTCGACAAGGTGCCGCTCGTCGACCACGCCAACGACCTGGCCCAGACGCTCGTGCGCCCGGCGGTCGGCGGCGCCGTCTTCGCCGCGACGGCGGCGGCCGAGCGGGCCGACGCCTCGACCTGGATGCACGACCACCAGTGGGTCGGCTGGGTGCTCGGGATCGCCGTCGCCGGCCTGGTCCACGCCGGCAAGGCGACCGCCCGGCCGGTGGTCAACGTCTCCACCGTCGGTGCCGGGACGCCGCTGGTGAGCGCCGTCGAGGACGTCGCCTCGCTGGGCATGAGCCTCGTCGCGGTGTTCTTCCCCGTCCTCGTCGTGGTCGTGCTGCTCGGGCTCGGGTGGGCGGGGTACGCGGTCGCCCGGCGGGTCCGCCGCCGGCGGCGGCGCGTCGCCCCCGCGTCGTGACGGCGCGCGCGCCGGCGCCCCCAGACCGGCCCGGGCTTGCCCGGTCGCCCTCTCGTCTGCGAGCCTTCGCCCACCCGTCCCGGCCGGCACGTCCTCCCGGTTGGCACGTCGTCCCGATCAGCACGTCGTCCGGTGAGCACGCCGAGCAGCACGAGGAGCCGTCGTGGCAGTCCGAACCGCCCCCGCCCGCCCCGCCGGCGCCGCCGCCGGCCTCCGTACCCCGATCCTGGTCCTGTTCGTGGCCTCGGGTGCGGCCGGCCTCGTCTACCAGGTGGTGTGGTCGCGCGAGCTGGTGCTCGTGTTCGGGAACACGACCCAGGCCGTGTCCACCATCGTCACCGCCTTCCTGGCCGGCCTCGGGCTCGGCGGCCTGGCCGGCGGGCGCCTGGCCGACCGCGTCGCACGGCCGCTGCGGCGCTACGGCGCCCTCGAGCTCGGCGTCGCCGCCTTCGGCCTCTGCCTGCCGTTCGCGTTCGGGCGCATCGGCGATCTGTACCGGGGCGCGTACCCACAGCTCGTCGAGTCTCCGGCCCTGCTCACCATGGTCCGCTTCGCGCTCGCGTTCGCGGCCGTCGCGCCGGCGACCTTCCTGATGGGCATGACGCTGCCGGTCCTCACCCGCCACCTCGTCCGCACCCTGGACGAGGCCGGCACGCGGCTCGGCGAGCTGTACGCGGCCAACACGATCGGCGCCATGGGCGGCACGCTGCTCGCCGGCTTCGTGCTCATCGAGTTCCTCGGGCTCCGGCTCACCGGCTACGTCGCCGTCGGGCTGAACGTCCTCGCCGGGGTGGGCGCGCTCGTCCTCGGCCGGCGGGAGGCGCCCTGGCCGGCCCGGGCCGGCCGCCCGGCGACCAGCCAGCCGGGCGCGCCGGGCGGCCGCCGCCGGGTCGTGCTCGCCGCCACCTTCGTGTCCGGCTTCGTCGCCCTCGCCCTCGAGGTGCTCTGGACCCGGATGCTCGCCGAGGGCACCGGCTCGAACATCTACGTCTTCACCCTCATCCTCGCGGTCTACCTGCTCGGGATCGCCGGCGGCAGCATGGTGTACCGCCGCCGGTCCAGGGCCGACCGGGACCTCGTCGGCGTCCTCGGGCTCTGCCTGGCCGGGGTGGGCCTGGTCGCGCTCGCCACCGTCGCGATCGGCAGCGGCGTGGCCGGCCGCTTCCCGTTCCTGCTCGAGGCGGTCGTGGTGCTGCTGCCCGCGACCCTGCTCATGGGGTACGGGTTCCCGCTCGCCGGCCGCCTCGTCACCCGCTCGACCGAGGAGGCGGCCGGGAGCGTCGGGCTGCTCTACGCGGCCAACACGGCCGGCTCGATCCTCGGCTCGTTCAGCGCCGCCTTCCTGCTCGCGGGCACCATCGGCACCAACGCCTCGGTGCTCCTGCTCGGCGCCGTGGACCTCGTGGCCGGCGCCGCCCTGGTGGCGACCGAGCCGGCGTGGCGCGCGCGGGCCTACCGCCTGGCCGGGGCGGGCCTGGCCCTGGTGGCCGTCGCCGCGCTCGCCGCGTCCTCCCTGGACCTGCCGGTCACCCGGACGGAGACCGAGAACGAACTGCGCGCCACGGGCGACTCGGTCACCCACGCCGAGGACGAGCTGGCCACGGTCGACACGGCCGCCGGGAGGGGCTACAGCCGCCGCCTGCTGATCGCGGGGGTCGGCGTGACCTCGCTCACCGTCGACACCAAGCTGATGGCCTACCTGCCCAAGGCGCTCCGGCCCCAGGCGAGCGACTTCCTCGTGATCGCCTTCGGGATGGGCGGCACCTACCGCGCCGGGCTCAAGGCCGGGCTCCGCACCGACGTGGTCGAGCTGTCGCCGACCGTGCCGAGCAGGATGCCGGTGTTCTTCCCCGACGCGGACCGCTACCTCCATCACCCGGACGGCCGGGTGATCACCAGCGACGGCCGCAACTACGTCCGGCTGGCGCGCAAGCGCTACGACCTGGTCGCGGTCGACCCGGCCCCGCCGATCGAGAGCGCCGGCTCGGTCGTCCTCTACACCCGGGAGTTCCTGACCGAGGGCAGGGCGCGCCTCAAGCCGGGTGGCGTGTTCCTGCTCTGGATGCCCTACGCCCTGCCCCTCGACGACTTCAAGGCCCACGTGCGCACCTTCGACCGTGTCTTCGCCCACACCAGCCTGCTGCTCGCCCCCGGCCACCACGGCGTCTACCTGCTCGGCTCGGACGCCCCCATGACGTTCTCGGACGAGCAGGTCGAGCGGGTCCTCGGGTCCCCGGAGGCGCGCAGCGACCTGGCGGACGTGCCCGACTACCCGCCCACCGACGCCCGGGGCTGGGTCCGCGCGGTCCACCGAGCCCAGTGGCTCACCGACGGCCAGGTCCGCGCCTTCACCGGCCCCGGTCCCGAGATCACCGACGACCGGCCGCGCTCGGAGTACTTCCTGTGGCGGCGCGCCTTCCTCGCCGACAAGACCTACATCAACGAGGCGAAGCTGCGGGCCGCGGGCCCTGGCGGCTCGCCGTAGGGCGCCGCCGGCGCAGCCGGTGGACCGCCCCCCCGGGGAGCAGGGCGTCGGCCGCCGAGCGGACCTCCCAGACGGCCGACGCCCCGGCGAGGAACGCGGCGGCGGCCGCCCGGCCCGGGTCGGCGACCCAGACCTCTCCGGCCCCGCCGACCAGGCGCGGCAGGAGCTCGAGGAGCGGCTGGACGTTGCGCTGCTCGTAGAGCACGTCCGCGGCGAGCACCAGGTCCCACGGCGCCCGGTCGACGAACGGGCCCGGCTCGGTCCAGGAGCACACCGCGGTCGAGAGCGCGACGCCGTTGCGGGCCGCGTTCGCGGCCGTGAACGCGACCGCGTCGGCGGACCAGTCGGTGGCCAGCACCCGCCCGCCGGCCATCGCCGCGGCGATGCTCGGCAGGCCGAGCCCGCAGCCGAGCTCGAGCGTGCGCGCCTCGCGCGGCGCGCGGGCCCATACGGCCCCGGCGAGCGCGACGGCGCTCGGCCAGAGCTGCGCCCAGTACGGCAGGAACTCCTCGCGCTCGAAGGCGTCCTCGTCGAGCAGCGCCTCGCTGTCGCGCGGGCGCACGATGCGGACCGTGCGGCCATGGAGGCGGTCAGCGTGGCGGCCGTGGCGGCGGTCTGGGAGCACGACGGCCTCCTCGACGAGGTCGCACCATGGAGAGGGCGTGGCCCGCCCCGTCCCGGGTGCTCCTTCCTCCGGCGGCGGGGCCACGTCAGGCGGGCCGGCTCGAGGAGGGCGGCGAGGGGGGGGTGTCCCGCCGGAACCGCGTGACCTGCCCCTCCTCCTCGAGCCGGGCCACCTGCAGCCGCGACCACACCGACAGCTCGCTGCCCGGGCTCGCGGCGTCGTCGACGAACGCCGCCCAGGAGCGCCAGTGCCAGCCGTCGACCTCGCTCGGGTCGGGGGTCGGGTCGGCGGCGACCCGGCACAGGAAGACCGGGCAGAGCTCGTTCTCCTCGACGCCGTTCGCGCTCGCGCGGTAGGCGAAGTCCGGCAGCGCGAGCCGCAGGCCGGCCGCCTCCAGGCCGAGCTCGTCGCGCAGGCGGCGCCGCACGGCGTGGGCGACGGCCTCGCCCGGGGCGGGGTGCCCGCAGCAGGTGTTCGTCCAGGTGCCGGGAAAGGTCCGTTTCTCCCGGGACCGCCGCGTGACCAGCAGCCGCCCGGAGCGGTCGAAGGCATAGCAGGAGAAGGCCAGGTGCAGGGGGGTCGACGCGCCGTGCACGGCGGCCTTGTCGGCCTCCCCGACCGGCTCGCCGTCCCGCCCGAGCAGGACGACGCGCTCGACCGCTCGTCCGGCTCCGCGCTCGCTCGGCTGGCTGGTCGTCACGGCGGGCCTCCACGGGAGGGTGCACGGTGACGCCGACGATACCGGGAGCGCCCGGCGCGCGCCCCTCGGCGGTTTCCCTCTCTTCGGGGATGGGTAGTGCCCGCACCAGGTCTGCTCTGGCAGACGAGCAACCCACGAGAGGGAGACCCCATGAGCCTCGGTGCGAGCATCTTCCTGATCGTCATCGGCGCGATCCTCGCGTTCGCCGTCCACGTCAGCACCTCGGGATTCGACGTCAACACGGTCGGCGTCATCCTGATGGCCGCGGGCCTGGTCGGGCTGGTCCTGACGCTGGTACTCTCGAGCGGCTCCCGCTACCGCCGCCGCCGCTCCGTCGTCGGCCCGGACACCATCGTCGAGGAGCGGCCGGTCATCCGGGAGCGCCGCGTCGAGCGGGACGTGGACGTCCCGCCGAGCGACATCCCCTGACGTCCTCGGCGAGCGCCCGGGAGGGAGGACCGCCGTGCCGATCGCCACTCCCGACGTGTACGCCGAGATGCTCGACCGGGCGAAAGCTCGCGAGTTCGCCTACCCCGCGGTCAACGTGACCTCCTCGGAGACGCTCAACGCCGCCCTCGCCGGCTTCGCGGAGGCGGGCAGCGACGGCATCGTGCAGATCACCACCGGCGGCGCGGAGTTCCTGTCCGGCCAGAAGGTCAAGGACATGGCCGCCGGTGCGGCCGCGCTCGCCGAGTTCGCCCACGTGGTGGGGGCCGGGTACCCCGTGCATGTCGCCCTCCACACCGACCACTGCCCCAAGGGCGCGCTCGACGGCTACCTGCGCCCGCTCCTGGCGCTGTCGCAGGAGCGCGTGGCGGCGGGCAGGCAGCCGCTGTTCCAGTCCCACATGTGGGACGGCTCGGCCGTGCCGCTCGAGGAGAACCTCGCCCTCGCCGGCGAGCTGCTGGCCGAGTGCGTCAAGGCCAGGACCGTCATGGAGATGGAGATCGGCGTCGTCGGCGGCGAGGAGGACGGCGTCGTCGGCGCGTTCGACGAGAAGCTCTACACCACGGCGGAGGACGCGCTGCGCACCGCCGAGGTGCTCGGCACCGGGGAGCGGGGCCGCTACCTGCTCGCCGCCACGTTCGGCAACGTGCACGGCGTCTACAAGCCGGGCAACGTGGAGCTCCGCCCCGGCATCCTCGACGAGATCCAGCGGGCCGTCGGCGCCCGCGTCGGCAGGGACAAGCCGTTCGACCTGGTGTTCCACGGCGGCTCCGGCTCGCTGCTCGAGGAGATCCGCGAGGCGGTGTCGTACGGCGTGGTGAAGATGAACGTGGACACCGACATGCAGTACGCCTTCACCCGGGCGATCGCCGGCCACATGTTCAGCAACTACGACGGCGTGCTCAAGGTCGACGGCGAGGTCGGCGAGAAGAAGGCCTACGACCCGCGGAGCTTCATGCGGAAGGCCGAGGCCTCGATGGCCGCCCGCGTGGTGCGCGCCTGCGAGGACCTCCGGTCCGCCGGCAACTCGCTGGCCGCCTGACGCGCCGCCCGCCGGCACGGCGGACGACCCGGGCGGCGGGCCGCCGGGGGGGCCGGGGGGGGGGGTCTCGGCGGGCGGCCGGGCGGCCTCAGGCCGGCTCGCCGGCCGGGCGGCGGTGGGCGTCCAGCGCACGGTCGACGAACGCGCCCGCCGAGCCGAGGTAGGCGGCCGGGTCCAGCGCGGCGTCGAGCTCGTCCGGCGTCAGGTGCTCCCGCACGGCGGGGTCGTCGAGCAGCACCTCGCGCAGGGACCGCCCGCCCGCCGCCGCCCCGGCCGCGGCCTCGACGAGGTCGTGGGCGGCCAGCCGGCCGACGCGGCCGGCGAGCACGGTGGCCACGTGCTCGGCCATGAGCAGGCCGTCGGTCATCCGTAGATTGGCCGCCATCCGCTCCGGGTCGACCTCGAGCCCGCCGAGCACCTCGCGCATCCGGGCGGCCGCTCCCCCGGCGATCCGGAGCAGGTCCGTCAGGGGCTCCCACTCGGCGTGCCAGCCGCCCGCCGCCCGCTCGTGCTCCTGTACGGCCGCGGCGAGCACGGTGGCCACGAGCCCTGGGGCGCGCAGCGCGGCGGCCGTGGTCAGCACCGCGCCGACCGGGTTGCGCTTGTGCGGCATGGTCGACGACCCCCCGCGGCCCGGCGCGTGCGGCTCGGCGACCTCGGCCACCTCCGTCTGGGCGAGCAGGACCACGTCGCGCGCCACCTTGCCGAGCGTGGCGGCGGCCATGCCAAGGGCCGTGGCGACCTCGGCCACCCGCGTCCGGTCGGTGTGCCAGGGCAGCACCGGCTCGGCCAGCCCCAGCTCGTCGGCGAGGAGCCCGGCCACCTCGGTCCCGTGCCCGCCGAGGGAGGCGAGCGTGCCGGCGGCCCCGCCGAGCTGGACCGCGAGCCGGGCGTCGCGGACGTCGGCCAGGCGCGCCCGGGCCTGGCCGATCATCGACAGCCACCCCGCGGCCTTGAGGCCGAACGTGACCGGCAGCGCCTGCTGCAGCATGGACCGCCCGGCCATGACCGTCATCCGGTGCGCCCGCGCGAGCCCGGCGCAGCTCTCCGCCGCGGCGGAGAGGTCGGCGAGCAATGGCGCGAGCGCCCGTCGGCACACCAGCATCGCGGCCGTGTCGAGGACGTCCTGGCTGGTCGCCCCGTGGTGGACGTGCCGTGAGGCGGGCTCGGGCACGGCGCCGGTCAGGGCGCGCACCAGCGGGATCACCGGGCTGCCCGAGCGGGCGGCCTCGCGGCCGAGGGCCGCCGCGTCGAACCTGGACGCCTGGCAGTGCTCGGCGATGACGGCCGCCTCGGCCGCGGGGACGAGGCCGGCCCGGGACGCCGCCCTCGCGAGCGCGGCCTCCACGTCCAGCATGGCCTGCACCCACGCCTCGTCCGAGACGGCCCCGGCCACCTCGTCCGTGGTGAAGATCGGGTCGAACAGGCCCTCAGACGGCGAAGAAGGCGGTCTCATGCTCCCCCTGCAGGCGGATGTCGAAGCGGAGGGCGTCGCCGGCAGCGGTCGCGACCAGGGTGGCCCGGACCGCGGGGTCCTCGATCGACGCGAGCACCGGGTCGATCGCGTTCGCCTCGGCCTCGTCAGGGAAGTAGCAGCGCGTCACCAGGCGGTTCAGCAGGCCCCTGGCGAACACCGAGACGTCGACGTGGGGTGCCTGCACGCCGCCGTCCGGCCCGGGCACCGGCCCGGGCTTGACGGTGAGGACGTGGTAGCGCCCGTCGGCGTCCGTCGGGCAGCGGCCGAAGCCCCGGAAGCCGCCGCCGTCGACCGGGCCCCGCGGGTCGTCGGGGTGCGCGAAGCGGCCGCCGGCGTCGGCCTGCCACGTCTCCACGAGCGCGTCGGGCACGGGCGCCCCGGCACCGTCGAGGACCTGTCCCTCGATGCGGATCGCGCCAGGGTGGCCCTCGGGGACCACGAAGGGGCCGTCGGGCCAGGGCAGGGCGTGGCTGAAGAACGGCCCGATCGTCTGGGACGGCGTGGGGGAGAGGCCCATGCCCTACCCCTCCTCCGTCGGCGTCCGCTCCCGCCCGCGCAGGACCACGTCGAACTGGTAGCCGGTCGCCCACTCGGGCACGGTCGTGCCCAGGTCGAACCGGGAGACGAGGCGCGCCCGGTCCCTCGGGTCGCGGACCGAGCTGAGGACCGGGTCGTGGTCGAGCAGCGGGTCGCCGGGAAAGTACATCTGGGTGATGAGCCGGGTGACGAAGGCGCGCCCGAAGAGGGAGAAGTGGACGTGCGCGGGTCGCCAGGCGTTGGGGTGGTTGCGCCAGGGGTAGGGGCCCGGCTTGACCGTCACGAACCGGTAGCGTCCCTCGGCGTCGGTCAGGCAGCGGCCGACCCCGGTGAAGTTCGGGTCGAGCGGGGCCTGGTGCTGGTCGGCCGCGTGGGCGTAGCGGCCGGCCGAGTTCGTCTGCCAGATCTCCACGAGCGTGCCCGGCACGGGCCGCCCGTCGCCGTCGAGGATCCGCCCGCCGAGGACGATCCGCTCGCCGATCGGCTCGCCGGCGCGCTGGCGGGTGAGGTCGTGGTCCAGCTCGCCCACCCGGCCCTCGCCGAGGAGCGGCCCGGTGACCTCGGTGAGCAGGTGGGGGAGCACCGTGAGCGGCCGCCTCGGCGCGCGCAGCCCGGTGGAGCGGTAGGGCGGGTACAGGTATGGCGGGTGGACGTCCGCGTCGTCGCGGCGGTACCCGGGGACGGCGGGACCCGGCCCGGCCCCGCCCGGTGCTCCCGTCGTGGTGTGCGGCATCCGGCCTCCTCCGTGCTCCCGGACAAAGGATACCCGGCCCGACGGCCAGCACCAGGGTGCCGCCCGCGGTGGCGAGGGAGGAGACCGTCGCCCAGTCAGCCATCTTCCAGGGAGCGCAGCGGAACGGCACGCCGCTCCCGCGGATCCAGGTCGGTGCGGGTGTCGAGCGGGAGGAGCTCGAAGTACGCCGTCTCGCCCATCCTGGCGTGGAACATGCGGTGGGTCAGCGGGACGAGCGCGCCCTGCAGGAGCGGGTGCTTGCGGGCCAGCAGCCGGGCGGCGTGGGCGGCCTCGGGGCCGCGGAGGCGCCTCGCGCGAGCCTGGATCGCCGGGCCGGTGGGCCTGCCGCGCGTGGTGCAGGGCGCGAGCTCGACCATGGGGTTGTTGCGCATGCGCCGCACCTTCCAGCCGTTCCCCGGGCTGCGGACGAAGCCGCGAGCCCCGTCGACGGCCATGCTGACCGGCGCGCCGACCGGGGTGCCGTCGCGGCGGTAGCTGGTGAGCAGGACCGTCTTCTGGCGCACGAAGGGCCGGAGCGCCACGGTCGTGGCGGTGGTGACCTCGCCGACGACCCAGCCGAGCTGCCGCAGCCGCACGACCAGGGCCACCGCCACGACGAGCGACCACGCGGCCAGCATCCACGGATCCCAGCCGTGACCGCCGAGGTCCAGGTCGACGGCGTGGTTGACGGCGTGGGCGGTGTTACCGGCCAGGAACCCGGCCAGCACCAACGCGACCGTGTCGCGCCAGATCAGCGACGACAGCAGCGTGGCGCCGATGCCGAGCTGGAACGCGCCGGCGTCGTGCACGAAATGCAAGCCGGCGGGGAAGTTGGCGAAGTCGGCGAACGAGCCGGGCCACGCCAGCCCCCACACGCCGGCTGCCAGCATGAGGGCCCCTGCCAGCGCCGTCACGCTCGCCACGAGCGCCCAGCCTCGCCTGCCCCCCGCGCTCGTGGTCGAGCTGTCGGCGCTCACCGGGTCACCTCTTCTCCTTCTGGTTCTGCTGCCCCACGCGGGCGGCAGGGCCTCCCAGCCCCTGGGCGAACCCCGCGCGCCAGCTGGGGTAGGCCGGCTGCCAGCCCAGGTCCCGCCTGGCCTTGGCGTTGGACGCGCCACGGATGTCGGTCATCAGGACGACGCCGTGCTCGCCGACGACGAGCCGGGCGAGGGGCGCCGGCAGGTGCCACGGCGGCCTCGCCCCGATGGCGGCGGCCAGCGCCGGGAGCCACTCCGAGACGGGAGCCGGATCGTCGTCGACGACGTTGTAGACGCCGGGCGCGCCGCGCTCGACGGCGGCGACGGTGGCGGTGGCGGCATCGTCGATGTGGACGAACGACCACACACCCGTGCCCCCGCCCACGATCGGGTAGCGGCGGCGGATCGGGTCCAGCTGCGACCCTCCGTCGCCGAGCGAGGTGCCCGGCCCGTAGAAGGCCCCGTAGCGCAGGACGATCCCCTCGAGCTCCTCGGCGCCGAGCGCCGCGGCCTCCAGGTGGCGGATGGCGTCGAAGGTGCTTCGGAGGGCGGCGGGGGGATTCGGGTCGAGCGGGTCCTCCTCGCGCTTCACCGGTCCCCCGACGCGGGCGTAGGGCCAGCCCGCGAAGCTCTGCGCCACGAACCGGCGAGCTCGGGCCGCTCGGGCGGCGGCGAGGAGGTGATCGGTCCCCTCGGTCCGCAGGCGGTTGGTGACCCTGAACCCTTCGTCGACCTTCCGCACGTCGGTGAAGCCGGCGAGCGCGGTCAGCTCGTGCACGACCACCTCGGGCCCGGCCCGCAGGACGGCGGCCATCACCGCGTCGGGGTCGAGGGGGTCCACCACCGCCGGCTCGGCGCCGGCGGCCTCGATCGCCCGTGCCCTCTCCGGCGACCGGGTCGTGCCGATCACCTCGTGGCCGTTCTCCACCAGCAGGGGAACCAGGCGCCGGCCCAGCGCACCCGTTGCTCCCGCGACCAAGATCCTCATGGCGGTTCCTTCCCTGTTGTCGTCTCCTGTCACGAGACAAGGCGGGACCCGCCGCTGTGACACCCCGGCTCCGCCGGGATGTCACGGGGGGACGGGCCGCGTTGTCTCGAGGGACGATGGGAGCCGACCAAAGGCGGGGAGATGGAGAGCGGCGACGCCTACCAGGAGCTCCGACCGCTGCTGTTCTCGATCGCCTACCGGATGGTGGGGAGCGTCAGCGAGGCGGAGGACATCGTGCAGGAGACCTTCCTGCGGTTCCACCGCGCCGTGCGGGAGGGCGCCCAGGTCGAGTCGCCGAAGGCGTACCTGTCGACGGTCACGACCAGGCTCGCCGTCAACCACCTCCGCTCGGCCCGGGTGCGGCGGGAGCAGTACGTGGGGACGTGGCTGCCCGAGCCGCTCCTCACCGACTCCGACGACGACGCCGCGCAGCACGCGGAGACCGCCGACTCCCTGTCCATGGCGTTCCTGGTCCTGCTCGAGAGCCTGTCGCCGGTCGAGCGCGCGGTGTTCCTGCTGCGCGAGGTCTTCGGCTACCCCTACGACGAGATCGCCCGGGTGGTGGGCAAGACCGAGGACAACTGCCGCCAGCTCGCCGCCCGCGCGCGCCGGCACGTCGAGGCGAGGAAGCCCCGATTCGAGGCCTCACGCAGGCAGCGCGAGGAGCTTGCCCGGAGGTTCTTCGCGGCGGTCGAGCAGGGCGACACCGAGGGGCTGGTGAACGTGCTGGCCGCCGACGCGGTGATGTACGGGGACGGCGGTGGCAAGGCCCCAGCGGTCGCCCAGCCGATCCACGGTCGGGAACGGGTCGCCCGCTTCCTGCTCGGACTGAGTCGGCAGGCACGGCGCCTGGACGTGCGCTCTCAGGTCACCGAGATCAACGGGCAGCCCGGGGCGCTCACGTTCGACCCCGAGGGCCGTCTCGTCAACGCCTTCGCGCTGGACATCGCCGACGGCCGAGTGCAGGCCGTTCGCTCGATCGTCAACCCGGACAAGCTCCGGCACCTGGGTCTGGTCGCGGACCTGGGCCGGCTGCTGCGCAGAGGAACCGACCCCGGCGACGGCTAGACCGAGCAAGGCAAGAACATGGCGTAGGCCCAAGCTCGGCATTGCCAGTACAGGCCTTGGATAGCGAACGGGTCGGCGTGGCGGGTCCGTCTGGGGTGCGGCTGTCCGGGCCGGGAGCCGTCCGGTGGCTGACGGGTGGCCGGTGGCGGATGGTGGGTTATCGGGGGGTTGGTGGTTGGTGGGGGTCGCCGTCGCGGGCGGGAGCGGGTTGGAGGTCGCCGTGGTGGGTGGCGCGGTGGTGGGTGCGGCACAGCAGCACCAGGTTGTCGAGGCTGGTCGGCCCCCCGTCGAGCCAGTGGCGCAGGTGGTGGGCGTCGGTGTAGGCCGCCGGGCGGTCGCAGCCGGGCGCGGTGCAGCCGTGGTCGCGGGCGGCGAGCGCGCGGCGCAGGCGGGTGGGGATGACCCTGGTGGTGCGCCCAAGGTCGATCACCTCCTGTGGGGTGCCGCCCAGCGCGGGCGGCAGCCCCGCCAGCGCCGCCCGCAGGCGGCCGGTCAGTCCGGTGGGGTCGCCGCTTTGCCGTCCAGTCAGCCCGTCGGG
>WNGN01003124.1_pt1 | contig 15160 bp, 16 predicted proteins | sample 5400561 | NCBI WGS metagenome assembly WNGN01 (sample SAMN13153379, study PRJNA577476) | soil metagenome | isolation source: 115 cm soil or saprolite under Garry oak tree replicate 2 | place: USA:California | collected 2016-06-15
GGCGGTAGCGTCATCGTCGAGTCGATCTTCGCGATCCCGGGCATGGGGCAGCTCATGGTGCAGGCCGTGTTCGAGCGCGACTATCCGGTGATCATGGGGAACCTCGTCATCGTCGCCACGCTCACGCTCGTGGCGAACCTCGTCGCCGATGTCACCTACAGCCTGATCGATCCACGGATCCGCGTGGGCGTGCGGCGGGGACGCCGCTGACGGCGTTCTGGCGCGCCCTCCGGCGGAACCGCCTCGCGCTGGTGGGGGGGATCGTCGTCGTCTGCCTCGTCCTCCTCGCGATCCTGGCACCGGTCATCGCGCCCTGGGACCCGAACCGGCCCGACATCAAGAGGATCCTCGACGCCCCGTCGAACACGCACCCGTTGGGGACCGACCAGCTCGGGCGCGACGTGCTGTCGCGCATGCTCTACGGCGCGCGCGTGTCGCTCGCGGTCGGGTTCGTGTCGGTCGGGATCGCGTCCCTGATCGGCGTCATGCTGGGCTCGCTGGCGGGCTACAACGGCGGCCTGGTCGACGCGGCGACCATGCGTCTCGTCGACCTGATGCTCGTCTTCCCGCGCTTCTTCCTGCTCCTCGCGGTGCTCGCGTTCCTCCGCCCCTCGATCTGGACGATCATGGCGGTGATCGGCCTCACGGGGTGGATGGGCGTGGCGCGGCTCGTCCGCGCGGAGTTCCTCGCGCTCAAGGAGCGGGAGTTCGTCGTCTGGTCGCAGGCGGTGGGCGCGAGCGGCTTCCGGATCGTCTGGCGCCATATCCTCCCGAACGCGATGGCGCCCGTGCTCGTGGCCATGACGCTCGGCATTCCCGCCGCGATCCTGACCGAGTCGGGCCTGTCGTTCCTCGGGCTCGGCGTCCAGCCGCCGCACGCGACCTGGGGCAACATCCTCAACGAGGGCAAGGACGCGATCGAGATCGGCTGGTGGCTGTCCGTGTACCCGGGATTCGCGATCCTCGTCACGGTCCTCTCGTACAACCTTCTGGGCGAGGGGATTCGCGACGCGCTCGACCCGCGCCTGCGGCAGAGGATCGGGAGGTTTGTCAGTCGCGTGCGGTAGCGGTATACTTCGGCCTCGCATCGCCGAAGTGGCGGAACTGGCAGACGCGCACGTTTGAGGGGCGTGTGGGGCAACCCGTGGGGGTTCGAGTCCCCCCTTCGGCACCAAAGAAGTTATCCCGCAAGATAGAACGCTGAGGCTACTCTCCACCTCGTGAGGGCCTTCGCCCTGTCTCGAGTGGCGGCGGGCGTGGGTAATCCCTCAGAAAAAGACGAAGCTCCTCGGACCGTGCCCTCAGTTTACTCGGGTTGTCTGAGCGCGAAAGGACCGAAGACTCGCATGAAGGAAGCACTCATCGCGGACGAAGTGCGGCTGCCCATCGATTGCGACACGGACATCGTTGCGGCCCGCCGGAATGGGCAGGAGCTGGCGGGGTACTGCGGTTTTCCCTCCACCGACCAAGTGGTCGTTTCCACCGCGATCTCGGAGCTGGCGCGGAACATCGTCCGCTACGCGGCGCGCGGCGAGATCACCCTCCGGCTGGTTGAGGACGGCGGGAGGCGCGGGGTCGAGGTCCTCGCCGCCGATGCCGGGCCCGGGATCCTCGACGTGGCGCTGGCCATGCATGACGGGTTCTCCACGTCCGGCAGCCTCGGGCTGGGCCTGCCGGGCGTGCGGCGGCTCATGGACGAGTTCGAGATCAGCTCCGAGTTCGGCAAGGGCACGACGGTGACCGCCCGAAAATGGATCTGGGTCAGCTGGGAGCCGCCCGAGCTTGATGATTGGCTGGTCCGATTCGCCCAGGCACGGGCTGGGCGGATGACACCAGGCGCGTCCCCGTCCGTGCTTGACGGCGGGTGAAACGCGCGCCACCATGCGGCCGCACCGACCGAACCGTCGGGAGAGGACGCGATGCCCCAGGATCCGGTCGCCCGACCGCCATTCGTCAGGGTCGCTGACCTCGCCGAGATCCGGCCGGGGACCTCCAAGCTCGTCGTGGGCCCCTTCGACAAGCCGATGGCGTCGACGGCGAGATCTTCGCGATCAACGCCGTCTGCCCGCACCGGGGCGGGCCCCTCGCCGACGGAACGCTCACCGGCTCGATCGTCGCGTGCCCATGGCACGGCTGGACCTTCGACGTCACGACCGGCCAACCCGACCATCCCGGTGGCCATTCGGTGGCCGCGTACCGCGTGAAGATCGAAGCCGGCGCCGTCTATGTAGGATGGCTCACGCGATGACCCGGAGCCCGTGGGCCCGCGAGTACGTGCGAAAGCCGAACGAGTACATCTGGGGTCTGGCGCCTTCGCAGTTCGCCCGCGAGGTGCGCGCGCTCCTCCCGCCGGGCGCTCGCGTCCTCGAGCTCGGCTGCGGCGAAGGACGCGACAGCGTGTACTTCGCGAGCTGCGGCTGCGATGTGACGGGCGTGGACGTCTCGGCGGCCGGGCTCCACAAGGCGGAGCGCCTCGCGCGCGCCCACGGCGTCAAGGTCCGTTGGCTGCGCGGCGACGCGGCCCACGACGTCCCCGCCGGCCCGTTCGACCTCGTCTACTCGTGCGGCGCGATCCACTACATCCCTCGGCGCCCGCGTGCCCGCCTCTTCCCCCGACTGAAGGCGCGCACGCGCCCTGGTGGGTGGCACGCCCATGTCGTCTTCACCGACCGCGCCGTCTATGTCGAGAAGGGCGAGCGGATCGATTACTTTACCGAGGGCGAGCTGACCCGCGCCTACGGCGACTGGCTGCTTCTCCGGTGCGAGCCGATGCTGATCGCCTGTGCCCAGGACGGCATCCCGCATCGTCACAGCGTGGAGCAGTTCATCGCCAGGGCGGTCGGCTCGTCCCGGCGCTGATCCCGTCCGGTCGCCTCGCCGGTCCGCGTGGAAGAGCCGTATGGCATAATGATTTGGTTCGAGTGAACGGAATAACTGCTCATGACATACGCACTTCCCGTGATCCAGCCCTCGAGCCGCATCCCGGAGGGGCGCAAGCCGGCGTGGCTCAAGGTCCGCGCCCCCGGCGGCCCCAACTACATGCGCCTCAAGAGCCGGCTGCGCGAGTGGAACCTCCACTCGGTCTGCGAGGAGGCGCACTGTCCCAACATCGGCGAATGCTGGGAGGACGCGACCGCGACGTTCATGATCCTGGGCGACATCTGCACGCGAAACTGCGGCTACTGCGCGATCGCGCACGGCACGCCCGTCTGGGAGGACCGCGAGGAGCCCGAGCGGATCGGCCGGGCGGTGGGCGAGCTCGGGCTCGAGTACGTCGTGATCACGTCCGTCAATCGTGACGACCTCGCGGACGGCGGCGCCGCGCACTGGGCCGCGACGGTCCGCGCGGTGCGCCGGCACGCGCCACGCTGCCGCGTGGAGGCGCTGATCCCTGACTTCCAGGGGCGCGCCGCGTCGCTCGAGACGGTGCTGGACGCGCGACCGGACATCCTCAACCACAACACCGAGACGGTGGAGCGCCTCTACAAGGTCGCGCGGCACGGCGGCCGCTACGCGCGCGCGCTCGGCCTCTTCCGCCACGCGCGCGCGGTCGCGCCCGAGATCCCGACCAAGTCGGGCATCATCCTCGGCCTCGGCGAGGAGCGGGAGGAGCTGATCGCGGCGATGCGCGACCTGCGCGAGGTCGGCGTGTCGATCCTGACGCTCGGCCAGTACCTGCGGCCGTCACCGCAGCACCTGCCCGTCGCGCGCTACTATCATCCCGACGAGTTCGCGGGGCTCGCGGCGGTCGGCCGGGAGCTCGGGTTCGTGCACGTCGAGGCGGGGCCGCTCGTCCGCAGCTCGTACCACGCCAAGCGCCAGGCGGATCGTGCGCAGCGACACGAAGCGAACAGCGCCATGTCGGACGGAGCCGGGTCGCACCGTGTCTCAGGCCACCCGCCGAGCGCGCCGGCCTCGCGCACCCCGTTACAATGACCTACGCGCCCATGCTCATGACGTTCGCCTTCGCGGCGCTCGTCGCCGGCGCGCTGCTCGGCATCCCCAAGCTCATCGCGCCGCGGCGGCTGACGCCCGTGAAGGCCGAGCCGTTCGAGTGCGGCAAGGACCCGATCGCCGTGTCCGAGGGCCACTTCGCGATCAAGTTTTCCACGATCGCCATCTTCTTCATCCTGATCGACATCGAGCTCATGTTCGTCTGGCCGTGGGCGGTGGTCTATCGCCGGCTCGGATGGTTCGGGTTCGTGGAGATGATGGTGTTCCTCGGGATCCTCATGCTCGGGTTCCTCTACATCTGGCGCAAGGGAGGACTCGAGTGGGACTAGGGGCCTTCTTCACGTCCAAGCTCGATGAGGCCATCGGCTGGGCGCGGAAATACTCGATCTTCCAGTACCCGTTCGTGACGGCGTGCTGCGGCATGGAGTACATGGCCACGGCGTGCTCGCACTACGACATCGACCGGTTCGGCGCGGGGCTGCCGCGCTTCTCACCCCGGCAGGCGGACGTCCTCTTCGTCGTCGGGACGATCAGCCACAAGATGGCGCCCGTGCTCAAGCGGGTGTACGACCAGATGACCGAGCCGAAGTGGGTCGTCGCCTTTGGCGTCTGCACGTGCACCGGCGGCTTCTACAACAACTACGCCACCGTGCAGGGCATCGACACGATCATCCCGGTGGACGTCTACATCCCCGGCTGTCCGCCCCGGCCCGAGTCCGTCATCGACGGGCTCATGAAGCTCCAGGACAGGATCGCCGCCCAGGCCCAGAGGTACTGATCGCGTGGAGGTGGAGAGCCGCCGCACGAAACGCGAGGCGAGCCTGTGATGAGGGCGCGCGGCCGCAGCGCGGAGCGCGAGGCGAGCCGCTGATGGACGGGGCGGCGATGCTCGCCGAGCTGCGGGCACGGTTCGGGTCCGACGTCGTCGAGACGCACGAGCACCGCGGGGACCACACGGCGGTGGTCACACGCGAGGCGCTCCGGCGCGTCCTCGCCTGGTGCCGCGACGAGCCGTCGCTCGCGTTCGAGATGCTGACGGACCTGACCGCGGTCGATTACGTGAAGTATCCCGGGCGCCAGGACGGCCCGCGCTTCGAGGTCGTCTATCACCTCTACTCGCTCACGCACAACCACCGGCTGCGACTGAAAGTGCGGGTCGACGAGGACGACGCCCTGGTACCGACCGCCGTCGACCTCTGGCCCATCGCCGACTGGTTCGAGCGCGAGGTCTGGGACATGTTCGGCGTGCGCTTCGCGGGCCATCCCGACCTGCGGCGTCTGCTCATGTACGAGGAGTTCGTCGGTCACCCGCTGCGGAAGGACTACCCGATCGACCGGCGCCAGCCGTTGATCGGTCCGGCGAGCTAGGACGGTGATGGCGCAGACGACGCAGCGCGAGTTCATGCTGGGCGAGGGGAGCGGCACCGGCAGCGGGAGCCAGAACCTGCGCGTCGGCGTCGGTCCGGCGCACCCGGCCATGCACGGGATCATCCGGATCACGACCGAGCTCGACGGCGAGGTCATCGTCAAGGCCGACGTCGAGATCGGATACCTCCACCGGGCGTTCGAGAAGGACTGCGAGGAGGGCGGCTACAACAACGCGATCCCGTTCACCGACCGGCTGAACTATGTGTCGCCGCTCATCAACAACTTCGGCTACTGCGCCGCGGTCGAGAAGCTCCTCGGCATCGACGTCACCGAGCGGTGCAAGTACATCCGGGTCATCATGTCGGAGATCTCGCGGATCTGCGACCATCTCACGTGCATCGGCGCTTCGGCGATGGAGCTGGGCGCCTTCACCGTGTTCCTCTACATGATCAAGGCGCGCGAGTTCCTCTGGGAGCTGGTCGAGGACGTCACGGGGGCGCGGCTCACGATCTCGTACGGGCGCGTGGGCGGCGTCAAGGCCGACCTGCCCGATGGCTTCGCCGAGCGGACGGCCAAGGCCTTCAAGGAGACGCGCGAGGTCCTGGACGAGGTCCACCGTCTCCTGACCGGCAACCGCATCTTCATGGACCGCATGATCGGCGTCGGCGCGCTCAGCCGGGAGGAGACGATCGCGTACGCGATCACGGGCCCGCTGCTTCGCGCCGCCGGCGTGCCGTACGACGTGCGCCGGGCGCAGCCCTACGACGTGTACGACCGGCTCGAGTTCGAGATCCCCACGCAGAAGGACGGCGACAACTACTCCCGGTACCTGGTCCGCATGGCCGAGATGGAGCAGTCCATGCGCATCGTGGAGCAGGCGCTGGCCATGATCCCGGGCGGCCCCATCAACGTGGACTTCGAGGGGCGGCCGGTCGACCCCGCGTGGTACGTGGACCGCGGCAAGCAGGGCAAGACGGAGGGGCTGCTCCTCGTGCCGATCACGCTGTCGCCCAACCTCCTGGGCTCGGAGCGGCCCGCCCACGAGCGGATCAACGCGCACGACAAGCGGGTCGTCCTGCCGCCGAAGGAGACGACGTACGGGTCGATCGAGGGGCTGATGAACCACTTCATGCTGATCATGGAAGGCAACGGCATCCGGCCGCCGCGGGGGGAGGCGTACGTCGCGGTGGAGGGGGCAAACGGCGAGCTCGGCTTCTACGTCGTGTCCGACGGTACCGACCGGCCGTACCGGGTGCGCTGCCGGCCGCCGTGTTTGCCGCCGATGGCCGCGCTCCACCGGATGATCGAGGGCCAGATGGTCGCGGACCTCATCCCGACGTTCGGCTCGGTGAACATGATCGGCGGTGAGCTCGACCGGTGAGTGCCGGCACCGTCGCGTTCTCCGACGCGCAGCTCGCCGAGGTCCGTCGCCTCCAGGCGCTCTATCCGGACGCGCGGGCCGCGCTCCTGCCGGTGCTCCACATGGCGCAGGAGACGTTCGGCCACATCTCGCTCGAGGCCGAGGAGTACGTCGCCGGGCTCTTCGACGTGACGCCGGCCCACGTGCACGAGGTCGTGACGTTCTACACGCTGTTCTTCCGCCAGCCGAAGGGCCGCCATGTCGTCGCCGTCTGCCACAACCTCTCCTGCCATCTCGCGGGCGCGCCCGAGATCATCGCGCACGTGATGCGCCGGCTCGGCATCGGTGTGGGCGCGACGACCGACGACGGCCGGGTGACTCTCCAGGCGGTCGAGTGCCTCTGCGCGTGCGAGCACGCGCCGATGATGCAGGTGGACGACCGCTACGAGTTCGGCCTGACCCCCGAGAAGGTCGATCAGATCCTCGAGGGCCTCCGGTGACCGCCGAGAAGCTCCTGACGCGCAACTTCGACCGCGCCGACTCGCACACGCTCCGGGCGTACCTCGAGACCGGCGGCTACACCGCCTGGCAGAAGGCCCAGACGCTTGAGCCCGCGGCGATCACCGAGGAGGTCAAGCAGTCCAACCTTCGCGGGCTCGGCGGCGCGGGCTTCCCGACGGGGACGAAGTGGTCGTTCGTCCCGAAGAACCACACCGGCCCGGTCTACCTCGTCATCAACGCCGACGAAGGCGAGCCCGGGACGTTCAAGGACCGCTACCTGCTCGAGCGCGATCCGCACGCGCTCATCGAGGGCATGCTCATCGCCGCGCGGGCGATCCGCTCGCCGACCGGCTTCGTCTACATCCGCGGCGAGTACGTCGAGCCGTGGCGGCGCTTCTCCGCTGCCGTCGGCGAGGCGTACGACGCGGGGTATCTCGGCAGGGGCTTCGACGTTGTCGTCCACCGTGGCGCAGGCGCGTACATCTGCGGCGAGGAGACCGGCCTCATCTCCTCGCTCGAAGGCAAGAAGGGGTGGCCGAAGCTCAAGCCGCCGTTTCCGGCGATCAAGGGCGCCTTCGGCGCGCCCACGATCGTGAACAACGTGGAGACGATCGCCCACGTGCCGCACATCATCAACCGGGGCGCCGCGTGGTTCGCGTCGCTTGGCACCAAGACCCAGGGCGGCACGCGGATGTACTCGGTCTCCGGGCGCGTGACACGGCCGGGCGTCTACGAGGCCTCGGTGGCGATCACGCTGCGCCGGATCATCGAGGACCTCGGGGGCGGCGTCACGGGCAACGGGCGACTCAAGGCGGTCGTCCCCGGCGGCTCGTCGGCGGCGATCCTCCGCGCCGACGAGATCGACGTCACCGCGGACGTGGACGGGCTCCGCAACGCCGGCACGATGGCCGGCTCGGCGGGCGTGATCGTGATGGACGAGACGGTGTCGATCCCCGAGGCGCTGATGGTCGTCGCGCGGTTCTACGCCCACGAGAGCTGCGGGCAGTGTACGCCCTGCCGCGAGTCGACCGGCTGGATCTACAAGATGGTCCGCCGGATCGTGGAGGGGCGTGGGCAGAAGGACGACCTCGACACGATCCTGGACGTCGCGCGCCGCGGCGCCGGCACGACGATCTGCGCCTTCTACGACGGCGCCGTCGGGCCCTATATCTCCTACATCGAGAAGTTCCGCGCGGAGTTCGAGGCGCTGATCCCGAAATAGTCACATGCCCAAGCTGACGATCAACGGCCAAGGCGTCGAGGTCCCCGCGGGGACGAACCTCATCGAGGCGGCGCGGAAGGTCGGCGTCGAGGTCCCGCACTACTGCTACCACCCGGCCCTCTCGATCGCCGGGCAGTGCCGCCTCTGCATGGTGGACATCGAGAAGACGCCGCGGCCCACGATCGCCTGCAACACGCCGGCGTCCGACGGGATGGTCGTGTGGACCGAGACCGACCGCGTCAAAGAGACGCGCAAGTCCATCATGGAGTTCCACCTGATCAACCACCCGCTCGATTGCCCGGTGTGCGACCAGGCGGGCGAGTGCTGGCTGCAGATCTACTACATGCGATACGGCCTCTACGACCCGCGCATGCGGGACGAGAAGGTGCACAAGCCGAAGGCCGTGCCGCTGGGCCCGCACGTCATGCTGGACGCCGAGCGCTGCATCCTCTGCTCGCGCTGCGTGCGGTTCTGCGACGAGGTCACCGGGACGGGCGAGCTCGGGATCTTCCACCGCGGCGACGACTCGGAGATCGGGCTCTTCCCGGGCAAGGAGCTCGTCAACAAGTACTCCGGCAACGTGGTGGACATCTGCCCGGTGGGCGCCCTGACCGACCGCGACTTTCGCTTCGCGGTGCGCGTCTGGTATCTCGACAGCACGGCGTCGATCTGCCCGGGGTGCGCGCGCGGCTGCAACATCGAGGTGCACGTGAACCGCCGGCGCCCGCACCACAACGAGGGGCGCCGCGTGGCGCGTCTCAAGCCGCGCTTCAACGCCGACGTCAACCGCTGGTGGATCTGCGACGACGGGCGCTACGGGTTTGCGTTCGTGGACGACAAGACGCGGCTCGTGGCCCCGAGCTCTCGTGAGGACGGCGCGGTGAGCGACGCCACGTGGGAGGAGGCGATCGCCGCGATCGTCGGCGCCCTGGGGCGCTTCGCCCCCGCGGAGATCGGCGTCTTCGCCTCCCCGAAGATGGCGAACGAGGATCTCTGGGCCCTGCGGCGCGTCCTCGAGCAGTGCGGGATCCGGCGCGTCGCCTTCCGCGTGCCGCCGCCGGTACCCGGCGACGAGGACACCCTGCTGATCCGCAGCGACAAGAACCCGAACTCCCGCGGCGCCGAGCTGCTCGGGCTGGACGGCGACGGGGCGGCCATCCTCAGGGCGGCCTGCGTTCGACAGGTGAAGTGCCTCTGGGTGTTCGGCCATGACCTCCTCGCGAGCGCCTGGGACCCGGCCGAGACCGACGCCGCGCTGCGGGCGCTCTCGCTCCTGATCTTCATCGGGACCAATTCCAACGCGACGAGCGAGCGCGCCCAGTGGGTCTTGCCGGCCGCCGCGTGGGTGGAGCGCGAGGGGACGTACACGAACTTCGAAGGCCGGGTGCAGCGCTTCCGCCAGGCGGTCGAGCCCCTCGGCCAGGCGCTCCCGGAGTGGGACATCCTGGGCCGCGTGCTGCAGGCACTCGGCGCGGAGGTCGGCGCGCCGCGGGCCGAGCGGTGGTTCCGCGAGCTCACCAGCGGTGTCCCCGCCTTCGGCGGGATGAGCTACCAAGCCATCGGTGACACGGGAGCGGTGCTGAACGCACCGAGCGCGGGCCACCCACGGTCGGAGCCGGCCTCGCGGACCCCGCTCCAATGAGCGCCGCGGACCTCGGCATCGCCTTCGGGCGCGTCGCCTTCGTCATGCTCTTCGTCCTCAACCTTGGCGGGCTCCTCACGTGGGTCGAGCGCAAGCAGTCGGCGATCATGCAGGACCGCATCGGCGCCAACCGCGCGTCGATCTTCGGGTTCCGCCTGCTGGGCCTGTTCCACCCGCTCGCCGACGCGATCAAGATGCTCACGAAGGAGGACTTCCGTCCGGCGCGCGCCGACCCATTCCTGTTCGGCCTGGCACCGTTCGTCTCGGTCTTCTGCGCGCTCGTCGCCTTCGCGTCGATTCCCTTCGGCGACGTGCTCCGCGTGGCGGGACGCGAGATCCCGTTGCAGGCGGTGACGCTGAACGTCGGAATCCTCTACGTGTTCGCGATGCTCTCGCTCGGTGTCTACGGCGTGATGATGGCCGGCTGGTCGTCGGCCAACAACTTCGCGCTCCTGGGCGGCCAGCGCGCCGCGGCCCTCATGATCTCCGCGGAGATCGCGATCGGCGCCTCGATCATGGGCGTGGTGATGATCTATGGCTCGCTCAACATGATGGACATCGTGCGCGCGCAGGGGCGCCTGTTCTGGGGGTGGCTCCCGGCGTGGGGGATCGTGACGCAGCCGCTCGCCTTCGTCCTGTTCCTCACGGCGGGCATCGCCGCCACCAAGCGGATCCCCTTCGACACGCCGGAGGGCGAGTCCGAGATCATCGGCTACTTCATCGAGTACAGCGGGATGAAGTTCGGGATGTTCGCGATGGCCGACTTCCTCGAGACCGTGGTGATCGCGGGGATGACGACCGCGCTCTTCCTCGGCGGCTGGCAGGTGCCCTACCTCGTCCCGGACGGCTTCCGGTTTCCGTGGGGCGGCGCGGTCGCGCTGCCTCACCTGCTCGTCACCCTGCTCCAGGTGGGCGCGTTCGTCGTCAAGGTCTGCGCGATGATCTTCGTCATGATGCTCATCCGCTGGACGCTGCCCCGCTTCCGCTACGACCAGGCGATGCGTCTGGGCTGGCTCGGGCTCTTCCCGCTGTCGATCCTGAACATCGTCGTCACCGGGATCGGGCTCCTGCTCTGGGGGGGGCGCGCGTGAGGCTGCTCCAGCGCTTCTATCTCGTGGAGGTGCTCTCGGGGCTGGCGCTCACGGCCGCCCACTTCTTCCGCAACATGGGCCTCCACCTCGCGCACGCGCTCGGACGGAAGACCGCGCGGGGCGCGGTCACGATCCAGTATCCCGAGGAGCGGCGGCCGTACTCGCCGCGTCTGCGATCGCTTCACAGGCTCGTGAGGCGCGAGGACGGCTCGCCGCGCTGCGTGGCGTGCATGATGTGCGAGACCGTGTGCCCGGCGCGCTGCATCTACATCGTCGCGGCCGAGCACCCGAACCCGGAGATCGAGAAGGTCCCCGCGCGCTTCGATATCGACCTGGGCAAGTGCGTCTTCTGCGGCTACTGTGTGGAGGCGTGCCCGGAGGACGCGATCCGGATGGACACGGGCGTGTTAGAGTTCTCCGCCTACAGCCGGGACGGGATGATCTACACGAAGGAGACGCTGCTGGCCCTCGAGCCCGCGGGCCCCGACGGCCGTCCGACCTCGCCGGTCCCGATCCCGGCGGATCGGAGGCCGTGATGGCGTACGCGGCCTTCTTCGTCGTCGCGGCGATCGCCGTCAGCTCGGCGCTGGGGCTCGTCCTCAGGCGGAACGCGATCCACGGGGCGCTCTTCCTCGTCGTGAACCTCGGCTCGATCGCCGCGCTCTACCAGACCCTCGGCGCCGAGTTCCTCGCCTGGGCGCAGGTGATCGTCTACGCCGGGGCGATCATGGTCCTCTTCGTCTTCGCGATCATGGTCCTCATCCCCGGCAAGGAGGAAACCGGCCCCGACCCGCGGCGCGCCTGGCGGCTCCTGGCGCTCCCCGCGGGCGCGCTCCTCTTGCTCCAGCTGATCTTCGTCGTGGGCCGGGCGCCGGGCGGAGCCCCAACGGGGGCGCCGCCCGGCGGCGGTGGCGTCGAGTCGATCGCCGGCCTCCTGTTCACCCGGTATCTGTTCCCCTTCGAGCTGACCTCGGTGCTGCTGCTCGCCGCGATGGTCGGGGTGCTCCTCCTGGCGCGGCGGAGGGTGTAAGGTATGGTGCCCGAGTCGTACTACGTCGGGCTGTCGGCGATCCTCTTCACGATCGGGGTGGTCGGCGTCGTGATCCGGCGCAACCCCCTCGTGATGTTCATGTCGATCGAGCTCATGCTGAACGCCGCGAACCTCGCGCTCGTGGCCTTCGGCCGCCGCGTCGGCAACCCCGACGGCCAGGCGATCGTGTTCTTCGCCATGGCCGTCGCCGCCGCAGAAGTGGCCGTGGGGCTCGCGATCATCGTCACGATCTTCCGTCTCCGCCGGCGGCTGTCGGTGGACGACCTCAGCCTGATGCGCTGGTAGCTGGAGGGGAGGCATGGCCAAGACGATCCCGGAGCGGAAAGGGCCGTCGGCCCTCGGCGTGGACGCCGAGCTGGCGCGGCGGCTCCTGCACGACATGCTCCTGATCCGCCGCTTCGAGGAGAAGGCGGCGGAGGCCTACGCCCTGGGCAAGGTCGGCGGGTTCCTCCACCTCTACATCGGCGAGGAGGCGGTCGCGGTCGGCGCCACCTCGGTCCTCCGCGCCGACGACTACGCGATCTCCGCCTACCGCGATCACGGCCACTGCCTCGCAAAGGGCGCCGACCCGAGGCGGGTGATGGCCGAGCTCTTCGGCCGCCGGGACGGGCTCTCGAAGGGCAAGGGCGGATCGATGCACCTGTTCGACCGGAGCGTCAACTTTCTCGGCGGCCACGCGATCGTGGGCGCGCACCTGCCGCTCGCCGCGGGCGCCGCCTTCGCGATCAAGTACGAGGGGCGGGACGCGGTCGTCGTCTGCTACTTCGGCGACGGCGCCGTCCCCCAGGGGGAGTTCCACGAGTCGCTGAACCTCGGGGCGCTCTGGAAGCTCCCCGTGATCTACCTCATCTGGAAGTTCGGCCAGACGTACGGAATCCCGTCGGAGAAGGTCGACGGCATGGATGTCCTCGCGATCCGCGAGGTCGTCGGCCGGGCCGTCGCTCGGACGCGGCGGGACAAGACGCCGTCCCTGATCGAGGCGGACACCTACCGGTTTCGTGGCCACTCGATGCGCGACCCGGCGGGCGCGGTGTACCGGACGAAGGAGGAGGTCGAGCGGGAAAAGCAGCGCGACCCGATCGTGATGCTCCGCGAGCGCGCGCTCAAGGCCGGGATCCTCACGGAGGCCGACGTGCAGGCGATCGAGAAGGACGTCAACGACCGGATCGACGAGGCCGTCGCGTTCGCCGACGCCTCCCCGGAGCCGCCCGACGAGGAGCTGTTCACCGACATCTACAAGGAGGACTGAGATGGCGGTGATGACGTATCGCGAGGCTCTGAACCTGGCGCTCCGCGAGGAGATGCACCGCGACCCGCGCGTGTTCGTGATGGGCGAGGAGGTCGGGCTCTACGAGGGCGCCTACAAAGTGACGCAGGGGCTTCTCAAGGAGTTCGGGCCCGCGCGGGTCGTCGATACGCCGATCGCCGAGTCCGGGTTCACCGGCCTCGGCATCGGGGCCGCGATGCTCGGCCTCCGGCCCGTCGTCGAGATGATGACGTTCAACTTCGCGCTCCTCGCCCTCGACCAGATCGTCAACTCGGCCGCGAAGATCTGCTATATGTCCGGCGGCCAGTACAACGTGCCGATCGTCATCCGCGGGCCGGGCGGGCCGGCGGCACAGCTCGCGGCGCAGCACTCGCAGTCGATGGAGACGTACTTCTACCACGTGCCGGGGCTCAAGGTCGTGCGTCCGACCACGCCGATGGACGCGAAGGGGCTTCTGAAGTCCGCGATCCGGGACGACAACCCCGTCATCTTCATCGAGGCCGAGACGCTCTACCCCGTGAAGGGCGAGGTGCCGGAGGATCCCGACTTCGTCATCCCGCTCGGCCAGGCGATCGTGCGCCGCGAGGGCACCGACGTCACCGTGATCGCCTACATGGGCATGATGTACCGATCCATGGAGGCGGCGGACGAGCTGGCGAAGGAGGGGATCTCTGTCGAGCTCGTCGACCCACGGACGCTCCGCCCGATGGACGTCGAGACGATCATCGGGTCGGTGCGGAAGACCCACCGCGTCGTCGTGGTGGAGGCCGGCGCGGGGTTCGCCGGCATGGGCTCGGAGATCTCGGCATTCGTGACCGAGCACGCCTTCGACGACCTCGACGCGCCGGTCGAGCGCGTGACGGGGGCCAACGCCCCGATGCCGTACGCCCGGAACCTCGAGAAGCTCAAGACGCCTTCGAAGGACAGGATCGCAGCCGCGATTCGTCGCGTCTGCAATGCGAACGGGAGCTGACGATGGCCGTCACCAAGGTCGTCATGCCGAAACTCTCCGAGGCGATGGAGACCGGGAAGATTATCAAGTGGCTCAAGAAGGAGGGCGACCGGATCCAGGGCGGCGACATCCTCGCCGAGATCGAGACCGACAAGGCCGACGTCGAGATGGAGGCGTTCGGTGCCGGGGTGCTCCGCAAGGTCCTCGTGCCCGCCGGCGAGAAAGCGCCAGTGGGGACGCTGATCGGCGTCATCGCCGAGCCGGGCGACGACATCGCGGCGGTGCTCGCGTCTGCACCGGCACCGGCGGCGGCCGGGGTCGGGGCGGCGGGGAGCGCTTCCGCTCGGAACAACACTCGCTCAGCGCCCTCCGCCGCCCCGACCCCCAGCGCGGCACCAGCCCCCGCGCCGCCCCTGCGACCGGCCGTGGTGTCGACACCGGCCCCCGCAGCGCCCGCCGTCAACGCTCCGGCCGTTGGCATCCCGGCCCCAACCGCTCCGACGGCGGTGGCGACCGGGCGCGTGAAGGCGTCACCATTGGCCAAGAAGATCGCGGCGCAGGCGGGTGTGGATCTGCGGCTGATCCGGGGCACCGGACCCGGTGGTCGGATCATCCGGCGCGACGTCGACGCGGCCGCCGTGACGGTCACGGCCGTGCCGGCCGCCGCGCCGACCGGCCCGGCCGTCGAGTACGAAGACCGGCCGCTCTCCCAGATCCGGGCGACGATCGCCAAGCGCCTGCCGCTCTCGAAG
>WNGN01002285.1_pt1 | contig 15139 bp, 12 predicted proteins | sample 5400561 | NCBI WGS metagenome assembly WNGN01 (sample SAMN13153379, study PRJNA577476) | soil metagenome | isolation source: 115 cm soil or saprolite under Garry oak tree replicate 2 | place: USA:California | collected 2016-06-15
ATCCGCCCGCGCGCCGACTACAAGGGCCCCGGCCGCCGGGACTGGGTCCCCCTGGAGAAGCGGTGATGGCGCGCCTCGGAGCGGTGGGCGGCCTCGGAGCGGTGGGGGGCCTCAGAGCGGTGGGGGGGTTTGGGGGAGGAGCGGCGCTCGCTCCCCCCCATACTGAATGATGCGTCAGAGCCTGACGCGCAAGCTGATCGAGAGTCACCTCGTCGCCGGCAAGCCGGTCATCGGCGAAGAGGTCAGCCTCGCCGTCGACCAGGTGCTCCTGACCGACACGAACGGCACGCTGCCCTGGCTCCAGTTCGAGGCCATGGGGTTCACGCGCGTGATCCCGCCCCGCGTCGTGACCTACATCGACCACAACGTCTACCAGGTGGACTCCCGCAACTCCGACGATCACCGGTATCTCCAGACGGCGTCGCGGAAGTACGGCGCCGTCTTCTCGAAGCCCGGCAACGGGATCTGCCATCAAGTGCACATGGAGACGTACTCGATCCCGGGCCAGACGCTGCTCGGCACCGACAGCCACACGCCGCTCTGCGGCGCGGCCGGCATGCTCGCCATCGGCGCGGGCGGCCTCGACGTCGCCGTGGCCCTCGGCGGCGGGCCGTATTCGTTCACGATGCCGGCGGTGGTGCGCGTGTGGCTGACGGGCCAGCTCCGTCCCTGGGTCACCGCCAAGGACGTGATCCTCGAGCTCCTCCGCCGACTGAGCGTGCGGGGTGGCTCGGGCAAGATCTTCGAGTACGGTGGCCCCGGTCTGGCGAGCCTGCTCGCCGCCCAGCGCATGACGATCGCCAACATGGGCGCCGAGCTGACGCTGACGACGAGCGTGTTCCCGAGCGACGACGTCACGCGCTCGTTCCTCACGCGGCTCAACCGCGGCGGCGACTGGCGACCGGCCACGCCCGACGAGGACGCCGAGTACGACGACCAGATCGAGCTGGATCTTGGCTCCATGGGCCCCCTCATCGCGCTGCCCGGCTCGCCCGACCGCGTCGTTCCGATCGAGGAGGTGGCCGGCACGCCGGTCGATCAGGTGATGGTCGGCTCGTGCACGAACGGCTCCTGGCACGACATGTCGTCGGTGACGGGCGTGCTTCGCGGCCGGCGCGTCCACTCGTCGATCTCCTTCGTGCTCTTCCCGGGCAGCCATCGGATCCTCGAGACGATGGCGCGCGAGGGCCTGCTGGCCGATCTGCTCGCCGCCGGCGCTCTCGTCTCGGAATCGACGTGCGGCTCCTGCGCCGGCATCGGCCACGTGCCGGCAGCCGGAACGCGGAGCCTGCGTGCCTTCAACCGGAACTTCCCAGGCCGCAGCGGCGTGAAGGGCGACGAGGTGTACCTTTGCTCGTCGCTGGTGGCCGCGGCGTCGGCGCTCACCGGCACCATCACGGATCCGCGGACGCTCGGCACGCCACCTGACGTGCAGCTGCCGCCGCGCTTCGCGGCGTCGGAGGCCGGATTCGTCGCACCCGACAGCGGCGGCGAGGTGCTGCGCGGGCCCAACATCAAGCCGGTGCCGCTCGGCGAGCCGGTGGCACCCGCGCTCGACGCGCCCGTCCTGCTCAAGCTCGGCGACAAGGTCTCCACCGACGACATCTCGCCGGCCGGAGCCGCCGTGCTCGTGTTCCGCTCGAACGTGCCCGCCATCGCCGAGCACTGCTTCAAGTACGTCGATGCCGAGTTCGTCGCGCGGGCGAAGGCCGCGGGCCGCGGGATCATCGTCGGCGGCGAGATCTATGGCCAGGGCTCCTCGCGCGAGGCGGCCGCCGTCGGCCCGATGCACCTCGGGATTCGCGCCGTGATCGTGAAGTCGTTCGCGCGCATCCACCGGGCCAACCTCATCAACTGGGGCATCGTCCCGCTGACCTTCGACGACCCGGCCGCCTACGACACGATCGAGCGTGACGATCGGCTGCACCTGCCCGACCTTCGCGCCGCACTCAAGTCTGGAGTGCGCGTCACCATCGCCAACCAGCGCACGGGAGCGACCTTCACCACGTCGTGCCTGCTCACGCCGCGCGAGCGCGACATCTTGCTGGCCGGCGGTGTCCTCGCGTACACGAAGGGGGGATCATGACCCAGCGCCGCGTACGGGCCGTCTACATGCGAGGCGGCACGAGCCGCTGTCTCTGCTTCCACGCCGAAGATCTTCCCGAGCCGGGCCGCGAGCGGGATTCGATCCTGCTCGCCGCGCTCGGCAGCCCCGATCCCTACGGCCGCCAGCTCGACGGCCTGGGCGGCGGGATCTCGTCGCTCTCCAAGGCGTGCATCGTCGGGCCCGGCACGCTCGTCGGCGCCGACGTCGACTACACGTTCGCCCAGGTGGACGTGAAGACGCCGCTCGTGGCCTACGTGGGCAACTGCGGCAACTGCGCGTCGGCGATCGGCCCGTTCGCCATCGACGAGAAGCTCATCGTCGCCCACGTGCCGGTGAAGGACGGCGAGGCGGCCATCGAGGGCGACTTCGAGCTGCCGGGCGTCCCCGGCCGCGGGGCGCGCATCGCGCTCGACTTCCTCGATCCCGGCGGTGCGGTGACCGGCCGCCTGCTGCCGACCGGGCACGCGCGCGACGTCGTCGACGGCGTCGAGGCGTCGCTGGTGGACGCCACCAATCCCATCGTCTTCGTCCGTGCCCGTGATCTCGGTCTGACCGGCGCCGAGTCGCCGGCGGCGGTGGATGCCGATCGCGGCGTGTCGGAGCGGCTCGAGAAGATCCGGACCGCCGCGGCGCGTGTCATGGGCATTCCCCCCGGGCCATCGATGCCCAAGGTGGCCTTCGTCGCGCCGTCGGCGGCATTCACGACGCTGGACGGCAAGCGTTACGCCGCCGGCGACGCGGACGTGCTGGCCCGCGTGATCTCGATGGGCAACTGCCACCGCGCCTTCGCGCTCACCGCGGCGATGTGTCTCGCCGTCGCGGCCCAGATCGACGGCACCGTCGTCCACGAATGTGCGACGAACGGCACCCGCTCTAACGACATCCGCCTGGCCCATCCATCGGGAGTCCTGCCCATTGCCGCCGGCGTCCGTGCTCGCGACGGAGCGCCGTGGGCCGAGCGCGTCACCGTCTACCGCACGGCGCGCCGGCTGATGGAAGGCTTCGTCCGAGTCCCGTGAGCCGGCTCTGCTGCGTGGCCGACGCCGACGCGATCGTCAGGCGCCGCACGCTCGTGCCGGCCGGCCAGGTGATCGAGGCCTGGAACGATCTCTACACGCCCGGCCACTTCTGGCTCGGCGAGGAATCGAAGCGCCTGCTCGATGCCGCCGGTGAGCCCGTGCCGCCGGTGATCACGCTGCCGGCCGCGGCGGTCGCCGTGTACTACGGGCCGCAGCTCACGGATCTCGAGTCGCTGCCGCCGGAAGATTCGCTGAAGGCGCGGGTGCTGTCGGGCCACGGCATCGCGGTGGCGTGGATCACGCTCGACCGCTTCGGCCAGCGCATGGTGCACGAGCCAAAGGGACTCGCCGATCCCGTCTTTCATCTCCGCCGCCGTGGCGGCGGTGCCGGCCACCTCTGGCGCCTCTTCACGACCAAGCGCGAGGCCGTCGTCTACATGGCCGAGGCGTACGGAAAGGAATCCGAAGGCGCCGAGTGGGCGGAGACGCTGCCGCTGGACGACTTCGAGACGCTCCTGAAAGAGCACACGAGCGGCCCCCCACCGTGACCGTCAGCGCCCCGGCGGCGGCCGCCGCCACCTCCGATCGCTTCTACGCGGCACTGCGGCGCCTCGCGCGCTTCTGGGTGTGGTTCTTCTTCAGGCGCGTCGACGTGCACCACGCCGAGCGTGTGCCCGCGACCGGGCCCGTGCTCCTCTGCATCAACCATCCGAACAACCTGATCGACTCGCTCCTGGTCGGTGCGGTGGTGCCGCGCAAGGTCCACTATCTCGCGAGCGCGACGCTCTTCCGCCAGCGGCTGCTGGCCCGCTTCCTCCTCGCCGCCGGCGCCATCCCGGTGTATCGACGCCAGGATGCCGTGCGGGGCGAGCCAGTGAACGAAGACCCCAACAGCGCCATGTTCGCGACCTGCCATCGCGCCTTCGCCGACGACCAGGTCGTGGCCATCTATCCCGAGGGCACCACGCACGCCGAGGCGCGCGTGCAGCGCATCCGGACGGGCGCGGCGCGCATCGCGCTCGGCTACTCGCGGCCGGGCGAGCTCACGCTGATCCCGGTCGGGCTGTCGTTCGAGGCGCGCAAGTCGTTCAAGGGCCGCGTGCTCGTCTCGTTCGGCCCGGCCGTTCCCATCACGCCGTACCTCGGCACCTACGCGACCGATCCCGTGCGCGCCGTCGACGCGCTGACGACGGCGATCCAGTGGGGCATGGAGGCCGAGGTCGTCCACGTGGAGCGGATCGACGCCACCGGCCTCGTGCACGCCATCGAGGAGCTCTATCGGGGCGAGCTGGTGCGTCAGCTCCGCGAGGAGCGCGGCCTCGCCGAGCGTCAGGTGGACGTCTTTCGCCTGTCGCGCACGATCGTGGACGCGGTGAGCTGGTTCAAGGCCCACGAGCCCCAGCGGCTCGAGCGGCTCTGGCAGCGCATCCAGGGCTATCGCGCGCTGCTCGCGGACTACCACGTCCGGGACGAGGCCGTGAGGTCGCGGCTCGATCCGCATCCGGTCGGCCGGCGCCTGGTCACGGGCTGGGAAGCCGTCGTCGGGTTTCCCGTCTTCGCCTACGGCTTAACCGTTAACGCGCTGCCCTTCTTCGTCCCCCGCTTCCTGGCCCGCGCGCTGTCGCACAAGGAAACGGACTACGCGACGGTGCGGCTGCTCACCAGCATCGTGGCCGTGCCGGTGTTCTGGGCGCTCGAGACGTGGATCGTGTGGCGCGCGGGCGGCGCGGTGTGGGCGGCGCTCTTCGCGCTTTCGCTCCCGCTCTCCGGCGTGCTCGCCTATCATTACCTTCGCGGCCTGGGCCGGCTTCGCCGCGCGCTGCGCTTCAGCACGCTCGCGTTGACGCGAGCCCAGGCGGCGCGCGCGCTGATCGCCGAGCGCCAGGCGCTGATCACTGATCTCGATCGCGCCAGGGACGATTACCTGGCATCCACCCGGGGGAGCTCGTTTTGAGCGTTCACTTGCTGGAGGAGCTGTCGACCACCTCGCTGGACGCGCTCGACCGCGGCCGCACGCTGGTGATCCTCACCGTGAGCCCGCTCGAGGAACACGGCCCGCACCTGCCGCTCGGCGTGGACGCTATCACGGCGCGGCACTTCGCCACCGAGATCGCCGGGCGTCTGGTCGCCACGCGACCGGGATGGAGCGCCGTGCTGGCGCCCACGCTGCACCTCGGCTCGTTCACGTTCGACGCCCCGGGCACCGTGACGGTCCGTCAGAGGGTCGTGCGTGACGCCGTGGTGGACTACGGCCTGTCGCTCGCCCGGGCCGGCTTCCGCTTCATCGTCGTCTCCAACGGCCACGCCGGCCCCACGCACCTGGCCGCGCTCGAAGAGGCGTCCGCGATCGTCGCGCGGCGCGCGGGCGTGACGATGGCGTCGGTCAGCGGTCACCTCGCCTGGAGCTTCCGGAGCGGACGCTTCCTCGATCAGGTCGAGGCCCAGCTCGGCCGCCCCCTGACCGATGCGGAACGCGCAGCCTTCGCCGAAGACGCCCACGCAGGCTGGTGGGAGACGTCGATGATGCTGATGCTGCGGCCTGACCTCGTGGACGAGCGCTGGCGCGCGCTGCCGCCTGCCACGTACTCGCTCCCCGAGCGCCTGGTGCCCGACTACCCGCTCAAGCGCGGCGGCCAGGGCTACGTCGGCCATCCCTCCCTGGCCGATCCGGTGTTCGCCAAGGCGACGTGCGACGTGCTCGTGACCGAGGCGATGGCCCTGGTCGACGCGCTGCTCGACCGCCGCCTCGGCACGTTCCGACGGGCGCCGTTCTCCAAGATTCCACTCCTCCGCACCAACTTCTGGCCCGTCGCGGCCGCCACGGGTTTCGCGGTCGCCGCCCTCGCCTGGCTCCGTCCTCGCCGGTGACGCTTTCGGTCGAGAGCCAGCCGCCAATCGCCTGGCTGCGGCTCGACCGCCCCCAGGCGCTCAATGCTCTCGACACGGAATTGACGGCCGCCCTGGAAGGAGCCGTCGAGCGGGTGGCCGCGATGACCGACGTCACCGTGCTGGTGATCGCTGGCCGCGGCCGGGCGTTCTGCGCCGGCAACGACATCACCGAGATGGCGACGCTGTCCGCCGAGCAGGCCGAGGCGCTCGCGCGCCGCCAGGCCGCGTTGATGGCGCGCTTCGGCACGCTGCCGCAGGTGACGCTTGCCGCCATCGACGGCCACGCGCTCGGCGGCGGTTTGATGCTCGCCGTCGCTCAGGATCTCCGCATCGCGTCCGACCGCGCGCGCTTCGGACTTCCAGAGGTGACGCTCGGCTTCAACCCGGCATACGGGATCGCGCGGCTCCTCGACGTCGTCGGCGGCGCCCACGCGCGGGATTTATTGTTGACCGGCCGCATCGTCCACGCCAGCGAGGCGCTCCGTCTCGGCCTGGTGAACCGCGTCGTGGCCGCTCCCACGCTGGAGGCGACCGCGGCGGCCTGGGCCGCAGACGTCGCCCGCTCGCCGCGCGGCGGGCTCGAGGCGACCAAGGCGATCGTCGCCGAGCTGCGGCGCCCCGGCCGCGGCGCCGAGCCCGAGGCGTACGGCGCCGCGCTCAGGACGAGTCCCGAGGCGCGCGCTCGCATCCAGGCCTTCGTCGATCGAAAGCGCGGTCGCTGAGCCGCGTCTAGCTCACGGCGTCCCCGGAGTCGTCCCACTGGGCGATGACGGCGTAGAGCTCGGCGCCATCCACCTGGGCCACGATCCACGGATCGACCTGCTTCTGGCTGAAGTACGTTGGCGTCACCACCGTGAATGCGGAGAAGAGGCCGCTTCGCGCCGCGTCGTCGTACTTGACCAAGGCCTCGTCGGGGATCAGGCCCTGATAGCTCTCGATGGGCTGGAACATGGCCCGGCGGATGAACCCGATCTTCTGCGGCAGCGTCTGCGCCACACGCTGATGGATCTCGGCGAGGGTATAGAGCGGGCCGTACTCCAGGCGCGCAGTGTCGAGGCGCTGACGCCGCGCCTGTCCGGGGAGTCGACGGGCGATGTCCCGGGCGCGCGTGGCGATGTCGGTCGGAGCGGGCTGGGCCGTCACGTTCGTGTTGATCGTCATGGTGTTGCCTCCTGCTGGCCGTGTGACTCGGCGATGATGGGGCGAGAAAACCAGCAAGTAAGATGCCGACGAGGGCGTCAGGCGGGCAGCGTGACGCCGCGGCGGCGCATGTCTTCGTCCGCCTCGCGCAGCAGTTCGTCGCTGCTGTCGGGCGGGACCTCCCGGTACGCGGTTCCCACTCGGCACTTGATCGGAACGTTGAGGCCCCGGCGGGTGACCAGCTCGCTGAGCTTCTCCCCGAAGCGTGGCGTGACGAGGTGGCCCTCGCGCGAGCCCGCGTCCTGGAGGAGAACGACGAACTCGTCGGCCCCGTAGCGCGCGACGAGATCCGTGGCGCGTGTCGCTTCCATCAGCGCGTCGGCGACCGCGCGGAGGACGTCGTCGCCGACGGCGTAGCCGAACCGATCGTTGATCGCGTTGAGATGGTGGACGTCGAGCAGCACGAGGAACAGGCCGCTCTTGCGCCGGCGCGCGCTGGCGGCGATGCGACGGTAGAGGTCGAGGAACGCCCGGCGGCTGGCCAGTCCCGTCAGGGCATCGGGCGCGTAGCGGGCAATCCGCCGATCGGAATCGTAGAGCCGGCGCGCCAGGAGCTTGGCCAGGCCGAGGGCGAGGGCGGGTGAGCGCTCGAGCGCCTGCAGGAAGTGAAACCGGCGCAGCGCGAGGCAACGCGTGCGCTCCAGGACGACGACGGTGGCGGAGCGCGGCCGCTCGGTGAGGATGCCGAGCTCGCCGACGATCTCACCCGGGCCGAGCTCGCCGAGAACGACTTCGGTCTGCGCGTCGGGCATGGCCTCGATCACGCGGACGCGGCCGGAGATGATGACGAAGACGTGCTCGGGGATCTCGCCTTCGGCGATGAGCACGTGTCCCGGGGGGAACTGCCGCTCGCCCGCCTGCGCGAGGAGCGCCTCCAGCTCGTCTCGCTTCATCTCGCGGAACACCGGAACGCTCCGGAGCGTCTCGGAGTTGAGCGGCGCCAGTGAGGTCAGGACCGGCTCCTGACGGCGGTCCTCGGCGGCGAGGGCCCGCGCGAGCCATGCGCGGACTCGCGCGTGGAGCATGGGAGGGCTGAACGGCTTGGCCAGGACGTCGTCGGCCTCGCCGGTGCCGTCGAGGGTGGACCGCACACCATCGGCAACGTCGGTGAGGAGCACCACGGGCAGCGAGCGGCCGACCCGCGCGCGCAGCTGGGCGACGAGCGTCGCCCCGTCTCCATCGGGGAGTTTCGCGTCGACGATGGCGAGGTCGGGCATCACGTCCGCGCCCCGGGCCAGCGCCGAGCCGGCGTCGGGCACCGGCACGAGAACGAGATCCTCCTCGTCGAGCACGTCCTGGATCGTCGCGACCTCGGAGACGTTGGCCGTGACGAGCAGCACCCGCCCGCCGGCGATGGGGCGACGCACCAGCGCCGACACGTCGGTCTTGGCGCGTGCGTTGGCGCCGCCACCGCGGACGTCGACCTCGAGCCCTTCGGCCGCGGCAAAGACTTCGAGGTCGCGGCCGACGCGGTCGCGGGCCAGCGCCTCCATCCGGTCGAGGGTCGCGTCGTCGTGCCCGGGATCGTGATGGAAGAGCGCGAGCCGTCGCGCGCCGGCGGCGCGGGCCACGTCGGTCGCGTACTCGACGGTCGAATGGCCCCAGCCCTTCTTCGCCGGGTATTCCTCTTCGGTGTACTGCGCGTCGTGGATGATGAGATCGACGTCGCGCATGAACTCGATGTGCCGCTGGTCGCCGGGATGCTGGTACCGGCCGGCCGACGCGTTCCAGAACGGCTCGTGATCCGTGGCGTAGGCGATGGAGGCACCGCCGCTCGAGATTCGATACGCGATGGTCGGCGCCGTGTGATTCAGGTACTGCGTCTCGATCAGCACGTCGCCGACGCGGAAGAAGCCCTCGTCGAGCTCGGTGAAGTGGATGCGCGAGCGCAGATCGCGGAGCTTCACCGGGAAGTACGAGTACTCCATCTGCCCGGCCATCGCCTCTTCCAGCCCGCGCTGAAAGCCGAGCGGCGCGTAGACGTTCAGCTCGGCGCCCGGCATGAACGCCGGGACGAAGAAGGGAAAGCCCTGGATGTGATCCCAGTGGGTGTGCCCGATCAAGAGATGCAGGCGCGGAGGGAGCGCGATCTCCGCGAGGTGGAGGCCCAGGCCGCGGGCGCCCGTGCCGCAGTCGAGAACGATCAGTGTGCCGTCACCGCCGCGGACTTCCACGCACGAGGTGTTGCCGCCGTAGCGCGCCGTCTGCTTCCCGGGCGTGGCGATGGACCCTCGAGTGCCCCAGAACCGTACGTGCACGCTCTCCTCGTCAGGGTGAGACACACCGACGGAAATTGGGGGGTGATCTTAGCACTTATCGAGACCGCCCGAACCGATTAGAATGCCGCCGCCGTGAGCCGTGCGCCGTCGAGAGGAGACACGCGATGATCACCAACCGCCGAACGTTCATCAAGGTGTTGGCCGGAGCTGCCGCCGCCACGGGTGCTCGCCTCGACGTTGCGCCGGCCCTCGCCCAGGCGGCGCCCGTCCGCATCGGCGTCCTGGCGGCGAAGGCCGGCGTCACGGCTCCCGTCGGCGAGTCGGGGCTGCGCGGCACGCAGTTCGCCGTCGATCGCATCAACGCCGCCGGCGGGATCGCCGGGCGGAAGGTCGAGCTGGTGGTCGAGGAAGAGTCGAACCCCAAGGACACCGTCGAGCGCTTCCGCAAGCTCGCGCTGCAGACGAAGGCCGAGGTCATCACCGGCGGCATCTCGACGGCGGTCGGGCTGGCCGTCGGCCCGGTGAGCGAGGAGCTCAAGGCGCTCTGGCTCGCCTGGGACGCGACGACGCAGAAGGGCGTGGAGGAAACGATCCCGAAGCCGCGCTACGCCTTCCGCAGCGTCGACAACGAGGCCGAGGCGGTGATGGCGTCGATCCTCACGGCCCGGCAACTCAAGGGCAAGGTCAAGACGGTCGCCGGCATCAACAACGACTACTCGTACGGCCGCGACAACTGGGCGGCCTTTCTCGCCATCATGAAGAAGTTCGGCATGAACGTCACGCCCGTGGTCGAGCTCTGGCCCAAGCTCGGCGAGACCAACTTCACCTCCCACGTCGCCGCGCTCCAGCAGGCCAAGCCCGACCTCGTCTTCTCCTCGTTCTGGTCGGGCGACGCGCCGATCTTGATGAAGCAGGCCCACGCCGCCGGCCTGACCCAGGGCACGAAGTTCGTGCTCACGACCGCCGGCGGCGTCCACGAGTCGATGAAGAAGGCCTTCACACCCGAGGGCGCGATCATGGGCTACAACTCGCTGTACTTCGAGGCGCCGAACGCGAGCCCGCTGCTGCGCGAGTTCTCCAAGTGGCACCAGGAGCGCTTCAAGGAGTGGCCGAACTACGAGTCGGACCACGCCTACTTCACGATCGTGGCCTACAAGGCGGCGGTCGAGAAGGCCAGCAAGGCGGCCGGCGGCAAGTGGCCCACGACGGAGCAGACGGTCGAGGCGCTCGAGGGCATCGAGGTGGAGTCGCTGTCCGGCCGGCGCGGCTACCGCAGCGATCACATCATGGAGGCGAGCTACTACCAGGGCGTCACCACCCACAAGAACCGCCACGACTTCGTGACGATCGATCCCGTGGAGGTGATGTCCACGAAGCAGATCCAGAAGCCGAGCGGCACCGGGCTCTACGACTGGATCAACTCGTGGAGCGTGTGAGGCCTCCGGCGCCCTGATCGCGCAGAGCCTCAACATCGTGCTCGGCGGCGTCTTCCACGCCGCCGTGCTGTTCCTGGTCGCCGCCGGTCTGCAGCTCGTCTTCGGCGTCCAGAAGATCCTGAACCTCGCCTGCGGCTCGTTCTACGCGCTGGGCGCGTACGCGGGTGTGTCGGCGGTGAGCTGGGCGCTGGCGGCCGGCGCACCGCCGCCGATCTTTCCCCTCGTTCTCGTCGGCGCCGGCCTCGGCCTCGCGCTCGTCGGGCCCGTCATCGAGCGACTGCTGCGTACGATCTACGATCGCGACGAGAGCTTCCAGCTCCTGCTCACGTTCGCCCTCGTGCTGATGTTCGAGGACGTGATCCGCTTCGTCTGGGGCACCGCCCCGCACCAGCTCTCCAGCGCCTACCTCGTGTACGGGCAACTCCGCGTCGGCGGCCTCGTCATCCCCGTCTACAACCTCGTCGTGATCGCCGCCGGCGGCGCGATCGCCGCGCTCATGGGCTTCCTGCTCGCCCGCACGCGCTTCGGCCGCATCGTGCGGGCGACCGCCGAGAACCGCGGCATGGCCGAGGCGATGGGCGTCGACGTGTCGCGCGTCTACGTCCGGGTCTTCACGCTGGGCGTGGCGCTCGGCACCGTGGGCGGCGCGCTCGTCATCCCGGCCACCGCGGCCGTCAACGAGATGGGCATCGATCTCATCGTCGAGGCCTTCGCCGTCGTCGTCATCGGCGGCCTCGGCTCCATGCGCGGCGCCGTCGCCGGCGCCCTCATCGTGGGCATCATGCGCGCGGTCGCCGTCGCCACGTATCCGGAAGTCGAGATGCTGGCGATCTACGTCGTGGTGATCGCCGTCCTCGTCCTCCGTCCGGCCGGGCTCTTCGCGAAGGCCGCCGCATGAGCCTCCGGCTCGCCGTGGCCGCAGCGCTCGGTGCGCTGGCGCTGTTTCCGCTGGCCGGCCGCGACTACTACGCCACGCTCATGCTGCCGTTCTTCGGCTACGGCATCGCGCTCCTCGGCCTGAATCTCCTCTTCGGCACGACCGGCCTGCTCTCCTTCGGTCACGCCCTGTTCGTGGCGCTTGGTGCCTACACCGCCGCGTTCCTGACCTCGAAGCTCGGCGTGCTGGACCTCGAGGTGATCCTGATGGCCGCGGCCGTGGCCGGGGCGGTGATCGCGCTGCCGACCGGCCTGCTCTGCGTGCGCTACGTGCGGATCTACTTCGGCATGCTCACGCTGGCCTTCGGGATGCTGTTCTACTCGTTCCTGCTCAAGTTCTACGCGGTGACCGGCGGCGACGAGGGCATGCGGGTCCTCCGCCCGAGGCTCCTCGGCCTGGCCTGGACGTCGTTCGGCAAGGTCGAGTTCCTCACCGGCCCGTTCTACTACTACTCGCTCGCCGTGCTCGTCCTCGGCGCGGTCGTCATGTGGCGGATCGTCCGCTCGCCGTTCGGCCTCGGCTTGCGCGCGATCCGCGAGAACGCCGGCAAGGCCGAGTTCACCGGGGTCGACGTCCGCCGCTATCGTCTCTCTGCCTTCGTCGTCGCCGCGGTCTTCGGCGCCGTCGGCGGCGCGCTCCTTCCCATTCCAACCGGCCTGGCCGATCCGCTCCTCGCCTACTGGACCCACTCCGGCAATCTCGTCTTCATGCTGCTGCTCGGCGGCTTCGGGAACTTCTTCGGCCCCGTGCTGGGCGCCTTCGTCTTCATCGTGCTCCAGGACCAGGTGATGTCGATCACTCAGTACTGGCGCTTCGTCTTCGGCGCGATCCTCGCCGTCGTGGTGGTCTTCTTTCCCCAGGGCCTGACGGGACTTCTCGATCGGCGCCAGCGCGCCGGCACGTGAGCGTCCTGCTCGACGCGCGGGGCCTGACGAAGCGCTACGGCGACTTCACGGCGCTCGACGGCGTGAGCCTCACCGTGAGCGAGGGGGAGTTTGTCTCGATCATCGGGCCCAACGGCGCCGGCAAGACGACGCTCGTCAACATCGTGACCGGGCTCGCGCCCCCGACTGCGGGCCAGATGAGCTTTCGCGGCCTCGACATCGTCGGCGCAGGGCCGGTGACGCTGGCCCGACGCGGCCTGGCCCGGAGCTTCCAGCTCGTCAACGTCTTCCCCGCCCTCACGGTGGCGGAAACGCTCGCGGTGGCGGTCTGCGCGCGCCTGGGCCGTGGCCGCCGCTTCTGGTCGTCCCTCGCTGCCGACCGCGCCGTCCACGCCGAGGTCGGAGAGATCGCCGCCGTCTTCGGTCTCGCCGATCGGCTGGCCCGGCTCGCCCGCACGTTGCCCCAGGGCGACAAGAAGCTGCTCGACGTGGCCAGCGCGTTCGCGCTGGGGCCCGAGCTGATCCTGCTCGACGAGCCGACCTCCGGGGTGAGCACGGCCGACAAGCACGCCATCATGGACGTCATGGTCGGCGCGGCCCGGCGCCTCGGCGTCAAGGCGATCGTCCAGGTCGAGCACGACATGGACATCGTCTTCGGCTACTCCGACCGCATCGTCGCGCTCCACCAGGGCCGCGTCCTGGCCGACACGACTCCCGACGGCATCCGGCGTGACACCGAGGTCGTCGCGACCGTGCTGGGCAAGCCGCGCTCGTGATGCTGACCGTCGAGGGGCTGAGCGTCGACATCCAGGCGAGCCGCATCCTGCGCGATGTCTCGCTCGAGGTCGGCGAGCGGGAGCTCGTGTGTCTGGTCGGACGCAACGGCGCCGGCAAGACGACGACGCTGCGCACGATCATGGGCTATCGCCGGCCGGCCGCCGGCCGTATCACCTACCGCGGCCAGAACCTCATCGGCATGCCGACACACACGATCGCCGCCCTCGGCGTGGGCTTCTCACCCGAGGAGAGCGAGGTCTTCGCCGATCTCACGGTCGCCGAGAACATCGAGATGGCGACGTGGAATCGCGTGACGGCACGCCCGGCCTCCGACCGCGTCGCCCAGGCGTATCGCGTGTTTCCTCGGCTCGAAGCGTACGCCGCTCGCGGTGGCGGCCAGCTCTCCGGGGGCGAGCGCAAGATGCTGTCGCTGGCCCGGGCGCTCGCCCTCGACCCCGACCTGCTCCTGCTCGACGAGCCGTTCGAGGGCCTGTCGCCGGCCGTCATTCCCGTGATCGCCGAGGGCATCGCCGCGATTCGCAGCCACGGCCCCGGCATTCTGCTGGCCGAGTCCAACATCCATCACGTGCCCGCAGACACGAACCGCTTGTATGTCATCGAGCGCGGGGAGATCATCTTCGCCGGCGCGCCGGCCGACGCGCGGCGCGACGCCACCGTCTCGCGGATCATTGGAGGAGCCACCTGATGCCTTCGTTGCCGATCCTTCCCACCACCGTGGTGGGCTCACATGGAAAACCCGGATGGTGGTTCACGCTGGTCAAGGCGTACGCGGCCGGCGAGGCCGGTCCGGGCGACCTCGACGAGATGTTCGACGACGCCGTCGACGCCGTCGTGGCCGACATGGAGGAAGCCGGGATCGACGTGATCACCGACGGCGAGGTGCGTCGACTCGACGGCTACGTCGACACGTACTACACGATCATCAAGGGCATCGAGGCGTTGCCGGTCCGCCGCAAGCTCGGCTACTGGGGCTACGACCAGCAGACGCGCTACGAGGCGGTGGGACGGATCGAGCCGCCGGCGGGTGGCCTCGGCATCGTCAAGGAGTTCGAGTACCTCAAGTCACACACGAAGCGGGCGACGAAGGCGACCTGCGCCGGGCCGCTCACCTTCGGCTCGCGCATCCATCCCGGCAAGGTCTACAAGGGCACGGTCGACGTCGCCGAGCGGTTCGCCGAGGTCATCAGCCAGGAGCTCCGTGCGCTGGTGGCGGCCGGCGCCGACTGGATCCAGATCGACGAGCCGGCGCGCGGCAACGTCTCCGGAGAGGAGATGGCTCGGCTCTTCAACCTGGCCACCGAGGGCGTGAAGGCGAGGCTCGGCTTCCACATCTGCTTCGGCAATCGCTTCGGCCGCTCGCGCTTCCCGCGGACCTACGAGCCGTACTTCCCCGGCGTGCTGAAGGCGCGCGCCGACGAGTTCGTACTGGAGTTCGCCGGCCGCGAGCTGGCCGAGCTGGAGCTGTGGCGGAAGTACGGCGACGGGCGGCAGCTCGGCGCCGGCGTCGTCGACGTCAAGGGCTTCAACCAGGACACGCCCGAGGACGTGGCGCGGCGAATCCGGCGCGTGCTCGAGGTGTGCCAGGCCGAGAAGCTCACGGTGAATCCCGACTGCGGCTTCGGCTGGTCGCCGCGCTACCAGTGCAATCAG
>WNGN01003302.1_pt1 | contig 15138 bp, 14 predicted proteins | sample 5400561 | NCBI WGS metagenome assembly WNGN01 (sample SAMN13153379, study PRJNA577476) | soil metagenome | isolation source: 115 cm soil or saprolite under Garry oak tree replicate 2 | place: USA:California | collected 2016-06-15
TCCAGATATTTTGGACCATGGTTGTGCATGAACTGGCGACCGTTAACCTGATACTCAGTTCCGCCGAAACTATGCGGTGCCTCGACAACATCCGGCAATTGCAACAACCACTCTCTCAATCCATTAGTCATACTCTCAACCACTTCGCTAATTTCTTCGCAGATTATGATTCTATGAGCGTCACATTGTAAGTCCTCGATGGTCGCTCAAATTTGACGTGACTGGCGATGGATCATACCTGTACATTTAGAGCCTGCATACCAGAGATTACCAGATCGACTTCAGTGGTCATTCGAGTCACTCTACCCTCCTCTAGCACCAGAATCATGTTGCAGTTCCTTAGAGTGCTTGCGCGATGGGCGATCATCAAGGTGGTCTTGCCCTTCATCAGTTCTTGAATCGTCTCGAGGATAGCCGCTTCAGTACGAACATCCAATGAACTGGTAGGCTGCTCGTCGAGTATGAGGATGGGCGCGTTCTTGAGAAATGCGCGAGCCAGTGATATACGTTGACGCTCTCCGCCAGAGAGCTTCATACCTCGCTCACCGACCAAGGTGTCGTATCCGTTTGGCAAACTTGTAATGAAGTCGTGAGCTTTCGCGGCGGTTGCTGCTCCGATAACCTCGTCCATGGTTGCACTGGGCCGGGCGAAGCGAATGTTCTCAGCTACGGTCGTTGAGAAGAGTACAGTCTCCTGATGGACCACTGCAAACTGGTTCCGAAGGTCCGCCAGATTGTAGTCTCTCAAGTTGACATCGTCCAGGGCAATCACGCCTTCGGTAGGGTCAAAGAGGCGTAATAGGAGGGTCGACAGTGTGGTCTTGCCTGAACCGGTCGGACCAACCACGCCGAGACAATTGCCTGACGGCAGTTCGAAGGATACGTCGTTGAGTACCGGATGGCCCTTCGTATACTCGAACGACACGTTTCGGAAGGCAATCTTGCCTTTAGCTCTCGCTAGGGGAAGCGCATTCGGTGACTCGGGGACGTCGGGCTTCTCGTCGAGAACACTGCGATATCGCTCTACTCCAGTCAACGACATCTGAATATCAAGTATCGACTGGCCTACGTTCCTTAGGGGACCGTAGAGCTGGGTCACATAGTAGTTCACGACTAGAAGGCTCCCGAGAGTCAGCACGCCCGCTTGAACATGGCCTATTCCAATGTAGAACACGGCCGCCAAGCCGGCAGCTGTCACAATGCCCACTAGTAGACTGTAAACCGCGCTGTCTACCTGTACCTTGAGCTGAGCGGTCAGACTCGCATTGTAGTGAGAGACTAACTGCTCGTTCTTCCGTTCTTCTTGACCGTACGATTTCACCAATCTGGAGGCGCCTAGGCTCTCTTGGGCCACTGCCATAGCGGCGCTTTCTGATGCTCTGAACTTCCGCCATCCAGCGCGAATCCGTGGCCGAAATACAAAGGTGAGAAGGAACATCACGGGAGACACGAGCAGCGCGACCAGGGCAAGCTGCCAGTCAAAGTAGACCATGACAAGAATCATTGCGCCAATTGTCAGGATGGAAGTCGCCAGGGGAATCATGCTATCGATTCCGAACGAACGCAGCATTGGGGCATCGTTGAGAGTACGATATGCTGAGTCTGCAGCCCCCATGGTGTCATGGTAGGCTATGGAGAGACGCTGCATCTGGCGAAAAAGACGGGCCCGCACGTCGAGTGTCATCCGGTTTCCGACCTTGTTGGTGTACCAGACATTCACCAGGTTCTGTAGGTAGGTCAGGATAGCGGTTCCCATTAGAATGGTGATCGCGAGCCATAGGGTGAGACTTTTGGAGAGTTGGGGTCCAACGAAAGCTGTGAGGTATCCGGGCAATGGCTGAGAACCGAGGACGCTGTCAACTAACAGTTTGATGGGCAGGGGAAAGATCAGGGTTATCGGTACTGCTATCAGAGATATTATCAACAGAACAACGATTGGCCAGAGATACGGTCGGAGATCCTCAAAGGCTCGTTTGAGCATGAGGAGACCTCAACCCCACCAATCTAGCAAATCTGTTGAATAAACCCCGTGATTACGCCACTCTTCCAGTCCATTAGTCAAATGCTCAATCTCTTCGCGAATTTTCTGGTGGTTGAATTATCATAAAAGGACTGGATTCTCATCTGCTTCGTCACAGGACGAGGGCCATCGCCCGTATGCGCATCTTAGGTCAAACTGGGGACTACGGTCCGGTCGGCTTAGGAGGACGTGGGTCTAACTTGTAACAGTCACTGTCACGGTAGAGGTGTGCGTCAATGAGCCGCTGGTGGCGGTCACCGTGATCGTGTACGTGCCTGGTTGCGTGCTGCGTGTTGTTGAAACAGTGAGGGTTGAAGTGGAATAGGGGCCGACCGGGGAGGGTAGAGAGATCGCGGGACCATGGCGTGTGACGGGTGCGATGGTCGCGAATAGGTTGACTGTATTGTTGAAGCCGTTTGTTCCTGTTACCTGTATCGCGAACGTTGTGGTGGAGCCTTTTCTGACGGTTTGGGAGGATGGGCTGAGTGTAATTGTAAAGTCCGGGGATGGAGTAATCTTGAATGACACGATTACAGAGTGTGAGAGGCTGCCGCTGTTTCCATAGACTGTGACATTTCCGTAGCCTCCTTGGGTTCCGCCAAAGATTGAGAGGGTTGCGGTGGCGGTTCCGTTAGGAACGAGATTGACACTTGTCGGATCGATAGACCAAGTGCTGCATGCGGGTGATGGACAGAGTGGAGACGGGGACGTGTAAAGGTTCACGGTTCCGCTGAAACCATTGAGACTTGTAAGAGTGATTGTCGATTTGCCCGTGGTGCCTGCAGGAATATTGAGACTGCTAGGGTTGGCGGTCATTGTAAAGTCCGGAGCTGGAGTGGACGAGACCACGGTGAACGTTACGTCGACACTGTGTGATATGCTGCCGCTTGTTCCGGTCACTGTGACGACCCAGTTGGTGGGTGGAGTGCCGGTTGTGGTGTAGAAGGTGAGGATCGAGGTAGCAGTTCCGCCGGGTGAGAGGTCGACACTGGATGGGCTGATGCCCCAGCTTGGGCATGAGGCGCAGAGTGGTGGGGGTGATGTTGTGAGCTTAACGGTTCCATTGAAACTGTTGATGCTGGTCAGTGTGGTCTGGGATTTGCCGGTATTGCCGGCAATGACTGTTTGGTTCGACGGGTTGGCTGAGATTGTGAAATCCGGATTTCCCGGGGCCACGACTGTAAAGGTGACGGGTGCTGAGTGGGAGAGGCTGCCGCTGGTGCCGGTCACGGCTACATTGTAGGTGGCAAGGGGTGTCTGTGAGAAGGTGTAGATCGTGAAGCCAGCTGTGGCGTTCTGGTTAGCGGTTAATTTGACGACTGTCGGGCTTATCGTGTATTGTGGGCAGCCAATTGCCAAGCATGACACTGGAGGGCTGAGGGTTACGTTTCCTTGAAAACCGTTAATGCTCGTCAGGAGGATTATGGTTTTCCCGGCGGAGCCTTGTGGAATCGTGAGCATGTTCGGATGGGCGGTCATTGTAAAGTCTGGTGCTGTTGCGGCTGACGTCACACCGATCCAGCTGCCTGATGGAACCGCGAAGACTAATCCCGTCAATAGTATAAAGAGGAAAAACAATTTCATTGTGATTCTCAAGAATTACACCGATGGCACGGTATAGCTACCCGTACGGTTTTTTGTGGGGTTAAGTGTTTCGGTCGTCCAGCGTTTACCTAACTGAGTTCCCTTGCGATGATTCTTACGCTGGATTAGAGGCGCTGGCAAATTTGGGCTTTGGCTGGTCCAGACCAGCGGGGAATTGAGTCTGGCGGGAAGCCTGCCTTTCGATCCGGAAAAATCGAGTGAAGATATCTAATTTACGTCGGGGCAGTCGGCTTGCCTGAATATCTTGAACTGTACCCGAAGAGTTTTCCCAGCGGCCAGAAGAGGAAGACGCCCACGCGCTCGGAGCGCTGTAGGACCTTGACGTCGTTTTTGAAGTCGTGGCAGATTACGGCATATCGCAGCATGGTTTTGAAACCCTTTCCTAGCTCTCCATCCTTGGCAAGCCCGAAGGTTGTCTCGAAGAAGGATTTGATCTCTCCGGCCGGTCGAAACTCGACGATGGCGTGAGCCTCATCACCCCCAATGTTCCACCAAGAGTGAGGCGTTCCCGGAGGGACTATTACTTCTCGCCCCTCAAGCATTGTAGTCTCGACCCCGCCCGAACGAAACCAGATCTTTCCCTTTACTATTCGAATTCGTTCCTCTGAGATCGGGTGCGCGTGTCCAGGATATTGCTTGACCTTATCCGGCAACGGTCGAATTCGTTCCTCTGAGATCGGGTGCGCGTGTCCAGGATATTGCTTGACCTTATCCGGCAACGGACCTTGGGGGCGAACGGACCACTCAAAGCGAAGCAGGTCATTGCTAGTCGCTGGTTCATCCTCATGAAAAGTGACGCGTTCTCCACTCAAAGGGTTCTCAATCACATCTCGCGCCTGCGAAACCCCTAACCCCGAACAGGATTCAACAGGTATTAAGTCGTACTTCTCAAAATCTTAGAAAAAAACAAGGGAGTTTGTACACCGTGGACAGAGAATGCACCTCGCGTAGTCGAGGCAAACCTGACAGTAGCGTATGTTGACGATGCGACTTGGTACTGGGAGATTATGGGTGATGCAGTGCAGGCTGCTCCTCCTGACCCGCAGGTTCAGCAAACTGCGACTTTTGATGGGGTTACTGTATCGCTGTCGGGGAACTTTATCGTGAACACGACCAGTAGGACGGTGACTGGAACAATATCTGTCAGTGCGACAAACAGTACCACCGGGCAGACGCTGTTCTCAAAGACCTTTACCGTATCGCTAGGCTATGGGTCAAGGTCAACGGCGAGGTTCGTGCTCTCAGTACCTGCGGGCAGCTCCTGGCTGGGAGCTACGTGTAGCATTAACGCCTCGGCTGACACAGCCGGCTGTATAGTCTCGCGAGACCCTGATGTGAACCATGATGGAGCGATCAGCTTACAGGACGTGGGCCTGGTCTCTTTCGCGTACGGTTCATCGAAGGGAGATGCAAGATACAATCCCTCACTCGACCTGTACGGATATGGAACCGTCAACCTATTCGACGCATCACTAGCAGCCATCGATTACGGGCTGCCCGTTTTCAGCTAGCCTCTCGAATCCTCCATTTCTTGAATTCGCCTCGTGTAGGCATCTATTTTAGCAACGTAGGCGCGTCATTCTATCCGAGAGTATGGGAAAGAAGGAAGCGGCGACGGAGCCGAAGAAGCAGAGCGAGGTTGCGAAGGCTGCGAAGGGATTCTTCTATGGTATGGCTCTGCACGGAATGGTGACCTACGCGCTGAGGCTGAGAATGCACATGGAGAACTTGTTCATGCTTATCACTATGGGCGACATGCTTGGGATACCAGTACTGCCGCCCTACTACAGTCTTAGGCTCCTTCCCTACGCGGTCCCGTCTTTGAAGACGTGGAAGCAGACACTGCTCAGGGATCGCGACATTACCGACTCATTGTACTAGGGGCGTCAAAGGCGGCGGTGAGCGCTGCGGTCAAAGCAGGGATGGCCGAATACTTTGCATCCAATCCCGATGTCAAGTACATTCTCTTCGGTGGCAAAGGCGGGCTTGGCAAAACAACTCTCTCAGCGGCGACCGCCTATTGGCTTGCGAGTAGGGAAAAGAGAGTCTGCGTCTTTTCAACTGATCCCCAAGCCAGCCTCTCGGACATTTTCGAGAGAAAGGTCTTCGGCCAGGGAGAAGTCGAGCTCGCTGCGAACCTCTATGCTGTTGAGATAGACGCGGATCGGAGAATCGCGGAGTATCAGGAGGAGATTAGGAAAAAGATCAAGGACATGTACAAGATGGAGACGATTCCCGAGGAAGTGGAAGACTACATCAACTCCTCGGCCGCAGAACCAGCGATGGCGGAGTCAGCCACGTTCGATGCCATGGTTGAACTGATGACCGCAGGCAAGTTCGACTATTACGTGTTCGACATGATGCCCCACGGACACGCGATAAGATTCCTGGGCATGGCCGACATTCTGGACCAGTGGGTCGAGAAGATTGTCAGCGTGAGGAAAAAGGCCGGGGAGTATGGGGAGGCCGCCACGGTGATGGGTAGCAAGGGAAGCCTTGTCCAGGAAGATCTTGTCCTGAAAGAGCTTGAGTACATCAGAGGACGTCTAGACTTTGTCAGCACCATGGTCCGCGATCGAAAACATACCGCGTTCTTCTACGTGCTCATTCCGGAACTGATGCCCATCCTCGACACACGAAAAGCACTGGAGATGTTCCGCGAGTTCAACGTGACTGTGAGTGGAGTCGTCGTGAACCAGGTATATCCTAAAGAGTTGAAGGACCAGCCGGATGTTCCATCCTTTTTGAAGAACAAGATATCCTCCCAGCAAGAATACGTACAACAGATCCAGAGCGAGTTCGGGAGCCTCATCAGAGGAATTGTGCCGATGCTTGACCGAGAGCCGAAGGGTCTGAAGATGATATCGAATGTAGCAGACATACTCTACGGATCATAACCGGCCATGGAGACAACGAAACCGGGCCTGCCCTTCCCTTCGTTCATCGCCGGAAAGAAGGATTTGAAGTATCTCTTCTTCGGCGGGAAGGGAGGAGTTGGAAAGACAGCAGTAGCCGGCGCAACAGCCTACTATCTCTCGGAAACGCTCGGAAAGAAAACACTGATCTCCTCCACCAATCCTGTCCACAGCCTCTCAAGCCTGTTTGGCCAGGATCTCTGGAAGAAGGGGACCCAGAAAGTTGAAGGAACCAGGAACCTCTATGCCGACGAGATAGACATTTCCTCAACCATAGAGAGATACAAGGGTGAGATCAAGGATCGTCTCGTCCAATTTCTGAAGTTCGCAGATATTCCTGTAGATATTGAGCCGTTTATCGAGATCGCTACTACAAATCCTTCATTCGAGGAGTCGGCGATGTTCGATAACATGGTTGACTTGATGCTGAACGAAAAGTATGACGCGTACGTTTTCGACACGGCACCGGTCGCACACACGTATAGATTGCTGGGTATGTCCAAGGTTTACAATCTCTGGCTCAACAAGATGATCAAGAGCCGTGAAGAGTCTATGTCTCTACGGGCAAAACTTTCTTTCCGGAAAGAGAAGATAGCTCAGGAGCTGAGAAAGGACCCGCTTCTAATCTCGCTAGCCGGAACCAAGAAGAAGACAGAGGAGGCCAGAAAACTTCTCACCGACTCGGAAAGGACCGTATTCTTTTTTGTGACCTTGCCACTCGCCCTCCCTATCGCGGTGATTGAACGGTTCATTACTTGGGTCCAAGCCTTCCAGATTCCTATTGGAGGAGTAATCGTCAACGAAGTTATTCCAACGGTTAACTCCGAAAAATTGTCGCCCTACGTCGCGAACCGGACGAATGAACAGGCGGGATACTTGAAACTGGCTGAACAGAAGTTTCCGGGAATGATAAGAGCTGTGCTACCTCTGTACGAGAGGGAGGTTAACGGCCTGGATATGGTTTCTAAGATGGCTCAATCTTTAGGGTCGGAAACGAGAATCTAAGCGGTTTTTCTCCCATTATGCTTTATAAGGCCTCAAATCACCAGCTATTCTTATATTTTCGGCGGCTAGTTTCGCTACGTGATCTCGATTGTATGAATCGCTCATAGTAATGCTGAGCGGTATTATCGTCTATAGTGTCGTCTATCAGTTCTATGTGAAATGGTTCGACCGGAGTGTCGTGCAGTCTGATCCCAAGCGTCCGACGCCAGCCCATACGTACATGGATGGTGTCGAGTTCTTTCCATCAAACAAGTATGTCATGTTGGGCTGGCACTGGAAGAGCATCGCCGCGCTCGGACCAGTGACGGGGCCCGCCTTAGCAATAGTCTGGGGTTGGTTGCCCGGGTTTCTCTGGATACTGATCGGAAATTCGTTGTTGGGCTGGTTGCACGACTACAATTCGATGGTCTCATCAGTAAGAAACGAGGGCGCATCTCTTGGACCTTTAACGTACCAGCTAATAGGAACTAGGGCTCGAAAGGTCCTTGTCGCCTTTCTGGCGTTCTACTCGATCCTCATATTCGCAGCTTTCCTGGGTGCGCTTCTTCCTGTGGTCAAGGGCACGGGCGCGGGAGGTGCAGCCGCGATGGTATCGTTCCTTCTGATCGCAACAATAGGAGCCGTGTCTGGCTTCGCAATATTCAGGGCCAAGATCAATGTTGTGGCGGTTACCGGAATTTCTCTAGCAGCAGTCGCTCTATCCGTTTATCTCAGCCAGGTCGTGTTTGGAACGGTGATCAACTCAGCCTTCATCTCCGCCGTACCCGATGCTCAGTTGCAGGAGGATATCCTCTTGGTCTCCATGCTAGGATTCAGTTTTCTCGGAGCGGTCCTGCCGCTCTGGAGTTTTGCAATGCCGATAAACTATCTGGGATTCTACGTGGCCTACTTCGTGATCGCGGCAATCATAGGAAGCTCGTTCATTGCGCCTCAGACTTTTGCTCAGCCTCTCTTCACCAACTGGTTCGCGCCCGTCTCAATAGGGGCCGGATCTGGGCTGATCAGTACGATATCGTTCCCTCTATGGCCTCTTCTCTTTGTCACCATAGCCTGCGGTGCATGCTCGGGTTGGCATGGCCTGATCGGTTCGTCTCTTTCATCCAAGCAGCTGGACAATGAGGCGGACGCTCACTTCGTTGGTGGAGGTGGGATGCTGCTTGAAGGGATTCTAGGGCTGACATCAGTGGTGGCGGTTGGGGCCCTTACGTCGACGAAGGGTGGTGCGCTATCGCTCTATGTGAGTGGCGGAGCCAAGTATCTCAGCAACCTGCTGATCCCGTCGGCCGCATCGACCGCGATCATGGCCCTTATGGTTCTGATACTAGGGCTTACACTGACCCAGCTGGCCCTCCGGTTTGCCAGGCTAGCCATCTCAGAGATGGTTGGACGGCGCTTTCTCAAGAACATCTACGTCACCTCGATTATCGTGTCGATAATCACATTCTTGCTCACGAGCACGAGGTTCAGCGCCCCTTGGGGTTTCATATGGACCCTGTTTGGTGGCTCCAACCAACTCCTCGCCGGTGTAACACTCCTCGTCACGACACTATGGCTCGCAAAGATCAGAAGGACAACATTGTTGACAGGCATACCGGCAGTATTCATGCTAGGCACAACCATCGTTGCGCTAGGCTATACTGCCTATGCCACGCTCGACATTGCTATGACGACGAGCACACCATTGAAGATCTACGGAAACGCTGTTGCGGGCGGAATCGCTGTAATACTGGCAATTCTAGGCATTGTATTGTCATACGATGGATTCCGCGCCTATCGGCGGATCAGAGTCGGGGCAGTCAGCGCGCCGTCAATGACTCTGGGACCAGTGCTCGCCAAGTCTATCGAAGCGGAGACGCCGCAACCAAACCTCACTAACGAGTTCGCTGAAAAGTAGATAGCATCGTGTAGGTGCCGGCCTCCTAGTCACTGGTCTTGGCCTTCGTCTTCTCGGATATCGAGGTTGTCGCGGCTCTAGCCACTATCCTCGTCGTCGTCTATTTTCTCGGGACCTACTACAAGCACCGGATTCTCAAGCGATACGCTCACTGGTTCGAGGAGAGATTCTCCCGGAAGGCCAGGGTGAAGTTTGCATCGTTCGGGCATGCTGGCCTTAGAATAAAGTGTGAGATGAACAGTTCGTCTGACGGGTTCAAGGAGCTAGAGTTCGCATTAACGTTAGGTGCTAGGGAGAATCTGATCTACTACCCCTACGCGTTGATTACCCGGGATTCTGACAGGCTGAACTGCTGGGCTACCCTGACCGACCCAGTAAAGTTCCAGGTTGAGATTACGAGGCTAAGGAAGAACATGAAGCTCACCTGGGATACAGCTGGCATTGAAGAAGTCAAGATCCCGCAACTCAGTGAGCTGGGGTACAGGGTCTATTCGAAGGGCGTCGAGTTCGCGAACCAACTGGTCGACCAGTGTGGTTTAGCCGCGAGATTGAAAGATCTGAACACAGTTGATTCTCTGATGCTTGAGGAAGAACCGTCGAGGCTCCACCTCGTGGCGAGGCTGCGCACAGACGACCTGGCCAAGACGATTGATCTTATCTCTCTGGTTGCACGATCGATCTAATGAGGAACTCGGGTCGAGGCTATTCGGCCGGAGCGCTCTAACGCGTCGAGTATCGTCGCTCTTAGCTCTTCGTAGCCCGGAAATTTGTTGAAGACTTTGTTCCCTTGAATCAATATGCATGGAGTCCTTAGGATTCGGTGCCTGATCGATAACCAGACTCCTTGCGGGGACGCCGAGTCCACTGGATCGAGTATTACTGACCCGCCGAACTCTGTCTTGAGCTTCTGTGCTATCTCAGAGAGCTGGAAGTATTGTTTCTTCACATCCTCCGGGTAGTCTTCCAGTTGTTCCGAATAAGGAGCCATGCCGGTCGCGTGCATGATCTCCATACAGTGCTGGCAGTGAGCGAACAGAGTGGGTATGATGCCGACAAAAGTAACCTTCAAGGGAACACTAGGCGAAGAAGAGTGACCCGGTCTCACACTATTCGATTCCTCGTTCTGACATATAAGCGCTCATTACAAACATCCTTGAACCCTTTAGAGAACGTGCGGCTCCTCTCAACACATTCTTCGAATTCATATGTGAATCTCACGAAGCCGAGAACCGACATGATTGGAGGGGTGGAGGTTTTTTGGAACGCCAAGGAAGAAAAAAAGGGGGCATCAATCCATCGTTTTCTCGCTAGGGTTTCCTAAGCGGGGAAGATTGTTACCAGGTACGCCACTGGAGTTGGGAGTTCGGGGCCGATGTCGAAAGAGGTTGAGATGGATGTGGTTGGATCGACAGTCGCACCGGTTGCAATGTAGACGACCAATGGGGAGACTAGGCCAGGGCAGCTGCAGGACCGGGAGATCTGAAGTACGACCTTGAATGTCGTGCTGACCGGGGTGCTTGCGGTGGGTTGGATGAACACGGTGAATCCCCAGTCTCCAGCCTTCAACGCAGTATTGGCGCCAATACCGGTGTTGGGAGTGCTGGGAAACACAACGGCCGTGGCTATAGAGTCTCCGCGTGGTGCTTCATCAGCCAGTATCGGGAAGAATCCTTGGTCCACTGCGCTGATGTCGCCTGAAACCTGCTGATTGCCCGCCAGCATGGCATTAAATGTTCTATGGACGACAGTTATTGATGAGATTGCGTAGACAGAGCTGACCGAGAGCGATAGGATTAGAGCAGCTATAATCCATTTCATTTTCATTTTTTGCACTGACACCTCCAATTTTCTGGGTACTTCCTGTCATGGCGCCCTTCCTCGGCGCTCTGCCGAAATTGGAAGTGGGGTGCAGGCCCTAAGAAGTGGGGCGTGACAGATGAGCCTCGACGGCGAAGAAAAGGTCAGCATGACCGAGTGTTATTTAACAATTTTTCAAAAGACTAGCATCCGGAAATGTCCGGGAAGAAAATATTGACCTAGAGATTGTGCCCTTTACACATCTGGCCCGACACGTGCCTAGCCGAGAACCGTGAGGCTGGCTGCGAGAGGATTCAACTAGGTTTCAGAAAACTATCATTCTATCGATATCTTCGGCATACTCCAGATCCAACACATGTTAAATAAACATCGAGAATAGATCGCGGAGAAGAAAAAATTGATTAGACTAAAGACGATCTTGGAATTCGCGGCTCTAAGCGCTATTCTCGCAGTTCTACCTCTTATGTCAGCTACAGTTCCTGCCGTCCATGCCTATGGCAACACGGCCTTGTGGCAGATCGGTCTCTCTTTCAACTGCAACAACCCAGACTTCTGTATGGACCCAGCAACCGGGCAGCCACAGCTAGGTGGTCTCTGGGGCTGGGTTGAATTCGACAGCGGCGGCCTCGGGGACGCAACGCTTACCGGTTGCGACCACCTTACCGGTCCAACAAGCCATGGTTCAGCGGGCGCGGACCACTTCAACGCGGACATTACAGGCTGGACGATCATACCGGGAAGTGCTGGTCCTATGACCTTCTTTGTAACCAGCGGCACAATGACCTTCACTGGTACGGTTCCGAGGGGACCCCCAATAACGGTGCCCATATCGCCGACCCCGTTCGACACGGGCTTTCCTGCTGTTCCAGGCCACTTCTCCATGGCCTCAGTTCTCGGCTTCACTCCGCCACCAGGCGTAAACTTCCAAATCCAAGTGGTTCAACTGACCCATTAGAGAGAGGGCCGTCAACACTCTCCTCGAAAAACCCCTTTTTTCTGGATTCTCCAGTTATATCGACACGCATTCAGGTGAAGGTCCGTTTACGCCGCGGCTAGCAAGTAGGCAATCTAGTGAACAAAGAGATTCAAGTCATTAAGCTACTCTCCTATATTGGGTCCAGAAGCACTCAGCGGAGAGAATTCTTCCAAGCCGCTGGGACGCGCGCTGTGTATACGGCTTCCCTGGCCCCGAGAAATTCTGCCAACTCCTCTATCGTCTCCGCGATCTTCGACGAGACCTCCTTATCGCCTGGTGCGCCACGCTCCGCATGTACCGAATTGACCAAGAGCTTCTCGCTCTTTTTGTCCATACGCAGGTCAGCTCTGCCTATGAGCTTGTCACCGTACAGGATGGGGTGAACAAAGGTCCCGAATTTTCGTTTGCTTTGCGGTAGAAAGTTCTCGTGGAGGTAGTCGAAGCCGAATATTCTATTCGCTCTAGATCTGCTGCAGATGAGATTGTCGAATGGAGCCAAGAGCGACATTCGTGGCTGCCACGCGTCAGAATTCATAGATTCGAGAAGTTGAACGTCCTTATCATGGATATACCGCTCGTCTTTACCGTCAAGCCCTGTGACGTGAACCCGATGTATCGCAGATTCCTCCTGCAAGCGTTCTAAATTCTTCTTCAGGTTCAGATAGCGGGCGCGGGGAAAATACACTTGAATCTCCCGAGGGGTGGCTGTGCCGAGAGCTCGGATAGCCCTCTGGGCGGCCTCTCGCTCGAATTCTTCCTCGGTTAGATCCTTCCTCTCCACCCACGAGGGGAGGAAGTTTTCGGATAGGCCCCAGATGTTCTGGTTTCCCTGATGGCCCACGATCATTACGTCTCCGGTCATTTGCAGATGGAAGAGCATGTGGGAGACATCGCTTGCAGAAGTCCATCCGTCTGCTGCTCTTCCGGTTCGAACATGATCCCGGAACTGGTTTAGCCGTAGGGGTCCGTTCTTGAGCTCGTTCAGTATTCGCTTCCGCAGTTCGTGTTTGGCAAGGTATTTTCTGGCTCTCACCTTCCATCCTCCCCAGGATTTGGAGATGGATTCCGGGTATCTTCTCATCAACGAGTAAAAGAGTGGGTAGTCTTCTGTGGGCACGATCATAGAGGGGGCTTGGTGTAGGAAGAGCTTCTTCTCCTCAAAGAGTAAACCCTCTAGGTCCGAGAGTCGGAAATTGCCGATCCTGCTCCAGAGGGCGATAATATGTGACGGTGCGACTGCGTCGATTGGGTCCCACTGAACGTAACACAGGTCGCGCACAACGGACAGGATATTTTCCCTTGTCGCTCTTGACGGCAGCCTGCCTGCAAGACGCTGCTTCGTAACTGCCAGACGCCTCGCATTTTCTAGAGAAGTCGAAATGGCCGGTTTGCTCAACTGATTCTAATCTCTCGGCGTTGCGAATCTTCGGAATGAACTGATAATGTTTCTTTGGATTCAGGGATTGGTTTAGAGGTAATTCAAGATTTTAATCCCTAACGGTCCAGAACCCATGAAGATTTTCGTCTTTCTAATCTCGTCAAGCTTTGGCACCAAGTCCTATCTTTCATAACAGACCTCTAACCCATCGAATAGCTCTGTATCCCTTGTATCCTACCAGCAACAAGGCTCCAACAATGACTGCCCCATGAATCACGAAGAATTCTAGGCTGACAACAGCGGCCGTAACGATGGCTCCCAGCAGAATGCCTACTAGGAAGGAATTGACCTCAGCTTTCTTGAGGAAGGGCATTCCACGTCTGCGATTGCGTCTATCGCCCAAGACTACACTTGCCGGGATCAGAAGATACACCGCGAACACTAAGAACCAGACCCAAACAGCACTCCACCCATGTACGAAGTAGACTGGAATGATCCCGACGGAAATGCCTAGTACTATTCCTACCTGAAAACCGGTTGCAAGCCAACTTGTTCCGGGTTTCTCAGAAGGCATGTTTCAACATCTCCCTTTCCGGTCTAATTGCTTTTTCAGCTCGGAGGATAGTGCGGGGTCGATTTTAGCACCAGTCTGCCGGTAGACATGGCGGGTAAAGCATTTGACTACCGATTGAGGCCGTGAAGGCTTAGGTGGCATTGTCAATGGCGAAGTCCAAAGATACTGAGATTGTACCATCGCCCTCCAGTATTGTGCGTGCACCTTCGGATATTGCCACAGTGAACTCAAGCCTGGCCAAGTCAGTTATTCCGAGCGAGGATCTTCTGGCCAAAGTTACCTACTGGAAGCTTGATCTGGACACCATCTTGGATGGATTGATTCCTGATCCTCTTCCAGAGTCGATCGGTAAGGACAATGCTATTCACCACTTGAACATCATAATCTTTGGAAAACCAAATACTGGAAAGACTACTCTGGCTGAATCGCTTGCGCAAGCTCTAGCTCGTAGATACGGGCAGGAGAATGTGAAGGCGTTGCGCTCGACGCGAGACCTTCCAGCATTGTTTGAAAATATGGATAAACTGTTCAAGCGGTTCCGAAAGCCTCCGAAGGCGGTGGTGTTGTTTGCGGATGATATGACGAAGGCGTTGAAGAAGCTGTCTGGGACTGTTTCGGTGAAGGATTCGAATGGACAGGTGCAGAAGATGAAGAAGGTCGATTACTGGCTGGACAAGTGGTACGATATCAGAGGCGAACTCTTCAAGCGCGGCATGCGTCAAGGCCTAGTGATCATGGTCGCCTCCCTCCACCGGTTCTATGGTGGTGATATCGACTTACGGGCTGACGCAGACCTCTTGCTTGTCAGAAGTACGGGGACGCCTGGGACGTTTGATGCGAACAAGGTCGAGCGGATGCTTGGCCCAGTCGTCTACTACGCCATGCGCCAGCACGAGGTTGACGCTCTACGGGACAGGAAAGAACTCGCATGGACAGCATACGTAGCAAAAACA
>WNGN01001552.1_pt1 | contig 15137 bp, 13 predicted proteins | sample 5400561 | NCBI WGS metagenome assembly WNGN01 (sample SAMN13153379, study PRJNA577476) | soil metagenome | isolation source: 115 cm soil or saprolite under Garry oak tree replicate 2 | place: USA:California | collected 2016-06-15
GCCGTCATTCTCCCGGGTGCGCGAGGACAAGCGGCCGGAGGAGTGCGTCGTCACGTTCTCGTGAGTTTTCGACTCCTTTATGCGCTGCGGATGCGGTTGGGGCCGCGGCGGGGAACCCCCATGGCGAAACTACAGTTGACGGACGTCGAGATTTATGTGAAGGATCTGAAAGCGGCGCGAGCGTTTTACACCAAGAAGATCGGACTGAAGGTGCGATCGTCGATGCCCAAGTGGGGCTATCTGGCCCTGGGCGCGACGAAGGGTGGCGAGGACGCGGCCCTCACACCGTGGCAGCCGGTCCCGGAGTGGGGCCGGGAGATGTACGAGTCCCGGTTGAAGATGATTGGCGGCGTCACCGGAGTCGGCTTCATCACGAACGATCTGAAGCGGACGATCGCGGACCTGAAGAAGAAAGGCGTGAAGACCGCGATCGACGGCGAGTCGCAGACGTTCGGGCGGTTTACGGATCCAGATGGCAACGTGCTGTTCCTCGCGCAGCCAGCAAAGCCGAAGGTCCACCGGGCTGGAGTGTCGCTCCTCGGGTTCGTGACGGTCGCGTCGCGCGACGCGAAGAAGACGGGCGAATTTTTCCGCAAGGCTCTCGGCATGCGCAAGCAGCGAGCCGAAAGCGATGAGGAAGGTTTCGACTCCTACCAGCTGTCGCCGAAGGCCACGGCAATCACGCCCTTCACCCCGAGGAAAGAGATCTACGACAACCCCGCGGACTACGATGAGGACATGGCCCACATCGGCGAGGAGACGGGGATCGGCTTCACGACGAGCGACATCTATCGGTTGCAGGAGCAGCTCCTCGCGAAGGGCGTCCGGTTCAAAGAGAAGGCAGAGGCCCAGGACTGGGGCGGTATCCGGGCGCGGTTCTTCGACCCGGACGACAACGTCTATACCCTCGTCGAGTACAAGGCGTAGGCCATCGGGCGAAAGAAAGGAGAGGTGGCGGACCACCAGGTCCGCCTGCCCATCTTCGCTAGGGCCCGTTCGGAGGCGCGGGCGGGAACGTCATGTCCAGGGGGTCCGCCTCTCGAGGCAGCGGTGCTTGGGGCAGGGGCGGCATCGGCTCGCGCGGAGGGCTCATGGGTCGCGCCGATGCCGGCACCGGCGGCCGCTGCTCCCGCTTCCGCATTCCGAACAGCAGCCATCCGACGAACGCCAAGGCCGCCGCAAGGAGGGCGATGATCGCTTCAAGGACTTGGATCATCCCGAGGAGGTCGCCGGCCTTCGGAGAGACCGCGCGGACGGTCACGCTGGACGTCGATGTCGCGGAGTTGCCAGCCGCATCCGTCACCGTCAGGCTGGCGGTGTACGCGCCGGGTCGAGCGTAGACGTGGCTGGCCGCCGCGGCGCTCGACGACGAATTGTCCCCGAAGTCCCACCGATATGATGTCACGCCGACGTTATCGGTTGATGCCGACGCGTCGAAGAAGAGGGACTGGCCCTCGTCGATGGTCCGGTCCCCGGTGCCGCGCGGGACCGGCGCCTGGATGTCCCGCACCGTGATGCTCCGGATGTCGGTCGCGGTGTTCCCGGAGTCGTCCCAGACGGTCAGGGTGGCGGTGTAGCCGCCGGGCGCGGCGTAGACGTGAGTGCCGCTCGCTCCGGTCGCGGTCGCTCCGTCGCCGAAGTCCCAGGTGTAGCCGGAGACGCCGAAGTTGTCGGACGAGCCGCCCCCATCGAACGCGACATTGGCGCCCTGGTCGACCGTCACAGCCGAGCCGGCGTTCGCGCTGGGCGCGACCACATCGAGGGTTGCCGCGTATACGTCCCAGCCAATCGCGCGCGTGTCGAGGAATGCGGCGAAGACGTCGCCCGCCGCGTCGACGGCGATGCTGGGGTTCATCTGGAAGTTGTTCGGCAGGGAGTCATCGTTCACCTTCATGTTCGGCGACCAGGTGATGCCGCCCTCCGAGGACGCCGTGTAGATGTCGTAGTTCGTCGAGCCGCCGGTGCGGTAGTCCGCCCAGGCGATCTGGATCTTGCCCGCGTTCGCGGCGAGGCTCGGATTCAGTTGTGGCGCGAGACCCCGGTCGTCATTCACCTGAACATTCGCTCCGAACGACGCGCCCGCGTTCGCGGACCAGGCCTCGTAGATGTCCGGTGCGGTGTTCGCATTGCGGCCGTCGGTCCAAGCGACGTAGATCGTGCCTGCGAGATCGACCGCGATCGTGGGATCTTGCTGGACCGCGTTGCCGACGTCGCTGTTCAGATAGATGTTCGGCGACCAGGTCGCGCCCAGGTCGCTCGACTTCGAGAAATAGACGTCCGGGCCCTTGGCCGCGCTCCGTGGGTCCCGCCACACGACGTACACATCGCGGTTAGGTGCGACGGCGATTGCGGCCTGGCCTTGTTCGGTGCTCGTGACATCATCGTTCACGCGGACGGACGGATTGAAGCTCAAGCCGCCGTCCGTCGAGTTCGCGTAGAAGATGTCCGGTCCCAGGATCGGGCTCCGGGTGTCCGTCCACACGACATGGACGAGGTGCGGGTTCGCGGGATCGACCGCGAGGTCCGGCTCGGACTGGCTGTTCGTCAGCACGTCGTTGACCCGTAGGTTCGCGCTGAAGGTCTGGCCGCCATTCACCGATTTCGCGAAGTATACGTCGTTGTTGCCGCTCCGCGCATCCGTCCAGACGATGTAGATGTTGTTCGTGGGGTCCAAGGCGAGGGACGGTTCGGCCTGCGCCGCGCCGGCCGCATCGTCGTTGACCCGGAGGGGCGGAGACCACGAGCGGCCTCCATCCGAGGACATCGTGAAATCGATGTCATCGCCCGTCGTCGATCCGGACCAGCCCGCGAAGGCCAGGTAGATGACCCCATTCGTTCCCGCCGCAATGGAAGGCGACGGTCCAAAGAACGAAGCTCGGTAAACCGGAGGGACGTCGATCTGGACGTTCGGGCCGAAGTGTGGGGCCACCGGGACGGCCGCGGCGGACGGCATGAGGAAAGCCAGCATCGCAACGGCGAACAGGGCGGTGACAACGCCGACCGGAATCATTCGGCGGGTGGAGGACACGAAACGGCCGGGCACTCGGATCATCGCAGGCGCTCCTAAGGCTCCCGCGGTTCTCGGCAGACTATTTAATCGGCGTGGGCCGGGTATCGGAATCGAAAACAAGTCCCGATGCGGTCAAGGGAAGGCAACGGGCCTCGTCGGCGGGGACGCCATCGTCCGTCCGATATGTTCATTGAGCCGAGGCCACTACCAACCGAGCGGAGCAGATCGTGGAGGAGTCAAGGTCGTCCGGCGCGGCGGACACTTCGACCGCATCGGCCGAAGCGCTTCGGGGACCGGAATCCCCCACGCTCGCCGAGCGGCTCATCCTCGCGTTTCGACTGCCGTACGCGATCGGGTGCATCCTCGTTGGGTTCGTCCTCGTTGGGTTCGTCGACGTCGTGTTCTCCAAGTCTGTGCAGACGTCGAGTGTTTCGGCGGGATTGGCCGCGGCCTTCGCCCCTTCCTCCGTGTTGACGGATCTTCTCGTCGCGTACGCGTTCTACGCGCCGCGCTACATGCGGCGGAAGCTCGTTGAGGCAGGACGCGCCCTTTCGCCCCTCCTGCCTGAGCGGGACGTCGAGTTTCGACGGTTCTTCTCTGAGGTCGCGGCTCCCCGGCCCCAGATTATCGCCTGGTTCCTGTTCCTCGTGGCCCTCCTGGTCGCGGTCAGCGCCGCGGCGATCCTCGGCACCGGTCCGTCCCCATTGGTTTTCAACGGCGGCCCCGGTTCCGACCTCGAGTTCGCAGCGTCGATTTACGGCATCCTGTCGCTCGCGGTGGCGACGTTGGCGCTCTCGTCGGTCGTCTGGACGTTTTGGAGCATCTCTCTCGGCATCCATCGCTTTGGAGGCGCTCCCCTCGCGTTTCGCCCGTACTACGAGGACGCGTTCCTTGGCCTGAAGCCTCTGGGCGCCCTGTCTCTCTCCCTCGCACTCGGCTACTTTGTCTTCATCGCACTTTTTCTGCTGGCAGTCACGGGGTCGCCGTCGATACCCACGCCCGCCGATATTCTCGGAGTCGGCGGTTTTCTCAGCGGGCTCGTGCTCCTGGGTCTCGTGTTGTTCTTCCTGCCATTGCGGAGACTCCACCAGCGGATGCTTCATCAGAAGCAGCAGGAAGCCGCTCGACTCCGGCCGAAGTTGGCGCCGGTCTTCGAGGAAGGCGCCGGATCCCATGCCTCGCAAGATGTCGGGCACCTGTTCCGAGTGGACATGATCGATCGGAAGGTGTCCGCCATGGCCGTGTGGCCTTACGACGTCGGCATCCTGGGACGGTTGTCGGCCATCACCCTGTCGGTCGTCGCGATCCTGATCTCCCGCATCATCGGCTTCATCTTCCATTTCTAGCCCCGAGGTCGCCGGTTCCCATCGGCTGAAAGCCGACGCCTTAATGCCCTTCGCCCGGCTGCCCTCGGCGAGGTTGGCATGTCCGGCGGGGAGGTCGTCGTCGAGACGTTCGACTCTCAAGTGCTCAAAGGCAACGCGTTGGGAGACCCGACGAAACGGGACGTCGCGATCTACCTGCCGCCGAAATACGATCCGACGAAACGCTATCCGGCGGCGTATGGGATTGTCGGTTACACGGGCACTGGCAAGATGCTCCTCGGCGTCGATCCGCTCGGCGAGGACCTGACGTCAAGGCTCGACCGTCTCATCCGAACCGGGAAGATGGGACCGATGATCGTCCCCTTGGTCGACTGCTTCACGCGAGTCGGCGGGAATCAATATATCAACTCGACCGGGACGGGCCGATACGACGACTATCTGCGGAAGGAACTCATCCCATTCGTGGAATCGAAGTACCACGTCTCCCGCCGGGGGATCTGGGGAAAGTCGTCCGGAGGGTACGGCTCGATCATCCACGGAATGTTGCACCCCGACACCTGGTCAGCGCTCGCGGATCATTCCGGGGACGCGCTCTTCGAGTTCTGCTATGTTATGGATTTCCCGAAAGCCCTGGCCGCGTTCCGGCGGCGCGGGGGCCCGGCGAAATGGCTCCGCTGGTACTGGCGCGAGCCGAACCGGCGTCGAGAGGAGATGTATCCGGTCCTGAACACGATCGGCATGGCGGCGCACTACTCGCCGAATCCGCGGAGCAAGGAAATGGGGATCGACTTTCCGTTCGACCTCGAGACGGGCGAGTGGCGTCCCGACGTCTGGGAGCGTTGGCGGGCGTGGGATCCGGTGAACATGGTGGATCGCTACGGCCCCAGCCTGCGTCGTCTTCGGCTCGTGTACATCGATTGCGGGACGCAAGATCAGTTCAACCTCATCTGGGGGGCGCGCACGTTGCACCGGAAGCTCCTCGACCGCCGGATCCGCCACGTGTACGAAGAGTTCGAGGATACGCATTCCGACATCGACTATCGATACGACGTGAGCCTGCCCCTGATCTGGAAGGCGTTGAAGGCCTGAGACCATGCAGCCCGAGACGTCCGCGGCGCGCCGAACGCCGAGGACCGTCTCCATCGTCCTTGGAATCGCGGGAGGAGCCCTCGATCTGGGCGTGGGCCTCTTGATCCTCGCGACCTCCCCGATGGCCTCCACCGAGACCGGGATGGGTGTGAGCTGGGGCTACGTGGGCGCGATCCTGCTCCTGCTCCTCGGCGGTGTCGTCCTCGGAAGCACCGTGCAAATGGTCGGCATGCGCAAGACGCCCCGGCGCCGAAGCGAGGGCTTCTTGATGATCGTCTATGGGGTCCTGATGCTCGTCGCGGGCCTCGCCATGTTGGGCCGCGTACTTCCGATGATGCAGGCCTCGGACGCCTCGGGTGGGGCGATGATCGCGGTCGGCCTGGGCATGCTGTACGTGGGTGCCGCGATGCGGCGCATTCACATGTCCTTTCGATGAGGCGGACCGTGTTCCCGCTTTCGAAGGGACGCCGATTTGAGCACGGCCTGTCGTTCCTGGCGACCCTCGCGTTCCTGGGCGGCTTCTTCGGCGCGCGGCTCTTTCACCTCGCTTTCCCGGGCCTCATGGTCATCACCCAAGGAATTCACTTCCACCATTTCTGGTACGGGCTTGCGATGATGGGGGTCGCCGGTTGGTTGGGCATCGTGGACAACGACGAAAAGTTCGCCCGGGTCTACGCGGTCGTCTTCGGCGTCGGGGCCGGTTTCGTCGGCGACGAGGTCGGGCTCCTCTTGACGTTCGACGATTACTATTCCGAGCTCACCTTCGAGTTCCTCGTCGCGGCCGTCGCGTTTCTCATCCTCGTCGCGTTGATGATCCGATACCGGAAGCAAATCCTCGAAGAGGTCTTCCACCTGAGCCGAGGGGAGCGGCTGACCCACGTGGGCGTGTTCCTCATCGGGTTCTCGGCCCTCTCGTTCGCGTTTGGCATCTTAGAACTCGGCACACCCCTGGTCGTCATCGGGATTGCACTATTCGCTCTCGGATACTCGCGCGAGCGCAGGTTGGCACGAAGAAACGTCTCCTGACCATGCAATGGGCGCGCCTACCGGAGCCCCAACGGGAGTCCGAGCCTCGTCCGGGAAGGGCAAGAGAAGGGCATCGGTACGACAACTCTTGAGGACCTTCTCCCGCACGAACGGCAGGAGCCTTGGGGAAGCGGCAGCGAGGATGGGACTGCGAACGCGCCCCCGGTCGTCGACCGCGAGGAGCCCGACTCCCTCCGACTGGAAGGTCCAACGTTGGCGATAGGCGCGGCATGCCGCACCGAGAGGCATCGCGACCCAGACGCGATCGGCGGCGAGTTGGTACGCGATCGCCTGTCGAAGTGCTTCACCCCATCGATGCATTTTCATCTCAATCGCGGTCACGCTCGTTCCGCGCGAGCCGACGAGATCCGCTCGCCGTCCGAGGATCGGGACCTCGAGCCGAACTTCGAATCCGGCATCCCGAAGCCAGGTCGCGACCGGTTCCCGGAGGTCGGCCTCAAAACGGAATGCCACGAGCCCTGAGATGTCACTCCAAAGGAAAATGGTAATCCCGGGTAAAGAGAACCGGCCCGCCCATTCAGGCGGTCCCGAAGGCCTTCCGCCTCTCCCGCGAGCCGCGGTCGCGCCGCCGAGCCGCCAAAGTGCTCCTCGCCGGAAACGGATGGCGGCCTCCGAAACCAAGCCCGCGGACGACCTAACTATATAACGGACTACCTGCGTCCGGTCGGAGCCGGTGCGCCGGGACGCCGCCTCCGGCCCACGATGGTGTGTCTTTGGCGAACATCAAGATCGAAAACGTCGTTGCTTCGACGTCCCTCGGGGAGGAACTCGACCTCCAGGCGATTGCCCGCGTCCTCGGCGGGGCCGAATACGAGCCGGAGCAGTTCCCCGGCCTGATCTTCCGGCTCAAGGAACCGAAGACGGCGATCCTGCTGTTCCGGAGCGGCAAGGTCGTCTGCACCGGCGCGAAGAGCCTGGAGAACGTCAAGACGGCGATCGACCTCGTCGCGAAGCAAATCGCGGCCGCGGGCATCTCGGTCCACAAGAACCCGGAGATCGTGGTCCAGAACATCGTCGCGACCTCGGACCTCGGTGCGCAGATCGACCTGAATGCGATCGCGATCTCGCTCGGCGCTGGGAAGGTGGAGTATGAGCCGGAGCAGTTCCCCGGCCTCGTCTACCGGATCGATGAGCCGAAGGTCGTCGTCCTCCTGTTCGGCAGCGGCAAGCTCGTCTGCACGGGTGCGCGGAAGCCCTCCGACGTCCAGCAGGCGGTCGAAAAGATTACGGGCGAGCTGAAGGCGGCCGGGCTCCTCCGCTGATCCCCCGCGTATAAGCTCCAAGAGGTCGTCAGCCCCCTCGAAAACCTGCGAAGCGCTTATGCGGCGGCGGGCAGTGGCGGTGCCGGTATGGCGAAAACCGAATTGACTGGAAAGGTGACCGCGTTCCGCCAGAGCAAGTTCAAACAAGACAGCTATCAAACGATCGTTCAGATGGCCAGCCTCGACGTCGCGGCAAAGGCCATCGGAGCCCGCGTGGTATGGCTCCGCGAGGACGGCCTCCGAATTCAAGGCCGCGTCGTGGCCCGCCACGGTTCGAACGGGGCGGTCCGAGTCCGGTGGAATCGTGGATTTCCGCCGCAAGCCCTGGGCTCCCAAGTCAAGATTCTTCCTTGATCCGAACGGAAGCTTGGGTTCACGACGTTGCCATGGATGCGAACTCCACTTCCGACTCGCTCGACAACGCGAGACGGCGAAGGAAGGGACCCGGTCCCGCCTCTTCGGTGGCCAGCCTCTTCAGCTCGGGCCAAGCGCAAACGTACACCTGTCCGTCGATGACAATCGCGACCTGAACCGCATCGCCGCCCCGCGTGGCCATGCGGCGGACCTGATCCAGACGATGACTGACGACAATAATCGTGCCGCCGAGGCGATGAAAGCCTTGGGCCAAAGACTCCAGCAAGTCTTCGTGGGCCGGATCCTGGTGATTCGTAAACTCGTCTAGGAACAAAACGTCCGGTTCGGTTACGCAGGCCCTCGCCATCGCGAGACGTTGACGCTCGCCACCGGAGAGGCTTAAGGCCGGTTCTCGTTCGTACCCCGAAAGGCCGACGGAGGCCATTGCCGTTTTTCCGCGCTCGTCGGCGATTTCTCCGGAATCGCCACGCCATCGGAGGGGCAGCGTGACGTTGTAGAGCGCCGGCGCCTTCAGCAGCCCGACGTGCTGTTGAACATACCCGATGCGTTGCCGAACCTGTGCGCGTCCGGTTCGACTCAGAGTGGCCCACTCTCTCCCTCCGACCAGCGCCTTCCCCGCGCTGGGACGTTGCAGCCCGAGCAGGAGGCGCAGGATCGTCGTCTTCCCCGCCCCCGTCGGTCCGAGGACGACGACGAAGGAGCTGCGCGGCAGGCGAAGGTCCACCGCCTGAAGGAGCGGACGGCCATCGAGGGCCACGTCGACCTGAGCCAATGCGAGTTCCGGCGGATTGCATGCGCGATCGACTCGGACGTCGGCCAGCCCAATCACCCCTCCGCGCGGGTCGTCTGGGACGCGGGTCGCTTCGGCCGTCGATGCGAGGTGTCGATGCGATGCGCAAACGCTCGTTCGGCGCGTTGCAGCCGACGAAGCAGGAACGCCATGAAGAGCGCCTGGACGAGGATGAGGGCCGAGAGTGCCAGGGCGAATTCGAAGTCGCCTTGATTGACCTCGAGCAGAATTGCGGTCCCGAGGGTCCGTGTCTCCCCGCGGATATTTCCCCCCAAGATGAGCGCGGCGGCAACCTCCGCGAGGGAACGCCCATACCCCACGAGGACGGCCGCCGTCACGCCGAATCGGGCCTCCCGGAGCAAGGCGGTCGCCCGCTGACGGAGCGACGGTCCGCCGGAGTCAACGATCTCGATCACTTCCGGCGGAAGCTCCGCCACGGCGGAGACGGTCAGACCGGCGATCAAGGGCGTCGTGAGAAGCGTTTCGCCCAGGAGGATCGCAACGGGTGTGAAGAGGAGTCCGAGGTCCCCGAGAGGGCCCTCGCGCCGGAGGAGGAGATAAAGGAGGACGCCGGCGACGATCGGTGGAAAGGCGTAGAGGGCGTAGACGATCGTCCGGATTGCGCCGCGTCCAGGAAACCGTTCGAGGACCAGCAACACGCCCAAGGGGATGCCCAGCAACGAGCCAAGGGCCGTCGCACCGACGGTCACGGCGACCGTCAGCAAGGTGATGTTCACGAGTTCATCGAGCGGGATGGCCATCGTTCGAGCTCCGTCGGATCGTGCGTCCTATCCATTTGGGTCCCCTGCGTCCGGGTAGAAGGCCGGCTTGCCGGCGACTTGAAAGTTCGCGACGACCGCCTGACCGGCCGCTCCCGTCAACCACGACGCGAACGCCAACGCACCCTCCTCGTACGCCTTCGGGTGGACGGCGCCATTGATCGGGATGACCCCGTACAGATTTTTCATCTGGGCCGAATCCCGGACGACCACGGTCAGGTTCCCTGTGAGTCCCTGCGACTGGAAGAGATTCCACGTCGCCTCGTCCGTCAAGGCGTAGCCCCCGAACTCCGCCGCGACTCGCAAGGTGTTCGCTTGCCCGGAACCCGTCTCCTTGTACCATGAACCGCTCAGGAGGGACGCGTTGACGCCCGCCGCGGCCCATAGCGCGAGTTCCTTCGCATACGTCCCACTGCCGTCGCCGCGGCTGACGAACGTAATCTCCGTTCGGTGCTCGTAGAGCAGGGCCAGAAAGGCGGAGACATTTTGCGCGAGCTGTGCCGCGGACAGAGAACTGTCCCACGTGCGAATCTCGGGACCCACGAGGACGAACCAGTTGTACATCACGGGCTTCCGCCAGAGTCCCTGTTGTTCCGCCACGAACGTCAGCTCCCGAGCGCGATCGTGGGTCAGGAGGACATCGAGGTCCCCGTTCCGGCCTTGCTGGAGGATTGCGCCGGTCCCCGCCACGACGATTCGCACTGGCCTCCCGGTTTGACGGGTGTATTCTGCTTGCAGCAGGTCGAGCAGGCCTGTGTCCTGTGTCGTCGTCGTACTCCCGACGATCAAGACTCGAGGCTGCGGGCCCAGCCACAGGAACCAAAGGCCGAGCGTCGACACAACGACGGCCGTCCCGATCGCGATCGTCATCCATTTCAGGCGTGTCGTCATGACAACACGCCCGAATCCCGTGTCGCCTTATGAAGTCGATGACCTGGCCGACGGCCCGGCGGCAAGGGTTATTAGCGGCTCGCTGCATCGACGGTCAATGGTCTCCTCTCGCTCGAGGAGAGGAAGGTTCTCCTCCGCCTCGAAACCGAGAGACGTTCGGTACTCGGAAGACCGGTTGGTTCATCTCTTGAGGGAAGTCGAACGGACCGGCAGTCTGCGAGCAGCTGCGCGGCACATCGGAATGGATCCCGGCAATGGCCTGCGCCTGATCCGAAGCGCCGAGGGCGTGCTGGGCGCCGCGTTGGTCCGGGGAAAGACGGGGGGTCGCAGAGGCGGGCAAACAACGCTCACGACGAGGGGAACGAGGATCGCCCGCAAACGGGTCCACCGCGATCCTCCGAGCGCGACACGATGGCGCTGCCACCTCGTCGGCTCCGTGTTGCCTCGCGCTCCCGTGCTCGTTGCGGTTCCGGATGCAGGCGTCCAGGTTCTCGTGGCGTCAGCTCCAGAACCGGGGCGTTCGCAAGGTCCGCGTCCTATCCCGGGGGACGAATTTGAGCTGGAGATTCCTCCTTCGGCTGTGACCCTAGGCAAACTTGGCGGGAGAAAGGCGAGAACCAGCGCCCGAAACCTTTGGACAGCGCGCGTGATTCGTGTCGGTCGGGAAGGCCGCTGGGGAATTCGGCGGATCGACTTGAAAGTCGGGGCCGCGGCCCTCGTCGCGGCAGTCACCGATTCTGCCATCCGCGACCTCCGGCTTGAAAGCGGATCGACGGTGCTCGCACAAGTCAAGGCGACCGCCTTGCGCCTCCGCAAGCCTGAGGTCCGGGGGATCTCAGGTCGAACCGTGGAACGCGAGCGACCAAGACGCGCTCGGTGAGCCGTGGCCAGACAATTATCACCGCCATCAGGCCGATGGCAGGGGTGTCGCGCTATGCCGAAGGCGAGATGTTTCGATTCATCCGGAACAAGTTCTCCGGGTCGTACTTCGCCTTGATTTCGCCCAGGCGGGCGAAGTTCTGCCCGTAGGAGGCACGGATCCGCTCCTCGCCCTCGTCCGCGGTCTGGAAGTTGATGTAATGCCCGCCGGTGGAGAACGGGCGCAGGCTTTCCCATGCGAAGCGGACCCAGGCGATATGCCGCTGGCCCGCGCCGTCACTCGGTGGCCATCCTCCCGCAACGACCATGGCGAACGCGGCGTCCCGATTCCCCACCGCGCCGTCTTGCGGGCCTTTCTCGCCGATCGCCCCGGCGATGTGGAACAGGACCATTTGAGACAATGGGCTGGTCTCGCGGGCCCCGTGTTCGCGGATGACGGACAACACCGCGTCGGGGAGCGCGGACAAGTACTCGGACTTCCAGTAATAGTGGTTTCCTTTGGGCTGGTTGGCGTCGACCATGCTCTGCTGTTGGACGTACGTCTTCTCCGTGATGACATCGACGATGGCGCCTCCGAATTCCTTCAAGGGGGCCAGATCCCGGTGGCCCTGCTCGAGGGATCCGGTGTGACACGCGATGATCCCGACGATCGGCTTGCCTCTCCAGTCGGCGGGGATGAAGGACGCGGGCGGCGCGAAGCGCAGGACGAGCACGAGAGAGAGCTCTCGAGGGGCCGAGGCCGTCGTCCGTCGGTAGAGCTCCAGGATTTCCGCCGCACGATTGGCGGGCCACGCGATCAGGCCGGCGACAATCCTCGGGCCGACCGGATGCAGGCGGTACGTGAACGACGTGACGACACCGAAGTTGCCCCCGCCCCCTCGGAGCGCCCAGAACAAATCCGGGTGCTCCTCATGGTTGGCTCGGACCACACGGCCGTCAGCGGTGACGATTTCGACCTCGAGCAGATTGTCGACGCTCCACCCGAACCGACGAGTGAGGTAGCCAAACCCGCCACCGAGTGTTAGGCCGGCCACTCCCGTTTCAGACACGAATCCGAACGGTGTTGCGAGACCATGGAGCTGGGTCTCTCGGTCCACATCGCCGAGGATGCACCCGGGCTGCACCCGCGCCGTGCGGTCCGTCGGATCCACGAAGACCCCCTTCATCCGGGACATGTCGAGGGTCAGTCCACCCTCCGCCACGGCCGTACCGGCGATGTTGTGGCCGCCCCCTTTGATGGAGAGGAGGAGGCCGCGGCCTCGCGCGAAGTTCACGCACTCGACCACGTCCGCTGTCCCAGTCGGTCGGACGACGAGTGCAGGCTTGCGATCGATCATGCTGTTCCACAGCTTTCGCGAGTCTTCGTAGGTCGGGTCTCCGGCCCGTACCAGCGAGCCGCGGAGGCTGCCTTGGAAAGCTTCGATGTCGTGAGGTCTGAGCGCAATGGGTCTGCCGTCGACGGTCAACGCCGCGATGTCCTTCTCTTCGCCCATCGCATTCCCCCGGGTCGTTTTTCGGTAACCCCGTGTGTCATGGAACCGGGTCTATATGTGTCGTTGTTCTCGTCGGAATTGTTGAATGAGTGGGCCCCCCTCCCTTTCCACTTTCTTCGAGAGCGGTTCAAATCCGGCGACCCATTCGAACTGTGTTTCCGCCCCCGCACTCAGCGCATGCGCCCATGGCTCACTTTCACAGCATGGTTGAACGGGCCTTGTCGAGGAGTTGCGGGCTGTCTGCTGAACTCCAGGATTCGTTTCTTGGTGAACTCTAGGTAATCAGCCGAGGCGTCTATCCCGATGGCCTTTCTCCCGAGTCTTAGCGCGACCACTGCCGTCGTGCCGCTCCCGACAAAGGGATCGAGGACGGTTCCGCCTCGGGGGCACGTCGCTCGGACTGGCAGGTCGACCAACGCTTCGGGAAACACCGCATACTGATTGTCAGGAAAGATGGAGTCCTCGGTTTGAATGGTCCAGACATCTGTCGGCACACCGCCCCCCGGAGTTCTTACGACGCCATGCTTCCCCAAAATCGGTGCTGATGAGGGTCTAATCGCATCCATGTCGTAGTATGCGTCTTTGCTCTTCACAAAGTGAAAGAACAGCTCGTGGGCAGGAGTCAGTCGGTCCCTGGCCACGTTACGAACATGCCTTGGCTTGTGCCAGATCACCTCGCTTCTGACTTTCCACCCGATTTCTCGCATCGCGAATGCAACGCGCCACGGGATCCCCAGCCATTCCTTCCGTTCGCACTTGTCATCGAGATTGAGCCAGTAACTTCCCGTGGGCCTTGTAACACGGTACACCTCTCTCCCGACGGACGCGAGGGCTTCAACGTATTCCTCCACGGTCTTTTCGCTTCCGATTTCGTGGACCGAGTCGCCGACGTGCCGACGTCCGCTGTAGTACGGCGGGCTCGTGACGGTGCAATCCACGGAATCATCAGCCAGGGTTCGAAGCACTTCTCGGGCATCTCCAAGCAAGAGCCCGCACTCGCGGCTGGCGAAGACGGAGGACACCACGTCCGGCGTAATCACGGTCGGACCCATACCCTTTTGCAGCCTCGAGAGGCGGATTCAGTCACGTCCGTACACCTTGCCTCGCTTCCCCCTCTCCAGGCATCGCGCTTCTGGTGAACACGGAATGTTTGACACGTCGTGGATTCGTTCCACCCAATCCACTACTGTTGCCCGTCCTCCGATAGCGAAAATGGAAAGAAAGCTCACAAGCCTCGACCCGGTTTGTCTCCTTGTCGAGCCGGATGATGCGATCCTAGTGCACGCGGATGTGACTTCGCACTAGGCATCCTTCCGATCTGAAGAAGCACTGCGTGAGGCCGATCACGGCGACCATCTCGGACACCTCCCAATAGAGGATCGGACCCGGAGGGATGCGTGATTCCTCCATGTGAGCGTGTCAATGTCTGACGGAACAGCGGACTTGTTGAGGTACGCCGAGGGCACAAGCTCGTCCCGTCCCAGCATGAGGAGGATCGTTGGGTCCGCCCCCCTTTCCCTTTTTTCGCAATCCCGCCGAAAGGTCTTTGACAATCCTCCACACGACGAGTGCACCAAGTCAGAAAGGATGCACGGGAAGAAGCCAAAGAACACATCCCTTCAGATCTGGAGCCGACCGCTCTTGGCCTTCGCTTGCGGTAGGGCCCTTGCCTGAAGTGAGTTCGAGAGCTAGTTGGGGGCATCTCCTGCGAGCCCCAGGCTTTTCACAACCTCCGTGAACCCTGGTTCGGCTCGAAGACTCGCCCACAACGGGCGGATTTTCAACGAGAGAAGGCCTCCCGCTCGCTGCTCGCGGGCGGTCTCGAGCCAACGAATCGCACTCTGGTTCTCCCCCAGGCCGCAGTTGACGATCGCGAGCGCTACGGGCGAGACATACTTGTGTTTCGAGTCCTCTTCCATCTCGCGCAGGATCGCCCGGGCCTCGGCGGCTCTTCCGGCGCGAGCGTAGGCGAAGCCGAGCCTTCCCTTGATCGTCGACGCCCCCTTTGATAGGGCCATGGCCTTCTGGAGCACTTCGATGGCTTCGTCATATCTCGACTTCTCGAGGTACGCCTCGGCGAGGTCTTGGTACGCGGGAAAAAAGCTCTCGTCGATTTTGAACATCTTTTCGCACGCCTCGAGCGATTTGTCGAACTGATTCGCGCAGTTGAAGATGACAGCGGCGCAGTCGTTGACCT
>WNGN01001558.1_pt1 | contig 15128 bp, 13 predicted proteins | sample 5400561 | NCBI WGS metagenome assembly WNGN01 (sample SAMN13153379, study PRJNA577476) | soil metagenome | isolation source: 115 cm soil or saprolite under Garry oak tree replicate 2 | place: USA:California | collected 2016-06-15
CCTCGTTCCATCGCATGGTGAAGGTTGGAATCTATCCCGAGGATTGGGCTGGCGATGTATCGAATGACGGCGCCGATTTTGGCGAACGGCCGCAAGATCGCGCGGCAAAGTGATGGGTATCGCTGCGCTCAACCCATCCTACGGGCTACGCAACTCGTCGATGTGCTCCGTTAACACCACAGCCGCCGCTCCGCCAGCTTAACGGTGAAGAAGAAGCTGCCCCCGGCAATGAAGTTACGACGATAGTTGGTCATGCGGGCATGTTAGCATGATGACGCGACGGCGTGATGGGTATCGCTGCGCTCAACCCATCCTACGGGCTGGCAGGACTACAACGGGACAAGCGCGGACGAGGTTGAACGGAGACGGGCAATGGCAAAAACAAAAAGCTTCAAGGAATTGGTGCAGGGTCGGGTCAAGGCCGACAAGAAATTCGCCGAGGCTCTTCTTCGCGAAGGCATCGATGCAATGCTGAGCGGTGATGTTGATACTGGCAAGACGATCCTGCGCGACTACATCAAGGCGACGGTCGGCTTTGAAAAGCTTGGCGAAGCGACCGGCGCGCCGCCCAAGAGCCTGATCCGCATGTTCGGACCACGCGGCAATCCGCAAGCCAAGAACCTCTTCAGCGTGATCGGTTACCTGCAAAAGCGCGCGGGCCTCAGCCTGCACGTCGCGGGCTAGATGTCGATCTTGCAGCCGTATGGCATGGAGCAACAATAGCGCAGCGCATTGCGCCGAGACGACACGTTGAAAATTACCCCGCCGTTCCCGTCTTCATCGAGGCCTCGAATTTATCGCCGAAGTCGGCAAGCTCGTCGGCGGCGAGATCGCTGACCGCCCAGTAGTTCAATCCGCGCTCGCTCCAGCGCCTGATATTGAAGCCCTGGATGGTTTCGATTTTGGCGGCGCGGCGTTCGGCGCTGGCGGTCTGGGCGACGAAGAGGTTGATCACATGCGCGCGCCGCCGGTAGACGATAGCGCCGATCGGGCGGGTGTCGACGTAATCGAGCCGGCCGCCGATCAGCGTGAAGCCCTGCGCGGTGAGGTCGATCACCGGCGGCGCCACGTCCAGCTTGCCGTTGAACCACGGCTTCACCGTGTGCTGGTCGGTGGAAAGCACGTCGGTGAGATGTCCCGCCTGCAACGAGCGCAGATGCGCCGAGACCACTTCGGACTCGATGCGCGCTTCGTCATCGCTGCGCAGGATGATGGCGACGAGACCGGTCGCCGCGATTGCCGATACCGCCGATCCCATCGCAAATCCCCTGAGCACCGCACGCCGGTTCGGTACCCGCGCTTGCGGCAGCGAAGCCTCGATGCGGCGGCGCAGCTCGGGTGGCGCCGCATAACGCAAATCGGCGCCGGCGACCGCCTTGCTCAGCTCGCGATAGGCGCGAAGCTGCGCGGCGCAGCGCGGGCAGCCTGCGATATGGTCTTCGACGGCGCGCGCATGTCCGGCGTCGAGCTCACCGTCGATCAGCGCGTGAAGAAGAATTTCAGCCTCGTCGCAGGTCATTTCGGTTGCTCCTCTTCCGCCATCCAGGCTGATCGCAGCATGGCGCGGGCGCGGGCGAGACGCGACATCACGGTGCCAACCGGCGCGCCGACGATGTCGGCGATCTCCCGGTAGGATAGATCGTGAATCTCGCGCAGCACCAAGGTCTCTCGAAACGGTTCGGCCAGCGCCGCCACCAGCCGGCCTATGGTTGTGGAATCCCATCGATGTAACATCTGCGCCTCCGGCGTTTCCTGCGCCTCGTGCCAGAGCGGCGTTTGCTCCGCGTCGTCGGGCACATCGTCGATCGGGGCGGTCGGTGAACTCGCCCGCCGCGCAAATTCGGCGCGGCAGACGTTGCGCAGGATGGCGAACAGCCAGGGCTTCATCGCCGGCCCGCGATAGCTGTCAAAATGCCTCAGCGCCCGCAGAAAGCACTCCTGCACCGCATCCTCGGCGTCGGCGCCGTCGCGAAGCAGGTAGCGCGCCAGTGTATAGACGTCGTCGAGATGCGGCAGCGCGGCGTCGCGAAAGCGCCGCGCCTTTTCGGGATTGTCGTCCGACCTGTTGACCGGCATCGCCTTTTGCCCGGCTTTGACAGAAAATGCGGGTGCCCGGCCGGCTTCAATCCACCGGCCGGGCATCGCTGTGATGCCTTGGTTTCGCCCGCTACTCAACCTTGATCGTCCCTGTCATATGCGGGTGCAGCGAACAAAAATACTTGTAATCGCCCGCTGCCGTGAACGTGAACGAATAGCTGTCTTCGGTATCCATCGTCTTCGATCGGAATTTTCCCGCTGACACCACCGTGTGGGGAATGTCATCGCGATTTTTCCAGGTGACCGTGGTGCCGACCTTCACCGTGAGCTGTGCCGGCTCAAAGGTGAAATTGTCGATCATCACGTTGGTCGTCTCCGCGGCACGGGCGCCGCCGAAACAGAGCGATATGGCCGCGGCGATGGCCAATCGGCCAAGGCTGCGCAGAGCTACTGACGCCATCACGAATTTTCCTTTAGCCCTGCAGCGGGGTATCGATGATGGCGAGGCGCTGATCGCCCGGCTTGAAGTTGATGCTGGCAACACCGAGCAGGCCGCGGAGCTTGTCGTCGGCGACCTTCATCGGTCCGGGCGAGGCGGCGGCGCCCGGCGCCGGCTGCGGAAACGCGGTCGAGCGCGCGGTGTGGAAGGTGACGTTGCCCTCGACCTTCTGCATCACCTGGTGGATGTGGCCGTTGAGCACCGTCACCGAACCGAAGCCCTTGAGGTAATCCAGCGCGCGGGCGCCGTCCTCGGTGCCCCAGCCCCAGGTCGGATAGACCGTCCACAGCGGAATATGGGCGAACACGACGATGGGCATCGATTTCGATTTGCCCTTGAGATCGTCCTCAAGCCATTCGAGTTGCTCGGTGCCGAGATTGCCGAGGCCGCCGGCCTTGAGGTCCACCACATTGACGAGGCCGATGAAGTGGACCCCGCCCGCGTCGAACGAATACCAGCCGGCGCCCTTGGTGCCGCGGCCATAGCGCTCCTTGTAGAGCTTGACCTCTTCATCGATGAAATCGTGCTCGCCCGGCACGTAATGCACGTCGAGCTTGGCCTGCGAGATGATGCGATCGGCGTTGTCGAATTCGGCCGCCTTGGACAAATGGGTGATATCGCCGGTGTGAATCATGAACGACGGCTTCACCGGCATCGCATTGATCTTGCCGATCGCCTCCTCGAGGGTGCCAAGCGCGTTGGGATTGGCCGGCTTGTCGAAGCCGATATGGCTGTCGCTGATCTGCAGGAACGTCATGCCGGCCGTCTCGGCCGCCTGCGCGGAACCGACCAGCCCCAGCGAACGGGGCACGCCGCCCGAAATGGTCCAGAGCACGCCGGTGCCGGCCCAGGTCATGCATTCCAGCACCCGGCGGCGGCTGACGCCCGAATTTTCATTTGGGCCTTCATCGTGGTCGTGATCGAACTCGCTCATCGCCAGTCTCCATGAACCCTTGATTGGGTTGTGGGGACTGGATCGGGCGAGGGCAGGGTTTATTCCCGGGATTTCCTGACGGCGGCGTCGCCGTGATGACAATTCCGTGAGCTAAGTCCATGCTCGATGCGCTCAACGAAGCAGGGCACGAGGTGATGTCGGATTGCGAGCGCGGCGAATGCGGCGTTTGCGTTATAGATGTCGTAGCCATCGACGGTGAGATCGATCACAGCGACATGTTTCTCAGCGATCATCAGAAGCGCGAGTATCGCAAGATTTGTCTCTGCGTTTCGCGCGCGCTCGGGATGGTTACGGTCGCTACGCTGTATCAGCGCAACGGGGCGTAGTTGAGCGGGCACCTGAAACGAAGGCGCGGCGCGATTGCTTGATCAAGTGCAATAACTGTCTGTCGGATCGATATCGTTCAGCCAGCGCCCGGTCTCGACTCGGCGATGCCCCACTTCGGCGTTATCCCGTTCATAGTCACGGGCGTGATCGGCGCGCCGACCTCTTCGAGGATGTCGCACCGGCCGGCGAAACTGGCGCCCATCTGGACGTTCTCGAACGGCTGCAACTGCGCAAGCGCCGGGTGGTCGAGCGCGCGGGCCACGAAGGCGGCGGTTTTCGGCCAGCGGGCCGCATCAACGGTGAACCGCGCCCAAGCGGCGTTGCGGAAGAAGACGGCAATGGAGATGTCGGCCAGGCCGATCTCGCCGAAGAGGAATCCCTTGGCCGGAACCTGGCTCTCCAGGTAGTCTAGCACGGCTGGCGCGTCCTTGGTCACCGACCGTTCGGCGCGCGCATGATCACCCTTCTCTCCCCATATCGCCTCATGCGCGACCACCGGGAAGAACAACCCCCAGATGAAGACGTCGCCCAAGCGGGTGTCGGCGAACTCCTCAAGCCAGCGGGCCCGAGCGCGGTCCTTGGCGTTCGCCGGCAGCAGCGGGCGATCCGGATAGGCCTCCTCCAGGTACTGGCAGATCACCGAGGAGTCGCAGAGCGTCAGGTCGCCGTCGATCAGCACCGGGATCCGGCGTAGCGGGTTCAACTTGGTTAAGTCCTCGCCGGTATAAAAGGGTATGATCGGATCGATTTCATAGCTGAGGCCCTTGAGATGCAGGCAGGCCAGCACCTTGCGCACATAGGGGCTAATGTAGTTGCCGATGACCTTCATGTTACCTCCGTAGCCTCCTGGTTCTCCGTTCGTATCCCTTTGCAGCGAGCGTTTCTACGGAACGCTAGAACCAAAGGAACACTAGCATCGCTATGATTCTATTGCAGTTTTTGATTTGACATTCGCTCGGAGAGCGCCCTGAAACGGGGTGTAAATGTCAAATCCACCGCACTGTAGTTCCAGGCCATAATGTGGTTTCGGCCCGAGCAACGCAAGAACTAACTCACCTTGAGCATGCATAGAGAAGCGAGAGCAACCTCGCCTTGTTTCTATGTGCGCGCCCGGTATGGGCATTGACCAGGTGGGAGGTGGAAATCCTCTCGTGAGCTGGTGACAGCGAGCGAAGTGAAGCGCAGAGCGTCGGACCGTGAGGCCGGCGTGAAGGAAGCGTGGAGCGAAGCTGGGGCCGACGAACAGGAGACCGGATACAAGGCGGAGCCGAGCAGGGCGAGCGGGCACTCGACGCGAAGCCGCCGGGTGCGGACCCGCACGCCCGGTGGTGTGGCAGGGGACGTGGAAGCCTTAAACTCCACGCCCCTATGCCGATCCATACGGGGTACAGATTACCTCCGCGCATCCTCAAGAATCATCATCGCGCCTTTTTCGGCAATCATCGCGGTCGGGGTATTGGTATTACCGGAGGTAATCGTCGGCATGACCGAAGCGTCGACGACGCGAAATCCGGCAATGCCGTAAAAGCGCAGCCGTTCGTCGACGACAGCCAGCGGGTCGCTTGCTGTCCCCATCTTCGCGGTTCCCACGGGATGGAAAATCGTGGTGCCGATATCGCCGGCGGCTTTCGCCAGCGCCGCATCGTCGTCGCCGACCGCCGGGCCCGGCAGGAATTCCCGCGGGTGATAGGGCGCGAGCGCGGGTTGTTTCATCAGGCGGCGGGTGGTGCGGATGGCGTCGGCGGCGACTTCGCGGTCTTCGCCGGTCGCAAGGTAATTCGGCGCGATCGCAGGCGCCTCCGCCGGTTCAGCCGAGCGAATGCGCACGGTGCCGCGCGAGGTCGGCTGCAGATTGCAGGCGCTCACGGTGATTGCCGGGAAGCGGTGCAGGGGATCGCCGAACTTGTCGAGCGACAGCGGCTGCACGTGGAACTGGATGTTGGCGCGCTCGCGACGCGGATCCGAACGCGTGAAAATGCCGAGCTGCGACGGCGCCATGGTCAGCGGGCCACGGCGGCGGAAGGCATAATCGAGGCCCATCAGGCCGCGCCTTACCAGCGAATAATAGGTCTCGTTGAGGGTGCGAACGCCATCGACCTGGTAGATCGCGCGTTGCTGCAGATGATCCTGCAGATTGCGCCCGACGCCTTGCCGGTCGAGCACGCATCCGATTCCGAGCGGCGCCAGCCACTCCGCGGGTCCGATGCCGGATCGATGCAGCACCTGCGTCGATCCGATCGAACCGGCGCACAGGATCACTTCGCCTTTGGCGCGGGCCTCGACGACTTCGCCGCCTTGAATGAAACGCACGCCGGCGGCGCGCCCCTGCTCGACGATCAGGCGATCGGCCAGCACATTTTTTTCGAGACGCAGATTGGGACGCGTCAATGCGGGTTTCAAAAAGCCTCGCGCCGAAGACCAGCGGCGTCCGCGCTTCTGGTTGACGTGGAAATAGCCGACGCCCTCATTGTCGCCGGTATTGAAATCCGGAATTTTCCGGATACCCATTTCTTCCGCGGCATCGCCGACCGCGTCCAGAATGGCCCAGGACAGCCTTGGGGCTTCGATCCGCCAGCCGCCGCCGATGCCGTGATGCTCGCTTGGCCCAAGAAAATGGTCTTCGAGCCGCCGGAACGCAGGCTTGACGTCATCCCAGCCCCAGCCCGACAGGCCGAGTTGACGCCAGTGGTCATAGTCGGCGGCTTGCCCGCGCATTGAGATCATCGCGTTGATGGCGGACGAGCCGCCGATCACCTTGCCGCGGGGATAGGCCAGCGAGCGGCCGTTGAGACCGGCTTCCGGCTCGGTCCGAAACATCCAGTCCGAACGCGGATTGCCGATCGCAAAGAGATAGCCGACCGGGATGTGAAACCAGATCCAGTTGTCGTTGCCGCCGGCCTCCAGGATCAGGACACGGCTCGCGGGATTGGCCGACAGCCGGTTGGCGACGATGCAGCCGGCGGTGCCCGCGCCGACGACGATATAGTCGAAATCACCTTCAAGTTGCTTCATAAGTCATCACCGCATGCCCGCTTTTGGGCATTAGCCATAGCAGCCCATAGCTGCGCCAAGGCCCGCTGTACAGCCGCCGGAGGAGTGCTAGACAAGATAACGCACCTCAATCCCGTAACCCGAGAATTCCCATGCCCATCGTCAATCGCGTCGCCGATCTGCAACCCGATATCCAGGCCTGGCGCCAGGATATCCATGCCCATCCCGAGTTGTTGTACGACGTGCACCGCACTGCGGCATTCGTCGCGGATCGGTTGCGGGAGTTCGGCTGCGACGAAGTCGCCACGGGTCTGGGCCGTACCGGCGTGGTCGGCGTCATCAAGGGCCGCAAACCCGCGGGCAAGGGCGAAACAAAAGTGATCGGGCTGCGCGCCGACATGGATGCGCTGCCGATCGAGGAGGAGACCAATCTTGCATACGCGTCCAAGACGCCGGGCAAGATGCACGCCTGCGGCCATGACGGCCATACCGCGATGCTGCTCGGCGCCGCCCGCTATCTGGCGGAGACGCGGAATTTCGCCGGCGATGTGGTTGTGATCTTCCAGCCGGCGGAAGAGGGCGGCGCCGGTGCCGCCGCCATGATCAAGGACGGGCTGATGGACCGCTTCGGCATCGATCAGGTCTATGGCATGCACAACGGTCCGGGAATTCCGATCGGCTCGTTCGCGATCCGCTCCGGTCCGATCATGGCGGCGACCGATTCCATCGATATCCGGATCGAAGGGCTGGGCGGGCACGCGGCGCGTCCGCACAAATGTATCGATTCGGTTCTGGTCGGCGCGCAGCTGATCACGGCGCTGCAGTCGATCGTGTCGCGCAGCGTCGACCCCTTGGAATCGGCCGTGATTTCGATGTGCGAGTTCCATGCCGGCAATGCGCGCAACGTAATCCCGCAAACCGCCGAACTGAGGGGCACGGTCCGTACCCTGATCCCGGAAGTCAGGGAATTGGTCGAAAAGCGGGTGCGCGAAGTCGTCGCAGGCGTGGCGCAGATCACGGGCGCGAAGATCGATCTCGAATACGAACGCGGCTATCCGGTGACGGTCAATCATGCCTCGCAGACCGACGTCGCGACACGGGTGGCGAAAGAGATCGCCGGCGAAGCCAATGTTCATGAGACGCCGCCGCTGATGGGCGCGGAGGATTTCGCTTATATGCTGGAGGCGCGGCCGGGCGCGTTTATTTTCTGCGGCAACGGCGACAGTGCCGGGCTGCATCACCCGGCCTACAATTTCGACGATGACGCGATTGTCTTCGGCACCTCGTACTGGATCAAGCTGGTCGAGAACACGCTGGCGGCGTGAGGCCTTCACTCAATAATGTGGGCCGGATGACGTCAGGCGCGGCGCGCCGATCGTCGTCACGATGCCCGGAACATTGCACATGAGGTGGCGTTGAGACGCGGGGGACATCGCTTGGCTCACCAATGGAGGAGTGCACCATGGCCGCAAAAGAAAAAGACAAAGACCTCAACGATCTCTTCCTCGATACCCTGAAGGACATTTATTACGCCGAAAAGCAGATTTTGAAGGCGCTGCCGAAAATGGCGAAGGCCGCTCAATCCGACAAGCTGCGTGCGGCGTTCGAAAAGCATCACGGCGAGACCGAAGGCCAGGTCGAGCGCCTCGAGCAGATTTTCGAATTGCTCGACAAGCCGGCGCGCGGCAAGACCTGCGACGCGATCCAGGGCATCCTCGACGAGGGCAAGGAGATCATGGACGAGTACAAGGGCTGCGAGGCGCTTGACGCCGGCATGCTTGCCGCCGCGCAGGCCGTCGAGCACTACGAAATTTCCCGTTATGGCACGCTGAAACAGTGGGCCACCCAGCTCGGCATGAAAGACGCCGCCCGGCTGCTGGATCAGACCCTGCAGGAGGAGAAGAAGACCGACGCGAGTCTGACGACGCTCGCGGAAGCCGCAGTCAACCTCGCCGCGGCGGCTTGATTCCTTCGTGTCCCGGACGCGGTGCAGCGCCTCTTCGGCGGTGCACCGCAGAGCCGGGGTCCATGAGAAACGATAGGCCCCGGATCAACAGCGCATCGCGGAGCCAGTGCGGGCCGCGCGGAGCGCGGACCCGGGTGCGTTGCGCAGCATCCGGGGCACGCCACCTAAGCCGCGCGCGCCGATTTTTCTCAGCACCTTCGCGGCAATCTTCAAATCATCGACGAAGCGCTCATACTCCCGCGCCTTGGCGTCGGCGTCGGGCAGCCGCAACAGATAGGACGGATGCACCGTCACCAGCGCCTTGATGCCGTCCGCCAGATCGATCGGATGCCCGCGGTTCTTGTTGATCGGGGTGATTTTCCCGAACACGCTTTGCGCCGCGGTGGCGTCCATCGCCACCACCAGATCGGGGTTGATCGAGTTAATTAAGCTCGCGTTTGTAGGACACCCAGATACCTTCAATTCCATTGGTTTTGTTCACGTAAATAACAGGCACCATCCCGATTGACTCCTCGGGATATCTTAGCTTTATATTAGAACATATCATGAACAATTGAGCCAGCTACGGGTTCAATAAGAACCCAGTGAATGGCCCAACCTCCGGAAGGGAGCGGCGCATGCGAGAGCGCGATCAGCAAAAGTGGAAGCCGGTTTTGTGCCCGATCGCGCCCTCCTTTTATTGAGAAAGGCATGATCTTGTCGCCAAACCGCTCACACTTTGGCGGACCATGCGCCGCACGCATGAGCACGCTTGCGACCTTGCGTGGCAGCATCGAGCACATCGAGGCGCACGGCGATGCGTACCTGCCTGACAGGGTGGCGCTCGGCCATGCCGACGCGGATGCGACGCTGCAGGGCGGCCTCGCCTTAGGCGCGATGCACGAGGTGTTCGCCGAAGCCGGCCGGCAAAGTGCCGCGGCGACCGGTTTTGTCGCGGGCCTTGCGGGGCGGGCGGCAGCCCGGCGGCCCATGGTCTGGGTGCGTCAGGATTTCGCCGAAATTGAATCGGGCGCGCTGTCGATGAGCGGATTGGCCGAACTTGGTCTCGACCCGCGTGTCCTCGTGACCGTGCGCGCGGCGGATGTGGATACCGCGTTGAAGACGGCGGCCGACGCGCTGGCCTGCGATGCGCTGGGTGTCGTGGTGCTGGAGGTCTGGGGCGAAGCGCGACAGCTCGATCTTGTCGCCAGCCGCAAGCTGACGCTGGCCGCGCAGGCGTCAGGCGTCACCGGCCTGCTGCTGCGGGTAGCGGCTGAGCCATCGCCCTCCACGGCGGAGACAAGATGGATCGTGCGGGCGGCGCATTCGCCGCCCTCGGCGCCTTCACTGCCTGCGGCGTCTTTAATGCCTGCGGCGCCTTGCAGCGCATGGGGGGCGCCGGTGTTCGACGCGCAACTTGTCCGCAACCGTCATGGCCCTGTTGGGCGGTGGATCATGGAATGGAAATGTGATGAGCGCCTTTTCGAGAAACCGGCGGCGTATCCTCAGCCTGTGGCTGCCGCGCCTGCCCATCGACCGTATCAAACGCCAGCTTTGGTGCGGAAACGCCGCGTCAGCTAAAGCGTTTTCGAGCGAAAGCTTGCCCCGGACGCGATCCGGGGTGGGTACCGGTTCGCGTGAAGAAAACGCGTCAAAACAAAACTCTAACAATCCCAGCATTGTCGTCGCCAAGCAAAACAATGCGCTGCAGATTTCCGCGCTGGATGACGCCGCAGCCCATCTCGGCCTGGATGTCGGCCTACCGCTGGCCAATGCCCGCGCCATCTGTCCGCAACTGCAAGTCTTCGATGCCGATGAAGCCGCCGACGCCAGGGCGCTGAACGCCATTGCGGCGTGGTGCGACCGCTTCACGCCGCTGGTGGCGCTGGATTCCCCGCATGGCCTGTTTCTCGACATCACCGGCTGTGTCCATCTGTTCGGCGGCGAAGCCGCGATGATGCGGCTGGTGTGCGACGTCCTGACCGCGCAAGGCTTTACCGTCAGCGCCGCCATCGCCGGCACTGCCGTGTGCGCGCGGACGATGACGCGTCATGTCCATGGCCACATCGTCGGTGAAGGCGAGGAAGCCGATGCGGTCAAGCCGCTGCCGGTGTCGGCGCTGGGCGCCGACGGCGCGATAACCACTGGCCTGCGCCGCGCCGGGCTGAAAACCATCGGCGATGTCGCCTCCCGCGCGCGGCATGAAATCACGGCAAGGTTTGGCGCTGGCTTTACCACCCTGCTGGAACAGGCGCTGGGGCAGGGCGATGCACCGATCAGCCCCCGCAAGCCGCTGCCGGATTACATCGTGGAGAAGCGTTTTGCCGAGCCGGTGGCGACCGATGGCGTGATCTCCGCGACATTATCCAGGCTGGCGCAGATGCTGGTCGTGGCGATGGCGCAGCAAGGCAAGGGCGCGCGGCGGCTGGAAGCTTGTTTCTTTCGCACCGATGGCGCGGTCCGCGCGATCGCGGTGGATACCGGACAGCCCGTGACCAGAGCCGGGATGATCGACCGCCTGTTTCGCGAGCGGCTCGATGCCTTGAGCGATCCGCTCGATCCCGGCTTCGGATTCGATCTCATTCGCCTGTCCGCCAGCCGTACGGAAATCGTCGTGCAGCAGCAGCGCGATCTCGATGCCAATGTGCACGACAATGACGAACTGGCCGCCCTGATCGATCGCATCGCCGCGCGCATCGGCGGACAGCGCGTGGTCGTGCACCTGCCGCAGGATACGCATATTCCGGAGCGCGCGGTGCTGGCGGCGCCGGCGCAGCATCATCTTGCCGCCGCTGCATGTGCGGTCTGGCCGGCGCGCGCGGAAGGGGAGCCGCCGCTGCGGCCGCTGCGGCTGTTTGAAAAGCCGGAGCCCATCAAGGTGCCTTTTGCAACGGTTCCTGACGGGCCTCCGCACCACTTCACATGGCGGCGTGCGACCCATGCGGTGGTGCGGGTTGAGGGCCCTGAACGCATCGCCATGGAATGGTGGAAGCAAGACGGCCAGGCGCTGACCCGGGATTATTTCCGCGTCGAGGATGAGGCCGGCTTGCGTTTCTGGATTTACCGGGACGGGCTTTACGGCAGCGAACTCGTTAACGAGGAGGGCAAGCCGGCTCCTTCCAATTGGTTCGTGCATGGACTGTTCGTATGAATAGCCTTGAGCCAATGCCCGGTTATGCCGAAATCGGAATCACGACGAATTTTTCGTTCCTGCACGGCGGCTCGCATCCGCAGGATTACGTGCATCAGGCGAGCAAGCTGCGTCTTCCCGTCATCGGCATCGCCGACCACAACACGCTGGCCGGCGTGGTGCGGGCTTACAAGGAACTTGAAAATCACGCGGTTGAATACAAGCCAAAACTTCTGATCGGCTCGCGCCTGGTCTTGATGGACGGCACGCCGGATATTCTGGTCTATCCGCGCGACCGCGCCGCCTATGGCCGGCTATGCCAGTTGCTGACTCGCGGCAAGCGCGGGGATGATACCGAGAAGGGCGAATGCCATCTTGATCTCGACGATCTGCTGGAATTTTCCGAAGGCCAGCTTCTGGTGCTGACGCTGCCGCATCGTTTCGAGCCGGCAAAAGTGATTCATGTTCTGGATCAATTGCAGCGCAGCTCCGCGGATGGCGTGTGGCTTGCGGCGAGCCTGCTGTACCGCGGCGACGACAGGCGCCGTCTGGCGCGGCTTCATCGCATCGCCGCGGCGGCCGGCGTGCCGCTGCTGGCGACCAACGAGGTATTGTACCATCATCCCGCGCGCCGCCCCTTGCAGGATGTCCTGACCTGCATTCGCGAGAAGACCACCATCGACGCCATCGGCAAGCGCCTGGAAGCCAATGCGGAACGCTATCTCAAGCCTACCAGGGAAATGGCGCGGCTGTTTCGCGACCTCCCGGAGGCGATCGCGGAAACCATGCGGTTTGCCGATCGCATCCATTTTTCGCTGGCGCAACTCAAATATCAGTATCCCGACGAGCCGGTGCCGCCGGGCAAGACCGCGCAACGCCATCTGGAAGATCTGACCTGGCAGGGGGCGCACGGAAGATTTCCGGTCCGGATTTCACCCAAGACCAAAAAGGTCTTGCACAAGGAACTGCGCCTGATCCGAAAGCTCAACTACGCGCATTATTTTCTCACCGTGCACGACATCGTCCGCTATGCGCGGAGCCAGAAAATTCTCTGCCAGGGCCGGGGCTCGGCGGCGAATTCCGCCGTGTGCTATGTGCTCGATGTTACTTCGGTCGATCCGACCAAGGTCGACCTTTTGTTCGAACGTTTTATTTCCAAGGAGCGTCTGGAGCCGCCCGACATCGACGTCGATTTCGAGCATTCGCGCCGCGAGGAGGTGATGCAGTATGTCTATCGGAGATATGGCCGTCACCGCGCCGCGATTATTGCCACCGTCATTCATTACCGGCCGCGCAGCGCGATCCGTGACGTCGGCAAGGCGCTGGGGCTGACGGAAGATGTGACCGCGGCATTGGCCGATACGGTATGGGGAAGCTGGGGCAAGGGCCTCAACGAGATGCAGGTCAGGCAGGCGGGGCTCGATCCGCAAAACGCCATGGTCGAACTCGCCGTCGATCTCGCCACCGAACTGGTCGAATTCCCGCGGCATTTGTCGCAGCATGTCGGCGGCTATGTGCTGACGCAGGATCGGCTCGATACGTATGTGCCGATCGGCAATGCCGCGATGGACGACCGCACCTTCATCGAGTGGGACAAGGACGATGTCGATGCCTTGAACATGATGAAGGTCGATGTGCTGGCGCTGGGCATGCTGACCTGCATCCGCAAATGTTTTGATCTCATCGCCGATCATAAAGGCGAGCGTTATGAGCTGGCCGATATCAAATCCAGGGATGACGACGAAGTTTATCGGATGCTGCAGAGAGGCGAGTCGCTCGGCGTGTTCCAGGTCGAAAGCCGCGCGCAGATGAATATGCTGCCGCGGCTGAAGCCGCGGACATTCTACGATCTTGTCATCGAAGTCGCGATCGTGCGCCCGGGGCCGATCCAGGGCGACATGGTGCATCCCTATCTCCGGCGCAGAAATCGCCAGGAAAAGGTGAGCTATCCGTCGCCGTCGCCCGCCCATGGCGACAAGGATGAATTGCGCAGGGTCCTGCACAAGACCCTCGGCGTGCCGCTGTTCCAGGAACAGGCGATGCGGATCGCCATCGAGGCCGCGAAGTTTACCTCCGAGGAGGCCAACGGCCTGCGCCGCGCGATGGCGACGTTCCGCAATGTCGGCACCATCGGCAAGTTCGAATCCAAGATGGTCAACAACATGATCGCGCGCGGTTACGATCCGGTGTTCGCGAAAAGCTGCTTCGATCAGATCAAGGGATTCGGCAGCTACGGTTTTCCGGAAAGCCATGCCGCGAGCTTCGCGCAGCTCGTCTATGTCTCGTCATGGCTCAAGCATTTCCATCCCGATGCGTTTTGCTGCGGGTTACTGAATTCGCAGCCGATGGGATTCTACGCGCCGGCGCAGATCGTCGGCGATGCCCGCAACAACGGCGTCGAGGTGCGCGAGATCGACGTGTCGTTCAGCCATGCGCAGAACACGCTGGAACAGAGATGCGGAAAATATCACGCGGTGCGGCTCGGCTTTCGCCAGATCGACGGGTTCAAATGGGCCGATCCGGATGAGCAACGGTTGAAGCAAATTCAATCGTCATTCCGGGGCACGCGAAGCGTGAACCCGGAATCTCGAGATTCCGGGTCTGCGCCTGGCGGCGCATCCCGGAATGACAGTGGAGGAGAAGACTGGGCCGAGCGCATCGTCGCCGCGCGGCTGCGCAGCCCCTTTACCTCGCTGGAGGATTTCGCCCGTGACACCGGGCTGCCCAAGCGCGCGCTGATCCTGCTGGCGGATGCCGATGCGTTCCGTTCGATCGGGCTCGACCGCCGCGCAGCCCTTTGGGCGGTGCGGCGCCTGCCCGATGATGTGCCGCTGCCATTGTTCGAGATCGCCACCGCGCGCGAACAGCCCGACGAGAATGCGCGGCCGTTGCCCTTGATGCCGCTGCCGGAGCAGGTGGTCGCCGATTATCAGACCATCCGGCTGTCACTGAAGGGCCATCCGATGGAATTTTTACGGGCGATGTTCACTGGGGAACGCGTCGTTGCCTGCAAAGACGTCTGTCATGCCAATGACAGGCGCCAGATCCGTTGCGCCGGGGTGGTGCTGGTGCGGCAGCGTCCGGGCAGCGCCAAGGGCGTGGTGTTCATGACGCTGGAGGATGAAACCGGCATCGCCAATATCGTGGTGTGGCCGAAGGTGATGGAAAATTTCCGTAAAGAAGTGATGGGCGCGCGGCTCATTCTGGTCGAGGGCTACATCCAGAGCAGCCCGGAACACGTGAC
>WNGN01005051.1_pt1 | contig 15119 bp, 12 predicted proteins | sample 5400561 | NCBI WGS metagenome assembly WNGN01 (sample SAMN13153379, study PRJNA577476) | soil metagenome | isolation source: 115 cm soil or saprolite under Garry oak tree replicate 2 | place: USA:California | collected 2016-06-15
GGGCCGCGACAAGCTCAACTTCTTCGCCCCGCATGATCTCTCCTGGAACTTTGGCACGGGCAACAAGCGAGATCTTAACAAAAGGGCTGATACGGAAGTGGTAATAATTAGACTGAGGAGGCTCGACCTCCCCAAACACGGCCTGGGGTGGACGCTTTAGTTCAACCGCTATCTCCGTGGCTGTCACGGGCAGGCACTTGCCAGCCCTGATGTAGAACGGCACATCGGCCCAGCGCCAGGTGTCGATAGTGAGTTTGACCGCAGCGAAGGTCTCGACCTGCGAATCGGCAGCGACGCCGTCCTCCTGGCGATAGCCGCGGTATTGGCCCCGCACAACCCGCGCGGGATCGAGTTGCGGTATTGCCTTGAGAATCCTGACCTTCTCATCGCGAATCGCATCGGAATCTACCCCCGAGGGCGCCTCCATCGCAAGGAGCGCAACCAGCTGCAGCATGTGGTTTTGCACGACATCGCGGATTGCGCCCGCCTCTTCGTAGAATTTCCCACGGCCAGACACGCCAAAGTTCTCCGCCATGGTGATCTGCACGCTCTCGATATAGTTCCGGTTCCAGATCGGTTCGAGAAACGAGTTGGCGAAGCGGAAGTAGAGCACGTTCTGGACCGGCTCTTTGCCCAGGTAATGGTCGATGCGGAAGATGGCCGATTCGGGAAAAGCGGAGTGCAGGATCTGATTGAGGGACTGGGCAGAGGCAAAGTCGCGCCCGAAAGGCTTCTCGATGATCACTCGAGCATTGTTTGCGCTACCTGACTGTTCCAGTCCCTCGACGACGGGGCCAAACATGCTGGGCGGGATTGCCAGGTAGTACAGGGGATGCTGCGCGGGACCAAGCGCTTGACGTAGTTTTGTATAGGTTGCCTTATCGTGATAGTCACCAGAGACGTACTGGAGCAGCAAGCATAGCTTCGCGAACGCGTCCTTGTCCACGCCGCCGTGCTCCGAGAGACTCTCATGGACATGAGCCTGCAATTGTTCGATGCTCCACGGCCTCCCTGCGACTCCAATAATGGGCATGTCGAGGTGACCGCGCCGGATCATTGCCTGCAAGGCCGGGAAGATCTGTTTATACGCAAGGTCGCCCGTGACACCAAAGAAGACGAGCGCATCTGAATGGTTGTCTGTCAAGATGCACCTTCTTATCCTTGGTCATCCTTTTCCAGGTGGCCACCAAACTCGAAGCGCATAGCGGATAGCAGCTTGTCGGCGAAATCGGCTTCACCACGCGAGCTGAAGCGTTCGTAGAGCGCTGCACTCAGCACATGGGCAGGAACGGACTCGTCGATGGCGGCGGCGATAGTCCAGCGTCCTTCCCCAGAATCCGATACTCGGCCCGCGAAGTTGGCGAGATCGGGGCTTTTCAGGAGCGCGCTGGCCGTCAGGTCCAGCAGCCACGAGCCAACCACGCTGCCGCGACGCCAGACTTCAGCCACGTCGGGAAGGTTGATGTCATACTGGTAGTATTCTGGATTCCGTAGCGGGGATGTCTCGGCATCGATCGTTTGCTGCTGCTTGCCCACGTTGGCATTGCGGATAATGTTCAAGCCCTCTGCGTAGGCAGCCATGATGCCATATTCGATGCCGTTGTGGACCATCTTGACGAAGTGGCCGGCACCGTTCGGTCCACAATGCAGGTAGCCCTGCTCGGCAGTTCCCCCAATTTTCTCTCGCCCGGGGGTGCGAGATGCTACATTGGCGCCAGGAGCCAGGGTAGCGAAAATCGGGTCTAGATGCTTGACGACCTCGTCCTCACCACCGATCATCAAGCAATAGCCGCGCTCGAGTCCCCAAACGCCGCCGCTCGTGCCAACGTCAACGTAGTGGATGCCGTGAGGCTTGAGCTCGGCAGCGCGCCGGATGTCATCATGATAGTAGGAGTTGCCGCCATCGATGACGATGTCACCGGGAGCGAGGTGCGGGACAATGGTGGCCAATGTTGTATCCACTGAGGCCGCCGGTACCATGAGCCAGATAGCGCGAGGCGTGGAAAGCTTACTGACAAGATCTTCTAATGACATTGCTCCCTGCGTGATGGCCCCGTCTTGCAGGAGTGTCTGGATGGTTTCCGCGTGGCGGACATAGCCGGTGATAGTATGACCCGCCCGTATCAACCGCTGTGACATGAAGGCGCCCATGCGCCCAAGCCCGATCAATCCGAGTTCCATATGATGTTCCTTTCTGTAAATGCATCCGGTGGATGGTACAGTGACCGAAATGTTTTCTGAGCCTACTATATCATAAAGTAATGTACATAGCGCAAGCGTGACCGGGCTTGAATAGCCTTCTAATGCTATTCAGCCGCTATAGAAACACGTTCAGCTAATCGCAACTGCTACAGTAACCAGCGGAATGAGCTTTGGAATATCGCATGAATGGTAATTACCAACAAAGAAATAGTGCATTTGACACTCCTTTTTCGTCGCGCAGTTGTTTATACTCAATTATGTACCGTTGTGTAGTACATTTTACATGTAATGTTCATTCGTTTAGCCTTGACAAATATCGGGGGGCTGCGTTAAGCTACAGGTGTTAGCTGAACTGTGACAAATAAATTAGAGAGCTTTCACCTCCACAAAACTTCATAGTTTTTTTGCTGGATCAGTTGTACGTGACGTACAGCATGAGCGGTAACGCAGCAGGCCCATCAAGGAAAGTACAGGCACAACGGAATCCAACTTGCTTGATCGTGTTCGTAGAACGGTGATAGAGTGTTTGAGTTGTAGTGCTTTCCTGCGTCTATCAATATAACGGCCTGATTTTCGCAGGTGACTATCCTACTCCAGCCTGGCTGGAGAGAGAGAGGTCCGGAGCATGGGTATTGAGATGGATAAACATACACAGGGAAAGAGCTTACAAGAGCTTACTGACCACTGTATGAGCGAAATACAGAAGTACAATCAAAGAAAGCCACACGACGACCAGTGCTGCCTGGAAATTTTTCGCCGGGCGATGCTGCAGAATAACTCTCACGCCTGGGAAGTACTAATGGGGCGCTTTCATGGTATAGTTTTGAGCTGGGTGCGCCGTCATCCTCAAAGAGATGCAGCATGTGCTATTGATAGCGAGGAAAATTATGTTGCGCTGACCTTTGAGCGCTTCTGGAAGGTCACCGTGCGCAACAAGAACCTGGAATTTTCTTCGCTTGGTGGGGCCCTCGTTTTTTTGCGAGCATGTGTGAATAGTGTTATCATAGATACATTACGAGCCCAGAAAGAGGTTCCAATACCGGAGAACTTTGAACGCGTGGCGCCTGAGCCAGACGAGAGTTTCCAACGATGGGAGATCATCAGGGGTTTTATTCCCAGCGAACGCGAGCAGCGACTGGCGTATTTGCTGTATTATTGTGGCCTCAAGCCCCGGCAAATTGTGCAGTTTGTCCCGCAGGAATTCAACGATGTCCATGAGATCTTTCGCTTGACACGCAATGTTATCGATCGGTTGCGGCGCAATAGAGATCGACTGCGCTGGCTATTGGGCGACGGTGAGTTATAAGGGAACAATGCACATGTATGAAATTGAGACCCCAAAAAAACGTTTAGCTACGTTTATAAAGCAACACACACAGCAACAAGCCTGCTTGTTCCGTTAGTGAAATTCGTGCCGAGAATGAGGAAGTACTAACTATGGACTGTATGCACGCAATGGCCCCCAATGACGAGGAACTTTTGGGTTTTGCTCTTGATGAAGAAGCTCTGTCAGCGCCGACAAGAGAACACCTGGAACAATGCGAAATTTGCCAGCAGCGCCTGGCCAGGTACAAACAAGTCAACTCCTCCATTGTATCCCAGCTCTATCGCCGCCTGTGTCCCACTGGGACACAACTCAGTCTCTATTGCGCTGACCTGCTCCCAGTCGAAGAACGAACGCGTGTAGCAGCCCATGTGTTAGATTGTCCTCTTTGTGCCGCCGAGGTAGCGGAAACACGTCGTTTTATGGCTACGCCTCTGCTGGAGCCGACTCCTGATGCGTCACCCGCGGCGGCGGTGCGCCGCATCTATGCCACACTTTTCAGACAACAGGCACAGTTGGTGCTGCGCAATGGGATTACTATGCCCGAAAAAGCCTGGCCTCGGCAATACCGGGCTGAAGCTATCGATATCTCGCTCCACCTCTCGCGGGCAAGCAGCGGCGCATATATGTTGCTTGGCATCCTCACCAGCGCAGATGGTGCGGAGAGCGTAGACGCCTTTGAAGGGGCGCGGGCGGAACTGTATGCCGCGCAAAAAGATGGTAGTATAGAAGAAAGAAAACCAGAAGAAGCCATTTGCCGCGCCGTGGTAGACGACCTGGGCAACATCGTATTCAGCGGGGTTCCCGTAGGTGAATATACGTTGGTCGTGCATCTACCAGATCAGGAAGTCATTATTGAAGGAATAAACATCGAACGCGGGTAACCTGCCCACTTATTTTTATGCTATTTCTGGGCAAGTTGGTCACTGGGGGCTAACTATCACATATGGAAGACGCCCTATTTCTACAACAGTTGCGCGACCTGAGCCTGGAGGATGGCCAGGCTTATATACAAACGCATGCCGCCGAATTGATGGATCATGCTGCCTTTGGGGTTTTAATGTCCGATGATATCCTGGACCAATTGTATACAAACCCCTCTTTTTCTCTTAAACTATCTGAACTTTTAATTTTTTTTGGTGAACACCTTCACCATACCACATCCCACGCTCTTGGTCTCAAGGCTAAGGGCGATGCATTGAGAGTTATAGGGCTCCATCAAACCGCAATAGAATGCTTAGATGCTGCTGGTGAGGAATTTCTTCAACTAGGAGACGAGAGAAACTGGGCGAGCACTCGTATCACTTATATTCTCTCTTGTGCCTGGCTAGGGCGCGTCGAAGAAGCACTTTCTGAGGCAGTTCGCGCTCGCGACGTCTTTCATCGTCTTGGCGAGGACTACTGGGCCTGTGTAGTCGATCATAATACTGCATACGTCTATGAGCAGGTAGGGCGATACCAGGAAGCGCTTGAGATTTACGAAAGAATATTGACTATCTATCCTATTCTGACCGATAAAGATGAGATACTCATAAAGCGTGCTATAGCTATGGCTCAAGTCAATCAATCATTAGACCTGGCTTTGCTAGGAAAATTTGAACAGGCATGCCGTATTCAGCAGCAGGCCCAGGATACCTTTGATGCTCTCAAAGAGACAAGTATGAGCGTCAACTCTGAGATCAATCTAGCGGATTTCGATTACACTCAAGGCTATTATGGCTTAGCACTTCAGCGTTATCATAAGGCCCGTGAAAGCCTGATGAAAAACGATATCGATGATCCTCTTCTGCTTGCGGTACTTAAGCTATGGATGGCTAATTGTTTAGTGAAACTCAATAGGGCACTAGAGGCCTGTTTACTCGCAGAGGAGGCTATTGAGGTACATCGGCAAATTGGCACATCGCTACAGACTAGTAATGCGCTGCGTGAATACGCGACAACCCTTATCGCCTCAGGCAGATTGCAGGAAGCCTTGGGTGTGCTTGATGAGGCAAGGATACTTTTTGACAAGGGAGGGCTTGACTATTATGCTGCCATAACGCAACTGCAGCAGACTGAAATTTTGCTAGAGATCGGTTCCGGTGTTGAAGCATATAAGGAAGCCCGTATCCTTAAGGAGTATTTTGATGCCCGGAGTCTGGTGTCACGTTCGGTTCGTGCTAGCTTGATAATAGCCAGTGCTCTCATTGAAGAGGCACGCCAGGCTGAGGCCCATCATGAGAAAGAACAGCAAAATTTGTTGGTACAGGAAGCTGTGTCGTTAGCTAAGTCGGCAGCATTTCAATCTCATCAGCACAATTTACAAGAAGAGGTTTATAAGAGTCATTACCTCCTGGGGCGACTTTTTACCCTGCAAGGTAATGACATGAAAGCTGCAAGGCACTATTTGGCTGCTATTGCTCAAATTGAACGCATTCTGGATAACCTTGCATATGACCTGTCACCCTCATTTTTACACAGCACGTGGGTCGTGTATGAAGACATGATCGCTCTCTGTCTTCAGCAATCTCAGTTTGAACGTGCATTCAGCTATCTTGAACGAGCGCGCTCTATGGCTTTGCAGCAGTATCTCAACAAATCGAATATTTTGCAAGGTAAAAGAGAGGAACAGAGTGATATTGCTTTTCCATTTACCACACAAGCGAATAGTGCTGCAATGTTACGGGTACAACAAGAACTCTATGATTGGCAAGGAAGATATCGTCAATACAGTTCGTTACTTGCTGATGTCGATGGTCTGATGGTTTCTGCCCTTGATAGAGATTTTGCCCAGGCTGAACTGAAGCGATGTGAAGTGAAATTGAACGAACTCTTTGAACGCCTGCACCTCTACCAGTCATACATAGACTTTACATTTCACAAAAAGAAAAGAGCGGTACGCATTACAAAACTCGGGGATATAGTTCAACTACGTCAGCAACTGGCACCAGATCAATGCCTATTGGCGTACTTCATCAGTAAGGGGAAACTGGTTATCTTTGTAGCCACAAGAGAACAGCTTGTTACTTGTGAGAATCCGAGTGGTGCTGTACAACTGGAGTTTTTATTACCCTTACTGCATGCCCATCTTCAGCCAGGTGGTTGGACTGACGCGCAGAGACCTCCGCAACAGGCTATTCGACGCTTGCTTCACAAGCTTTATGATATATTAATTGCTCCAATAGTACACCTGTTGCCCCAGCAATCTGGCAATTTGACCATCGTTCCTTATGGGCCATTGCATGAACTCCCATTCCATGCTCTGTTCGATGGGACACATTTTCTCGTTGAGCATTTCCAGATCAATTATTTGCCAGCGAGTAACCTGCTGTTGCATATGAAGCAGCGTAAGCAAGAAAGGGTTCATCGTTCAGGAGAAGTGCCAGCGAACATAAAGCCACTATTAGTCTTTGGTTATTCAGGTAACGGTCAGTTGCAACGTACTATCGAAGAAGGAAAGATGCTGGCTGAAATCTTGGATGGACGTTGTTATCTTGAGGATGTAGCGACGATTACCCGGCTTATCGAGCAAGCACCTGGTAGTTCGATCATCCATATAGCGACTCATGGTCAGGCACGCCTGGATGCACCTAATTTTTCCTGTGTGCTCTTAGCTGATGGTCAGTTCAATGCAATCGACGCGTTCAGCATGAATTTGAAAGGGTGTGAACTGGTAACATTAAGCGGCTGTGAGACGGGGAAAGCGCTTATCGGTGGAGGCGATGAGCAGTTAGGGCTCGGAAGGGCTTTCTTAGCTGCAGGGGCTGAATCACTGGTAATGAGCCTCTGGCCGGTGGAGGATAACGCTACTAACGACTTGATGAAACTATTTTACCGGCGTCTATTGAGTGGGGATAGTAAGGTGCAGGCACTGCGCGCTGCGCAATGCAGCCTGTTAAATAGTGATTCCCCAATGTATACCCACCCTTATTTTTGGGCATCTTTCCGTCTCGTTGGCGATACTGGCGTTCTCAACCGAATCAAGCAGAAAAAACCCATTTCACTCGAAAATTGAACTACTAAAAAAGCGAGTACAACGCGTTCCATGGTCAGGGAAAGAATAAACTGCTCTATGCCCTCCAGAGGGTGTTCGTTGTAAGCATGGAGGTATGCAATGTCCGTAACACAAGAACAAGTAAATTCACTTTGGTGGAATAGACCTGTGGTCTTCTGGCACGAAAATCAGGTTGCTCTTACATTTCACTCCGGCATTGATCGTTCAGATGGAGTCGAGAATGTAATTGCTTCGTTGAAGCTCAACGATCTCAATCAATTCTTGCAAACAAGCGGCTTCAGTTTGAAGTCTTTTACTGCGAAGGATGTTCCTCACCCGGAGGATACACGTCCAGAAGAGATTGAAAAGCTCGAGGCGCAATTAGAGGCGCTTGAGGCTGAACTTGAAGCACTTGAAAGAACTACTCGTCGTCATGAATCATCTTTCTGGTCTCTACTTACTGGTGGGGAAAAATATAAGACACCAGGAGAGAGAGAGATTGAAGAACTCGAAGGAAAAATCGAAGAGCTAGAGAGAGAGATTGAGAAACGCGAGCAAAGCCACGACAACAACCCTCAGGAGGGAAACGCCTCTAACGGCCATAGGCAAGAGGGTCAGGATGGGCAGGGGCAGCGAGATCGTAAGGGGAAAGACTTGAATAGCACGACCGGGAAGTACCTGTTCAATGCTCCTTCTGGCCAGGGTACCATCGTGGTGTGCTTCTTTCATGGCCAGAGTTCCACCATGGCCTCTTCTCTTTCAAACATGAAATCAATGATGGGAAGAGGCAGAAATGATGGCAGCGAGTCTGATAATACGCAGGCTATCGTGACTCTGATCAATCGCAACCTGGAGAAACTCAGACGCGATGGAAGCATTCCTATTATTGCTGCCATGCCTAACTGGATCGGTGGTGGTACACCACCTGTAGGTCATGGATGCCCCATTACACCGCCTATTCCGGTATCTGGGAGTGACGCCTGTGCTTCCCACCCTGGAAGCTGGCCTATCACATTGCCGGAACTCTCGCCCGCTATGAATAGCTTGCAGGGCGATGGGGTAACGGTGTTCGTGCTGGATACCATCCCGGAACTCGAACAGATCAGGAAGGCTGCTGTGAGGGCTGCGGATAACAATTTGTTGCTGAAGGATATGGTTGCCAGGATGGATAACAGGATACCCTCACCCGTACCGCCGGCGATTACGCCTCCCTCTATCATCATCGACCACCAGCAGGTGCCGAAGAGGATAGCGACGAACATACAAACTGGTAAGGATGTTTACCAGCGACTCTTTGGCTTTAAGATGCCGGACCATGGCTTATTCATAGCCGGAATTATCCATGATCTTGTCCCTCAGGCGAGAATCGAATGTATTCGCGTGCTCAATGATTCTGGTATAGGTGACTTTGCCATCATCTGTAAGGCGCTCGAAGATATACAGGGGCGCATGGAGACGGAGCCGCAGAAACTAGGACAGGTTGTTGTGAATATGAAATTGCGGGTCTCTGGTTTGGTGATGATTACACCTGTCACGCCGGTGACCTGGCGTCGATGATGCAAGAGGTGAAATTGTTGCGTCTTGGGTTACATATGGTGATTCAAAGTCTGACCACGCAGGGAGCAGTAGTTGCGGCCTCCGCGGGTAATGACTCGAAAGCTGACCCGCGTCTCAGTTCGATGGGTATGAACATGGGCATGGATATGCCTTCGCGCCTGGGTCCACGCTATCCCGCGGCCTTCCCAGAGGTCATATCGGCAGGGGCTGTCTTTAAGGATGGCAGCGCTGCCTCGTATAGTAACTTCCCAGCCTTGCCACCAAATCATAATGGCATCGCAACCCACGGTGGGGGCCTGCCAACGCCTATACCCTATAATCCGGCAGCCACGCCTTCAGTGCCAATACCTCCTCCTGGTGCCAAAACCTGGGCCATTGTAACGGATGCTGTCATCGGAGTCTATAGCGCTGACACGTACTCGATGCTCTCGGCTTCTGACTTACCTCCGGAGGATTATCCGGCTCCCGCAGACAGTAATGCCTGGGCCTACTGGTCGGGAACGTCGTTCGCCACGCCCGTCATCAGCGCTGTAGCTGCGCGCGCGCTGCAAGGGCTTCGCCTCGGTGTTGTATTATCCGGTAAATCGGTACGGGATATTATCACTACAGCTAGTGGACAACAGGCAATCCTGGCTGGCGGAACAACTCTGAGTAACAATACTGGTTTTGGGGTGGGGGTAAGTGTGCTTACAGCAGAGCAGAATTGCCAACCCGTGGCAACAGATGCAATACTGTCAGGGTCAAGTGGTGTGACAAAGACCAGTTAATGTTTCCGAAAGGGACATTTTGAGTGTTGCTTTTCTTTTAAAAAGGACAGAAGCTATACTCTAAGGACGTGAGATACACGTGACACTCCGCTTGGGCTAAAGCCCAGCGGCTTCTCGTTTCAACGCCGAAGGTGACTCACCTGATTGCTCAGGCCCCTCTCTTCGGCTCGACGAAGGCCCCGTCCGGGCCAGCACCTGCAAGCCGCGTTGCAGGATGTTTCTTGCAGCATTTTCGTCGCGGTCGGCTCTATAGCCACAGAAAGGGCAAACATGCGTACGGACACTGAGGGACTTTTCGACATACTTACCACACGAGGAGCATTTTTGCGAGGTGTAGTGAGGTCGCACAGCAATCACTTGACGCCCAGCACTTTCAGCCTTAGCTTCAAGGTAGTGCCGGAACCTCCCCCAGGATGCATCGGCTATCGCAAAGGCCAAACAATGGTTCCGTACCATGTTGGCTACTTGCAAGTCTTCCATGGCGATGGTTTGAAAGCCATCTACGTAGTAACGAGAGGCTTTGTGAAGGGTATCCTTCCGCTGATTAGCAATGTGCTCATGGATGCGAGCGACTTGCTTCCGAGCCTTCTTGCGTCGGATGCTACCCTTCTGGCACTTCGCCAGCTTCTTCTGAGCTTTCGCCAGTCGTTTGGCTGTCTTCCTGGCGTGTTTGGCATTCTCGATGATGTGCCCATTACTATCGGCCACAAGGTAGCGAATGCCCATATCCAGCCCAACGGCAGTGTCCTTTTGAGGCAGTGGTTGCGGGGTTGTTTCGCAGACGCATTGCAGATACCAGCCAGAGGGACGCAAGACAACGCGGGCAAACTTGAACGTGCCCTCCAATGGACGATGCACAATGACCCGCATACGCCCGCCACATTGACCAGGGGCTTTGAACCGTCCGTTGTCCAGACAGTTGGCTGCATCACGAAATTGGATGGTATTCCAAGCCTGAGCATTCTTGAAGCGAGGGAAGCCAACCTTGCGACCTTCCTTGAGACCGCGAAAGAAGTTGGTGAAGGAGCGATGCAGACGTTTGAGCGTGGTATCGACCACCACGGCAGGCAAATCAGGGTGTGCCTCTTTGCCATGCCGTTTGTCTTGCTCGTACAGATGCAGGTACTTGCCTGTCTCTTGGTAGTGGGTTATCAACTCCTCAAGACAGGCATTATACATCTTGCGCGAAGCCATCAAGGTCTGCATCAAGGCTTGTTCTTGTGCCTGAGTGGGTCGCATTCTGTACTCATACGTTCGCATGACTCAAGTATAACAGTGAGTGACTACCTAGTCAACAAGCATGGGCTAAAGCCACAATCGTCTAACCACCGCCGTTGAAACGGCATGGCTTGCGACGGGCTAAAGCCCATTTCTGTCAAAATCAGAAAGAGAGCCAGGGGCCGAGCATTCGCAACGCGAATGCTCGGCCCCTGGCTCTCTTTCTGGTCCTACTTAATTCCGCGCTATAGTGTGCGTCGACCGAAACCGCCTCTGCCAGTGACAAAGAGCCCGCCGCAAGCTGCGGGGTTTCCAATCCCAGCAGTGAGGCGGGCTTCTCCCGGGCTTTAGCCCAGGGCTTTTTGGTTTACCCGAAAAGCTTAAAAAGTAGGCCATTTCCTGCTATACTAGGAATCAAAATTACTGAGGCACAAATGAAACACATCCATCTCGAAAGAGATTCCTTATCATCCTGAATGGAATTATAGGATTTTGCCTGATGAGACACAGCTTACGTTGTAAATGTTATTTCTGACAGTTCCCATTAGATGTTGGGCCAGAGCACCTGCGCGACGACGAACAAAAGGTACAGGACGATCATTCCGGCTCCCCCCACACGTGTCATCCCTTTGGCTGGTATCAGCAGCAGTAGCCCTATCACGGTCATGCCAAGCAACCACCCTAGTTCGACGAGTACCTGACTTGCTGCACTACTCCTACCAATCACCAGAGCCGGCAGCGCCAATCCGACCACGAGATTGATCGTATTACTATTGACCGTCGCGCTCACCACTGCTGCTCCCCGTCCTCGGAGTGCCAGATGCGCTGCCGCATACGCATTCGGCAAGCTTGTGAGCCCTGCAAGTATCACTGCTCCCACCAACGCCTGAGTGAGTTGCCATGCCTGAGCAAGTGCCAACGCCGCCCTCACAAGCCCAACACTTGCCAGCACAATAACTAGTAGTGAGAGTGGCACAAGGAGGACAGGAAACCATGACCCCTCCGTTTCCTGCTGTTCCTGTTCCTCCTCATGGATCTGTCTCGCTGCTACTGCCAGGAGATGCGCTAGACCATCTGGCAGGGGCAGGTGGTCGACCTGACGTGGGCGTAGACCCACAAGCACAACGTAGGGAATGAGCAGCACTGCTAGCAGCACCATTGCCAGGACAGGGGCGAGGAGACCGAGGAGAAGAGCCGCTACCACGAGCAGCGTGAACAGCGCTACTGCGCCGTCGAGCATCAAGCCCTGGCGTCGCATGCGCACCTGCCCAGTTATTACTGCACTTAATCCCAAGAGCATAGCGAGATTGAAGATATTGGAGCCAAGAACCACACCACGTCCCAGGTCAGCAGCGCCTGCGAACAGGGATGCAATTGCCGACGCGATTTCTGGAGCATCAGCCCCCAGGGCCGTGAGCAGCCCCAAGAATCCTTCTGTCAATTTGAGTTTAGTACCAAGCACTGCCAGCCCACGTACCAGCACCTCGCTGGAGACCAGGGTCGTGATCAGGCAAGCTAGAAATACGAGCACGGCTATGCCAACAGACATGCATCTCTCCTCTCTGGAAACGTTAGGTGTGAAAGAGAAAGGCCTTGAAGTGGCAGGACTCCGGCTGCCAAGAGGGCTGCCCGAAGCCAGCCGAGCACCAGGGTAATGGTTGTGGTCATTGGGAGCCTGTTCCCATCTCTGGTATACTGTACGTGTGCTCTCTCGCACAGATCCGCTGGCGTTCAGGAGAACCGTGATGCAGGATATCGTCACCAGCTTTACCACCATCATGACGTGGCTGGTGCTGCTTTTGTGCGTTGCCGTCGTCGTGCTGTTGGGCCTCACTGCCTGGCACCTCCAATGGAATCGGCGCCGCGCGCTTCTCGGTGTTGTGCTCATGGCTCTGGTGGTGCTCGCGACAGGAGTCAGCTTGCTCCTGCTCTCTCAGAAAGTTCATACCTGGACTCGGCTCCTCTTGCCTCTTGCAGCTCCGCTGCTCCTGGTCAGTCTGTACCGCCTGTCCTTTCCATCGCTTGTTCCTGCTGCTCCCCGCGAGACTCGACGCCATGTGCTCCTCCTTCTGACGATTGGCGCACTTATGGCGACCGGTGGGTTGGTGCTGCTCGATCTGCTCTTTCCATGAAGAGTTCTTGAGACTTCCTTTCCTCTGCTCCAGGCGCTCGCCTGGCGAGTCTCTCCTTCGGCTCCTCCTTCCGCCTGCTGCATGGCCATGAAGAAGTCTCATAGGCAGCCTGCTCGCACCCAGAACGTCCAGAACCCATTGTATCTGCTCAATGATACCAGCCAAAGGGATGACACAAATGGGGGGAGCCGGAATGATCGTTCCTTACCTTTTGTTCGTCGTAGTGCATATGCTCTGGCCCACCATCTAGACCCCATTCTACGTAAGCTTTTTAACCATTCGCGAGGAAGATATCCCGTGGCCAGTCTGCAAAAGATCGTTGCCTTGCTTTTTGGGTTATCGAAAAATGCAGGAAAGATCAGCTCCTTCTGGAGCAATCTTTCACAGTGTTAAAGGGCGCACGATACAATCTAGTTTAGTCATCATTAAAGCGCTAGCCAACACCCGAAATCGTGATCAGAAAGCGGGGGTGTGCCGGGTCCGGTTCAATCTTCCGTCGCAGGTGACCGATATAGACGTGTAGATAGTGCGATTTCATATCATGGTTTGTTCCCCACACCTGGGTTAGTAACATGTGCTGCGTCATGATCTTTCCACTGTTCACGACAAACACTTTGAGCAGATCATATTCGGTCGGCGTCAGTTTGACCTCCTGACCATTGACCGTGACGAGCTTCTGCGCAAAATCAATCTGCAGTGGTCCAATCGTCATCGTTGGTTCTGTTCTTGGCATGATACGTGCGGCATGACGCAGTGCGACCCGAATACGTGCCAGTACCTCATTGATTCCAAAGGGTTTGGAGATATAATCATCCGCCCCTAGATCAAGAGCAAGCACCTTATCGCGCTCTTTATTTCCCAGCGATGAGCACTTCATAGCCATGTCCTGTTAAGCTGCGTTGCAACGCACGCACAATCTCGATCTCGTCGTCTACGACCAGTACACGTGCTTTGCGTTTCATCATGGCTCCAATTCTCCTGTGCTGCTCAGTGGGAGCGTAAAACGGAACACGGCCCCCCCACCTTCGCGTCCTTCTATCCATATCCGGCCCCCATGAGCGTCAACGAACCCCCGGCAGATGGCCAAACCAAGTCCTGAGCCTCGCTTCTCACCAAACATCTGTGCCTTTCCAAGCACACGGTAGAATTTGTCGAAGATATGCTCTTGCTCTGCCAAAGTGATGCCTGGACCACGATCCGCGATGCTGACCACCAGTGCTTCCTCCTGGACCTGGATACTCACGTCAATAGGCGATCCCGCCGGTGTATAGTAGACGGCATTGGTGATGAGGTTTGTGACCACCTGCTCAATCAAGACCGCGTCTACTTCTACTGGTGGAATATGATCCGGCAGGTATGTCTGGACCGTCCTTCCTTCCAACAAAGGCTGCATACGATCCAGGACATCACGAAGCAGTGCATCCAGAGGATACCACACTTTTTCGGGGTGCAGTGAACCAGCTTCTAGACGAGACATATCCAGTAAGTTCTCTACTAGAGAGTTGAGCCGATCTGCTTCCCGTTCAATAGCTGCCGTAAAACCGCGTTGCGTTTCCTCATCCCACTGCACATCCTCCTCCAACAGGCTTGTCGCTGCTGTCTTGATCGTCGACAGTGGCGTGCGCAGATCATGGGAAACGGAGGAGAGCAGTGCCGAACGCAGGGCATCCGTTTGCTGGAGCACTCTCACGCGAAGGCTTTCTTGCCGGAGATGTCCACGCTCAATGACCGCGACAGCTTGTTCGAGAAATGTAGAGAAAAACACTGCTTTAGGTGTGGGATGACCGTGTTCCAGACTCAGGATATCGTCTATGGTCTCACCCCGACCATCGTGCTCAATGAGTAAACGAAGTATCCCAATGACCTTGATATCTGTTTTGAGCGGGACCAAGCACGCATAGCGCTTCATTGTAGACCCATCCGTCGTTTTTTGCGCTGCTCCTTGT
>WNGN01007163.1_pt1 | contig 15081 bp, 13 predicted proteins | sample 5400561 | NCBI WGS metagenome assembly WNGN01 (sample SAMN13153379, study PRJNA577476) | soil metagenome | isolation source: 115 cm soil or saprolite under Garry oak tree replicate 2 | place: USA:California | collected 2016-06-15
AGTTACGGCTGCTCTTTCCATTGGTGCACTGTGGACGATTCCGGTCGGGGTCGCGATTGGATTGAATCCGTGGTTGGCCAGGATCGCGCAGCCGATGGCGCAGCTCGCCGCTTCAATTCCCGCGACGGCCTTGTTCCCCGTGATTGTGCTTGCCTTGAGCGGGAGTAACAGAGGATTCGGTGTCGCCTCGCTTCTGCTCATGCTCCTCGGTACCCAATGGTACATCCTGTTCAACGTCATTGCAGGAGCTATGGCGATACCCAATGACTTAAAGGAAGCCGCACGGGTTTGCCGCTTTGGGCGTTGGGAACGGTGGCGCTTGTTGATTCTGCCTGGAATCTTTCCGTACCTTGTTACCGGTTTGGTAACGGCGGCGGGCGGTGCATGGAATGCCAGCATCGTCGCTGAATACTTTCACTTCAAAGACCAGGTCCTATCCACACGTGGGCTCGGCGCAATCATCAGTCGTGCAACGGATGCTGCCAATTTCGACCAATTATTTGCCGCCACGTTGGTCATGGTGGTCACTGTCGTGTCAATCAACCGTCTGTGTTGGCACAAGCTTTATCGCCTTGCGGAGACTCGATTCAAGCTGGAAACCTAAACCATTGCGCGGGGCCCACTACGGCGCGCACAAGGAACGCGAATGATCAAGAGTTTCTTTGTCGTCTTCATCAGCGTCTTTATTGCGGAACTCGGAGACAAGACGCAATTGGCTACCTTCCTTTTCGCAACCGATCCTAATCTGAATCGAACGGGAGTGTTTTTCGCGTCGTCTCTGGCGCTCGTGCTGAGCAGTCTGATAGCCGTCGTACTGGGTGATCAGATCGCCCGATTTGTGTCGCCCGTCACGCTGAAGACGTTAGCCGGCGCGGGCTTCGTCATTATTGGTGTGTGGATCGTGGTGAACGCTCGGAGCTGACGCAGACAGAACTAGGTTGCCGTTATTTCCTAACTTCGATGGCCGGCGCGTAGTAGCCATTCTTTCCACGAACGTTTAGGTTGGGAAGACCCTTCGGTGGATTCACCTTCAATCGGATTTTTCGCCACGCACCGTCCTTGGTTTCATTCGTCGATCGATAACCAAGCATGTACTGATTCTTCATTTCAACCGCAATCTTGGTGCAAATGTCTTCAAGCTCGTAAACGGAATCTGGGAAGAATGCTCGGCCACCGGTCACATTGCTCAATTCATCAATAAGCGCCCGCCCCGACTGTCCGGCGCCCAATTGAGAACCCCAATCGCTGACGATACCGATGGCGAAAATCTGCACATCCCGTTCTCTTAGAAATTCTCTAACGTTGGAAAACGTGTAGCGGCTGCGATTGTCCTCACCATCCGTGATGAGCAACAATGCTTTTTTCGCGTTGCCGCCTTCCTTGATTTTTTCCAAGCCAATGTAAACGGCGTCATACAGGGCAGTCATTCCTTGAGCTCGCGTGAAAACAAGGCGGTTTTGGAGGCGAGTAATGTCTGTCGTGAAATCCTGCGTGATTTGCGGACGGTTGCTGAATTCGACAAGAAAATATTCATCATCGGGATTGCCTGTTTTGAGGAACGTCACGGCAGCGTCGCGGGCGGCTGACAACTTGTCTTTCATGCTGCCGCTCACATCAAAAACAATGCCGAGACTCAGTGGCACATCCTCTGAAGAAAAATATTCGATCTTCTGCTCGACCTTGTCTTCCCATAACTGGAAGTGCTCCCGCTCAAGTCCAGTCACAACACGGCTCTGAGGGTCCGTCACTGTCGCGTTGACGAGTGTAAGGTCAACATCGACTTTGATGGTTGGGCTTTGTCCCGAGTTTTTAGACTGCTGAGCATGCAGAGATAGGATTAGGGACAAAGTGATCGTGGCACCGATAATGGCTGCTCTGCGGGACATGGGCCACCATCTTTCGTGTTACGAAGGTTGGAGCGATTATAGACTCGCTGGCAAACACGAGCAATACATCGGCCAATCCCTTCAGATTCTCCGTTGGCAAGGACCAGACATTTGGCGGCAGTTTTCTTATTAATGTGACCGCAAAGCGTACACTAGCTGTACGAAAGCCGTACGAAGTGACGCGACCGCAAGGGCCCGGAGTGGCAACTGGACGGCTCAGAGTAGACACTTCAGGTATACGAATTGCTCGACGAGGCAATATGAAACGTACCCTCCTGGCTCTGATCATCGGAGCTGCAATAATATCTGCCAGTGCACTCGCTTGGCAGAACTCGCCACCAGAAAAACGGGATGAACAAACGATATCCGTTAACGTCGATTTGGTAAATGTGCTCTTTACGGTGGCGGATAAGAAAGGCAAATTCATACCCGGTCTCAAGCGAGAGTATTTCAAGGTATACGAGGACGGCAAACCGCAATCCATCACCAATTTCAGCGCGGATACCAATCTGCCCCTCACGATCGCTCTTCTCGTCGATACCAGCGGAAGTGTCCGCGACAGGCTTCGGTTCGAGCAGGAGGCTGCGATCGAGTTTTTCTATTCGACATTGGTTCGGGGCAAGGACCGAGCGCTCGTAATCACCTTCGACTCTGGGATCGATCTCATTCAGGACTACACCGATGACCCCGAAAAATTATCGGAGTCGATTCGTACGATGCGAGCAGGAGGCGGAACCTCGCTGTACGACGCCGTCTATCTTGCCGCTTCGCAGAAACTCGCCGGCCAAAGCGGGCGGCGAATCATGGTGATCATCAGCGACGGTGACGATAATTCAAGCCGTTTTTCAATGACTGAAGTTCTTGAATCCGCTCAGCGGAACGATGTTGTGATCTACACCATCAGCACGAATTCGACCGCGCTCGGCGGCGACAGGAACAACCGCGGAGACAGAGTTCTAAAGACCTTCGCCGACGAAACGGGTGGCAAAATGTTCTCTCCGTTTAAAGTTCAAGATTTGAATTCGAACTTCCGCAACATTTCTGAGGAACTCCGTCTTCAATACGCGCTCGCGTATCGTCCGGCCAATCTCCTGAGGGACGGCACGTTTCGGCGAATTCGCATTGAACCTGGGGACAAACGTCATGTCGTGCGGGCGAGAAATGGCTATTACGCGCCGCGGTCGACGGGTACCGCAGATAGGTGAGAAGTCGTGATACGCATTACCTGCGTGGTCATCCTGTTAGTCTCTGCTAGCGCGATCCTTGCTCAGGAACTCCGGCAGCAGGACAAGAGCTACACGATGAGCGTCGATGTCCAGCTTGTCCAGCTTCCGGTGTCTGTCCTCAACAAAGACGGCCATCCCGTGACTGGACTTCAGAAGGATCATTTCCAGGTGTTTGAGGACGGAGTGCTTCAGGAGATCTCCCTCTTCAAACATGAAGATGTGCCAGTGAGTGTTGGTCTGGTCATTGATAACAGCGGGAGCATGCGGAATAAACGAGAGAGCGTGAACAGTGCGGCGTTGACATTTGCGAAGGAGAGCAATCCCGAAGACGAAAGCTTCATCGTCAATTTCGATGACTCTGCTTATCTGGAACAGGATTTCACCAGCAGCATCAATGACCTGGTTAAAGCTCTGGGCCATTTGGACACCCGCGGAGAGACGGCTCTCTACGATGCCTTGTATCTCTCGGCCGAACACCTGAATGAGGGGCAGAAGGACAAAAAGGCTTTGCTGTTGATCACCGATGGCGAAGACAACATGAGCAAGTACAGTCTCGAAAAAGTCCTGGTGAAACTCCGTCAATCCAAAGCGACTGTGTACGTGATCGGCCTGCTTGAGGAAAACGACGCAAGAGGTGGGCTGTTCAGCAAACCGCCTTCGAAAAGGGCAAGAGAAGTCCTGGAGAAGTTCGCTGAAACCACCGGCGGTCGAGCCTATTTTCCAAAATCTGTCGATGAGATTGAAGGGTTGTGCAGGCGAATAGCCCACGATCTCCGGAACCATTACACGCTGGGTTACACGCCATCCAACAGAAAGCTGGACGGATCGTGGCGCATGACTACGATTCGGCTGAACCCGCCCAAAACAGTTTCGAAAGTGACTGTCCGGGTTAAAGAGGGATACTACGCGCCCAAAGCACCAGACACTACGGAACGTTAGTCATATGGGACGGGATGTTAGAATGCGCGCATTTTGTTTCCACGGAGGGCAAAATATTAAGAAAGCTGATCGCACTGATGTTCTGTGTTCAAGTGTGCCAGGCCGGCTGTGCAATGAGAAGCGGCGGCGGTTCAAGCGCAAATAGAGGAGAACGGTTGGCGATTGAGCGAGGAAAGCTCAGCGAAACAACTGATCCCGTGGCCCGGACCAAGTCCTACATCGTCATTTCGGATCTGCTTCTGAGCTTTGCAGCGGATGCCGCACGCGAACAAGCGCACGACGATTTCCGAAATCTTCTCAACGAATACGGTCGGACGATCCGAACCGCGCGAGAGACAATCGTCAATTCAGAGCGTCGGCCGGACCGCAGGCATCAAGGCTATACCGACCTCGAAGTCGCACTGCGCCGTCATGTGAGGACGCTCCAGAAACTCCGGACCAAGCTTAGCGCCGCAGACCAAGAACCCATCGACCAGGCAATACAAGCTGCTTCTTCTATTCGGGAAGAAATGTCGCGGGAAAGCAAACGTTATCGAATTTGTAGCGCCGGTATTCGGCCTCGATGGAGGAAATGATTTCCGTCATTGGTTCTCGATTCGCGACTTCACTAAGAGTTCTTTAAAATCGAAGTGTTTCCTTCGATCCAGCAGCGAATACAGGCGCAGACCCATTCGTGTGCATCACCATCGACCTAGCAGTCCTATACTTTAGTTGCATCGACCGCCAATGTCCGGTTCCATTAGTCTAACGTCTGTTCGAGGTAGTGGGCCCACCACCTAAAAAATCAATTCGACTTTTGGAGGATTTGCATGACTCGACCGATGCTCAAAGTGTGTTTTGTATTGTCACTGCTCGTGGTTTTCGGGCTCGTCGTACCGGGCGTAAACGCTCAGAGTTCGTCTTCGAACAAATCGCTGGTGGCTGCTGGCGGTTCGTCAGTAACTCTGGCCACTGCGTTCGGGCCCACACCCGCTGTCATTACGATTTTGAATGCGCCCAACGCGATCAAGACCTCAAGCGTTGGAGCCATCTCCGCGTCTCTTTCAATGGAATGTGCCCTTTGGACATACACCCCTGTCAGCGCGACATCGGGTTCAGGTAAGAGTATCGTCACCTCTCACGCTGGAGTCCAGGTTTGGGTCGAAATCGACGGCGTGCCGGCTGTGCCTGGAACTGTTGTCTACTGCGATCGATTGCAGGCCGTTGGCCTTCAGATCGACAGCGCATGTAGCTGCTCGTCAGGTACGAGTTGTTCCTGTACCGTGAAAGACACGGTCAGCCTCGACCTGTTCCTGGCCACAAAGAATGCCAACTCGTTCAATTTCTTCCTGGGGCCTCTTGCTCCGACCGTCCACAGCGTGGTTGCAAAGGCTCAAGGTTTCGTTCAGTGCACATCCAATGGCGACGAAATTCCCTGCCCAAGCTCCGTTTTGAACAGCTACGCCGACGCCAAGACGGGTTTCGCGATTGGCAAACGCGTGATACTTCTGGAAGAGCAAAACAACTTCGGCGTCGCGCCGTAGTTGGCTTCTCCCACCAGGGGATCTATCCGGAATTTGCCGCTGGATCCCCTCACGGCTTCCTTCGTTTCACGACCACTGACCACCAACCGTTCACCATTTTCCATTCACACTGAAATTCGCGCGAGTGGACTTCTTACCGGCTATTAAGCTCGTCGCTTGCTGCTCTTCCAACAAAGGACTATGCTTCAGCCATGACGAAAGCTCTGAAGTGGACTATTGTGGCTGTTGTCCTCGTGATGGCTTTGTCGCCGCTTTATGAGCTTTTCGATCGCCCCGACATCTGGGGGCAAGACCCGGACCTCCTTCTGTCTGTACTTTGCGCTTTCTGTTTGCTCGGATTTACGATGCTTGGGCGACGGATACTCGCGTTCTCGTGGGTTCAAGCATTCTTCGGAATCGTGCAAGTCCTGACCAAGTTCCCGGTCTCCGAGCGGCACGAAAACACACCATGCTCCGCTGAATTCCCGCTCTTTCTTGCCTTTCACGATCTTCGCATTTAGGGTCTGCTCGCCTTAGACGCAGCGACGAAAATCTAAATGGAAGAGGATCATCATGCGAAAGTGCGTTCTCGTTACCTTTTTGTGTGCCGCGCTGACTGCTTGTGAGTCCGAAGCCGAGCGCGAACGCGAAGCCCGCCGGCAGGTGCAGGCCAAGACGGCAGTCGCGCCCGATGGCTCCATTCATCTCACGGCCGAACAGATCCGGACGAATAACATTGAAACGGTCATGGCGGCCGAGGAGGACGTTGCACCTTCGATCACCGCGGTTGGCCGGGTGAAACCCCGCGCGGGCGGTGAATCTCAGGTTTTTGCACCTTTTGCCGGACGCATAGTGGCGGAGTCCGCCAGCATTCCGCGCCTCGGCGGTTCGGTTCAGAAAAACGATCTGCTGGCCGAAGTGGAACAGCTCTTCCCGGCCTCCGAACGGTTGCAGGTCAAGACGACATCGCTACAGCTTGAAACCGACATCAGCCAAGCGCGGCAAGAACTCGATCTCCATCAAAAGGAATTGGATCGCGCGCGCCAACTCTACAAAGGTGGCGCGATTCCTCAGAAGCAGCTCCAGACGGCGGAGTTCAACCTGAAACAAGCACAGGTCAAACTGGATGGCGCCGAGCGGGCGAAGGCGGAATACGATGCCACCATTTCCCAGCACAGCCAGCAGCGGCGTACAGAAATCCGCGCGCCAATATCCGGGACGGTTGTTGCCATCGATCTCGTCAACGGACAGCAGGTTGATCCTTCGAAGAGCCTGATGACCATCGTGGACGTCCGCACCGTCTGGGTGCAACTCGCCGTCCATGAGCGCGATTTGCTGAAGGCCAGAAGAGCAACCAGCGCCGAGGTCGTTGCCCCATCGAATCCAAACCGGATCTACCGCGCACAGCTCGTTAACGTCGGCGCTGTGGTTGATCCTCAAAATCGCACGGTTCCGGTCACGTTTTCCGTATCGAATGACGGAGGTTTAAAGCTGGAAACCTACGTGGAAGGCCGCATCCCGATGGGCGCGCCTCAGAAAGCCATTCTGATCCTCGCATCCGCTGTGCTCTCGGAAGAAGGCGTGTCTAGTGTGTTCGTCGAGACGGAGCCTGGGGTCTTCCGACGCCGCATCGTCATGCCTGGGCAGCGCCGGGGCGAGAAGGTGGTGATTTCTGCAGGACTGCAGGCGGGAGAGAAAGTGGTTTCTGTCGGAGCACAGGCGCTGAACAGCGAAACGCTGAAAGGGCTCATTCCGGTCTTGGAGGAAGGAGAACAGCGCTAATGCTGAACCAGGTGATCCTGTGGTCCCTTCAAAACCGGCTCGTCGTTCTGGCGCTCGCAATTCTGCTCTTCGTGTTCGGTATTCGATCAGCAGTCCAGGCGCCGCTGGACGTGTTTCCGGACTTCGCTCCACCACAAGTTGTGATTCAGACCGAGGCGCCCGGAATGTCGGCTGAAGAAACAGAGCAACTCGTGACCTTGCCCCTCGAGACGGCGCTCAATGGAACGGCAAATCTGGAGACGATTCGCTCTTCGTCCATTGTCGGACTGTCGGTTCTCACATGCGTCTTTCAGGCCGGCACGGATATTTTCCAGGCTCGCCAGCTGGTCTCCGATTCGTCCGCGCCTGCTGGCTGTTCCCGGCATTGCTCAGGTCGCCACGTTCGGAGGCGAAGTGAAGCAGTATCAGGTAGTGGCTGATCCGGCGAAGCTGCAAGATTACGGCGTCACGCTCACAGAGCTCATGTCCGGGGCGCGACGCTCGAATCAGAATGCCGGGGCGGGCTTTTTCGACACCACACAACAGACCATGGTGATTCAGGGCGATGGCCGCATCCATTCACTGGGCGATCTGGAAAGTGCTGTCGTCAAGGTAAGCAACAACGTTCCGGTCCGAATCCGGGATGTTGCTCAAGTGAAATTCGGTCCCGAATATAAGGTCGGCGACTCTTCGACGTTCGGCAAACCCAGCGTCGTCCTCACCGTTATCAAACAGCCGTGGGCCAATACACTGACAACGACTCGGGCCGCCGAGGACGCGCTCAACGAGATCCGGCGAGCCTTGCCTCCTGATGTCGTCGTGGATCCGGAAGTATTCCGGCAGGCGACCTTTATCGAACGGGCCATTTCGAATATCAACTCGGCGATGATCCAGGGAGGCATGCTTGTCATTCTCGTTCTGCTCTTCTTTCTATTTAGCTGGCGAGCGGGCGCAATCAGCTTTACCGCGATCCCACTGTCGCTGTTGGTGGCGGTGATTGTGCTACGGCGTTTCGGCGGCACCATCAATACGATGACGCTCGGCGGTCTGGCCATCGCGATCGGCGAGGTTGTCGACGACGCCATCATCGATGTGGAGAACGTGTTTCGGCGCCTTCGCGAGAACCGGCTGAAAGGCAATCCGGAACCCGTTCTATCCGTCATTTACCACGCATCCACCGAGGTCCGTGGTTCCGTTGTCTACGCGACAGTCATCGTGGCTCTGGTTTTCCTGCCGATCTTTTTCGTCTCGGGGCTCGCCGGACGCATTTTTGCACCGCTAGGCTATGCGTACATCATTGCGATCCTGGCATCTCTGTTTGTCGCGTTAACCGTCACGCCGGCACTCTGCTATTTCCTCCTGCCGCAGGCGACCCGTACGTCCGAAGAGACCGCGACGGTCCGATTTCTGAAACGGCATTATCGTCGAATCCTCGGGCCCGTTTTGGATCATCCGGGAATTGTGCTCGCCTTATCGGCGCTCCTGTTGGCTGGCGCGCTGGCTGCAACGCCATTCATGGGCGGCGAATTCCTACCCGAGTTCAATGAAGGAAATTTGATCATCCATATGTTTGGTGTTCCCGGCACTTCCCTTGAAGAGTCGCTGCGCGTCGGCGCGATTGTGCAGGATCGGATCAAGCAACTTCCGGAGACTATCAAAGTCGCGCAGCGCGCCGGCCGCTCTGAAATGGGTGAGGACACATTCGGTCCGAACCTTAACGAACTCGATGTGAACCTTGGCGAAAGCACGCGGCTTCGCGACGAGGTCATTGATGATGTGCGGCGGCGGCTTGAAGACATCACTGGTTTCACATTCGGCATTCAGCAGTTTATTTCGGAAAGAATTGAAGAAACCTTGACGGGAACCACGGCAACCGTCGTCGTAAAGGTCTTCGGGCCCGACCTCGAGGTGTTGAAGTCTAAAGCTGCTGAGGTTCGCAATGTGATGGCTGGAATACAAGGGGTCATCGATCTCGCTGTTGAACAGCAGACCGGTGTCCCGAAGTTGCTGGTGTCATTTCGACGGGACGTCCTGGCGCAACATGCCCTGAACAGCGCAGACGTCGCGGAGACAATCCAGGCGGCGTTCTTCGGCACCAAGGTGTCCGATGTTTTCGAGCAGCAAAAGTCGTTTCCATTGGTCGTTCGATTCGATCGGAGCTACGCCACGAATCTGGATGCGATCCGGTCGACGCTCGTCGACACGCCTCTTGGGGGAAAGATTCCTCTGGACCAGCTCGCGGACATTCGAATCGTGAACGCACCGGACACGATCAAGCGTGAGAACGCACAGCGCCGGATCGTCGTTTCCTCAAATGTCAGCGGCTCGCTGAGTTCTGTTGTGGAAGAGATCAAGCGGCGGATCGCGCAGAATGTGCAACGCGCAACCGGCTACTACATCGCGTACGGCGGCCAATATGAAGCGCAAAGCCAGGCATTCCGCGAGATCCTTCTCTTGGGTGTGGCCGCCGTTCTCGGCATTTTCCTCCTGCTGTTTCTTGCTTTGCGGTCCCTCCGGCAAACGGCTCTCGTGATGTTGAATCTGCCGCTCGCGTTGATCGGCGGCGTGGCGGCCGTGCTCATCGCCAGCTGGTTGGCTTTGTCACGCTGTTCGGCATCGCCACACGCAATGGGATTATGCTGATGACCCATTACAACCATCTCATGATCGAGGAAGGCATGCCCTTTGGCCGCGACGTCATTATTCGAGGCGCGATGGAAAGGCTTTCACCCATTTTGATGACCGCACTCACAGCGGGACTCGGCCTTCTGCCCCTCGCCTTAAGCGCGGGCCGCCCGGGCCGGGAACTGGAGCAACCGATGGCCGTCGTTATTCTCGGTGGCCTCCTGACATCAACGCTGTTGAACATGATTGTGCTGCCCACGCTCTTTCTGAAATTCGGCCGCGTTTTCCAAACCGAGGAGCGGGCGATCCTGGAGCAAAAGATCGCCGGGAACATCTTTCGATATAAGTGGAGCTTCATATATGAAATCACTGCCGTCCAAATGCGTGTGTAGGACGAATGTTGAACAAGAACGTATTCCCCTCCTTGCAAAGGAGCGGTGGACGCGCCATCAAGAAGATGATGCCGAAGGCCACCAAAGTTGGCGCGGACGGGGTGGTCAGTTCTCGAAACGTGTTTGCAATGCGATTCGAGACATCTCATCGGAAATGACCACCCCGTCTGCGCCTTTTTTTTGATGGTGCAGCCACCCCTCCTTTGCCAAGGAGGGGACTCCGCTTCACTGGCGCCGCTTCGCGGCTCAATATTGGGAATTCTTCTCGTTATCTTGAGTGCCCCTCCTCTGTCTGGCCAGACGCGGGCGGCCCTACCGCAGTACGTCAGCGACACCGATGGGACGACTTTCGAGCAACTGACCGAGATCATGTTCACCCGCAACAAAGATCTGCAGGCTGCGCGCGAAGAACTCCGCCAAGCCCAGGCCCGTCTGACGCAGTCGGGACTCCGGCCGAATCCAACCCTTGATTTCAGCCGCTCGACAGACACTCTGTTCGCGCGCGAGGGCGAGGGCAGCTACGGCATTGGCTTGAGCCAACCATTCGAATTGGGGGGCAAGCGGTCGAAACGCTCCCGCGTCGCCGAGATTTCGGTTGATGTGGTCAAAGCGCAGATGGCCGATGCTGAACGTCAGTTACGCTCACAACTGCATTCATTGTTCGTGGAAGCGTTGAGTGCTGCGGCTAAGGTCGGCCTTTTCGCTCAGATTCAAAATGTGAATGAGCAAATGAGCCGCATTATGGAAGTCAGTCTCCGCGCAGGCGATGCATCCAGGCTCGATGCAACGCTCTTGCGCGCATCGGCTTCGCGAAAGCAGGGACGAGGCGTCAATCGCCCTGGCTCGAGCGCAGGCTGTCCCTGACGTGAGCGCGTCTCTGCGGTTCGACAAAGAGAATCGTGTAAGCGAAGGATCGCTGCGGCCGGAGGAGAAATTCGTCGATCATGCGAAGCTCTTGAGTTTCAGCGTGTCGCTTCCCTTGCGTTTCTTCAATCGGCAACAGGGAAACATCAGCGAGGCGATTTCTCTTCAGAGTCAGGCACGCTCTCAGCGCGAGGCTCTCGAACAGCGGGTGCGCCGGGATGTGTCGCTCGCGTTCGAGCGCTACGATTTCGCCCGACGTGCCATGGACGTGCTGAACCGCGGTGTGATTACGGAAAACCAGGAGAGCTTCCAGATCGTGAAGCTCTCCTATGATCTCGGCGAACTCCGGCTCGTCGATCTGCTAAACCAGCAGCGCGTCCTGATCGACACTCAAATGAGCTACCTTGAAGTCCAGCGTGATTCAATGCTCGCCCTGGTGGATCTGGAGCGGGCGACCGGATCGGCAGGCCTTTTCTGAAAAGAGATGACGTATTCCTTCGCTTCTGGGATTATTTCAGCTACCATTTCGCGTTGCGTGCCGATCGCGCCAACCTATTCACTTTTGTGAGGACAATCCCATGAAATCAGCAACGATATTTCTTCTCGCTTTGTTGGTATTGCTCACTTCGTGTGGAAGTAACCCTGAACCCAAAACGACCACGGCCCCATCCACGCCGCCCGCGCCGGCCGCAGCGCCGGACCAGGGCGGGCTTCAGCAGCCGATGGCAGTGCCGCCGGATAACCCGATAACTCCGGAGAAGGTGGAACTGGGCAAACAACTGTTTTTCGATAAACGGCTTTCGAAAACAGGAAACATGGCTTGTGAAACCTGTCACCTGCCCGAAATGGGTTGGGCAGACGGGAAAGCGCTCTCCACCAAATTCGATGGAAGCCCGAACACGCGGCACACCCCGACGCTATACAACGTGGGCTTCTATAAAGAATGGTACTGGGATGGGCGCGCCGCGACACTCGAGGGCCAGGTTCTTGCCGCCTGGAGGGGGCAGATGGGCGGTGACCCGGACCAGGTGGCGATGACGTTGAATGGGATCGCAGCCTACAAGACTGCCTTCGAAAAGAGCATGGGTGGCCCCCCGAATCCGGACCGCATCGCGAAAGCGATTGCTACTTTCGTACGGACCATCAGGTCCGAGAACTCGCCGTGGGACAAATACGAAAGCGGCGATAAGTCTGCAGCTTCCGAAGACGCCGTGAAAGGCTTCGACGTGTTTAGCCAAACCGAAAAAGCAAACTGCACTCTGTGCCACCTTCCGCCGCTGTATACGGACACGCTGTTCCACAATGTCGGCATCGGCTTTGATAAGCCTATGCCCGATGCTGGCCGCGGCAAGATTCTGACGGACGCCGCGAAGCAGAAAGGAACTACGGATCCTGATGCGGAGAAGATGCTGGGCGCTTTCAAAACGCCCACTCTGCGAAGCATCACGGAGAATGCGCCGTATTTCCACGATGGCCGAGCCAACACGCTGGAAGAAGCAGTGGATTTAATGCTCAAGGGAGGAATCCGAAACCGAAATCCCAATATCGATGAGAAGTTGAAGCCCAAGAAGCTCCGGCCCGAGGAAAGACTACAGCTAATCGCATTCTTGAAGAGTCTTACCCCAGAACAGAAGCCATTTGACAGGCCCAAAGTACCCTAGTCCGATTAAGCCGCGGATTGTGCGAATAAGAATCAACGCGGGCTAAAGCCCGCGACTACATGCTTCGCCGAAACGTTGACGCAATATGTAGTCGCGGGCTTTAGCCCGCGTTTGTACCTGGTTTCGGAATAACGAGCGGGTGCCGGCTAATTCACCCGGCATTCCTTTTTTGCTGCTTTTGCTGCCGTCTTGTTCGGTGTTGTTTAGGGACAAGCCGAGTCACAAGGGACACGAGCTCCGCCGGGTTCGCCGGTTTGATGAGGTGGGCCTGATAACCGGCTTCCAGGGCGCGTCGGCGGTCTTCTTCTTTGCCGTATGCCGTCAATGCCAGGGCGGGGATTTGTCCGCCTTGCTCCGGCGAGAGCTGTCGCACTTCACGGATGAAAGTGTAGCCGTCTTGGCCGGGCATCGCGATGTCACAGACCACCACCGCGGGTTTCCACGTCGCCAACACTGCAAGCGCTTCCGCAACAGAGGCGGCCGTCTTCACTTCAGCCCGGTAATGTTCGAATACAGCGGTGAGCAAGTTTCGGGTGTCGTCTTCGTCATCCACAACAAGGACTCGCGCATTTTGGAGGCTTGCAACGCCGGGCTGGCGTTGGTCGAGTACCTGCTGTGATGAGAGTTCTGGGACGCTGACGGCCGGTCGAAGGGCGCGCAGCGGCAGTTGGACAATGAACGTTGAGCCTTGGCCCTCGCCCTGGCTTTCGGCCCAGGCAGTACCACCGTGCATCTCGACCAAGGTGCGGACAATCGACAGGCCTAGCCCTAAGCCCCCGTGCTGGCGAGTTGTCGAGCTGTCGGCCTGACGGAAGCGCTGGAACACGTAAGGCATAAACTCGGCCTTGATCCCCTGCCCGGTGTCCGTCACGCTGATTTGGACTCCCGCATTCGTCCGGTCCAGCCGGACGTCGATACGGCCTTCCGGTGGCGTAAACTTGACCGCGTTGCTCAGAAGGTTCCACAACACTTGCTGCAAGCGTTGGGGATCACCCCAGACCGGGCCAACCGCCCGTTTAGCACCGACCACCACCTGGATTCTCTTCGCGGCTGCGGCTGGACGCACAATATCTATGGCCGCCTCGACTATCGCCGGAAGATCGACTTCCTGACGATCCAGGCGAAGCTTTCCGGCAACGATGCTCGAAGCATCCATTAAGTCTTCGATCAGCTTGGTCTGTACTCTGGCATTCCGCTCAATGGCCTCCAAAGCCCGTGTCTTGTCCTCGTCCAACAACTGGCGGGTATTCAGCAGGTTCGCCCAACCAAATATGGAGTTCAGTGGAGTACGCAACTCGTGGGACATCGTCGCCAGGAACTCGTCTGTAGCGCGGCCCTCGGCTTCAGCACGCGCCGCTCTTTCCTCTTTCATACGGCTTCGTTCGGCGTCCGCCAGCCTGCGTTCCGTAACGTCCTCCATAGCGACTAAGATGAGAGGTTCTTGATTTTGGTGCTGCTGGAGCCTTCGGGCACTGATTAGCATGGTCCTTGGACCGATGCTCGAGAAGTCATGCTGGACCTCAAAGTCTTGAAATTGACGATCGTGCAGCAGAACCTGTTCCAACAGCTCCCGCAGTTCCGGAATGTTCCACTGCCTGTTGCCGATATCGTAGATCCATTGATTCTCTGTATCTGTGGGCGAGACCTGAAACACCTCGTAAAAGGAGGCATTGGCGGTCTTCACTCGTAAGTCGCCATTGAGGATCACCAAAGGCTGCCGCACCGTTTCCACAATGGCCTCCGCGTAATGCCGGGCGGCGCTGATGGACTGTTCGGTCTCCTTTAGAACCTGAATATCGGTCAGCACGAATACCACACCATCGATTCTGTTTTCCGGTGTCTTGTATGGGCCGATATACAGTTTGTACCAACGCCCCTGTCTGTCCGAGACTTCCTGTTCCCACTCGGTCATCTTGTCGATGATTGTCTGCAATTCGGACAGGTTGGGTATTTCGAATCCAAAGTTCAGATGGGTGATTGGCCGTCCGACATCGGTGTCGATCAGATTTAGTGTCTTCGCAGCCGACGGCGTAAAAAGACGGATGCGGAGATCACGGTCCGTCATGACGATCGGCATCCGAACACAAGCCAGGAGATTCGTAAGGTCCGCGTTGAGCTGATACGTTTCCCGATTCCGATTTTCCAGTTCTTCGTTGATCGTGGTGAGTTCTTCGTTGCTGGACTGCAACTCTTCCTTAGCGGTTTCCAATTCTTCATTGATGCTC
>WNGN01009623.1_pt1 | contig 15079 bp, 10 predicted proteins | sample 5400561 | NCBI WGS metagenome assembly WNGN01 (sample SAMN13153379, study PRJNA577476) | soil metagenome | isolation source: 115 cm soil or saprolite under Garry oak tree replicate 2 | place: USA:California | collected 2016-06-15
CTCTTGCCAATGGCGATTACGTGACGGTGGCCAATTCCCTGAACTTCTTTAATGGAACCGGCTCTGGGGGGGTTGTCCAAGGCGCGGGAGGGGAACGTGGGACGGTTCTAAAGAGGGCGAACACAGGTATCAACGTGCCTGGCGGAGCCACGGTGGCGGGAGCGCCTGCAGTGCCCGCCGGATTGTTCCCGGCCAACTGGATCTCGGCAAATCCGCAAGTCAACCAGGCGAACTACTATACAAACTCGGGCAAATCCAACTACCATTCGTTGCAAGTGCAGGGCACATTGCGGCCGACGCAAGGCCTGAGTTTCCAGGGGACGTATGTCTGGTCCAGGTCTTTGGAGACCCCGCTTGTCGGAACAAGTTTACTCGGGTTGCTTACGGCGCCGAGTTTTACGAATCCCACCGACAGGGATAAGGACTATGCACTCAGCCCGAATCACGTCACGCATGACTTCCGCTCCAATGGCGTCTTCGAACTGCCGATTGGCCCAAACAAATTGCTCCTCCGGAACAGTTCGGGTTGGCTGGCACGCCTGGTCGAAGGTTGGCAGACGAGTTTTATTATCAACCTGAGCACAGGGCAACCCCTGAGTATTGGTGCGACCTACATGAATGGCACGACGGTCAGTCCGACAGGTTTGTACGGGATGTCCTCCGTGCCGGATGTCGTCGGACCTTTCCTGTCGAAATCGTTGGGAAAGGTGGAGTGGAACGGCGATTACGGGAACTATTTTGGGAATAAGTTCGCAAAGGCCGCAGATCCTCAGTGTGGGACTGTTGCGGCAGATCTGAAGCCGTTTTGCACGCTGCAGGCTGTTACCGATGCAAGTACAGGTCAGGTCGTTCTCCAGAATCCGAAGCCCGGAAACCGAGGTACTCTTGGCCGCCAAACCCTGGAGCTGCCCGGACAATGGAACTTCGATGCGGCTTTGAGTAAGTCCGTCCGGATAACAGAGACCAAGAGCTTGCAATTCCGTCTCGATGCCAACAATGTCTTTAATCATCCTGTGCCGTATTTGAATGCCTATCCGCTGAATATGGTCAGCCCCGGTCTAAACATCAATAGCACGGTTCCCTTTGGGTTTATCCAGGACAAGGGCAACCAAAGTTTGATGGGATCGGAAAAATACCGTCAATTGAAGGCACAGCTCCGGTTCAACTTCTAGTGGCGTGTATCCATCCTCGAGACTTCTCTGCAAGATGCAAACACGGAGGAGAAGCTCAATTGCCGACAATCGACAGGAGAAACCGAAGCTCTTCGTCGATCTCCTCCGGCCCGGACACGCTTTCAGCAATCTCCGCACGCAACAAGCGCCTGTACCTTCGGCGAAATCGGTGAACCGACATGCGCAACGCTCCGGCGGAGACACCCATCTCCTCCGCCAGCCTCTCATAACGAACCGACTCGGAATCCCTGTTCAGAAACATCGACAGCCTGTCGAACTCACTGGCCTTTCCTGCATCTGCAAACTCGGCGCGTAGCTTCGACATCACGTTTTCACGCAAGGACAACGCCCAGCGGCGTTCGTAAAGACTCTCGGGAGTCGCTTGCTCCACTGCCGCCAACCTGTGCCACCTTCAGCTTCCACCAGATCGATCGATACAGGAACCTGCCCTCCTCCGCGCTTCAGCGCATTCGCTCGATCCCATTCATTGGCCAGGAAATGTTTCCGGAGGCAGCGCGGATGAGTGTCCAGGAAGTCGTGTGAAACTCTGATCCTGGCATGGCAAACATTATATTGAGGATATTGAGGACAATGCGTCAAGCGCAAACGCCACGTCGTGGGCCGAGCGGAATCGCGCGCGATCCGCACTCCATACTCGATCGCCTTTTACCGACAGGTGACAAAAGCAACGGATTGCTTCAGTAGATCATGAGGGCGGTCCTATTGAGCAGACCCCTGGCTCGATCCCAGACAGAGGCTACTCGTGCCGTTCTCATATTGAAAGGAGGCACCTCTTGAAAGAGCGAAGTGCCGTTTGCACTGGAGACAGCTTCTCCAACAATGAAAGGAAGGAAGCGCATGAATCCAAACTGAGTAGCCATAAGGAGGTTTGAGAGGAGCAAGCTATCTGTACGCTAACCCTGTTGTGCACGCAGGGCGACAGCCACCCCTCCGACGCTGGCTACCAAGCGCTCGCGGACGTGGTCTTCGACGTATCAGGGTACAATCGGCTGCTGGAGTGACCTCCGGCTGGGACCCAACCCGAACTACAGGCAAATCGCATGCCGAGCATTTGCTCGGGCATTGACAAGGTTCCTAAAAAAATCAAAGGAGGCGTAAGTTATGTACCGCTATTCGCATCGGCTCGGTGCGCTAGCTCTAAGTTGGTTCTCTTGTGCACTACTGAGTGTGACTTCCGGCAGCGCAGCGCCCGCGCAACAGACATTTGACCCGTCAATGGGAATACTCCTGCGTGGCACTGTCGTAACCATGGATGCTGCCGGAACGATCCTACACAATGGCAGCGTTCTGGTCCGCAACGGCAAGATCGTCGCAACCTGGCAAGGAGCGAAGATTCCTGACGGAACACTGGTCGGCAGTGCTGTCGAGGTCGATCTTGGTCCCAAGGCGCTAATCTTCCCGGGGCTCATTAACCTGCACAATCATCCCACCTACGACATGCTCGAGCTTTGGCCAGCGCCTCTGTCGCATGCCCAGCCAAGTTTGGGCCGGCCACTCGGGACCGAGCCTTACGCGAATCGTTACCAATGGAACATCGTCGGAGTTACCTCGCCGCCAGAGTTTCGCCGGCTGGTGGACAGTCCTCAGGCCCTGCTCAATTCATCCATGGGATTGAATCTTTTTCCGGAAGTGGGGAAATATGCCGAAGTCAAAGCTATGCTTGGCGGCGAAACCGCCATCCAAGGTGGACCGCTTGATCCAACGGTGGACAACATCCTCATTCGCAACGTCGATCACTTTAACTTCGGACGGGATCGAATTGAGTCGCGCGTGCAATCGATTGACGGGTTGAGCGGAAGCGATCTCGATTCTCTAATAACCCGAATGCGCGACGGCCAAGTGGATGCCTGGCTTGTTCACTTGGCGGAAGGCGTGCGCGACAATCAACGCCGCCCCCGTGATACGTTCTCCTCGCGTGCGGAGTTTTCGACTCTTGCCTCAAAGGGCTTGCTCACCGACATGACGGTGATCATCCACGGAAATGGGCTCGAACCCAATAACTTTGCGGCCATGCGCGCGGCGCCCAGCATTCGCTCTGACGGTACTGGAGATGGCCTGGGCTCGAAGCTCATATGGTCCCCCTCTTCGAATCTCTTGCTATACGGTCAAACTACGCTCGTATACCACGCGCTCAAGGAAGGGGTCGTGGTTTCACTTGGCACGGACTGGAGCCCCAGTGGTTCTCGGAATCTCCTCGATGAATTGAAGATTGCCGACATTACTCTTCGCGACCCTCGACTGGTCGGGGCAGATCGGGACCTCATCCCAAGCCTGAGCATCACGGGTAAGTCAGGCGATGCCCGCGAAACAGCTGAAATCGCCTTAGACAAGCTGCTGGTCCAGATGGTCACGAGCAATCCGGCGGAAACGCTGCGTTGGACGCAAGAAGTTGGCTCGATTGAACAGGGTAAATTTGCGGACCTGCTGATCATCACGAAGCCTGCTCCATCGGTTGCCCAAGACTTATCTGATTCGCCTTACCGCAACCTCATTGATGCCACAGAAAAAGATGTTCGCTTGGTGCTCGTTAACGGTGACCCCATCGCCGGCGATGCTGCTCTCATGGCTGCTCTTAAGCCCTGGGATTACGAAATTGTGACAAGCACCAACGGCTGTTTTCAGATGGCCATCGACGTTACGAATCCCGCAGTGCTGCAAGGCACCGAGACGTTTGATCAAATACAGCAGAAGCTTCGTGACGCGCTGAACGGAATGGGCGGAGACAACCCTCCCGCAGGCGGTGGACCGGCAGACGACTCGAATACTTACTCGTATCTCAAGTCTCATATTCCTGGCGCCAGTGTGCTCACCAACGATCAATTCCGGCAACTGCTCACGTTCTACTTTGGGCTTGCGCCAAATGGACGCCTGAATATTGAAGGAATTCAACTCGCCCCAGTTCTGGTGGAGGACGACGACTTCTATTTCCACTTGCTGGGAGGCGAAGTGTTCGCCGGTTCCGGCCTGGTTGCCGATGACACGCCGCCATTCGGCAGGTACTTGGCGAATTTCAATCACATTCAGCGGCTTGGAAATCCCTTCGCGGCGGAGGAATACCGGGACCGATACTTCACGTTGTGCCTCCATTGACGCCGCTGGCGCCAACGTCAACACGATAGACAACAGCGGACGGAAGGGACCAGAACGAAGGTGGGCAGTGATCCGTAGTTGTGGCCACCCGCTTCGCTACCCTGAGCGATGATTAGGTCGATGCCCGAATCAACAGCCTCTTTGGCGGCATCGACGGAGCCACCTGTTCCCAAACCTTAATGCCTGTCACTACGGCCGTATCCGTTCCAATCCGCTTGTCCGAGCGACTTTCGAGCCCGGATCCGACCGCCACGGTTGCGCAAGGTGAGGCAACCTCCCAGAGCCTCGAGCACACGAACTCTCCTTCAGCGCCTTGGAGCGGGCGGATAGTAATTTTAAGCCAGATGTGCCGTCATGTGCTCTACTACCGTGCGATCCAGCCTGGATTGATTGAAATCGTCCGCGTCCTCCATTGAACGGAGGCCTGATCGCGCCGTCGCCTTACTTTTGTTTCTTGCCGGTATCTTCCGTGTAGTGTTGCAGGTCGCGCTCGCCTTCATAACAGGCGAATTCCAGAATGTAATATCCGGGTTGATTGTTGCGGCGGAGAGGAAACCGCATAGTCCATGGTCGTGTGTAGATGGTGGGGTCCTCGATCGTGGCTTCGTATTGAATCGTGTTTGCGTCCACGACGGTGTACCGCTCGACAACATGCAGCGAATCTGTCGTGAAGTTTCCAGCCATATCAAACCACGTTTTGCCGTTGAAGTTCGTGGAATCGACGATAAGAGTACTGCCTTCCCAATGGCCGGTCGAATCTCCCTGCCAGAGCTTGAAGGACGAGGCTACGTGTTTGCTGCCATCGGTGCGTATCACGCGGTATGCATGTTCGGCCTCATAGAGAATGACGACGGCGCCGCGCGGCTGCAGGATCTGAAATCCGAAAGGCGTGTATGTCTGGCGTGGCACGCCGGAAGGAGCGCAATGTCCCTGCGGATCGTCGAAGATGTGGTGGTCGCGCAGATCATTCCTTTTGGCTAACGCTTCGGGCTTGTAAGGAATTTTGTGGTCGGGCGTATCGACGATCACGCCCTGTCCTGCGGGCACCTGAAATGCGGCTGCGTGGGGTTCGATGTCCCATGGCGCCGATCCCGCCTGATTGTTCCAATAACCTTCCATGTTCGGAGTCTGGGCGGCAGCGGCCACAGACATTGCGCATAACTTACTTCCGGCCTGCTTCTTCGGCTGAGAGATAACATTCGTTCTCGAGGACGCGGACAGTGTCTTGGTTGCGGTATAGCGGCATGCGGATCTTCCAGGGTCTCGTGAATACCTTCGGATCTTCGATGATTGCTTCATAGTCCATCGTATCCGCGGACGTGCGCATGAAGCGTTCGGTCACCTTCAACGCATCGCTGTGAAAATTTCCGGAATGATCCAGCCATGTCTGGTCGTTGAAACCGGTGGTTTCCACGACGAGCGTATTTCCTTCCCAGCGGCCGCGCGAGTCGCCCATCCATGAGTCGTAGCCCTCGTAGCGATCGATCTTCTTTGTCGGAATCCAGCGCCACGTGTGAACGTATTCCGACAGCAGAATGACCGTGTCGGCTGTCTGCAGGATCTGGAAAGGATAGGGAAGGTATGTGGTTCGCGGCACGCCGGCCAGATAGCATTTTTCGACAGGATCGTCGGTCAATCTCTTCTCGAAGTTTTGTTTCCTTTTCGCCAGCGCCTCCGGTTTATACGGAATTTCGCCGCCCTCGACGACGCTGAAACCGGCGGGAAGTTTGTAGGCGCCCGTGTGGTCCTGCAGATCCCAATTCGCTGTATTCAAAACCTGCCAAATGCCCTGAAGGTCGGGTGGCCCTTCGGGTAAATGCGGCGTCACATAGCGTTGGGCTAATAATAGAATGCCGAGCAAAATCGTTTTCATGGCGTCTCCGCCTGAGCGGCGGCAACAACAGGGTAGAGGTACGGCCCCGTCTGCGAATTCCGCAGAAGTTTTACGGGGCCGCCGCTTGTTAATAAGTCTTCGAGGCTTGTTCCCATTAGAACGTCAGGCGAGCAACGATCTGGCCTGATCGCGGCTGCGCTCCGGCTGTTTGGCTCGTGGCTGGGCTATTCCCGCCGTTGACCCAATTGACATATCCGAAACCGGACTGCAGCCGGCCGAGTCCATCTCTGGTTGAGGGCGCAGCGGCGTTGACGCTAGTTATATTGACGCCAGTTGCCGTAGTGCCGAAAATCGGGCTAGCTAGGAACAAGCGGTTAAATACGTTCTGAAACTCTGCCCGGACCTGCAATTTGATGTTCCGCTCGCGATTGATGACGAAATTGCGGCCCAGGCTCATCGATTCGGCCGGCTGGCGTTGCCATCGGTAGTCGTTGTAGTAGGGTGCGGAAGTTGCGAATTGCCCGGGGGCCGCATCTGTCCACGCATCCTTATTCAACACGAGGTCCTTGGTCGGATCGATGCAATGACAGTTTGGATCCTTCAAAAATAGGGGTTGGCCGGGAACCCGGTTCCAGTAGGTTGTTCCACCGCCCCATAACGCCGGATTATTTGCCGGCCCGCGACCTAGCTGGTTGAGCAGGTTATTGTTCGAAGCAGGTACGCGAATCACCTGGCCGCTTTGATAGCGCAGGACTGAACCAAAGGTCCAGTCTCGAACGATCGATGACAGCACCTTGAACCCGGTCCCGCCCCCGTTGAATCCGGGGGTGGTATAGTTGGCGGCGATCACCAGCGTGAGAGGCCTGCTGAAGCCCGAAATTTGCTTGTTTTGAGCGTAATTGAAAACGTCATTGATCAGAGTCGGAGAGGGCGTCAGGTAGGACGTGTCGGCTCCCGTCCCCAGCGCCAGTTCCTTCTGCCATGTAAAGGCACTCTGCACCGTCAGGCCATGGGAGTATCGCTTGGTTACTTTCGCCTGCAGCGAATCGTACCAGGTGTCTCCGAGCGGCGGACCGAGGAAAGGCGGGACTCCGTTCCATTGTGGATGCGGCCGTAACGCCTGAATCAGCGTTTGAGTATTCGGAAATCCTGGGTACACGCTATTCGGATTCGCCAGGTTGGGGAAGCGTGCGAGCACCTGTGGCGATCTAATTTGAAGGGTAAGAAGATTGCGGTCGGCGGCGTTGGTAACATCGAGGCCATAATTCGATTTCAGAGCCTCCGGTGTGAGCGTGTTGTAGGCTTCGGTGTCCAATAGCGGCGCAGTCCACCACACTCCGCGGTTCCCTACGTAGGCAGCCTCCACCAGCAGGTTTGGCATCACTTCATGCTGCAGGCCGATGCTCCAATGCAGTTGGCGGGGCGGCCGGCCAGTGTTTCGATCGATCGAGATAAACGGCGATTGTGGCGGCCGTACGCCGGGTGAGACCTCCGAGGGATAATGTGGACTAAAGTCCGGCCAAAAGATTGGGGGATTGCCAAAGCGATTGCCAACGGCATAAGGGTTTCCGTCGGACAAGGAACTGGCGGGCAGTCCGTATCCGGACGTGCCGAAGGTATAAAAATCCGGAACGCTATACGAAAGAAAAGCATTGTTCGGTGCGGATCCGTAAATGACCCCGGAACCGGCGCGGAGCACCGTCTTCGAGTTGATCTGATAGGCCACTGCCAGACGCGGTCCGAACGCGTACGGATAGTTGCGGTTAAACTGGCAATGGCACGTGGCTTCATAAATGACCGTGCCCAACCGTCCGCCCGCAGCAGGATTCGGCAGGTTGAAAGCAGCGCTCTGCATACGGCCATACTGCTCCCGGAGCAAAGTGACAAAGTCGTAACGCAGACCGTACTCGAGCGTAAGCTTGCGGGTCATCTTCCAACTATCCTGAAAGTAAGCTCCGAGCGAGTGATTGCCCAGCCGCGAGTTCGTGACTGCGGAAATGGTCAGGCTGTTGGTTGCACCCAGCAAGAAGCTGGCATACGGAAATCCCGTGGTGCCATTCAAGCCCCGGCCGTCTTCCCACGGAATGCTAGTCTGCTGCGCCGAAAAACCGATACCACCATTTGCGCGGGTGTAGTTCAGTTGCGGAAAACCTTCGACGATCAGTTCGCCACCCATCTTGTAACTATGATTTCCCGTTACCCACGTGAGACTGGCGTTTCCTGTGGGCTTGAGATCCTTCAAATACTTGACGCCGAAACCGGTCCCCAGATTGACTGAAGTCCCGCCCACGGCGAGATTGGACAAGCCGGTGAGGTTCGGGAATTGGTTCACATAGAAGTTCTTCGCCCAGCCGAGCGAGCTTTGGTCAAAGTCCAGAGGGATGGCGGGATGAGTGGTGTTTAGAACACCAGCGCCTAAATGCAGCATCATCCTCGGCGAGATGGTGCGGTCGTAGTTGATCCGCGCGGTGTTCGACACGTCATCCTGGACCTCGACGTTGGTGAATGGTTGCGTGAATCCGTTGGCGGCCGGCGAAAACGTATGCGTCTGCGAGAAGAAAAAGGACAGATGGTTTCTTTCATTAAAGTTGTGATCGATCTTGAAGGATGGAATGGTCGTGTGTCTGAAATTCGTGTAGGCCGGAATGGTGTAGTTGTTGAGCAGGTTGTCGTTGGTCGGAAGGGGAAGCATTGCCTGAATCTTCAGAGCCACAGGATCCATGAGAACTAATGGAACGACATTGTTTGGAAACGGATCCCGAATGACCGAGCCGTCTGGCGCGAGTCTTGTGGTTCTGGGGTCATAAATTGCATTTTGCGGAACGGGACGGCCTAGAGGATCGACAGCCAGCACACCGCCTATGGTCAGACCTCGCACTCCGTTCGGCAGGCACGTCATATCGTTTGGCGCCGGTGTGCAGGGGATGAGTGCCTGGCTGAAATCGCCGCGACGGTAAGCCAAAGTGGGAACCGTCGCAAGCCCGGTAGTGGTGACCAGCGCTTCGCGGTACTGCTCGAAACTAAAAAAGAAGAAAGTCTTGTCGTGGCCGTTATAGAGCTTTCCGAGCTGGATTGGCCCGCCCACGGTAAAGCCATAGTCGTTTTTGCGCTGTGCGTTGCGGATGTGCTGTCCAGCTCTCCCCGTGTCGTTCTGAGTGATTCTGTCCGTGAAGGGCGTGCCCGCGCTAAGAGCCTCGTTCACGATGTAATCGTATGCGCTCCCATGGAACTGATTCGTGCCGGACTTCATCGTGTAGTTGAAGTACCCGCCTCCAGCCTGTCCATACTCGGCGGCATAATTGCTCGTCTGGACTGCTACCTCCTGGATGGCGTCAACACCCGCCTGATTGATTTGATTTTGCTGCCGCCACATGCCGTTGGTGGCATCCTGGCCCTCAACTCGAATGGAGTGCGAGCTGGAAGGCATTCCATTAATACGGAGCGTGTTGTCGTTGGCGAATGTCGCGCCAGGCAGCAGCGTAATCGCCTGCAATGGGTTTCGAATGTTACCGAGGCCACCAACACCGGGTAGCGTCACTACCGGGAGAGCGTTTAATTGATCGGTGCCAATGTTGTGACTTACTTCGCCGCTTTCCGTCCTGAGCAGCGAACTCTCGGCTTCCACCGTGACGGATTCGGCGGCGGCTCCTACCTCTAGCGCAGTATCAATGCGCACAACACGCGCGACCTCGACGATAACTCCCGGCCGCACAAACCTCTTAAATCCTGGAATAGTTACCGAAAGCTCGTAGGTGCCGGCCGGTACCTGGGCAATCGTGTAATTGCCCGTTTCGGAACTTCCTGCCGTGTATACGGCGCCGGTGCCGATGTTCTTCGCTTCAATCGAGGCGCCGGGAATCACGGCGCCGGTCGAATCGGAAACGGTGCCGGTGATTGTGCCGCGGTCTGTTTGAGCGACAGCAGCGAGAGCCATCAACAGTACGCAAATAGTTACCAACAGTGAGCGCAACTTCATCATCCCTCCTTTTCCATACCCAGAGGCGTCCCAAGGGACACCGAAGATCGTGCCGATTTGACGGAACTACGCGGCATATACCACAGCGAAGTGATAGAAGCAATGTGTTAGATATAGGAGTCGTATTATGAATTGGCTGACGTGATGGGCCGGCTTTGAAGCAGCCAAACACGGTTGCCGCTTACCGCCCATTCGATGTCTTGTGCGCCGCCGAACAATCGCTCGCATGCGATGGCCAATTGCGAAAGGCGCCGAAGGGATTCGGTCTCGAGACATGGACGCCGGCGGCGGGATGGATCCACGGGCATTTGTCTTGTGCCTTCGTGGTCACCCGGAACGACCGCCGTATCTTTGTCGGCGATGTAGGAGGAGATTACCGCGCCGTCAGCGGAAAGAATCCATCGATCGGGCCGGACCAGGCCTTCCACAACTCCCGATCCTAATCCCCAGCACGCTTCGACGACGGTCCGCCGCGTTCCTGTCAACGGATCTCTCATAAAGAGGACGCCCGAAGCCTCGGCAGGGACGAATGTCTGGACGATACCCGCGACCTGCAAGGAAGACTGAACCTTCCGGCGCTGCGCGTAACCTTCGGCTTCAGGAGCCGAAGCGGACTGGCGTATGTCCGTGAGCGCCGACAACACGCCGGCCGCGCTCGTGACATTCAGCCGCGAAACGAGAATGCCCGCGAAGGAGGCAGACGCTCGGTCCTCCTGCACGGCGGACGACCGGACCGCGAAAGCACAGTTTCCCAATCGAGCTAAAGCACCACTCAGCTCGGAAGAATCGAGCGATTCCATGCCATCCCATGTCACACAGAAGCCGGGAGGGATGGGTAATCCCGCCTGCCACATCCGCGAAAGATTGTGGCCTTTCGATCCGATGAGCTCGATGGATGATTTCTCGTCGAAACCGACGATCACGAACGCACTGCCACGAATCCGCGATCACCATCCACGAGGATTCGCGCTCCATCAGGAATTCGAGATGTCGCCTGATCCGTACCGACAACGGCTGGAATTCCGAATTCGCGTGCAACGATCGCGGAATGGCTCAGGGCGCCCCCCCGATCGGTGACTACAGCGCCGATCATTGGGAGAATGACGTTGTACGCAGGTGAAGTCGTTGGAGCAACCAACACGTCGCCCTTCTGAAGCTTTCGAAAATCCCCGGCCTCTCGTACGACGCGCGCCCAACCTTCATATCTGCCGGGACTGGCCGGCAGTCCGGCCACCATCAATGACCATGACGGTTCTGTTGCGTTTTCAGACAACTCGTCTTCCATCTGCCCGAGGTAAAACATGATCGCCTGGTTGACGCGCGCGCATGAGACCGGCAGTCCATTGAAGCTGACAGATTCTCTGTCGCCGAATGATCGCGGCAGGCGCTCATCTTTCCAGGCTGCGAATTGTTCCGCGCGCTGTGCCAGTTGGCCGCCGCCGGGTTCCGCCGAACCCGCCAGCAGGTTGTCCAATTCCAGGGGTGTGGTTTGGAAAATGTGATCCGATTGAAAAAGTCGTCCACTATCGATTAAGTGTCCTGCGGCGGCAAATATCGCCCGCCGCAACAGTCCGAGCGGCCATAAGTAAGTAATGCGCACGTCCTCATCGTGCAGTCCGTAACCTGCCTTTGCTTCGCGCAGCCCTTCGTCAAACTCGGAGCGGTGTTCAACCGGCACGCGTTCTCGCATCGCCGCTTCTCTGTCCGAATTTCCGGGAACAATCGAATGCTGCCTGGACCGCAGGTCGGCCCACGACGCAAGTGTGCCCGAATGCAGGTGAGGCAATTCACGCAGCGTGAGATCGATAATGTCGAATCCGGTGATGATGCGCTGTTGAACGAAGTGGCGGAACGTTCCGTCCATGAAGACTTCACGCACCGTTTCGATGTGCCGCTGAAGCGCTCGCAAATCCATTGCGGCCGGATCGATCGCCGAGAGGCTTGAGAGCCGTATCCGCAGTTTTTCGCGAATGCTCTGCCAGTCGGCGCGATCGCGCCGCCAGAGTCTGGCATCGAGAGCGTCCGCGGAAGCCCGGATTCTGTTTTCGCGCTGTTCCGGATCCTTGACGTAACACGTCTTCAGGTAGAGCCGGCCTTTCACGCGCGCGAAATCGAAGTATTCGATCAAGGATCCATAACGCGCCAGTCCGTGACGGGTGCCCGCATCGTAAGCCGGAAGGAAGAGTTCCCAGAGATGGCGGGACATGGGGAGAGGAAAATGAGAATTGTCCCGTTCCCAATAGCCGGGACCGGGACAACCGTCATAAATCCCAAAACTCATTTTCGAGTACCGTTCGCGGAACTCGCGCCGCGCGAAAGGAGACGGATGGCCCACGCGACGCGTTTACCGGCTTCTTCCGAATCCAGGCCGAGGTAATCACGAAAGGCGCGGACACATGAGTATGAACTGAGAATAAACACGATGTCGGTGAGCCATTGCTGTTCTTTCCGGCTGAGACGTTTTGCGGCTGGCCGAAGAGCCTTGTTGAAATGCTTCGCCCGTTCAACAAATTCCTGGCGGCGCATGGTGTATCCCAGCCGCGAGTTCATGGCCGCGGAGAGCGTCGACTCGATAGCCTCGCGCCGTTTGAAGGTGAGAGGCACAATCCGCGCGATATCCTCGGGCGTCTCCATTGATCCGAACTCGTCCAACGTAAACGAACCTTTCTGGTGAGCGTACTCGTCGAGCGCGGTTATCAGATGCCGCTTCGTCGGAAAATACCGATACACCGACGGAATCGATACGCCGGCCTCCTTCGCAACGAGCGGAATCGATAATTCCGCGATGCCATTCGTCGCCATCACCTGGACGAGTCCGTCGAGTATCCGCGTTCGGGTCTGAATAGCCCGCTCATCGCGCAGCGGACTCCGGTACACCCTCGTTTTCCGTGCTGCTTTCTTTTTCGAATTCATAACGGCCGACATTGTAGCCGAATTTTTGTAGCGATGCCTCTCACATTCGCAATATGGTTCATATACTTAACGTCTTGATGCCATACGAATGGCGTGATAGAGTGCGCGCAAAAAAAGAAGGTGGAGGTTCCGATGAAGAAGTGTTTCGTCACAGCAACATTGGTACTGTCGCTGCTTGCCTCGAGACAGGCCTTTGCGCAAGTCAACGCCGTCTTGAGCGGTACGGTTTCGGATGCTTCAGGCGCCTTGATTCCGGGCGTCGAAGTCACAGCTAAAAACATCAATACCGGCATCACGGATACAAGGCTCACGAATGAGAGCGGGAACTTCGTATTTCCGAGTCTTCAGCCGGGCACGTACACGCTGTCATCCTCGCTCCCCGGATTCCAAAACGCGACCTATAACAATGTCGTGTTGGGCCAGGGCCAGCAGGTGCGACTGAACTTCACGCTCCAGGTTGCTGCCGCTGCGCAGAACGTCGAAGTGACGATTGCCGCGGATACGCTGATTGCGACCACGTCCGCTTCGGTTGGAAATGTACTTCCGGATTCGGTAGTGTCGAATCTGCCGCTGGCGAGCCGCAACGTACTGGACCTGGTTGCGGCCACACCGGCCGTCGTTACTACCATGAATGCCTTTGGCGCCCCCGTGCAGAACTTCGGTGGAACCCCCATCAGCCAGGTGAACACCACGCGCGACGGCCTGGTTACCAACGACGGGAGATATAACAACTCCAACGGAGCTTACTCTGCCGTCTACACCAGTCCCGACATGGTCGAAGAAGTCCTGGCGGTAACGCATTCCACGGCGCCCTGTTCTATACGAATAACAATTCGAAGTTCGCGGCTCAGCCTTATTTTCAAAACCTCGCGGGAGCCCCGAAAAGTTACCAGAACCGAAATCAGTTCGGAGGACGCCTGGGCGGACCGATCGTGAAGAATAAGGCTTTCTTCTTCGTCCTTATCGATGATCAGCGATTTTTGGAAAAGCAGGACTATCTGACGACAGTTTTGACCGAGCCGGCTCAGGCAGGAATTTTCCGGTATCTCACGCAAGACGCGATTGGCGGAACGGCCCGCCGGAATGGGAACGTGTTCTCAGCGACACCCTCCGTAAATAGAGGGGGCCAGCCACTCACGGCGGATCCCGCGACCGGCGCACCATTATTTCTGAATTCGTTCAATCTTTTTACGGACGTAAAAGATCCGAACCGAACAAGGATCGATCCCGTATGGGTTGGTCCCCAATGGCTGCCAAAGATGCCTTTGCCCAATGATTGGACGGTCGGGGACGGCTTGAACACGGCCGGATTCCGGTGGCGTCAACCGCACCAGGGTCTGGATGGTGCGACAGGTCAAAGCCAGAATGCCAATCGAAACCACCTCACAACGCGCTTCGACTATCAGCTCAACTCGAATAACAAACTCACATACACGATGAGCCGTGAAAAGGACTGGGGCGTGACGGGACAAACCGGTTTGCCGGACTATCCTTCCGGAGCATTCGGCGATGTGAAGCGTGTGCCGGACTTCTACACCGCATCATGGACATCGACGTTATCGTCCACGATCCTGAACGAATTCCGCTTCGGGTTAAAACGCGATACCTGGCAAGGCACCTCTCCATTGGATAAGGGGTGCTGCTGGAATGGCGCCAAAGAATCGGATCTCGTCGACTCGGCAAAACAAATGGTCGCCAGCTTTCCGAGTATCGGTGGACATTTTGTATATGTCACTCAGGGCGGTACGGGCGGCCTCATTGCCTCGGGCACGACTATGAACTCGGCCATGGCGTACGCCCCGTTCGGTGTAGCATCGCCGCGCCAATCGATCAGTCCGTTCAAGCAATTGGCGGACACGCTCAGCTTCACGAAGGGCGCGCACTCCTTCCAGACGGGTTTTGAATTTGAGTTCACCAACTCGCATCAGTTCAACCACGGCGGCCAGCAAACAACCCGTCCGTTCGTAACTCTGGGTATCGGCAACACTCCAGTCCCGAACATCACGCCGACAAATTTCCGTGGAATTCAGGCAAATGACATCTCGACGGCACAACTTCTTCTTGCAGACCTTG
>WNGN01001572.1_pt1 | contig 15073 bp, 13 predicted proteins | sample 5400561 | NCBI WGS metagenome assembly WNGN01 (sample SAMN13153379, study PRJNA577476) | soil metagenome | isolation source: 115 cm soil or saprolite under Garry oak tree replicate 2 | place: USA:California | collected 2016-06-15
TCCAAGCAGCAAGCACGTCAGACAAAAGCCACGCGCGGACACGGTCGTGACGAAACGCGAGGCGCTCCACGTTACCTGCTTCTATGAGACGCGCCAATTCGCCGCCTCTAACAATCTGGCGCAATGCCGCGAGATGATCGGGCTGATTGTTAAACCATCCTTGGATTTCCACCCAATTTGGATCGACTCGACGATAAGTCAGAATTCCTCGGGCAAGCGCCTTCAGCGTAGTTCGATATTCAGTCAACGTGAAATCACTCGCACCGGTTGCGAGGCTGCGAAGCCTAGCGTCAATGAAATTGCCAATGATCTGGGGTGGTTCCGGCTTCTTAACGAAATCGTATAGCGCAATGAGGAGCGGATCGTTCCCCAACGCTTCTGCCAAATTGTCAGCCTCAAGTGGAGACACAGGAACGTTGACGATCGCGGCATTGCACTCGATCGCCGTGCGGGCCTCATTAGCCGTGAAGGGGGCCGCTAACATAGAGAGGGATTCAATGCGTTTCCTCGCCTCATCCGAGATTGTCACAAGCGTTTTAGGCCAAACGGGACAAAACAATCCCCAGTTCAAACGTTCTGTAGAGACGTTTTCTGGCCGTACTCCAGCCCACCCGACCAAACGTTCAAGCAAGAGAGCAGGGTTTTCAGACCAGTTCACATCCTCGACAACAACAAGAAAAGGGTCTTCCGGCGAGCAAAGTGCACGCACCCTTGCACCAGCGTCCGTTTCTAACTTTGGATGAAGTGTTCTGAGTTCAGCATCAACGGCTTGGTCAAAAGTCCTGTGTGTAGCCAAGGTTTCGTTCATTAGAACGAGGCCGCATCCACCCGCATCAATGTGGGCTTTCAAATGCTTATAACAAGCGATGGTTTTTCCCGAACCAGACTCCCCAACGAGGAACGCGACAGGACGTGGTGATCGTTCCGCCACTACACGATCAAGCTCTCGATGGACTAAGTTTTCTAGGTTCGCCGCTGGACGATTGGCTTCGATACTTGAACGAGAAAGATCACGCAACAATTGCTTTGACAAACGCTCCTGAACGAGTCCAAGAAAATTATTTCGGAGCCACTGCCCGTCAGGATCTTTGTCGAGAAAATCAGCAATGCGCGAACATGACCAGATGTCAATGCTGATTCCATAGCCGTTCGCTGCTGCCTCAATATCACGCGTCAGTTCTTCTGGAGGCTCTCTGTTGGTGGTCAGGGCCAATGTCACAAGAAGTCCCGGAGTGCGTTTTCGCTCCTTTTCAACTATACCCATAGTTTTGAGTACATCGCCAGGCGGGGCAGTGGGCTTTCGCCCTCTCGGAGACCTGACTGTCGACGGGTCGTGCAACCATTTCTTTCTTAAATCATCGCTAGCGCCACTGGCATGATGAGCAATGACCATATGAGGCGGAACCGCTTGTGCCACGAATGCAATCCCGTCTACCGGTGATTTAACGGTCTTACCGTCAGGGTTCATGCCGGGATGAGTAAGATTGCTGTAAAGCGCCGGGGCAGCTGCGCGTAAAACCGCCGTCGCTAGCCTCTCGAACAAGCCGGCATCAGTAATTTTCGAGAGCGCACGGATTGTTTCACCGTGATCTGTCATACCGCCACCTTAACGGATGGAGTTTCAGGGTGCAATTAACCCAAACAGCAAGCCGGACGCCGCGTTCCGAGTTTTCCTTTCACAAACCGCCCTGCGGATGGCATCAAGCGCTACGCCTGAGGTATAATTCCGCTATCTCCCGAGGAGCGTTGCAACGGGATGCCGAACTCCGGCACCTGCCAGGCTCGGGGGCTCACATTGCAACGGCGCTCGCAAACTCTTTGAACTAAGGAGGGCGCGAGATGAGCGCCGTACTCAAATCCAAGCGGGACTTTCACGTAGCCGACCTCTCGCTCGCCGACTGGGGCCGCAAGGAAATCGCCATCGCCGAGACCGAGATGCCGGGCCTGATGGCGATCCGCGAGGAATTCGCCGCGACCCAGCCGCTGCGCGGAGCGCGCATCTCCGGCTCGCTGCACATGACCATCCAGACCGCGGTGCTGATCGAAACACTGCAGGCACTGGGCGCGCAGGTGCGCTGGGCTTCGTGCAACGTCTTCTCCACCCAAGACCATGCTGCCGCGGCGATCGCCGTGAAGGGCACGCCGGTGTTCGCCTACAAAGGTGAGTCGCTGGAGGAATACTGGGACTACACCCACCGCATCTTCGAATGGCCCGACAACGCGTACTCCAACATGATCCTGGACGACGGCGGCGATGCGACGCTGCTCGTGCACCTGGGCGCCCGCGCCGAAAGGGATGCTTCGCTCATCGCCAAGCCCGCGAGCGAGGAGGAGAAGTTCCTCTTCGCCGCGATCAAGGCCAGGCTCGCCCGCGATCCGAAGTGGTATTCGACCCGCCTCGCGCAGGTGAAGGGCGTGACCGAGGAGACCACCACCGGCGTGCACCGCCTGTACCAGATGCACAAGGAGGGCAGGCTCGCCTTTCCGGCGATCAACGTCAATGATTCGGTCACGAAGAGCAAGTTCGACAATCTCTACGGCTGCCGCGAGTCGCTCGTCGACGGCATCAAGCGCGCCACCGACGTGATGATCGCGGGCAAGGTGGCGCTGGTGTGCGGCTACGGGGACGTGGGCAAGGGCAGCGCCCAGGCGTTGCGCGCGCTCTCCGCCCAGGTATGGGTGACCGAGATCGACCCGATCAACGCGCTGCAGGCGGCGATGGAAGGCTACCGCGTGGTCACCATGGACTACGCCGCCGACAAGGCCGACATCTTCGTCACCGCCACCGGCAACTTCCATGTGATCACGCACGATCACATGAAGAAGATGAAAAATCAGGCGATCGTCTGCAACATCGGCCACTTCGACAACGAGATCGACATCGCCTCTATCGAGCGATACAAGTGGGAGCAGATCAAGCCGCAGGTCGACCACGTCATCTTCCCCGACGGAAAGAGGATCATCCTCCTCGCCAAGGGGCGCCTGGTAAACCTGGGTTGCGGCACCGGGCATCCCTCGTATGTGATGAGCTCGTCCTTCGCCAACCAGACCATCGCGCAGATCGAGCTGTGGACCGACTCGCAGAAAGGCTCCGGCAAGTATCCGATTGGCGTATATGTGCTGCCCAAGCACTTGGACGAGAAGGTGGCGCGGCTGCAGTTGAAGAAGCTCAATGCGCAGCTCACCGAGCTCACCGACGCGCAGGCGCGCTACATCGGGGTGCCCAAGGCCGGTCCCTATAAGGCCGACCACTACCGCTATTGAGCGCGGGCGCGATCCTGGGAGCTTGGCGATGAACTCGATCTGGCAAGAAAATTACGCCGCGATCGCCCTGCACCTGGTGATCGCGCTCGCTGCGGGCGGAATCATCGGACTGGAACGCAGCTATCACGGTCGCCCCGCAGGGTTCCGTACGCATGCACTGGTGTGCCTGTCCTCGTGCATGCTGATGATCCTGACTGTCTACCAGGAAACCTGGTTCTCGGCCTATTCTCTGGAACGCATCAGCGTCGATCCAACCCGCATGGCGCAGGGGATCATGACCGGCATCGGTTTTCTCGGTGCCGGAGTGATCATGAAGGAAGGGTTGACGATCCGCGGCCTCACGACCGCGGCCTCGATCTGGATCACCGCCGCAATCGGCATCATGATCGGCGTGGGATTCTACTTCCCCGCCGGCATTGGGACGGCGATGACGCTCATCGTGCTTTCGGTCTTTCGCTGGATCGAGCGCAGGATGCCGATTGAGTTCTACGCGAATCTCACCGTGGCCTTCGTCCGCAACGCCGCGCTGCCCGAAGCGGAACTGCGTTCGATCGTGGAGCGCCAAGGGTTTGTCGTCGCCAACATGAACTACAGCGTCACCGGCGACGGCAGGACCTTCGAGTACCAGATGGTGGTCCATTCGCCGGACCGGGACAGGACCCGCCAGCTTTCCGAGGCCCTCAACGCGCTGCCTTCGGTCACGGCGTTCCGCATTGCGCCGAGCGGCGACTAGGCGGTCGGCAAAGCAAATTACAGCTCGTACGTTTCGGCCTTGCCGGCCAGCGCGGTTTCGATCAGCTTTCGCGATAGCCGCGGCGAGAAAAGTTCGATGAAAGTGTAGGCATAGCCGCGCAGGGCTGCGCCGCGACGCACCGCCACGCGGGTCGTCATGGTGCCGAACAGGTGTCCGGCCTCCAGCGCGCGCAGATGCCGGTCGCGCTTCTCGTCGAAAGCCATCGCCGCAATGACACCGACCCCGAGCCCCAGCTCCACGTAAGTCTTGATCACGTCCGAGTCGACCGCGGAAAGCACGATGTCTGGCGTGAGCCCTTGCGCCTGAAACGCCTCGTCGATGCGGCTCCTCCCGGCGAAAGCGGGGTCGTAGGTCACGATCGGGTATCGCGCGAGCATCTCGAGCGTCAGTCGCTGCTCTTTCGCGAGCGGGTGCTTCACCGGCACCACCACGCAATGGCGCCACTCGTAGCCCGGCAGCGCGAGGAGCTTGGGATAGTTGTCCAGCGCTTCTGTGGCGATCGCCATATCGGCCTCGCGCGCGATCACCATCTCCGCAAGCTGAGGCGGGCTGCCCTGCTTGATCGTGAGATGCACTTTCGGATAACGCCGCTTGAACGCGCCCACCACCTTGGGCAGCGAGTAGCGTGCCTGGGTATGGGTGGTGGCGATGGTCAGCGTGCCTGCGGCCTGGTCTTTGAATTCGCGTCCCACCTGCTTCAGGTTCTCCGCTTCCTGCAGCAGTCGTTCGATCACATCCACCACCGCCTTGCCGGGCTCGGTTACCGCGATGATGCGCTTGCCATGCCGCACGAAGATCTCGACGCCGAGCTCGCCTTCGAGCTCGCGAATCTGCTTGGATACTCCGGGCTGGGAGGTAAAGAGCTTCTTCGCGGCTTCCGTAAGATTCAGGCCTTGCCTCACGGTCTCACGAACGTATCTTAATTGCTGAAAATTCATGATCTTACATCATATGTTCGGTGGTTATTAAATTCTAACACAAAAGTCTTTTGAGGTATTAAGTGCGGACGCTAGGATGCTCTTCCTGCCGCGCAGCATCCGCATAGACCATGCTCTCATTTGAAACCGGCACGATCGTTCTCGTCGCCATGACTTTCTTCGCGGCTTTCGTCAACGGCGCGCTCGGTTATGGATTTTCCTCGCTCACCGTACCGGTGGGGCTGCTCTTCTATACCAACCGCATCCTCAACCCGGCGCTGGTTCTGATCGAGGTCTTCATCAACCTGTATGTTCTCTTCATCAACCGGGCGAGCGTTCCGGCAGTGTGGAAAAGGGTCTATCCGATACTCATCGGACTCCTGCCCGGTGTTGCGGCGGGAAGTTACTTTCTCTCCTTGATTCATCCGGGCTGGCTGAAATTCGCGACGTACGCTTTTCTCCTTCCGCTCATTCTTTTTCAGGCTGCCGGCGTGCGCAGGCCGATCCGCGCGGAAAAGCTGATCGGCGTTCCTTTCGGAGCGGGGCTCGGCTTCCTGTATTCCGTCACCACCATATCCGGTCCGCCCCTGGCGGTGCTATTCAACAACCAGGGGCTGGTGAAGCAGGAGTTTCGGGCCGGCCTCGGACTCATTCGGGTCGCCGAGTCGAGCTTGACTGCCATTGCCTACTATCACCTCGGTTTGTTTGCGGTCGACAGCCTCGGGATCGTCTCAACGATTGTTCCGAGCGTCCTCATCGGCATTCCTCTGGGCGCCTACCTTATCCGGCGGCTCGACGCGGAAACGTTTCGCCGCGTGTGCATGAGTTTCGACGTCTGGATCGTCGGCTTCGGTCTTTCCCGGGTACTGATCGATCTGAAATTTGCGCATGGCGCTTTGGCGTACGGGCCGATGGCCGCTGCGATCGTGCTCGACGCCTGGCTGTTGTACGTCTTTTTCAGCAGGAGGGGAGCGGCAAAGTCGACCCTCGCCCGCGCCTGAGCTGACCATGTATCTCTACGACGAAATCGACCAGAAGCTCGTCGACGAGCGCGTCGTCCAGTTCCGCGACCAGACGCGGCGCTTTCTCGCCGGCAAGCTCTCCGACGATGAATTTCGTGCGCTGCGACTACGCAATGGCCTCTACATCCAGCGTTACGCGCCGATGCTGCGCATCGCCATTCCCTACGGCCTGCTGTCGACAAAGCAGCTGCGAAAGCTCGCGCATATCGCCCGCAGATACGACCGCGGCTACGGCCATTTCAGCACCCGGCAGAACCTGCAGTTGAACTGGCCGAAGCTCGAGCGCGCGCCCGACATCCTTGCGGAACTGGCGACGGTGCAGATGCACGCGATCCAGACCTCGGGCAATTCCTTCCGCAATATCACCACCGACCATTTCGCTGGCGTCGCGCAGGACGAGATCGTGGACTCGTTCGTCTGGTGCGAAGTCATCCGCCAGTGGTCCACGTTCCATCCGGAGTTCTCGTACCTCCCGCGCAAGTTCAAGTTCGCCGTGAACGGCGCCAAGTCGGACCGCGCCGCAGTCGCCGTGCACGACATCGGCTTGCACGCGGTCAAGGGCGAGAATGGCGAGGTGGGGTTCCGCGTGCTGGTCGGCGGGGGCCTGGGCCGCACGCCGGCGATCGGGTTTGTCATCCGCGAATTTCTGCCGTGGCGGCATCTGCTCACGTATGTCGAAGCCATCCTGCGGGTCTACAACCGCTACGGGCGGCGCGACAACATCCACAAGGCGCGCATCAAGATCCTGGTGAAGGAGCGCGGTCCGGAGAAATTCCGCGAGGAAGTCGATGCCGAATGGGCGCACCTGAAGGACGGCCCCGCGACGCTCATCCCCGAGGAGATCGCGCGCATTGAAAGCCGGTTTACGCGCCCGGTCTACCTGCCGCTGCCGGCGACCGATGCCGGACTCGAAGCGGCGCTTGCGTCCGAGCGTGCGTTTGCGAACTGGCACAAGCGCAACGTCCATCCGCACAAGAAGGCGGGTTACGCCGCCGTGACCTTGTCCCTCAAGAAAACCGGCGTGCCGCCCGGCGACGTCACCGCCGAGCAGATGGACAAAATCGCCGATCTCGCCGACCGCTATACGTTCGGAGAGTTGCGCGTCTCGCACGAGCAGAACCTGATCTTTGCCGACGTCCAGCTGTCCGATCTGCACTCGCTGTGGCAAGAGGTCAGGGAACTGGGATTCGCCACGCCCAATGTCGGCCTGCTCACCAACATCATCTGCTGCCCGGGCGGGGACTTCTGCTCGCTCGCCAACGCCAAGTCGATCCCGGTGGCCGAGGCAATTCAGCAGCGTTTCGACGACCTCGACTACCTGCATGACATCGGCGAAATCGATCTGAACATTTCTGGATGCATGAACGCCTGCGGTCACCATCACGTCGGCCACATCGGTATCCTCGGCGTCGACAAGAGCGGCGAGGAGTGGTACCAGATCGAGATCGGCGGCAACCAAGGCGAGATCCGGCCAGGCGTCGCTGCCTCCCTCGGCAAGGTCATCGGACCGTCCTTTGCGCGCGCCGAGGTCCCCGAGGTGATCGAAAAGCTGATCGAGTGCTATCTCGCGCGCCGCGACAGCGAAGCCGAACGTTTCATCGACGTGGTGCACCGCGTCGGCGTCGAAGCCTTCAAGGAATCCGTATATGGCAACGCTCATCAAAGAGCGGCGCATCGTCGCGGACAGCTGGCATCTGCTTGAGCGCGGAGCCAAGGGCGAGTTGCCCGAGGCTCCGGCGCGCGGCGATGTCATCGTTCCGCTGGCGCTGTGGCTGGCGCACCGCGAAGAACTCCTTGCTCGCGCGGAAACGGGGACGCTCGGCGTCTGGCTCGACGCGAATGAAAGGCCGGAAGAGCTCGCCGCTGACGTGCGGCGCTTCGCGGTCATAGCGGTGAAATTCCCCAAGTTCGGCGACGGCCGTGGCTACTCGATTGCGCGCCTTCTGCGCGAGCGCTACGGCTTCAAGGGCGAGCTGCGCGCCATCGGCGATGTATTGCACGATCACTTGTTTTTCATGGAGCAGTGCGGCTTCGACGCCTTTGCGCTGCGCGAAGACCAGGACGCGCAAGACGCGCTCTCCGTATTCGGCACCTTTAGCGAAGGCTACCAGACTTCCGTGCTGCGCCCGGTGCCGCTTTTCCGCCGCCGCCTGGGTGCGGGCAAATCATGACCGAAGCGCTGAAGCGCAAGACCTCCGAGCTCGAGCGCCTGTTGGTGCGAGTTGCGCTCGAGCACGCGCCCGCCGCTCTCGCTTCGAGCCTGTCCGCCGAGGACATGGTGATCACCGATGCGATCCTGCGGCACAAGCTCGGCATCGAGATCTTCACTCTCGACACGCAAAGGCTGCACGCCGATACTCTCAACGTGATCGCGGCGCTCCGCTCGCGCTACGGCTACGAGCTGCGCGTGTTCCGTCCCGACCCTGATTCTGTCACCGAGTACGTCGTGAAATTCGGCCGCGACGCTTTTTACGAAAGCGCGGAGCTGCGCAAGCGCTGCTGCCACATTCGCAAGGTAGAACCGCTCAATCGCGCGCTCGAAGGCAAGGACGCCTGGATCACCGGTCAGCGCCGCGACCAGGCGGTCACGCGCTCCGATCTGAAGCTCCGGGAAATCGACGCCGCGCGCGGCAAGGTGAAATTCAATCCCCTTGCCGACTGGAGCGAGGATGAGGTATGGGCCTACATCCGTGCCTTCGACGTCCCGTACAACGCGCTCCACGACCAGGGATACCGCTCCATCGGTTGTGCACCGTGCACCCGCCCCACCGTCGCGGGCGAGGACGTTCGCGCCGGGCGCTGGTGGTGGGAGCAGCCCGAGGCGCGCGAATGCGGGCTGCACCTCGAGCCTGATGGGCGTCTAGCCCGGTCGAAAACGGAGATGCCTGCGTGAGCGCAGTGCTTGAATCGCCGCTCGCCGCGCGCGCGGCGCTGCCTCCCCGCAACCATCTCGACTGGCTCGAATCGGAGGCGATCTTCATCCTGCGCGAGGTCGCCGGCGAGTGCGCGAACCCGGTGCTGTTCTTCTCCGGCGGCAAGGATTCGATCGTGCTGCTGCGCCTGGCCGAGAAGGCTTTCCGACCGGCGAAGTTTCCGTTTCCGCTCATGCACATCGACACCGGGCACAATTTCCCGGAGGTGATCGCATTTCGCGACGTCCGCGCGACGGAGCTGGGCGAGCGGCTCATCGTGCGCTCGGTCGAGGAATCGATGCGCCGCGGGACGGTGAAGCTACGCCGGTCCGACGAAAGCAGGAATGCCGCGCAATCGGTGACGCTGCTGGAAGCCATTGCGGAATTCGGTTTCGACGCTGCCATCGGCGGAGCACGCCGCGACGAGGAAAAGGCGCGCGCCAAGGAGCGCGTATTCTCTTTCCGCGACGAGTTCGGCCAGTGGGATCCGAAGAACCAGCGCCCGGAGCTTTGGAATCTCTACAACACCCGCGTGGCGAAGGGCGAACACATGCGCGTGTTCCCGATCAGCAATTGGACCGAGCTCGACGTCTGGCAATACATCGAGCGCGAGCGGCTCGCCGTGCCCTCGATCTACTACGCGCACCGCCGGCCGGTGGTCCGCCGCAACGGCCTGCTCGTTCCGGTGATGGGGATAACCCCACCGTGCGAAGGCGAGGCTGTTGAAGAGCTGTCGGTGCGCTTCCGAACCGTGGGTGACATCAGTTGCACCTGCCCGGTGGAGTCCACCGCCGCAACGGCGGCTGAGATCATCGCCGAGACGGTGCTGACCACGGTCACCGAGCGCGGCGCGACGCGCATGGACGATCAAACTTCAGAAGCCTCCATGGAGCGGCGCAAGAAGGAGGGGTACTTCTGAAATGAGCTTGCTCGGTGAAATCGAGCGAACTCCGGCCGTTGAAGACCGCGGAGTGTTGCGTTTCATCACCGCCGGCAGTGTGGACGACGGCAAGAGCACGCTGATCGGGCGGCTGCTGCACGATACGCGTGCCATATTCGAGGACCAGCTCGCCGCGGTCGCGCGTGCCTCGCAAAAGCGCGGCCAGGAAGACATCGACCTGTCGCTTCTCACCGACGGCCTGGAAGCCGAGCGCGAGCAGGGCATCACCATCGACGTTGCTTACCGCTATTTCGCCACGCCGCGGCGCAAGTTCATCATCGCCGACACGCCGGGCCACGAGCAGTACACCCGCAACATGGTCACCGGCGCCTCCACCGCAGGCGCGGCTGTGATCCTGGTGGACGCGCGCAAGGGCGTGTTGCCGCAAACGCGGCGCCACACCTACATCGCTCACCTGCTCGGCGTGCGGCACATCGTAGTCGCCGTGAACAAGATGGATCTCGTCGGTTCCGACGAGGCGACATTCGAACGCATCCGCAGGGATTTTCGCGCCTTCGCCTCGGCGCTTGGCATCGCCGACCTGCGCGTCATCCCGATCTCGGCGCTGCGGGGGGACCTCGTCGTGGAACGCGGCGAAAGCATGAGTTGGTATCGGGGTCCCACGCTGCTTGCGGCGCTCGAGGAAATCGACGTGGCCGACGAGGCCGACGCTCTGCCATTTCGTTTTCCCGTGCAGCTCGTGGTGCGTGCCGGAGCGGGGACGGATTTCCGGGGTTACTCCGGCAGAATCGAATCGGGAGTCCTCTACCGTGGAGCCGAGGTGCTCGCGCTGCCCTCGGGCCGCCGTACGGTCGTGAAGGACATAGTATGTCTCGATAGCTCGCTGCCCGTCGCCGTCGCCGGCGATTCGGTGACACTCACGCTCGCCGATGATATCGACATTTCGCGGGGCGACCTGCTTGCAGAGCCGACCCTCCCGCCGCGGGCGGTGAAGGCGATCGAGGCACGACTCTGCTGGCTCTCCGCCCAGCCCCTGGATGCGCGGACTCTGCCGGCCGTCCGTTTTGTGCTCAAGCACACCACGCGCAGCGTGAAAGCAAGACTCGTTTCGCTCAACTCGCGTGTCGATGTCGACACGCTCGAGCAGCAGGCGAAACCCGCGGGTCTGGCGATGAACGATATCGCGCACGTCGCCCTTGCGCTCGCGCAGCCGCTTTTCGTCGATTCCTACGGGTTGAATCGCGCCACCGGGTCCTTTATCCTGATCGACGAAGCCACCAACCAGACCTTGGCCGCGGGAATGATCGATGGGTAAAGTCTATCTGGTCGGCGCCGGCCCTGGCGCACCCGACCTTCTCACTCTGCGCGCGGCGGGGATTCTCAAGCGCGCCGAGCTGGTCTTTCACGATGCGCTCGTGCACCCGCAGACGCTCGCGCTCGCCGTGTGCGCCCGGAAAATTCTCGTAGGCAAGCGCAGCGGCCGCCATTCGACCGCCCAAAGCTTCATAAACAAGCGGCTGGTCGACGCCGCCCGCAAGCACGGTGTCGTGGTGCGGCTGAAGGGAGGCGACCCCTCGCTTTTCGGCCGCGCGCAGGAGGAAATCGACGCCCTGCGCAAGGCCCGAATCGATTTTGAGATCGTCCCCGGAGTGACCGCCGCGACGGCCGCGAGCGCCGAGCTCGGCGTATCCCTCACCCGCCGCGGCCTAGCCCGTCATGTCGCCTTCGTCACGCCCCGCGCGGGTCAGGGCGAGCGCAAGAACGATTGGGCGGCGAGCGTGCTCGCGGCCGACACGGCGGTCATCTACATGGGCGCGGGGCTCGCCGAGGGAATCAGCGTGGAATTGATAGCGCGCGGCAAGCCGAAGGCCACGCCGCTCGTTCTGGTTGAAAGCGCGACGCTCCCGGAGCGGCGCATCCTCCGCGGAACGCTGGCAGACCTGCCCGCGCTGGCTCTTGCCGCCGGCGGCGGCCCTGCGGTGCTGCTCCTCGGCGAAGTGCTGAGGGCCGCGCTTGCGGATCGCGCCGTCGTTTCGATTCCGGAAATCCAGGCTCATCTCAGGCGGGCCTGAGCGCCAGAATAACCGCCCAGACCGAGAGAGCCGCGAACGCAGCGAGCGTCCACTCCGGGATGCTGAACGAAAGCAGCGTCCAGTCGACCACGCCGCATTCCCCGGAGCCGCGCAAGACGCGACTCAGCCCATCGACCGGCCCGAAGGCCGAGAGCAGATAGTCGAGCGCGGGACCGCATGCGGGCCGCTTCTCCGGCGGCAGGTGCTGCAGCCACACGTGCCGCCCCGCGACCGCGATGCCGATTGCCGCGATGAAAGCGATGACCCCGCCGTAGAGCCCTGCCGCTAGCCTGCCTGCCGGGTGATGAAGGGCAGCAAGAAGGAAAGCGATCCCCACTGCAAAGAGCAGAAGCCGCTGGAGGACGCACAAGGGACAGGGTTCGAGCCCGACGACGAACTGCAGGTAATAGCCGAAGGCGAGCATTCCGGCACAGACGAGGAACCCGACGAGGTTTCCGATTCGCCGGGAAAGCAGGAGTCTGATCATTGAGGGAGAGCCTAGCATTAGAATGCCCGGAGCAGCACCCCATGTCCGCCGTCTTCAGGGAGCCGAGAGTTGAGAGCGCGTCTTGCCCGCCGAGAAGACTTGGGCCTTACCCGTGCCGAGTTCGCGGTTCTGGTCCGGCTTTCCACCCCGGCGAAAATCCAGGGGTTTCTGGACGCGCTGCCAGCCAATTTCGAAATCGGCGGCCAGACCTGCCTGCCGGTGCGCGAAGTCCTGCGCCAGCGCCGGGCTCACTGCATCGAGGGCGCAATGCTCGCCGCCTGCGCCCTGTGGGTACACGGTGAGCCGCCGCTGCTCATGGATCTGCGCGCCGAGCGCGACTACGACCACGTGGTGGCCTTGTTCCGGCGCGGGAGCTGCTGGGGCGCAATCTCCAAGACCAATCCGCCCTTGCTGCGCTGGCGCGACCCGGTCTATCGGACACTGCGCGAGCTCGCGATGTCCTACCTGCACGAGTACGCGAACGATCGCAGCCAGAAGACGCTGCGCAGCTACTCGCGTCCCTTCGATCTGCGCGGGTTCGATCCGCAACTGTGGGTCACCGGCCGAAAAAACTGCTGGGACGTGGGCGAAGCGGTCGACGAGATACGCCACTATCGGCTGGTGACCAAGAGGCAGGCGCGGGCGCTGCGCCTGCGCGATACCATGGAGCGCAAGGCGGGCGCCCTGCTCCAGCACCGGCCGCCGCGAAAACGGTAGACCGGCGGTTCAGTCGATTTCCCGTGCCCGGCGCACGCTCTCGATCAGCGAAGTGCGCATGAGGAATTGCTTGTGGAGGCCGGGGTCGGCGGCCGAGCGGCGCAGCCTGTCGAAATTGTCCTGGCGCACTTTCGGATCGCGCTCCTCGAGACTTTTCTTGTTCGCGACGGTCTGCTGCTGCACGAACTCGATGTTGATCGGCCGCCGACGACGCTCATAACGATCGAGCAATTCCTCGCCTGCCTGGCCGATCGCGACCCGATGCAGCGTGTCGGCGAGCTCAATCGCGTCGTGGATGCCGCAGTTCAGGCCGAGGCCCCCGACCGGATTGTTGACGTGCGCGGCGTCACCCGCGAGGAACACCCGGCCCTTGCGGAAGGATCTCGCCACGCGCTGGTGGACCCGGTAGATGTTCCGGTGCGCGACCAGTTCAATCGGATGCTCATCGCAGAGCTTTCGCAGCCGCCGGCGCACCGCGCCTTCGGAGAACGCTTCCTCGTCCGTCTCGTTCTCCCAGGCGGGAAACACCGCGCGCCAGCGCCCCTTCAGGTCGTCGCCCATGACCTTGAAGAGATTGGTCCATTCCTCGGGGTCGGAAATGTAGCTGCGCGGGCTGCAACCGAGAGCAGCCTGGAAATCGAACAGCGTGGTGAGCACCAGGAACCGCTCGGGCCAAGTGTAGCCCTCGAAACCGATGTCCAGGCATTTGCGCACGGTGCTGCGCCCGCCGTCGCACCCGATGACGTAATCGAACGCGTGCTGCTCCTCGCCGCCCGATCCCGCAACCGTCACGCGCACGCCGCCCGCTTCCTGCGCGACGCCCGTGACGCCCGCTCCGAGCCGCACTTCCGCGTTCGACATGGCACAAAGGCGCCGCAGGCCGATCTCCGAGAGCTTGTGCTGCTCGGTCTGCACGACGTAGGGATAGGGTGTCTCGCCGCGCAGCACCTCGTGATCGAACTCCGCGACGAGCGTCTTCGTCGCGCCGTCCCAGAACTGGAAGTAACGCGCGACGAGGCCCAACGACTGGAACTCTTCGAGGAGCCCGAGCTCGGCGAGCATCTCGAGCGTAGATGGGTGCGTGGTCGCTGCGCGCGGGCTGTGGTCGATTTCGCGCTCCGCCTCGAAGAGGGTGACTTGCAGGCCTTTTCTTGCGCAGGCGATTGCGGCGACGACGCCGACCGGGCCCGCCCCGACGATGCCCACTCGCGCCGTCATCGGGCCGGGCGGGACTCTAGTACGTGCCGGTGTGCCTGCCCGGTGCCGGCAATACCTCGACCGTCGCCCGCTTCGAGTGGTCCTCCGCAAGCAGCAGGTACATCGCCGGAACGACGAAAAGCGTGAACAGCGTCCCGATCGCGACGCCGGTTGCGATCACCAGCCCCATGTTGAAGCGGCTCACCGCGCCCGCGCCGCTCGCGATGAGCAGCGGAACGACGCCGAGCACCATCGCGCCGGTGGTCATCAGGATCGGGCGCAGCCGGATTCCGGCCGCCTTCTCGACCGACTCGCGCTTGGACATGCCTTGCCTCTGCAGGTTATTGGCGAACTCGACGATCAGGATCCCGTGCTTGCTGATGAGGCCGATGAGCGTCACCAGCCCCACCTTGGTATAGATATTGAGGCTCACCGCGGCGATGTTCAGCGTCCCGAAGAGGTTCACGAAGATGAGCGCACCGCAGATCGACATCGGCACCGAGATCAGAATGATCACCGGGTCGCGGAAGCTCTCGAACTGCGCCGCAAGCGCGAGAAATATGACGACCAGGGCGAACAGGAACGTGATCAGCAGGGCGCTCGATTCCTGGATGTACTGCCGCGACGGCCCCGCGTAGTCGACCGAATAGCCCTGCGGCAGCGTGCGCGCGGCGAGGCCCTGCATGTACGCGATTGCGTCGCCCTGGGTCACGCCGACGAACGGCACGCCCGCGATCGTGGCCGCGTTCTGCTGCTGGAAGCGGTTGAGCGATTGCGGGATCGTCTTCGTCGTGATGTGCACCAAAGTCGAGAGCGGGATCGAGTCGCCG
>WNGN01005135.1_pt1 | contig 15069 bp, 17 predicted proteins | sample 5400561 | NCBI WGS metagenome assembly WNGN01 (sample SAMN13153379, study PRJNA577476) | soil metagenome | isolation source: 115 cm soil or saprolite under Garry oak tree replicate 2 | place: USA:California | collected 2016-06-15
GACGGCGGCTATTCGGTGCAGGGGTAGTCGGGAATATCTCTGCTGCCCAGCTGAGCGTCTTGCTCGGGAAACCCTCTCCCGCAAGGGGGCGAGGGAAAGCGCGCGAGCGGAGAGAGGGAATTAGCGGCGCGGCAGCGGGAACGGATGCGTGCTCGAGAGCCCGCCGTCGACCGCGATCGCCTGGCCGTTCACGTAAGAAGCCTCGTCGCTCGCCAGGAACGCGGCCACGGCGGCAATTTCTTCCGGATTGCCGTAGCGCGTGAGCGGATTGAGTTGCCCGATCTTCTCGTGAGTGCCGCGCTCGCGGGCGCGCTCGAAGATCGGCTCCGTCATGCCGGTCTCGATCAGGCCCGGGCAGATGGCGTTGACCCGCACGCCGGTGCCGTAGAGTGAATTCGCCGCGGTCTGCACCAGGCTGATCACGCCGGCCTTGCTGGCGCTGTAGGGATTGCCGCCGGCATTGGCGCGCAACCCCGCGACCGAGGCGGTGCAGAGGATGGAGCCTGCGCGCTGCTTCACCATGAGCGGGGCCGCATGCTTGATCGCCAAGAACGCGCCGATCAGATTGACGCGCAGCACCTCCTGCCAATGCTCGACCGTCTGCTCCGCCAGCGGCACCAGCCCGCCGCTGATGCCGGCATTGGCATAGACGGCATCGAGCCCGCCGAAGGCTTCGACCGCGCGGGAAATGAAGGCTTCGACATCGGCTTCGGCGCCGACGTCGGCCACGACCGCGATCGCCTTGCCGCCGGCGCGCGCGATTTCGTCCACGGTCGCCTCGACCGCCGCCTTGGCGCGGTCGACGGCCAGCACCATGGCGCCCTCGGCCGCGAATTTCTTGGCGCTGGCGCGGCCGATGCCGCTGCCGGCGCCGGTCACGATGGTGCGCTTGCCCGCGAGCCGGCCGCCGGGCGCCGCCTCGCGCGAAACTTCGGACGCCGGCTTCGCCATGATGCTCCCCACGCGTTCGGCCGAACCGATCGTCGACCCGGGAGGACAGAACACGCGCAGGGAGATTGATCAAGTCAAAGCATCAACAGGCCGAGCCGGGCCGCGTGCGCAACCGCATCGGTGCGTCCGGTGGCATCGAGCTTGTCCAGAATCGAGGCGACGTGAAATTTTGCCGTGTGCACCGATATGGCGAGCCTTCGGGCGATCTCCTTGTTCGATGCGCCTTCGCCCAACAGGGAGAGGACCTCGAGCTCCCTCGCGGTCAAGCCGATCGAGTCCGCTGCCGGGTCCGCGCCGTCGAAGCGCTCGACCGCATCCCAATGCGCTTGCCCGATCATGCGCAGCGGCGCGACCGCAAGTCCGCGCACGGCCGCATCGAGGGCGATGCGCAAGTCCGCCAGTTCTGCGGATTTCGGCAGCACGCCGGCCACGCCGGCGCGCAGCGCGGCGACGGGGTCGACGTCGTCTGCGAGCAGAATGACGGCCTGGTCCGTTTCGGTTAGCGGGAGAACATCCGTGATCGCGATCGAAGCGGCATCGCAATCCGGCTCGACGAGATCGACGTCGAGATCACGCAGCATGGCCTCGATGCGATCCGCCAGCAGCCGATCCTCGATTCCAAGCTCGACGGTAAGGCCGTTGCCCATGCTCAAGACATCGGCCGCTCGGAGATCTCGACGTTCGCCGACGTGATTTTACCGGCGCGAATGACGGCGAAGCTTATTTGCTGGCCGACGGTTTCGGATCCGAGCCGGCGGAACACATCGCGCACGTTGCGTAAAGCCTCGCCGTTCCAGGCGGTGACGATATCACCGATCAGCATTCCGGCGCGCCGGCCCGGACCGTTCGGGTCGACGCTGACGACCAGTAGCCCGCGGGGACTCGCAAGCGACGAGGCTTTCGCCAGCTCGTCGTCGAGGCGCACCGGCTGGAGTCCGAGACCGAGATAGCCGCGGGCGATGCGGCCGCGCGCCAACAGCTGGTCGGCCACGCGCTCGATGGTCGGCGCCGGAATCGCAAGGCCAGCCCGGCGCGGGCCGGGCACGGCCATCCCGATCCATCCGCCTTCGGCATTCACCAGCACGCCGCCCTCCTGCCGCGGATCGATGCCGCGATCGAGCCGGATCAATCGATCGATCCGTCCGCCGCGCAAACTCTGCCAGGCGCCGCCGGCGATCGCGATCATGCCGAGGCTTGCCATCGGCCCGTCGGAGTGACGTCCGATCGCGAGCGCGAGCTCCCCGGTCGAGACGAGATCCGCGCGCGCCAAAGCCAACGGACTTTCCGCCCCCGGCACCTTGAGGACCGCAATATCGGTGCTCGGGTCGCGCCCCGCCAGGGTCGCGCTTACCCGCTCGCCCTCGGGCGTGAGCACGGAAATATCCTCGTCCCGCTCGAGCGCATCGCTCGCGGTCACGACGGTGCCGGAGCGCCAGACGAAACCGCTCGACGTGGGCCGGCCGCGACCGGATATTGCGACAACGCCCGGCGCACATTGCGTAACGATTCCGGCCAGATGACGGGAGAGAGCCGCAAAGGGATTTTCGGTGGATTGATTGGACATTGGGGCCTCCAAGCTTGTTGGCCCCAATGTGTCACTGAGAGAATCGCAATCCTACTGGCCGGATGGCCAGGTCAAAGAGAACGTCTCCGCCCGGCTGTCTGTCCGGGCGGAGATCCGCGTGCGTCTGCACCCCGCAAACCCCGGCTCCTCCGCCGGGATTTGCTGTTGTTTGTGCCACGCTGCCGGTTCAGTGCCGCATCGAGCGGTACCAGCTATCGACTTCCCTGCGGACCTGGTCGGCGGTGTAACCGTAACGGTCCTGGATCTTGCCTTCGAGCTGGTCGCGCCTGCCTTCGATCGTGTCGAGATCGTCGGCGGTCAATTTCCCCCATTTCTCCTTGACCTTGCCCTTGAGCTGTTTCCAGTTCCCCTGGATGCGGTTCCAATCGCCCGCCGATTGCATGCTGCCGACCGTGGTCTTCATGGCATCGGTCGCCGTCCTGGCGACCGTCTGACCCAGTTCCCGGGTCTGGTCGGCCCAGGCGTGCATCTGCGCCTCGGCAAACTCGGCCTGAAGCTGAACGAGTTCCTCGGCGCTGCGTGCCTGCAGCAGCCGCTGCGTGAATTCGAAGGAATTTGCGATGGTTCCGGCCGCGAGCGACAAGGTCTTCTGGCGAATGTCCGAGGCTTGCTGGTCGAAGGTAGCCATCGTCCTCTGGGTGGCGGAAAGAAACCCGTCGAAGGCTTGTCGCGCCTGCCCCACGCTGTGCTCGGCGAAGTCGCGCATGCCGAACACGCCGAAATCCGCCATCCGGCGTGCCTGTTCGGCGCCCTCCTGTGCCAAACCGCGCATTCCTTCCGATAGGTTCGTGCTTCTGGCCATGAAAAACCTCCTCTCGTTGTGTTCGCCGTGGTTCCGGATCGCAACGATCCGGCCGAAATCGCGAGTTGCTGGAGATACCAAGAAGGTCCGGTTGGCTCCGAACTTGTTTTTGGCTAATCGGAAACCCCGCGCGGGAGTTCCGAAATATTCGTTCGTTCCGCGATTTCTTTCGGCCGCTCCGCGCGGCATCGACGGCTATTTATCGATCATCAGCAATTCTGTTAGATGTCCGCCGGCGCGCGAGCCGGAACTCGCGCAGACACCTGCGGAATCCACATGCCACATTCTCGCCACGATTGGGTCGATGTCGGTGCGACGATCGAAGGTATCCGGCGCTGGGTCGAGATCGAGAGCCCGACCGGGGAGGTTGCGGCGGTCAATCGCATGATCGATCGCGTCGCGGCGGATCTCGCCGGGGTCCCGGTCCGGATCGAGCGCCAGCCCGGCCGACCCGGATTCGGCGACACCCTTGTGGCGCGAACCGATGGCGACGGCGCCGGCATCCTCATCCTTTCGCACATCGATACCGTGCATCCGATCGGCACGCTCAAAACCTCGCCGTGCCGCCGCGAGGGCGATCGGCTCTATGGGCCCGGCATCTACGACATGAAGGGCGGAGCTTATCTGGCGCTCGACGCGTTCCGCCGGGTGGCGCGCGAGAAAATGGCGCGGCTGCCCATTACCTATCTGTTCACTCCCGACGAGGAGGTCGGCAGCCCATGCTCGCGCGAGCGGATCGAGCGGGAGGCGCGCCGCGCGCGCTACGTGCTGGTCACCGAGCCGGCCCGCGACGGCGGCAAAGTGGTGACCGCGCGCAAGGGGGTCGGCCGCTTCGAAGCGGCCGCAACCGGGGTGCCCGCGCATTCCGGCAGCCGGCACCGCGACAGCCATAGCGCCATCGACGAAATGGCGCGGCAGATTTTGACGATTGCGGCCATGACCGATTATGCGCGCGGCATCACCACCAATGTCGGAAAAATTTCCGGCGGCACCGCTCCCAACGTCGTGCCGGAGCATTGCTGGATCAGCATCGATCTGCGCGTTCCGGACGAAGGCGCGGGCGAGGAAATGCAGGCGAAGATCCTCGGCCTGACATCGGCCGATCCCGGGGTGAAGCTCGAGGTGACGGGCGGCATGAACCGGCCACCGTTCAAGAAGACGCCCGCGGGCGCGGCGCTGTTTCATCATGCGCAGGAACTTGCCCGCGAGATGGGCTTCGAGCTTGCCGAAGCCGCCACCACCGGCGGCGGCAGCGACGGCAATTTCACCGCCGCGCTCGGCGTGCCGACCCTCGACGGGCTCGGCATCGACGGCGACGGGGCGCACACCGGCTGGGAGCACGCGCTCGTCTCCTCGATCGAGCCGCGCACCCGCCTGATGCAGCGGCTGCTGGAGACGCTGGAGTGACGGCCTCGTGTCCCGGACGAGCGAGCGCAGCGAACGAAGATCCGGGACCCAGCAGCCATCTCGCGAGGCGGCAAAAATTCGCAGGGGTTTGATATTGCCGCTTCGCGAAGTTACTCCTGGGTCCCGGATCGTCACTCGCGCTTCGCGCTCGCTCGTCCGGGACGCACTGGAGCAAACCGGATGACCATCGACGAATATGCCGCCTGGGCCGCGACGCTCGGCAGAGCGCCGTTGAGCGCGAATAAGGAAATGCTGGCATATCTCGGGCTGGGCTTGGCCGGAGAGGCCGGCGAGGTGGCGGATCGGCTGAAAAAATTCCTGCGGGACGGCGAGTGGGACGCGGAGGGGCTTGCAGAGGAGCTGGGCGACGTCATTTATTTTTGGGCGTGCCTGTGCCTCGTCGCGGGCCAAAAGCCCTCGCAAGTGCTCGCAGCCAGCCGCCGCAAGATCGAGACGCGAGCAGCGGGGAAGTAAATAACTCGTGTCCCGGACGAGTGAGCGAGCGAACGAAGATCCGGACCCAGGAGTAACTTCGCGGAGCGGCGATACAGGGGTGCGAAGGAGAGAGTTAGCGATTCGCATCGACGTGACTGAAGGGTTTTTCGTGTACATCCTGGCGAGCCGGCGCAACGGTACACTGTACGTCGGCGTCACCAACGATCTCTCCCACCGAATCGCGGACCACAAGGCGAAGCTTGTGCCGGGATTTACCCGCAAATACGGAGTTGACAGGCTGGTCCACGTCGATGCGTTTTCCTCAATTCTCGAGGCACGCTCCTACGAGCGCGAGCTCAAGCGATGGAAGCGTAGTTGGAAGCTCGATCTGATCGAGAAGAACAATCCGACTTGGCGCGATCTTTCGGAGGATTGGCTGGTGTGAAAAGGACAGGGGCTCTTGTGCGCCGCAGAGTGAATCCATAACAATTGGAAGTGACTCCTGGGTCCCGGATCTTCGTTCGCTGCGCTCGCTCGTCCGGGACACGCCTGATAAATAACCCAATAGCGCCGCTAGCGCCTGGATCGTCATGTCCCCACCGGATCCCATCCCGCTTCTTTCCGGCACGCCGGTCGTTCCCGTGCTCACCATCGAGCGCGTCGAGCATGCCGTGCCGCTCGCGCGCTCGCTCGCTGCGGGCGGGCTGAACGTCATCGAAGTGACGCTGCGCACGCGCGTCGCGCTCGAAGCCATTGCGGCGATCGCCGCACAAGTGCCGGAATGCGGGGTCGGGGCCGGCACCGTGCTCGGCGAGGCGGACGTCGCGGCGGCGCTCGCGGTCGGCGCCAAATATCTTGTCAGCCCCGGCACCACGGCGGCGCTCGCCGCGGCGCTCGCGGCCGCACCGGTGCCGGCGCTGCCGGGCTGCGCCAGCGTATCGGAAGCGCTGGCGCTTTCGGCGCTCGGTTTTCGCGTCCTCAAGTTTTTTCCGGCCGGCCGCGGCCTATCTCGCGCTGCCGAACGTGGTCGCGGTCGGCGGCTCCTGGCCCGCGCCGCAGGACGCGGTCGCGGCCGGGAATTTCGCGCGAATCACCGAACTCGCGCGCGAGGCGGCGGGATTGCGCCGCTGAGGAAACGTGCCAGCGGCTAATGCACCGCGGCGGCGCGCGGCATGATGGCGCCGGGGTGACGGATGACCTCGCCGGCCAGCCGATGCGCCGAGGCGGCGGCGCTCACCGGCGCTTCGCCGGCAAGCCGCGCGGCCAGATAGGCGGCGTTGAAGCTGTCGCCCGCCGCGGTGGTGTCGGTCGGCACGACGATCTGCGGCACCGGGACGAGCTCGCGCGCGCCGGCGTTGAGCACCAGCGCGCCCTTGGCGCCGTTCTTGACCGCGATCTCGCCGATGCCGAACGCCTGCAGCCGCTCGACGGTGGCGTCGGGGCTCACGTCGCCCCACAGCAATGCTTCGTCGTCGAACGTCGGCAGCGCGATGTCGACGCGCTTGAGCGCCTCCATGAACACGGTGCGGGTGCGCGCCAGATCCCCTTTCCAGCCGCGCGGGCGGAAATTGCCGTCGAACGCGATCTTGACGCCGTTCTTGCGCGCAAGCTCGACCAAAGCGAGGAAGCGGCCGATGCCGACATTGGAATAGAGCGAGAGCGTGACGCCGGAGAAATAGATCAGCCGGCAGGCGAGCAGGCGTTCGGCGATCACGCCCCATTGCGGCAGCTCGAACAGGTCGCGCGCGGGCGCATGGTCGCGCCAATAGCAGAAGCTGCGCTCGCCGTTGGCGTTGGTTTCGACCAGATAGAGCCCCGCAGTGCGGTCCGGCACGCGCACGATCAGCTCGGTGCGAACGCCTTCGGCCGCCGCCAGCGCCAGCAGCGCGTCGGAATAGGGATCATCGCCGAGCGCGGTCGCATAGGCGACGTCGATCCCGGCGCGCGCCAGATAGACCGCGGTGTTGAACGTATCGCCGCCGAACGCAAGGCCGTAGCGGCCGTCGGGGCCGCGGGTGAGCTCGATCATCACCTCGCCGACGGCAATGACGCCGGGCTTCGGTTCGATCATGACATTAACTTCCGCCAGTCCGCGTCCGAGCGGAGTATATGGAGTCCTGGGCTTCGGTCGATTGCTCTCATTGCTGTTCGTGCATCATGTGCTGTCTGAGGGCGAACGGGTGTTGTCCCCGCTCCAAGGATTTAGAATGCTCTTGACGGAGGATTCGAAGTCCGAAGCATTGCGCGTCACAAGTATGAAATCGTAGGTCTCCACCGTTGCAGCAATGAAGGCATCGATCGCGCCAATCGGCCGGCCTGCGGCTTCGCTGCGGGCCACTACCTTTCCCCAGGCGTTGGCAATAACATCGCTGATCGGCAAAATTCGGCCTTCGAATCGTACCGGGAGTTCGCCCCGCAGCCATTCATCGAGGCGCTCTTTCCGGCGACTCGCGGCCATACGTTCGACCCCATAGCGCAGTTCGGCGAGGGTGACGACACTCATGAAAACGCGATCCTCGTCGACTCCGGCCAACCATGTAATCACGCCAGGATCTGGTCGCGTCTTCACCCATTCGGAAATGACGTTTGTATCGAGAAGGAAACTCATAGATCAACGTTTCGGGCGCGATCCTTGAGCCGTTGTATCTTCAACCCGGATCCGCGGAGCGGAGATGCAGCAAAGAACTCGGCCAGATTGCCGGTGCGCTTGGTTTTCCGTTCCCATTCCTCTGCGGCCACCACAACGACTGCTGTCCGACCGTTCCGCGTGATTGTCTGCGGGCCGCGCGACTGGGCCAAATCGATGACCTCGCTCAATTTCGACTTGGCCTCGGCGACCGTCCAGATTTTTGCGGGCATGGCCTTATCCCAGCGGATAACTATGAATAGTCTTAATGGTCATCATAGTCACGCTGGACTCCATACGCAAGAGTGCGGGGTACACGTCCCGGCAGAAAACCCGCCTTCAACGCGACCCTGAGCATAATTCCCCCGGGGAGGCGCCTGGCTTGAAGCCTCAGGCCGCCTTGCGGGAGCGCAAGAATTCGCCCATGCGGTCGAGCGCCTTGCGGATGTTCTCGGCCGAATTGGCGTAGGAGAGCCGCAGATAGCCCTCGCCGAGGATGCCGAAATCCGGCCCGCCGACCACCGCGACGCCGACATCTTCCAGCAGGGACGATGCGAGCGGCTTGGTTTTCCATCCGGTCCGCGTGATGTTGGGAAAGGCGTAAAACGCGCCCTTGGGGGTCGCGCAGGAAATCCCCGGCAGCTGGTTGAGCCCGGCCACCACGATCTGCCGCCGGCGATCGAACTCGGCCACCATCTCGGCGATGCTGTCCTGCGGGCCGGTGAGCGCCGCCAACCCCGCCCATTGCGCGGCGGCATTGACGCAGGAATAGGAATTGACCGCGAGCTTGCGGGCGAATTCGTAGAGCGACTTCGGCCATACCGAATAGCCCATCCGCCATCCGGTCATCGCGTAGGTCTTGGACCAGCCGTTGAGCAGGATCAGCCGGTCGCGGATCGACGGATAAGTGAGCAGGCAGACGTGCGCCTCGCCGTCATAGAGCATCTGGTCGTAGATCTCGTCGGAAAGCACCGCGACGTCGGGATGGCGCTCGAGCCCGGTCACGAGCTTGTCGATCTGCGCTTTCGGGGTGACGCCGCCGGTGGGATTGGCCGGCGAGTTGAGGATGAGGAGGCGCGTCGCCGGCGTGATCAGCGACAGCGTCTCCTCGGCCGAGAACGCAAAGCCGTTCTGCTCGCGGATCGGCACCGGGATCGGCCGCGCCCCGGTGAACTCGATCATCGACCGGTAGATCGGAAAGCCGGGATCCGGATAGAGGATGTCGGCGCCGGGCTCGCCGAACATCAGGATGGCCATGAACATCGTGACCTTGCCGCCTGGCACGATCAGCACCGTATCGGGCGAGACCGTCACGCCGTAGCGTCTTGCGAGATCGGCGGCGACCGCCTCGCGCACGGCGAGAATCCCGGTCGCGGGCGTGTAGCCGTGATGGCCGTCGCGCAGCGCCTTGACGGCGGCTTCGACGATGTGCGGCGGGGTCGAGAAATCCGGCTGGCCGATGCCGAGATTGACGATGTCGCGGCCCTGCGCGGAAAGCGCGGTGGCGCGGGCGAGCACCGCGAATGCGTTCTCCTCGCCGATGCGGTCGAAAGCGGCAATTGTTCTCAGCATGGGCTCCCCCGGGGCTCTTGCGACCGCCGGAGGTTCCGGCAGCGGGCCATGATTGATTTCGGCCGGGAGTTCAGCGCATCCTCGCCGCGAAATCAAACCAATCCGGCAAACGCCGTCGCCCGGCGGCCGAACGAGGAGGAAGCCATGGCCAAAAAATCAAGAAAACCGGCAAAACGCGCGCCCCGCCTGCGCTCGCAGGCCTGGTTCGACAATCCCGCCAACCCGAGCATGACGGCGATCTACCTCGAGCGGTATCTGAACTTCGGCCTCACCCGCGAGGAATTGGCCGGCGGCAAGCCCATCATCGGCATCGCCCAGACCGGCTCGGATCTTTCGCCGTGCAACCGCCACCACATCGAGCTCGCCAAGCGCGTGCGCGAAGGCATCCGCTCGGCCGGCGGCATCGCGTTCGAGTTCCCGACGCACCCGATCCAGGAGACCGGGAAGCGCCCGACCGCCGCGCTCGACCGCAACCTCGCCTATCTGGGGCTGGTCGAGGTGCTCTACGGCTATCCGCTCGACGGCGTGGTGCTGATGACCGGGTGCGACAAGACCACGCCGGCCTGCCTGATGGCGGCCGCGACCGTCAACCTGCCGGCGATCGTGCTCTCCGGCGGGCCGATGCTCAACGGCTGGTGGAAGGGCGAGCGCTGCGGCTCGGGCACCGCGGTGTGGAACGCACGCCAGGAGCACGCGGCCGGAAAAATCGATTACTCGGAGTTCATCGACCTCGTCGCCTCCTCGGCGCCGTCGGCGGGGCATTGCAACACCATGGGCACCGCCTCCACCATGAACGCGCTCGCCGAGGCGCTCGGCATGTCGCTGCCGGGCTGCGCGGCGATCCCCGCACCCTATCGCGAGCGCGCGCAGATCGCCTATCGGACCGGCGAGCGCATCGTCGAAATGGTGCACGAGGACCTCAAGCCGTCCGATATCCTCACCCGCAAGGCGTTCGAGAACACCATCGTGGCCTGCTCGGCGATCGGCGGCTCGACCAACGCGCCGATCCACATCAACGCCATCGCCCGGCACATCGGGGTCAAGCTGACCATCGAAGACTGGGAGAAGATCGGCTACGACGTGCCGCTGCTGGTCAATATGCAGCCGTCGGGAAAATATCTCGGCGAGGAATATCACCGCGCCGGTGGCCTGCCCGCGGTCATGCACGAGCTGCTCAAGGCCGGCCGCATTCACGCCGATGCGCTCACCGTCAACGGCAAGACCATGGGCGAGAACGTCAGGCGGACGGCGATCGCGGACCCCGACGTGATCCGGCCCTACCGCAAGCCGCTGATGCAGAAGGCCGGCTTCAAAGTGCTGCACGGCAATCTGTTCGACGCCGCGGTGATGAAGACCAGCGGCATCTCCGAAGAATTCCGGCTGCGCTATCTGTCCAATCCAAAGGATCCGAATGCGTTCGAGGGCCGTGCCGTGGTGTTCGACGGCCCGGAGGATTATCACCGCCGGATCGATGATTCCGCGCTCAAGATCGACGAGAACACCATGCTGTTCATCCGCGGCACGGGGCCGATCGGCTATCCGGGCGGCGCCGAGGTCGTGAACATGCAGCCGCCCGCGGCGCTGATCAAAAAGGGCGTGCGCTCGCTGCCGTGCATCGGCGACGGCAGGCAATCCGGCACCTCGGCCTCGCCCTCGATCCTCAATGCCTCGCCGGAGGCGGCGGTCGGCGGCGGCCTTGCCTTGCTGAGGACGGGCGACCCGGTGCGCATCGATCTCGACAAGGGCACCGCCAACATCCTGATCTCGAAGGCCGAGCTTGCCGAGCGCCGCGCGGCGCTGGAGAAGCGCGGCGGCTACAAATATCCGGCGAGCCAGACCCCGTGGCAGGAGATCCAGCGCTCCATGGTCGAGCAATTCGCCGAAGGCATGGTGCTAAAACCCGCGGTCAAGTACCAGAACATCGCCAAAGCCATGGGCGTGCCGCGGGACAATCATTAGAACGCCAGGCAGAGCCGCATGCGCGCTTTCCCTCCCCGGAGGGGAGGGTCGGCGCCGAGCGAATGCGAGGCGCCGGGGTGGGGGGTTCTTGTGAAGTTTGAAGGATTACCCCTCACCCAGCTCAGCCCTTCGGGCTTCGCTCGCCCTCTCCCACAAGGGGAGAGGGCAACGGAGCGTGACCATAGGATGGAGTGATGCCCACCACCGCCGAAAAGCGCCGCGTTTTTCGCGCGCTGCATGCGCGCGGCTGCTTCGTCATCCCCAACCCGTGGGACATCGGCACCGCGCGCTATCTCCAGCACCTCGGATTTCCGGCGATCGCCACCACGAGCTCGGGCGCGGCCTGGTCGCTCGGCCTGCCGGACACCGCGGTCGGGCGCGACGCGATGCTGGCGCACATCGCGGCAATCGTGGCCGCTTCCGATCTGCCGGTGAACGCCGATCTCGAGTCGGGCTATGCGGCCTCGCCGCGCGAAGTCGGCGAGAGCGTGCGGATGTGCGTCGACACCGGGGTCGCGGGGCTCTCGATCGAAGATTCGACCGGCGATGCAAACAACCCGCTGTTTTCTCTCGAGGACGCAGTCGCGCGAATCCGCGCGGCGCGCAGCGCCATCGATGCCGAGGATCCGCACGTCATGCTGGTCGGGCGGGCGGAATGTTTCCTCGTCGGCCGCACCGATCTCGACGAGACCATCGGCCGGCTGAAGGCCTATGCGGCGGCCGGCGCCGATTGCCTCTACGCACCGGGGATCCGCACCCGCGAGCACATCGCAAGAATCGTCGAGGCGGTTGCGCCAAAACCCGTCAACGTGCTGATCGGCGGTACGCTCGGCCTCAGTGTGAAGGACCTCGCCGAGATCGGGGTCCGGCGCATCAGCGTCGGCGGCGCGCTCGCCCGCGCGGCCTGGGGCGGCTTCATCCGCGCCGCGCGCGCCATCGCGGAAGCGGGCACATTCGATGCCCTGGCCGATGCCGTGCCGTTTGCCGAGCTCAACGGCTTCTTCCGTCAGGACCTCGAGCGCAGGCGGCCGTGAATGAGCCAGGCGTGAGGCAAGTGAACGCAACTGAGCCGTCGCGGCGCGCCGGTGCGGCGGACGTGGCCGCCGTGAACGCGCTCCAGCATGCCGCCTATGCACGCAACCGGACCATTCTCGGCCTCGAGCCGCTGCCGCTCACGGTGGACTACGCCACGATCGTCGCCGATTACGACGTATGGCTGCTGGAGCAAGGCGATGCGCTCGAAGGCGTGCTGATCCTGGAGACGCGAGCCGACGACCTCCTGATCTGGAGCGTGGCGGTCGCCCCCGAGGCGCAGGGGCGAGGCATCGGCAACCGACTGCTGGCCATTGCCGAAGCGCGGGCGCGCGAGCTGGGCCGGGGAAAGGTGCGCCTCTACACCGGTGAAAAACTGACCGGCAACATCGCCTGGTACGAACGGCACGGCTTCGCGGTAGAAAGAATCGAGGACTTGGGCGACCGCCGATTGGTCCATATGATGAAGCGGCTCGGCGATTGATGGGCGGGAGACGGCAATGGCAGGACGGTTGAAGGGAAGGATCGCGCTCGTCACCGCGGCGGGGCAGGGGATCGGACGGGCCATTGCCGACGCATTTCTCGCCGAAGGCGCCAACGTCGTCGCCACCGATCTCGATACCGGCAAACTCAAGGGGCTGCGCGGCGCGGTGCGCGAAAAACTCGACGTGCGCTCGACCGAGGCGGTCGAGGCGCTCGCAAAGGAAGTCGGCAGGAACGTGGGTCCGGTCGAAGTGCTGGTGAATTGCGCGGGCTTCGTCCACCACGGCTCGGTGCTCGATTGCTCGGAGGAGGACTGGGATTTCTCCTTCGACCTCAACGTCAAATCGATGCACCGGACGATCAGGGCGTTCCTGCCCGCGATGCTCAAGCGCAAGAGGGGCTCAATCGTCAACATCGCGTCCGGCGCGTCCTCGGTGCGCGGCATCCCCAACCGCTACGTGTACGGCGCCACCAAGGCGGCCGTGATCGGGCTCACCAAGGCGGTGGCGGCGGATTTCATCAAGCGCGGCATTCGCGCCAACGCCATCTGCCCGGGCACGATCCAGTCGCCCTCGCTCGACCAGCGTATCGCCGCGCTCGCCAAATCGACGCAGCAGCCGCTCGCCGCGGTACGGCGCAGCTTCGTCGATCGCCAGCCGATGGGCCGGCTCGGCACTCCGGAGGAAGTCGCCATGCTGGCGGTCTACCTCGCCTCGGACGAATCGAGCTTCACCACCGGGCACATCCATCTGGTCGACGGCGGCTTTGCGCTGTAAGGGAGGCAAACGACGCAGAAAAGCAATTGATCTCACGAAGAGCGATGCGAAACGAAAGTCGACGTCACGAAGAAAGCTGCGGCAATCTCCTCCCCTCCCCCCGCGTCAGCGGTGGGGAGGGGATGGGGGTGGGGGGTTCAGGTATCAGAGATCGGTACTCAGCGGCTGTTCCAATTGGTTTGTGACTGCTGATCATTGATTCCTGGTACCCCCCACCCCGCTCGCCTTCGCCTCGCTCAGGCGAGCGACCCTCCCCACCGCGTTGCGGGGGGAGGGTAGGAGCAAGCCGCTCCGCTCCAGACACAAACAACTAGGTGCAAAAATTTCGAAGGAGACATGACGTGCAAGTGTTGATCATCGGGGCGGCCGGGATGGTCGGCCGCAAGCTCAGTGAGCGGCTCGTTCGCGACAAGGCGCTCAACGGCAAATCCATCGACAAGCTGGTGCTGGTCGATGTCGTCGCCCCGGCTCAGCCTGCGGGATTCGCCGGGAAAGTCGAGAGCGTCGCCGCGGATCTTTCCGCGCCCGGCAAGGCCGAAGCCATGATCGCGGGGCGGCCCGACGTGATCTTCCACCTCGCCGCCGTGGTGTCGGGCGAAGCCGAGGCGGATTTCGACAAAGGCTACCGCATCAATCTCGACGGCACGCGCGCGCTGCTCGAAGCCGTCCGCAAGGCGGGCGAGGGCTATCATCCCAAGCTGGCGTTCACCTCCTCGGCCGCCGTGTTCGGCGCGCCGTTTCCCGAAGCGATCCACGACGAGTTCCATCTCACCCCGTTGACCTCGTATGGAACCCAGAAGGCGATCGGCGAGCTGCTGCTCGCCGATTATCACCGCCGCGGTTTTCTCGACGGCGTGGGCCTGCGCTTCCCCACGATCTGCGTGCGGCCCGGCAGGCCCAACAAGGCGGCGTCCGGCTTCTTCTCCTCGATCATCCGCGAGCCGCTTGCCGGCGAGGAAGCGGTGCTGCCGGTGCCGGAAAATGTGCGCCACACCCATGCGAGCCCGCGCTCCGCGGTGGGTTTCCTCGTGCATGCGGCGGGGCTCACGCGCGAGGCGCTCGGCAACCGCATCAATCTCACCATGCCGGGCGTGTCCTGCACGGTCGGCGAGGAGATCGCGGCGCTCCGAAGGATCGCCGGCGACAAGGTCGCCGCCCGCATCCGCCGCGAGAGCGATCCGACCATCGCGCGCATCGTCGGCGGCTGGCCGCAGCGGCTCGAGGGCAAGCGCGCGGGCAAGATCGCGGCGTGAATACCTCCCCGGAAGGGAGGTCGCCGGCCGAAGGCCGGCGGGTGGGGCGACCCCACCCCGGCTCGACGCTGTCGCATCTCCAAAAGCCGACGCTTCGCGTCGGCGTCTTGACATGACGGCGGCCGCAGGCCGCCTATGCCCTCCCCTTCGGGGAGGGAGAAGAGCTCCAGCATGCATTTCCCCTCGCC
>WNGN01005061.1_pt1 | contig 15068 bp, 13 predicted proteins | sample 5400561 | NCBI WGS metagenome assembly WNGN01 (sample SAMN13153379, study PRJNA577476) | soil metagenome | isolation source: 115 cm soil or saprolite under Garry oak tree replicate 2 | place: USA:California | collected 2016-06-15
GGCGGCGCGAGCGCGTCCGCGGCGACGGCCACCCCAGTATCGGACGCGGCCTGGGAAGCGCTTAAGGGTGGATATGACCTGCAAGTGCATGTGGCGCCCGACGTGATCGAGCGGCGAATCGACGATTTGGATCTCTCGAAAGAATTTCTGGCTCGCGGCTTGCGCGGGTTCGTTCTCAAGTCACACTAATTTCCGACAGCGGAGCGCGCAAAAGTTGTCTCCCGCGCTGTGCCGGGCATCGCGGCCTATGGAGCTATCACCCTAAATCATTCCGTGGGCGGCCTCAATCCCGTGGCGGTCGAGCTGGCGGGTCGCTCGGGTTGCAAAATCGTATGGATGCCGACGGTGGACGCGGCCAACGAGACCGCGGGCCGCCTGGACGGACCCAATGTGAAACTCCCTTTCTGGGCGAAGATCCAGCGTGAGCTGGCAGCGACCGGAATTGCGCCTCCGCCGATTACGGTGCTCGATTCCAGCGGCAAAGTTTCCGAAGCCGCGCGCCGCTGCGTCGAACTGATCGCCAAGCACAACATGATTCTCGCGACAGGGCACATCGGATGCGCGGAAATTTTCGCGCTGGTAAAGGCCGCTCGCGAAATGGGCGCACAAAAAGTTGTCGTCACTCACGCCGAGTTTCCTTCACAGAATCTCACGGCCGATGAGCAGCACGAGCTCGCGCAGATGGGCGCATTTATCGAGCACTGTTTCACCACGATGCACACGGGGAAAGCTCCGTGGGATGGCGTACTGGCGGCGATTCGCAAGGCCGGACCCGAACACTGCGTCCTCTCGACGGACCTGGGCCAAACTATCAACCCTCCTGTCGCTGAAGGTTTTGCAATGTTTGCCCAGCGGCTGCTGGACGGTGGATTCACGGTCGATCAGATTCGCCGCATGGCTGTTACCAATCCGAGCGCGCTCGTCCAATAAAACTTGCGGTGAATGAAAACGCCGGCACGCAGGCGTACCCAACAGATTATTTGCAGTGTAGGGAGGAATTTTCATGAAACCGGTGATCGTCCGCAATATCGAGCGGCCCGACGCGAACCTGGTCCGCAAGCTCGGGGAATTTGGCGTCGCAACCGTGCATGAGGCACAGGGCCGCACGGGTTTGATGTTGCCCTACATGCGGCCCATTTATTTGGGAGCGCGCACCGCGGGCCCGGCCGTGACGGTGTATTGCCATCCGGGCGACAATCTAATGATTCACGCGGCCATCGAGCTATGCCGCAAGGGTGATGTACTGGTCGTGACCACAAAGTCTGAGTCCACCGACGGCATGTTCGGCGAGTTGCTGGCGACTTCGTGCCAGGCGCGCGGCATTGCGGGAGTGGTGATCGAGGCCGGGGTGCGCGATGTCGCGGACATTACAGCGATGCAGTTTCCCGTGTTCTCGAGAGCAATCTCGTCGATGGGAACAGTGAAAGAAACGGCCGGTTCAGTGAATATCGACGTGGTTTGTGCCGGAGCGATCGTTCATCCCGGTGACGTCATTGTGGCTGATACCGATGGAGTGGTCGTGGTCCAGCGCCGCGAAGCGGCAGAAGTGGTCCGCCTGAGCGAGGAGCGTCTTGCCAAGGAAGCTCGGAACCGCGAGCAATTGAAGTTGGGAAAACTCGGCCTCGACATGTACGGCCTCCGCGCCAAACTCCAAGCCCTGGGCGTGGAGTATCTGGACCACGCGCCGGAGTAAGCTGGGCTGAATGTTTTAGTGGCACAGACTTCAGTCTGTGCGCCTTTCGGTTTGTGCGAAGATCAAAACCTCACAGGCTGAAGCCTGTGCTACTTACCTACTGGGTCTTTAAAAGGACAGTGAAATGGTCATCGATTGTCACGGGCACTACACGTCGGAGCCGACTGCACTGCTCGAATACCGCAAGCAGCAAGTCGCTGCTTTGAATGATCCTTCCAAGGCTCCTGGGCCACTGCGCATCAGCGACGATGAGATTCGCGAAAAATTGGAGCCGGCGCAACTGAAGTTTCAACGGGAACGCGGCACGGATGTCGCGATTTTTTCACCCCGCGCCTCCGCCATGGGCCATCACATCGGCAACGAGGCTACCAGCCTGGCCTGGTCCCAAATCTGCAATGACATGATCCATCGCGTCTGCAGCCTATATCCAAAGAATTTCATCGGCGTCTGCCAGTTGCCGCAATCGCCGGGCGTGGCGCCGGGCAACTGCATTCCAGAGCTCGAGCGTTGTATCAACGAGCTTGGATTCGTCGGCTGCAATCTGAATCCTGATCCTTCGGGCGGCTACTGGAAGGAACCGCCGCTCACCGACCGCTGGTGGTATCCGCTCTACGAAAAAATGGTGGATCTCGACGTGCCCGCGATGGTCCACGTGACCGCCACGTGCAACCCTGCCTTCCATACGACGGGCTCGCATTATCTGAACGCCGACACGACCGCGTTCATGCAATTCCTGACCTCCGACCTGTTTAAGGATTTCCCCACGCTGAAGTTCGTGATTCCCCATGGTGGAGGAGCGGTGCCATTCCACTGGGGCCGGTATCGCGGCATGGCGCAGGACATGAAGCGTCCGCCACTTAAGGAACTGTTGCTCAACAACGTCTATTTCGACACCTGCGTCTACCACCAGCCCGGGATCGATTTGCTCGCGAAAGTTATTCCGGCCGACAACATCCTGTTCGCGTCGGAGATGGTCGGCGCGGTCAAAGGCATCGATCCGGAAACAGGGCACTACTTTGACGACACGAAGCGATACATTGACGGGGTTCCCTGGCTCAGTGCCGAGGATAAGCGAAAGATCTTCGAGGGAAACGCGTTGAAGGTGTACAGCCGGCTTGCCAAGCAGATTTCCCGCCAGGCTTCCTCGGCGCGTGCCTGACCTGGATTTCTCAAAACGGGTGTTGCATGAACTCCGGTCCCATCGCATCTTGCGCAGGTGCCCAGGTTGGTGGCGCCGGCGTCTCGCCGGCGATTTTACGTCGCGATGGATATGCAGGAATCGCCAGCGGGACGCTGGCGCCACCAAACCCCGCGCTCCGAAGCAAAGTGCGAAACAACCGATCCACGTTCTCGGATCGTGGTGAGAAATGCAGGGTAAGGGAATCTCCGAGCTAATGAGGCGGAACTTTGTTACTTAGCGCTAAGAGTACCGCGGGCGGCCCCCGCGCGGATTCGTATGTCGACTTACCGGGTGGCGCTTGTTTTTTCGCCTTCTGACTTGGCAGCAGCGGCCCGGAGCCTGCGCAATTCGGCATGGAACACGATCACGCTCATCCACATCCCAAGCGGATGCGCGCCCGCCTCCACCAACGGATGGACCTTCCCGTTCCTGAACTTTTCGATGTCCTCATCCTGCAGAGTTTCCAGTACCTTCGCCTCTTGCACGGGCAAGCCATATTCGGCCGCCACTCCAGGGATGTCATTAATCAGGCGAACGCGCAGATTCTGTTTGAACCTGAGATCGTAGAGGATCTTGTTCAGTTTGTATGCCGATGGGGAGGGATGCTTGTAGAATTCGTAGCCGCCCGAGCCGGTAAATTTGTACGTGGCCGCGGCCTTGGCGCCTTCTTCGGAAACTTTGCCGGTTCTCTTGTCCGGCAGGAAGCGCATCACGGCATGGCCATGATGCCAGGTGGGTTGGTAGGTCACCAGCTCGCCGGGCTGATTGCCCATGGCACCAAATAGAATCATCCACGACAGCATTTCGGTGTTGCCCACCAAATCCAACTGTTCCGAAGTCAAACTCAAGAGGGCTTCGTGGTTGCCCTTTTCCATCTGGGCGATGGCCCAGTAGTCGAAGGCGAAATCGGGTTTCGGGTATTTCCATGTGCCTGGAAAATGGGACATCCCTCCGCTGGCGATGATGGCGACGCGTTCGGGTCGATCGGCGATGACTTTGGCGATAGCCTTCCCCAGTTCTTCACACCGACGGGGAGTCGGCAGGGGCGGCAGGTAGGCGTTCACGAAAATCGGGACAACCGGAATCTTGCGATCCTCAATCACCCATTCGTATACCGCCGCGAAGGCATGCCCCAGAACGGCGTCCTGCGAGTAAGCCATGTCGAAACCGGCGTTGACCAGCTTGTCGAGCAAATCTTCAGCGAGTCCCTGGTGAATCGGCAGGTCATAATTCTTACGGGCGAATTCAGCACGCGACCGTTCGCCGGCAAGGATGGCAAAGGTCGGAACCGAAGTCAGGAAAAAAGTTTCCATGTGATCGTTGCCGATCACAATCGCCACATCGGGCTTGGCTTCATCAAGGTCCTTGCCGAGCAGGCGCATCGCCGCAATGTCGGCATCGAGTTGTGCTGGATCCTCACTCGGTGGCCGAACAAAGAGCTGCGGGGCGTGCACGGTCCCCATCGCTGCTACAAGTTTTCCCATGATGATTACCTCACTTCCGCGAAATCTGGGCCCGCCCAGGATACTCCACCCCTGCGGCGAACGCCCCGTCCCTGGCGAGTGTTGTCGGCGAAGTCGAACGTCGTTTCAGGACGGAAGCCGACCGGCGGTCCGGTCTGCAGCCGGACAGTGATCGCTGCTCAACTTAAGTAACCATTTGATTTTGCGGAAGGCGTTCGCCTTCGTCAAGGGAAACTATCGCGAACAAAACGGCGGAGGGTCTTGCATCGCCCCGCACATTGCATGGATTGGAGGTGGTGGCTACGCCGCTCCGGCCTGGTGTCGAAGTGCATTTGCAGCGTTGCCCGCTTACAAATTTCTAGACACGATTGCAGACCGCTTGCCAAGGTATTTTCCGATGGGAACGCGATTGTTTTTGCAAGATGCAGCGCAACCTAACTCCTGACGTGTGCGCCGGGAGTAAGTCACTTATCAGGATTGTTCGCCTGTAGCGGAACGAACCATTGCGGCGAGGGCCGGCCCCACGTCAAGGCTCCACACTCTTGACAGCAGTAGCGGCCGGGGACGCTTGCTGTTTCGTTGGCAAGGGCATCGCTATGAGTCCGAAAGACATGATCGCGGCAAGAAATGCGAGCGTAGCGCTGCCGTAGAACACTACGGTCCAAGAGCCTGATTTCTCAAATATTAGCGCAGCGAGCCCGCCCGCCAGGATCGCCGACATCCCCTTGGAACTGTAAAGCAGGCTGTAGTTAGAGCTGGCGTTACGCCCGCCAAAAAAGTCCGCTGAAACAGCAGGAAAAATCGAGTAAATTTCGCCCCAGGTGAAAAACACAATTGCCAGGCACGTAATGAACCCGGCTGGAGAATTGCGTCCCAAGCGCAGGACGCTGACCAGTGCGAGGGCTTGTATTAGAAATGCCACGATCATGGTCCGTTCGCGGCCAATATTGTCGGATACCCAGCCCCAGAAGATTCGGCCGCTTCCATTGGCAAGCAGATTGATTATGACTGCCGAGGCGAGTACTGCTTTCGCGATGCCGAGCGTGCCAGCCACCGAGCTGACCTGAGCGGTTGCCATCAAACCACCGACACCCATCATCAACATGATCGCATACAAAGCATAGAATTGCGGAGTTTGCAGCATCTCGATCGAGGTGAACTGCTCCGCATGGCTGCGCAATTTGAAACGGCTCTGTGGCTTTTTACCCGCTATTTCGGGGTCATTTGGATCGGGATTGATCAGAATCTGGGCGACGCAAAAAATCACGACCGCCTGCGCAATGCCTGTGTACAGGAAAGCGGCCCGGTAGTTGTCCACACGAATCTCGACGCGAATAATGTAGGTCATTAGAATGATAAATAGAGCAGCCCCGGCGCCAAATCCTGCGGCGATAATCCCCGAGGCAAATCCCAATTTGTCCGGGAACCACTTCAATCCCACGGTTGTCGAACCGCAATAAACCATCGCCGCGCCGAACCCTGCCAGGGAATACAAAACGTAAAGTTCGGGTAGTGACTTGGCATAGCCCAATCCGGCCCAACCCAAGCCACAAAGCAGCGCGGAAATGGACATGAAAAGACGCGGGCCGAACCGGTCCATGAACCACCCGGAAAGTGGCATCATCCAAGTTTCGAAGGCGATGAACAAAGTAAATCCCCATTGAACCTCGGATAGCTTCCACCCAGTGGCGCCCATGATTGGCTTTACGAAAAAAGTCCAGGCGTATTGCAGGTTCGCGATCATAATCATCGCGATCGTGGAAGCAATGAGCCGGACCCAGCGGTTAATCTTCACTTAATCCTCCCGAAAAAGTGCCGTTGCGACTCGATCTCCTCGCCAGGTGCCGGTGGCGGCCAGGGGATCGGCTATCGTACATTAGCTGCTCGCGCAGACCCTAGGTGTGACGTGAATTCCTGCTTCCAGCAGGGTGACAGCCGGGCTTTCACCCCATGCAGAGCGCAAGATTTCAACGCGGCCATTTGGACTGGACAAAGTGAATGAGTTCAATCCCCGTGGCGAATGGCATCAGGCCTGGAGCGCCATTCTAGCAAGCTCGGTCCCGAAATGGTCAACGGAAAGTGCAACATCGTGACTGAGCTCTGCAAGAACCCCGTTGGCCTCACGCCTCGATTTGTTCGCGCCGGTATTCGCGCCGAAGTGTGACGGACATTTCATTTGCTACCGACACTCGAATTATCCATACTTGACTTGACGCGCGGGTTGAGGCCGTGATACTAGGTCCCGCTTACAGGAAAAGCGCTCGAGTCGTGCGTGGCTGGTGCAAACCTTTGTCCCGTCCGGTTCCGATCGGGGCAAGAGGTTCAGGATTCAGTGCGGGATTAAGGAGATCAACTTGGCTGTACCCGAGCTTTTCAATACGATCGAGCAGACCGCGCTCAGTAGCTGGCTCCGCGAGTCGACTTCTGTGTTTGGCTTCTATTTCATCCTTCTATTTCATACCATTGGCATGGCATTGGTGGTCGGCGCGAGTGCGGTCGTTGATTTGCGCATTCTGGGCATTGCCTCCGCGCTCCCATTGAAGCCGCTGAAGCGGCTCTTCGCCATCATGTGGGTGGGCCTCGGGATAAATGTCACGACAGGTCTATTCCTTTTGACCGCTTACCCGACCAAAGCCCTCACGAACCCTGACTTTTATATTAAGTTGACGTTTATTGCGCTAGCCGTGACCATCATGCGGAGGATGAGCATCCAAGTGTTCGACGACTCTGGCTTGGATGAAGTGGCTATGATAGCGAAAGGGAAGACGATGGCGGCGTGGTCGCTGGTTTTTTGGGTTGGAGCCGTTTCGGCGGGCCGCCTGCTCTCGGAGACATCCAAATATGTACTCTATGGTCATCTATGGGGGTCTTAAATATAGAGGACATTGAATCAGTGTCCGACGCTTGGTCGCACTTGGCAGCAGCATCAGAGTATGGAATTTTATCAGGGCGCGGGCCCGACTTGTTTACCCTGAGTTCCGAAGGGGAGCCCGCCGAAGTCTAATCCAGGGAGTCGCGTATGAATTATGCGGAACTGCACCTTTTACTGAATCATTTTCCGATCATCGGCACGATCGTCGGCCTGGGCCTATTCCTGGTCTCCTTTGTTGGAAAGAATGACGATTTGAGGCGAGGCAGCTACATAGTTTTCGTGGCCATTGCGCTCATATCCATTCCAACGTTCTTGAGCGGTTTTGGCGCGCAGCTAATGATCAAGGGACCTGGTGTGTCCGACGCTTTGCTTCAAAGGCACCAAGGTGCCGCGTTGCTGTCATTGTGGTTTATGGAAGCGACAGGCGCCCTTGCCCTGGCCGGACTGTGGCAATCTCAGAGGATTTCACATCCGGCGCGCTGGAACGTATCGGCCGTCCTGCTTTTTTCGCTTCTGACGGCAGGCCTGATGGCAAGAACCGGGAGTACTGGCGGTGATATCCGCCATCCGGAGGACCGTCCGAGCCAGGCTGCGGCAACGACGGGAGGAACGGTAGAGGAAGGGACCATCGGATCCATAATTCACACGTTCGAGCCGACGCCTGAAAAGTTCAGCGAAGCGGTAACCTTCAGCAAGTGGTGGTGGACGTTCATGATGATCATGCATTTCCTCGGGCTCATCATGATCGTGGGGACGGTTGGGCTTCTCGATCTGCGCATCATGGGATTTCTGAAGCAACTGCCGGTCGCACCTGTACACCGGTTCCTTCCCTGGGCGATGGCTGGATTGGGCGTCAATATCGTGACTGGCCTGCTGGCCTTTATAGGCTTGCCCGAAAATTACATCTACAGCGGCGTATTTTGGCTGAAGATGTTGTCCCTATTGCTGCTTGGATTGAACGCGGCGGCATTCTACTTGACGGACATTTTCGCCGGAGTCGAGAGCCTGGGGGCCGGGGAAGACGCGCCCATCTCCGCCAAGCTCATCGCGGCGAGTTCGTTGTTCCTGTGGTTTGCAGTGATTACCTTTGGCCGCTACATCCAGCCATTGGGTGATACACTCCGACCGGGCAACTAGATTGACTATGGCTTTGGCTCTCCCGGCCCGCCGTCACCCGGTGTTCCGCCGAAGATTCTGCGTCCGTCGGGCAAGGTCACCCGCCTTGCGTCCGCCAGTTTAGAACCATCCCTTGCCGGGTAGCCATCGACGATGACCTGATCGCCCACTTTTAGAGTATCTCGGGTCCAGCCTTGCCGGTGCAGTGAACCCGGGCTGGTAGTTTCGCAGCCCCAGTTTGTGGTGGCGCCTTTCTCGTCCTTAACATCCATGTAGAAATAAACATGGGGATTTGCCCATTCAAATTTTGTAACGGCGCCTTTGAGTTCGATCACTTTACTCCCATCGAATTCCGCTGAAAAAGAATGGTGGGCGAGAGCGGGGTATGCCGCCGCCAATCCGACGACCGCAGCCAACACAGCAAGTTTATTCCTCATTTCAACACCTCACCACGCGTAGATCCCATGCAATCGCATTTCCGGCTGCCGGTGAAGCTTGCCTATCGGATAAGCCGCCATGGAAAGAGCCCGCTCGACAAGTGCAGGAAGCGCGGGGTTCAAAGGGATCGCGGAATCCCAGCGATTACAGTCGCCTGTTCACACCCCTTCCCCGACAGCCAGCGCAATCCGGTATGGGCAACAACAAAGTGTGGCCGAGAAGGCTGCCTTGACACCTCCGTGCGACTCGGCTAGTTTACGCTCATGAAGTTCGTCACCATCCTCATGTGTTTTTGGTGGCTCATCCAATCTGCTTCCGCGCAGTCAACTGCGCCGCCAGAAAACCCATACAGAGAGTTGAATGGCGCATCAGGACCAATCAAGACACCAACCGTACCCCCAAAACCGGCCCCGCGCAGCCCGGACGGCAAGCCTGACTTATCTGGATTTTGGAAAGGTCCGCTAATCATCGGTGGCATGTTCAAAAGCGTGGGAGGACCGCCATTTACGCCTGCAGGAGAGGAGGCCTACAAGTACAATCTGAGCCACTCGATCAATCCAGAAGCTCTTTGCCTGTTCGCAGGGATACCCCGGGCAAGCATTAGCGGTGTTCCATTCGAGATTATTCAGAACTCAAATCGCGTCGTGTTTCTCTATGAGTTGATGTGGACCTTCCGCTCTGTTCCCGTGGACGGCCGGGGACACCCGAAGGATTTAGAGCCTTCTTTCTTTGGAAATGGGATCGGAAAATGGGAGGGGGACACGCTGGTCATCGATTCGATCGGCTTCAAGGATAAGCTGAGTTGGATTGACGACGATGCCCATCCGCATAGCGACGCCATGCATGTAGTTGAACGCTGGTCGCGCCCGGACGCGGACCATTTGGCACACGAGGTGACCGTGGAAGACCCGAAGTTTTATTCAAAGCCCTGGACGTTCCAAAGAGTCTTCACGGCCATGCCGCCGGGCGAAGAACTTTACGAATTTGCGTGCGACGAGAACAACGTGGACAGGGACGGTGGACATCTGGGCTATGGCCCCATTGACCTGAAGGCATATCCTCTGAACCCCGTCGCACCGAAAAAATAACGAGTCGAATGAGCCGAGGGTCAGAGCCGCGTAACCGGGCGCGCTTTCCAAGTTCGGAAGAGCGTGGGAGGAGTTTAAGGATGAATCACCGAAAGAACCTTCGGCACTATTTCCTGCTGCACGCTACGACAACGCTGCTCCTTCTGCTCGCAAGTGTTCCGCATGCGGGCGGCCAGCAGCCCTCTGCGAGTCCATCCGTCTCCTCAAACGACAAACCTTACCTGGTCGAGTGGGTTTACAAGGTGAAATGGGGCCACGCGGATGAATTCTGGCAAATCTTCAAGAAATATCAGATATCCGTTCTCAACCGCGAGAAGGAGCTGGGCTACGTAACCTCCTACACTGTTTATAAGCCGGGGCTTCACACGGGCGAAGACACCCGATGGGAATACCGCATCGTGATTACGTACAAGAACCAAGCCTCCTCGGGTCACGGCGCCGAGGTTACCAAACAGCTTTTCCCGGATCAGGCCACCCTCAAGCACGAAGAGAACCGCCGCTGGGAACTGACGGAAGCACATTACGATCTGCCGATCCGCATAATTGACCCGAATGGTGACGGTGAAGAGTAGCAAGATCCGAAAAATTCGGTCACCGAGGGCAATCTAGACCAGGGGTTCTTTTGCTGGGAGCCATGCGGTCCCCGCCGACACCAAGAGATGTTAATACGGCTGAGGTCAGCCCACTGGAACAGTTCGCTCGCCACGCAGCTAGAACTTGTCTCATAAGTCTCCGCGAGCGTAGCCTGGTACCCGCTTCAGGGGCTAAGGCCCAGTATTTTGTTGGCGTTTTGATGTCGCAGCTGAAGCTGCGACCCACAAAGCCTATTTATGAGATTGCTTCTAATGTGTTAATTTAGCATTCTTAGCGGATAGCATTCCGGAGACCCAATTCAGAGTTGAATGACAGCTGGGTTTGGGGAATATGGGGAGACTTTCATGAGGTATCTCATTTGGGTTCTGGCATTTGCCTTGCTTTTCGTTCCCGCGTTCGGAGGCCAGCCTCCACAACAAGGGAAAGGCATGGACCTTGCCTTTGCATTCCCCGTGCCCGACAAAGATTTTCCGCCCGAAGATAATAGCGCAGTTAGAGAAGTACCAGGGAGCACCAGGTCATACACACAGGGGCAGATCGACGATCTCTACAATCCGCCGGACTGGTTTCCCGACGAGCACGCCCCCATGCCGCGGGTCGTTCAACATGGAAGTGGAACGCAAGTGCCTGGATGCGCCTCTTGCCATCTTGCATCGGGATCCGGTCATCCCGAATCCGCCAATCTTACAGGCCTTTCTGCCACGTACATCCTGCGCCAAATAACTGACTTTCAGAGCGGGCTTAGAACGGACCCACGGCACCGGATGAGCGAAATCGCGAAGGGCTTGTCGGAAGATGACGCTAAGCAAGCCGCCGAGTGGTTTGCGAGCCTCAAGCCGAACGTTTGGGAGAAGGTGGTCGAAACTGATACCGTGCCGGAGACTTACGTCAACGACGGGCACAGGCGTTATATACGGCCAGGCGGCGGAATGGAGCCAATCGGCCATCGCATTATCGAAGTGCCCCAGGACCCGCTAAGAGTAACGTGCCGCGATCCGCACACCGGATTTCTCGTTTACGTTCCGGTTGGAAGCATCGCCAGAGGCGAGGAGTTGGTTACGACTGGAGGTTCCGGGAAGACGATTCCTTGCTCCATCTGCCATGGTCCATCGCTCACGGGCTTGGGTGAAGTGCCCAGGATCGCGGGACACTCACCTACATATATTGTCCGCCAACTCTATGGCTTTCAAACCGGCGCTCGTACCAGTGGCATGGCCCAACTGATGAAAGCAGTTGTTGCACAAATGGACCAAGATGACATGGTGGCGATCGCTGCTTACGTAGCCTCGCGCACCCCGTAGCGCGACACTCAAACAGTGGTGGTGTTGATAATCACGAAGCGGTGGAAGTCATCGTCTATTTAGCGAGATACAGATAACCGACGGTGTTGTTCCCGGGCGAGGCGAACCACATTCGACCTTTGGGATCGTTGTTTAGCTCCCTCATTCCGTTTCCGACAGCCGGAGGCGGATATTCGGTGATCTTGCCGGTGGCCGGATCGATACGTCCGACGGTATCCATGATTCCGGAGGCGTACCAAATATTGTTGTTGCCATCGATGCCTACCGGATAAGGTGTTGGCTGTTCGCCCGGCAACGTGTATTCCTTAAAGGCTCCCGTTTCCGTGTCCAGACGAACGATCTGCCCTTTGTCATACTGAGCCAGCCATGCGTTTCCGTTCGAATCGACCTGAAGGCGCCGTCGCGAACCGGGCTGAGGCGGCGGAGTCCAGGTGGTTACTTTTTCTGTCTTGTAATCTACCTTGAAAATTCTGCCCTGTCCCCCTACCTCATCGAACCAGATGTTTCCGGCCTTGTCGAGATTTGCGCCGTAAGTGTTCGGAACATCCTTTAATTCCGCGTAGACACCTGTCTTTGTATCAAACCGGTACGAGTAGGGGCCACCGGAAACCCATAAAATCCCTTTTGGATCTTCGCGAACAGTGTTCATCGATTTGCCCGGCCCCTTGTACTTGGTCTGTTTGCCGCTCTTGACATCGACCTTCACAAGAGTTCCACCCTCTTCCACAACCCACGCCGAGGCCCCGTCGCGAGTGAGTTGTGCGGATCGCGTACCGACGCGGGGTTGCTGGCTCTCCCACAAATATTCTTGAACTTCTCCGGTATCGGGATTCAATCTGCCGACCCCATTCACCGTGCCAAAATACGGGCACCAGATGTTGCCATCTTTGTCCGGATTGGCGTCCCAAGTCATGCGCCCCGGGGGCATTTCGTACATGACGTACACAATCTTGAGCGCATCATCGCTGAACTGCTTCATCCAATCCACATAATTTGGAAGATCGGCCGGGGAAACCGGCAATCCGCCCGGGCCCGCCCCGAAAATCTTGCTGGCATAGGCCGCGACCTCATTCACCTCCTGATCGTTCTTGATCGTGGCGAGCACGACGCCACCCCCGATTCTCGTCATTTGGTCCTTGAGGGCCTCCCGCCAGCCGTTCTCGTCCCGCCGGACGTTGATGAACTGCTGAAACCCGTGGCAGCTCGAGCCACAACGAGCGAATCTATCCTTCCCCGGCCCCTCAGGAAACAAGTTGATGCCCTGAAAAATCGGAATTTCGTCCCAATGCACCACCTGTTTCTGAAGCCGCCAATCGAAGGAAGCGTTTTGATTTATAGCCAGGACGATCCCGCTTCTCGGATCAGCTCTGTAGCCGATCGTCCTGGCTTGGACCTGATAGTCGCCCGCCGGTAGATTCTCGATCCGGTACCGGCCACTGTTGTCAGACAGCACCATGACGGTCATTTTCGTCTTCGCATTTCGAGCCTGCACGAAGACTGCTCGAAATGGCGCACCGTCGGGGCCTGTTACTGTGCCGGTGATCGTCGCCCCGTATGCAAACGAGGCAAGAGCGAAAAATGCACTCACCAAACTCAGGATGTTTCGCAGCTTGAATGACTGCATAAGGCCTCCTCGGTCACTCTGCTTGGAGCGCTTTCACGCAGGAACGGCAACTGAAAATAAAGTCAATAAACTCATACCCGTTGCCGGAGAGGCTATCAAACGGATGCGTTGGCTGTCTATGGAGATTCATGACCTTGCGGCTCCGTCCCTTTGTGGTTCTCTGTGATTCTTTGCGGCCTCTGTGTTAGGCTTTTCGGAATTTCACACAGAGTACGCAGAGAAAAGCCACAGAGAGCACTGAGGTGTTACTGGAGAAGGTGGGAATGGACGACGGAAAGTGAAAGATCGACTTCTCTGCACTACAGGCCGTCGAGGTGTTTGCGGAGCGCGAACATTTTTGGTTGCGGGTCCGTCGCGCTGTGATATCGTGCGCCAAATATCCGACACAAGTATTAGACCCGAGGAGCGGCCATGCGAAATCGCTTTTGCAAGAGTCATGAGACTCCCGAAGATTTCGGCAAGAAAACTATTGCGCCGTTCGATTCTGGAGCGTCACGCAGAAAATTCCTGAAAGCGCTTGCCGTCGCCGGAGCGAGCGCAGTCCTGCGCCCGAGCGGCTTGCTTGGGCAAACCACATCGGGAGGCAGCCGCGTCACTCCTGGCCGGATCGATGTTCACCACCACATGTTCCCGCCGTTTTACGTGAAGGCCATGGAAGACGAGATGCGGGCGAGCGGATTTTCGCCAAGACCCTGGACTCCGGCCACATCTCTGGACATGATGGACAAAGCGGGAGTCGCCACCGCGATGTTGTCGCCGGTGCAGCGGTTGGTGATGGATTCAATGAGTGAACGCAGTGAAAAATCACGCAACTTGGCGCGGCAAAGCAACGAATACGGCGCTCAATTGGTTCGGGATCATCCGGGGCGATTCGGACATTTTGCGGCTTTGCCGCTTCCCGATCCGGACGCGAGCCTGAAAGAAATCGCCTATGCGCTGGACACGCTGAAAGCCGACGGCATCGCCCTGTGGACAAGTTACATGGACAAGTGGGTAGGTGATCCCGCGTTTTGGCCGGCCTACGAGGAATTGAATCGGCGGAACGCTGTGGTGTTTTATCATCCGGCGAGAGCATCTTGCTGCCGCAATCTTCCCGGACAATCGGGGATTCTGGAGTACGACATCGACACGGCGCGCGCGATCGACAGCCTGCTATGGAACGGCACGCTCTCGAAATTCCCGAATGTCCGCCACATTTTTGCCCACTCCGGAGGGGCATTTACAGTGCTCGCTGCCCGCATCATGGACGATTTCCCCAAGAACCGCGCCGATAAAGTGCCGAACGGGGTGGAATACGAGATCAAGAAACTCCATTTCGATACCGCGCACGCAAGCAAGGCGCCCGCTCTCGACGCGATGAAAGACTTGGTCCCTGTGTCACAAATCATGTACGGGAGCGACGTGCCGCTCAGGAATTACGATTTGACGGACCCGGGTCTGGATGTTTATCCCGGATTTTCGGAGAGCGACTGGAGGGCCGTCAATCGAGGGAACGCTGAGCGGCTATTCCCAAGACTGAAGGTGTAGTTCGGGCCGCGGGTCAAATTCCTAGGACCTGTTGCACAATCGCTTTATTATTATCAGAAATCCCCGCCTCTGAAGAGGCGGGCTACAACTACCCGCCACGTATTGCGCGAATGCTGTAGCCAGGGTCTTCAGACCCGGGGTTTTTTCTGCGGCGTTAGAATATCTATTTCCT
>WNGN01007206.1_pt1 | contig 15066 bp, 15 predicted proteins | sample 5400561 | NCBI WGS metagenome assembly WNGN01 (sample SAMN13153379, study PRJNA577476) | soil metagenome | isolation source: 115 cm soil or saprolite under Garry oak tree replicate 2 | place: USA:California | collected 2016-06-15
TCGACGACGCGATCAAGCGGTTGCAGGCGTTCGAGAAAGCGGGGGCGGACGTGCTCATGGCGCCGGGGCTGCCCGACCTCGCGGCCGTGCGCGCGGTGTGCGGCGCCCTCGGCAAGCCCTTCAACTTCATGGCCGGCATCAAGGGCAAGTCGTTCACGGTGGCCGAGCTCGAGGCCGCCGGCGTGCGGCGCATCAGCCTGGCGACGTCGCTCTATCGCGCCGCCATGACCGGGATGCTCGACGCCGCGCGCGAGGTGAAGGACAAAGGCAGCTTCGGCTACCTCGATCGCGCCATCGCCACGCCGGACTGGAACGCCTTCATGCAGGCGTGAGCCGTGAGCACCGAGCGTCCCTTCGCCGGCGTCACCGTCGTCGAGTTCGGCCACTTCATCGCGGTGCCGTGGGCGGGGCAGGTCCTCGCCGACGGCGGCGCCCACGTGATCAAGATCGAGCCGCTCGAGGGCGAGCCGAGCCGTCACATCGCGCCTCTCGGCGGCGGCGAGAGCCGGCACTTCCTCATCCGCAACCGCGGCAAGCACGCGCTGCCGCTCGATCTGCGCCATCCCGACGCGCGCGAGATCCTCGAGGCGCTCCTCGCACGCGCCGACGTCGTCCTGACCAACATGCGCCCCGGCCTCGCCGCCGACCTCGGGCTCGAGTACGAGCAGGTCCGGCCGCGTCACCCGCGTCTCGTCGTCGGCAATGTGACCGCGTTCGGCGCGCGCGGGCCGGACGCGGCGCTGGCCGGGATGGACCTGGTCGTGCAGGGGCGGAGCGGGCTCATGGTGACGGGCGGACGCGTGAAGGACGGCCTGCCGACGACGGGCGAGTCGCCGATCGCCGACTACATGGCGGCCGCTCTGCTCGCCTTCGGTGTGGCCTCTGCCCTCTATCGGCGCGAGCGCACCGGGCGCGGCGGACGCGTGGACACCTCGCTGCTGCTCGCCGCGCTCGCGCTGCAGAACAACCTCATGGTCCGCGTCGAAGCCCTGGACGGCCCGCGCCACGCCGCCTTTCGCGAGTGGCTCACGCGGGCGCGCGCCGGGGGCGTGCCGTTCGCGGAGCAGGTCGAGCGGATGCCGCGCAACCGCGTCGTGGCCTCGCAGGCGATCTACATCCGGACGTACGCGACGAAGGACGCCGCGCTCGCCGTCGCCTGCGGCAGCCCGTCGCTGCGCCGCAAGTTCATGGCCGCCGTCGGTCACGAGGATCCGGCGCTGAAGGCGCCGGTGGCCGACGTCGACGCCCACTACGCCGCGCTCAAGGCGGCGGTGGAGGCGACGATCGCCTCGCGCACGACCCAGGAGTGGAAGGTCGCCCTCGACGCCGCCGGCGTCCCCGCGAGCGGCGTCGCGCTGCCCGTCGAGATCCTGGACGATCCGCAGCCGGCCGCGAACGCGATGTTCCAGCGCTTCGAGCATCGGACGCTGGGGCCGGTCACTGTGCTCGGCCCGCCGGTCCAGGTCGACGACGGCGGCTTCGTGCCGGGCCCGCCGACGCCGGCGTTCGGCGGCGAGGTCCGCGCGATCCTCGCGTGGGCCGGCTTCGCCCCGCGCGACGTCGAGCGCCTGCTCGCCGGCGGTGCCGTGACGCCGACCGCGCCATGACTCAGCCGACCCCGGCCGTCCGCGCAGACCTCGTCCCGACCGGCACGCTTCGCGCCGGGATCAACTACGGCAACTTCATCCTCGCCCAGAAAGAGCCGGCCCGCGGAGAGTCCCGGGGCGTGGCGATCGACCTGACGCGCGAGCTCGCCCGGCGGCTCGGCGTGCCCGTCGAGCTCATCGCCTACACGAGCGTGGCGGCGATGGTGGACGCGGCCAGGACGGGCGCCTGGGACATCGCGTTTCTCGGGATCGATCCCGCCCGCGAGGGCGAGATCGGGTTCAGCGCGGCCTATCTGGAAATCGAAGCCACCTATCTCGTGCCGGCGGCCTCGCCGCTGCGCGCGGCGGCGGAGGTCGACCGTGAGGGCGTGCGCGTCGCCGCGCCGGCGCGCGCCAACTACGAGCTGTTCCTCAGCCGCAGCCTGAAGCGCGCGCAGCTCGTGCGGGCGCCGAACGCCGACGCAGCCTTTGACCTGCTCGCGAGCGGCACGGTGGACGCGCTGGCGGGATTGAGGCAGGCGCTGATCGGGCTCGTCGACAAGCTGCCCGGATCGCGCATGCTCGACGGGCAGTTCATGAAGGTGCCGCAAGCCGTGGGTGTCCCCAGGGGCCGCGACGCCGGCCTCGCGTACCTGCGCGGCTTCGTCGAGGACGCCAAGGCCTCCGGACTGGTGGCCCGGGCGATCGAGAAGACGGGGGCCCGCGGCGTCTCGGTGGCGCCGAAGGCGTCCGTTCGATAGAGGCGCCCACCGCCGTTCCCGATTTCCTCTACGGCACGGCCTGGAAGGAAGACCGCACCCAGGCGGTGACCGAGCTCGCGCTGCGAACGGGCTTTCGCGGCATCGACACCGCGAACCAGCGGCGCCACTACTTCGAGGCCGGCGTCGGCCAGGGGCTCGCCGCCGCGTACCGCGCAGGCATCGTGACGCGCGAGCAGCTGTTCCTCCAGACGAAGTTCACCTACCGGCACGGCCAGGACCACCGGCTGCCCTACGATCCCGCGGCCGATCGCTCGACGCAGGTCGCCCAGTCGATGGCCAGCTCGCTCGAGCACCTCGGAACGGATCACGTCGACAGCTACGTGCTGCACGGGCCCGCCTCCGGCCACAGCTGGAGCGATGACGACGCCGAGACCTGGGGCGCGATGGTGAAGGAGCGTGAGGCCGGGCGCACGCGGCTGCTCGGCGTGAGCAACGTCTCGCTGCGGCACCTCGAGCAGATGGCGGCCACCGGCGCCGAGGCCCCGGCGTTCGTCCAGAACCGCTGCTTCGCCCGGCTGGGCTGGGATCGGGCGGTGCGCATGTTTTGTGCGGAGCGGAAGATCGTCTACCAGGGCTTCTCGCTGCTCACTGCCAATCCGGAAGCGCTGCAGCATCCGCTCGTGGGCCGCACCGCCGCCCGGACCAAAGCCACGCGGCCCCAGATCGTCTTCCGCTTCGCGATGGCGGTCGGCATGCTGCCGCTGACCGGCACCACCGACCCCGAGCACATGAAGCAGGATCTCGCCAGCCGCGAGGTGCCGCTGTCCGCCGACGAGGTGCGGGCGATCGAGTCGCTGGTGGGCTGACGACGCGGGGTCAGCGGTCGCGCACATCGGGACGCGGGTGGTCGCGCACCAGCGCGAAGATGACGAAGCCCACGACGATCCAGAGGATCTCGCGCGCGCGCCGCGCGAGGCCGAAGGCCACCGCCGTCGAGGCCGGCAGCCCCAGCGCGACGAACGTCACGACGTAGCCGCCCTCCTGCGCGCCGACGCTCGCGGGCACCAGGAACGTCGCGAAGCGCACGGCCGTTCCGAACGCCTCGATGATGGTGGCCGTGGTCAGCGACACGGGCACCCCGAGGAAGCGCAGCGCGAGGAAGGCCTCCACCACGCCGAGCAGCCAGGCGACGAGGTGAAACGCGATCGAGAGCATCAACCGCCGGGGCTCCTCGCGATAGAACCTCACGAGGCCGCGATCGACGCGCGCGCCGGTCTCCGTGTGCCGTGCCAGGCGCAGGCCGATCCGGGCGAGCCAGCGCTGGACCGGGCCGAAGAGACCGCGCATCTGCGCCACCACGAAGCCGACGAGGGCCAGCACCTCGAGTGTGAGGAGCCACATCATCCCGTGCAGCAGCGAGGAGTTCGGCAACCCGGCCATCCACGCGACGACGACGCCGAGCAGGAGGAAGAGGCCCTGGGCGAGCGTGATGGTCGTCTTGGCGACGACCACCGACAGCACGGCCTCGTCGAGGGACACGTGACGGCGCAGCAGCCATGCCTTGATGGCCTCGCCGCCGAGCGACGCCGTCGGTGTGGTCAGGTTGAAGGCCTCGCCCGCGATCCGCATCGCCAGCAGCCTTCGAAAGGGCACGCGATCGCGGAGGAAGGCGTACCGCCAGCCGAGCGTGTCGAACGTCGTGACCAGGACGAAGGGAAAGACGGCGACCACGGCGAGCCGCCAGGATTCATGCGGCAGCCGGGACGGCTCAGCTCTCTCGATAGAGCAGCAGCAGGACCCCGAAGACCGCCAGTCCCGCCGCCCAGACGCGACCCGGCAGGCGATCCTCCGGCGCCGCCAGCCGCAGCTCGAGCCAGCGGGCCCATCCGATGACGACGCCGAGCACGCCGAGCGGAGCGTGGGTGACTTCCAGGAGGAACTCGGCCTTGAGGTTGAGGCTGGCGTGCGAGTGCGTGAGCAGGAGGCCGCCGCCGACGACGCAGAGCAGAGGAAAGACGAGCGCCCACCGCGGCGAGCGCAGCCGGTGGGTGCGCACCATCCACTCGAAGAGGCCGAAGGCCACCACGAGGAGCACGAAGACGCGGTGCTGCAAGACCGTGGGCTCGGCCATGCTCTCCCAGAATCCCTGCGGGCCCAGCGGCCACGCTCCCGGATCGTTGCGCACCAACATGAAGCTCGCCAGGCCCAGCAGCACCAGCGGCCAGTGACGCGCCCAGCGCGCCAGGCCGCTCACGTGAAGGATCGCGAGGGTCCCCATCGACAGCACGAAGAGCCCCGAGACGTGATGGTTGTACTCCGACCACGCCCGGTCGGAGTCGGTCCGGGGCGCGTTCCTGTCGTCGACAGGGAGCTCGTCGATCGGCGGTGAGGTGAAGCTCGGCACGCGCGGCGTGAACCGCGTGGCCACCTCGCCCAGGGTCGCCCGGTCGGCGACGACGTCGATCGCCGGCGGCAGCGACGTCAGCGACGCGGCGGCGAACAGCACCGTGATCCCGAGCCCGAGCTCGACTTCCACGAAGCGCCGGACGCGCTGCAGGGACATCGGCGGTTGGCCCGCGAGACGACGCACGGCGAAGAAGTTCGCCGCGCCCAGGACCAGGAGCCCCGCGAGGATCACCATCTTCGTGAGCACCATGACGCCGTAGGCCGTTCCCAGCAGCGCGTGGACGCCGCCGACGTAACCCAGCGTGAGCCCGACGCCGGCCGTGATCAGCACGCCGACGGCGGCGAGCGCCGTCGCCGAAAAGCCCTGAAGCAGCCGCGGCGGCCACGGGCGCTCGATCGAGCCGACCGCCGCCACCACCAGGTGGAACAGGCCGCCGATCCAGACGGCGGCCGCGAGCTGGTGGAGCGCATCGAGCGCCATCAGCGTCGCCCGATGGCCGGAGCGTGCCGCCGCGTGGCTCGTCCAGGCGCCCGCGACGACGAGGCTCAGCGTGCACGCGGCGAGCAGGGCCCAGCGGACCCGCGCCTGGGATGGCCGGCGAAGCGTGAGGGCGCCGACCATCAGCCCACCGCTCGCGAACACCCGCAGCGCGCTGGCCCTGACGTAGGAGGTGGCGAGCAGCTCGCGCGCGTGCCAGTCGGCGCCGGTGCCCAGCGCGGCGACGACGACACCGAGCGACAGACACTGGGTGACCGCGACGCCCGCGGCGCCCAACGCGAGCAGGGCCCACACGCGGCGCAGCGGCGCCTGCTCGCGGGCGCACCCCGACCAGAGGACGATGAGCGCGAAGGCCACGCCGCCGATCGCGATGGCCTGCCCCGACAGGTTGAGCCCGCGCAGCAGAACGTCAGCGAACGCGGCCATGGCGTCGGTTCCAGACGACGAGGAGAAGGAACGCGGGCGCTCCCACCGCGGCCGCCACCAGGAACCACGACGCCTTCCCGAAGGCGGACAACACGATGACCAGATAGATGAAGTCGCGGCTGGCGAGCGCGGCGGCCAGACGGGCGGCGCGCGGGCTGTCGGCGCCCACCGCGTGGTCTTCGGCCGTGCGCTCGAACGTGAGGGCCGCCGAGCCGAGCGTGGCCAGCGCGGCGGCGGCTCCGAGCACGAGCGGCCACGCCGTCCTGGCGCTCAGCGCCCAGCCGACGGCCATGCAGATGAACACCGCGACGTGGACGGTGTTGTCGCCCCAGAAGTCCAGGATCGCCCCGCGGCGCGACTGCTGGAACTTCAGCCGGGCGAGCTCGCCGTCGCAGCCGTCGAGCACCGAGTGGGCCAGAAAGAGCATCGCCCCCGTGAGCTGGAGCGCCGGCGCTTCGCCCAGGAAGAAGGCCGCGCCGGCCAGCCCGACCGCGACGCTCGTGAGCGTCATCATATCGGGGGTCACGGAGGTCGAGGCGAGGCGCCGGGTGAGAGCGAGCGAGATCGTGCGCTCGAAGTGACGCGACATGAAGCCTTCGTTCTGCTTGATCAGGGACCTCAGGAGCAAGGTCTCCGCCGTCGCGACGTCTGTCGCGGACACGAGCGGGAACCGTCCGTCCAGCGCGAGCGGCCGCGGAGGGTTGCCGAACGTGCGGGCGAGCTCGACCACGAGGCCGGGCTGCGTCGAGCGCGCCGCCGCGGCGAGGACGACGCCGGGCCGCTCGGTCTCGACGACCACCGCGCAGGCGCCGTCGACGTACAGCCGTTCCGGCTCGACGGGCATCTCGAGCAGCGCGTGCAGCCAGCGTGGCTGCGGCACGACGTTCGCCGGCACCAGGACGATCCGCTGCCTGGACAGCGGGGGAATGTGGGTCGACGGCGTCAGGACGGCGGCGCCCGCGCCGTCGACGAGCCCGCGCACCGCCGGGCCCATGTCGCACACGAACACCTGCTCGAATCCAGCCGCCCTCGCCGCCCGCACGATCCTCGTGATGAGCGGAAGCCCGGCGACGACGCGGGTGGGAGCGACGGACGGTGCGCCGTCCGACGCGGACGGCACGACGACGAGGATCATGCGATCGGCAGGCTCGGCACGGCGACGGACACCCCGCCGCGGCGGCTCGACTCGCGTGCGACGCTCTCGAGCACGCTGCAGAGCCGGGCCTCGGCGAGGTTGGAGTCGCGCGGCGCCGTCCCGGTCACTGCGCCGAGGAACTGTTCCACGACGGGATCGAACCACTCCGGATGCGCCGAGCCGTTGGACAGGGCGGGCGGACACGACCACCGCTGCTCGCGGCCGTCGCGCTCGAGCCGCAGCGTCTCCGCGTGGAGCTCGATGCGCCCGTCGGTTCCGACGAGCTCGGCGACGTTGTCGCGCCGGTCGGCGGCCCAGGTGAGGAAGATCTCGGCCGTCGCGCGGGGAAAGGTCACCTGCACCGTCGCCGTATCCTCGACGGGCGAGGTCAGGTGCCGGCGTCGCTCGAGGCGCGCGCTCACCGCCGTCGGCCGGTCGCCGATCCAGTTCCGGAGCAGATAGAACACGTGCCAGCCGTGGTCGGTCAGCACGCCACCGCCGCCGAGCGCGGGGTCGAGGCGCCAGTTCACCCCGTTCGCATTGCTGGCTGCGGCGGGGCGCGTCCGAAGCGTCTGCCACACGACCCGCGTGACCGGCCCGATCGTTCCCTGCTGCACGAGCTGCATCGTCCGTTTGATGATCGGCGCGTGATGCCAGTTGTGAACGGTGTGGACGACGCGGCGAGTCGCCTCGGCGAGACGGCTCACCCGGGCCAGGTCGTCCGGGCCGACGACGAGGGGCTTCTCGCAGAGCACGTGAAGCCCGCGCTCGAGCGCGCGGCACACCAGGGGGCCGTGGCTCGCGGGCGGCGTGCAGATGTCGACGAAGTCGAGCGGCTCGTGCGCGAGAAGCCCGTCGACCGAGTCGTACCAGCGCGCCGCCGGCAGTCGCGCGTCGGCGAGCTGTCGGCGCCCGCGTTCGGTGTCGCTGACGGCAACGATCTCGACATCGTCGCGACGGGTCCAGCCGGGCAGATGGCCCTCCAGGGCCACGTTCCCGAGGCCGATGATCGCCCCGCGTAGCATCCGCTCAGCGGAGCCCGTGCGCGCGCCCGACGGCCTCCAGCGCCTCGTCCAGGATGGCGAGGCCCGCGAGGGCGGTATCCTCCCGGATGACCAGGGGCGGGTTGATTCGGATCGAGGGCGAGTACGTCATGGCCACCAGGCCGCGGCGCAGGCACTCCTGGTACAGCGCGCGCGTCACCTCCTTGGCGAGCGGCTCCTTCGTCTGCCGGTCACGGACCAGCTCGATACCGAGCATCAGGCCCTTGCCCCGCACCTCGCCCACGCACCGGTGTTTCTCCTTCAGCGCCTCCAGCCGTCTGAGCATGACCTGGCCGACGCGTTCGGCGTTGCGGACGAGGTCTTCCTTCAGCAAGATCTCGAGCGTGGCGAGCCCGGCGGCGGCCGCCAGGGGATTCCCACCGTAGCTGGACGAGCTGGCGCTGGGGTTCGACCAGGGGGCGCGGCCCGTCAGGTCGTCGGTGGAGACGACGGCGCTCAGCGGGAAACCGCCGCCCATGCCCTTGCCGACCGTCATCACGTCGGGCACGACGCCGTCGTGGTCGCAGCCCCACATCGCACCCGTGCGCCCGAAGCCCGTCAGCATCTCGTCCGCGATGAGGAGCGCGTCGTGCTCCCTGGCGATCGCCTGGACCGCCCGCAAGAACCCCGGCGGCGGAACCACGTTGCCGGCCGTCCCCTGGATCGGCTCGACGATGATGGCGGAGATCTCGCCGCCCGTCTGATAGCGGACGACGTCGCGCAGAAAGTCCGCGCACGCGATCCCGCAGTCCGGAAAGCGCAGCTTGAGCGGGCAGCGGTAACAGTCCGCGTACGGCGACACGTGGCGGCCGGGCATGAAGGGGCCCAGGTGGTGCTTGAACTCGCTGCCGAGCAGGCCCAGCACGCCGCCCGTCTTGCCGTGGAACCCGCCCCAGAATCCGAGGACCTCGTGCTTGCCGGTGGCGGCCTTGGCAAGGCGCAGGGCGGCCTCCACGGCTTCGGCGCCGCCGGAGAACAGCTGGATGCGGGTGAGCCCCTGCGGCGTGAGGCTGGCCAGCTGCGAGAGGAAGCGGGCGCGCGTGTCCGTGGTGAAGCTGCCGAACGTCAGGCGCTCGAGCTGTCGCTTCAGCGATTCCACGTAGTGCGGATGGCAGTGGCCGACGCTGCCCACGCCGATGCCGGCGATGAAGTCGATGTACTCGTTGCCGTCCTCGTCGACGAGCGTGCAGCCTTCGCCCCGGGCCATCGCGACGCCGGCCGTGAGGGCGAACGACTGCAGCCCGGGCGCGATGTGGCGCCGCTCCTGGGCGACGATCTCACGCGAGCGTGGCCCGACCTCGCGTCGCGCGGTCATCGGGAGGCTCCGGCGAAGCGGAGCGCCACGTGCGCGGCGATGCGCTCGGCCGCCTCCTCGCGGAAGAGCGCGAAGCTCGGCCAGGCGTTGACGTCGAGCAGCACGACGCCGCCGGTCGCGGTCACGATGGCGTCGCCGCCGTAGATGTCGAGCCCGAGCGCCAGCGCCGCCCGCCGCACCGCCCGCGCCAGCTGGGGGGGCTCGAACGGGTGGCCGGCCACGCGCTGCTCCTTGTGGTAGAACCAGCGGAACCACCCCGGCGCGCCGTCGGACCGCGCGGCGGCGCCGATGCCATAGAACTTCACGAGGTCGCCCTCGACGTTGGGCTGGATGACCGCGCGCCGGATACCGCGGGCCGCGAGCGCCTCGAGCGCCGCCGTCACACCCTCGCGCGTGCTCGCGAACGTCACGTCCCCTGCCTGCGTGTTGTGGACGTCCGCGCGCTTCACCCACACCGGGAGCGCGCCGACGTCATTGCGCGCGTCGGTGGCGACGAGCCGGCTCTCGATGAAGGCGACGTTGGCTTCGTCGAAGAGCGCGATCATGCGCTCCCGGTACGTGTTCAGCACGGCCCGCGGACTGTTCACGAGAGGGATCCCGCGGACCTCGAGCGCGCGCAGACGATCGAGGATCTCCAGTCGCTCGCACATCAGGAACACGCCGAGGGGGCGGGGATCGGCGGGGCCGATCTCTTCCGGGGTCTTGAACGTCACCTGGAACCCGCGGGCCTCCAGATGCTTGCCCGTCAGTCTCAGGATCTCGGCGTCATCGTTCTCTCGGCCCGGCGAATGCTCCTGTTCTCGAAAGATCCCCCAGCAGTACGGTTCACTCACCAGTCATCTCCCATGAAGGTTCACGCGGCGGCCCGAGCCTGCGAGGGCTTCGGCCAGCGCGACATCGGACCCGTGATCGACGTCGACCACGTTTTCGATCGTTTCAGCGTAGAACGGCTCTCCCTGCCGGTGCAGCCATGCCAGGAACTCCCGTAGCCTCCCGAGCGGCGGCGGTGTCGCGGCGCGCGCGCGCGCGGAGAACAGGTACATGCCGGCGGTGACGTGCGTCCCCGCCGTTCCTCCGAGGGCCCGCACGCGGCTCGCCGCGTCCACGTCGACCCACAGCGGACTCTCATCGGCCACGAGCGGCGTCACCGCGAGCACGCTCGCGTCGGGCGGGCGGCGGAGCGCCGCCTCGACGAAGCGCACGAAGTCGTCCGTCCGACACCACGCGTCCACCGTCGAGACGAGCGCGCGGCCGCCGCCCAGGCGCCGATTGATCTCGAAGAAGCTTTCCAGCGACGACGGGGTCGTCTTGACGATGACCTCGGCGTCGAGGTCCGGGAAGCGGGCGTGGACCAGGTCGCGACACTCCCGGGCCTGCTCGTTCACGATGGCGACGAGCGACGTGATGCCCGCGGCCAGGAAGTTTCCGATGACCCACTCGATCAGCGGCACGCCGGCGACCGGCACGAGCGGCTTGGGCATCGCGAAGCCCGCGGCCCGCAGGCGGCTGCCGTCACCGGCGGCGATGATCCCGCCGGGGCAACCCGTGGGGATTCTCACAGAAGCAACCCTCGGAGCTCTCCCAGCGCGCGAATCACGCGATCGCCGGGGCAGCACGGTGGCGGGTGCCACGTGGCCTCGCCGACGAGCCAGATGTGCGCCATGCCGACACCGCGCGCGCCGGCCATGTCACGCGAGGGAGAATCGCCGACGAACGTCGCGTCGCCCGACTCCACGCCGAGCCCGTCGAGCGCGTGCCTGAAGATGCGGGGATCGGGCTTCCTGCACCCGACGGTCTCGGAATCGACGATCACGCGGAACAGCGACCGGATGCCGAGGTCGTCACACACGGCCGTGAGATTGCCGTAGAAGTTGGAGACGATGCCCAGAGGGTAACGGCGCGCGAGCTCGGAGAGCAACGAGACGTTGTCCCGGACGGAGCGGGTCGCCTCGTCCAGGAAGCGCGTCACGATACGGTCGACGAGCCGTCCGTCGCTCAGACCCAACGCGGCGCCGAGGCCGGTGGCGAGCCGCCGAACGGTCTCGTCGAGCGAGAGCGTCGCGGGGATGGCTCCCACCAGCGCGTCGTCGGCGCCGTAGAACAGCGCGTCGAACCGCTCCGGCGGGACCACCACGCCCTCCGCCCGACAGAGCCGGAACATGCGCTCCTTCCAGGTGAGCGCCCCGGCGTCCAGCGTGCCTCCGAAGTCGAACAGGATGGCGGCAGGCGAGTGCCCGTTCCGAGCGTCCTGCGCGGCGCGTGCGTCAGGCCTCACGAGCGCGCATTTTCTCACAGGAACGCCACCAGACCCACCCTCACAGCTTCATGTGGGGGTCGAGCCAGTCGCGCAGCGCGTTGCCCATCAGGTTGATGGCCAGCGTGGTCACGAAGATCGCGAGGCCGGGGAAGGTGGCGATCCACCACGAGTTGAGCATGTAGACGCGCCCCTCGCCGAGCATGTTGCCCCAGGCCGGCGTCGGCGGCTGCACGCCCAGGCCGCGAGGATGAACTCGCGCTCCCGGATGGCCAGCGTCTCCGCGCGGATGACCCGCGCGTACAGCGGCCAGTCGGCGATGCCGAGCACGATGATCATGTTGACGAGGCTCGGCCCGAGCACGGCGATGACGGCGAGGGCGAGCAGCACGAAGGGGAACGTGAGCATGACGTTGACCAGCGTCATGATGGTCCAGTCCATGCGTCCGGCGAAGTAGCCCGCGGCGAGGCCGAGCAGCACGCCGATGCTCGAGGACACGAGCACCGCGGCCACGCCGATGATCAACGACACGCGCCCGCCGTAGATCACGCGCGAGAGCAGGTCGCGCCCCACCTGGTCGGTGCCCAGCACGTGCGCGCGCGTGCCGCCGTCCATCCAGGCCGGCGGCCCCAGCCGGTGCCGGATGTCCACCGACAGCGGGTCCCAGGGCGAGATCCATGGCGCCCACACCGCGCTGCCGACGATCGTCAGGATGATCGCGGTGGCTGCCACGCCCCACTTGAAGCGCCAGAGCCGGCGCAGCGACATGCGGGGCGGGCCGGCGCGCAGGGCCGCGGGCTCGTCGGCCTCGAGGACCACCTCGCCGCGGGCGCTGACCGCCTTCATCAGCCGAGCCGGATGCGCGGGTCGATGAGGCCGACGATCATGTCCACGAGGAAGTTGACGCTCACGATGATGAGCGCCAGCAGCACGACCGCGCACTGCACGACCGGGAAGTCCTGGTTGCGGATGGATTCCACGGTGAGGGTGGCCACGCCCGGCCATGCGAAGACGGTCTCGGTGACGATGGCGCCGCCCAGCAGCTGGCCGAACTGCAGCCCCAGCACCGTGATGATGGGAATGCACGCGTTGCGGAAGGCGTGCTTGACGACCACGGTGTTCTCGCCGACACCCTTGGCCCGCGCCGTCCGGATGTAGTCCATGTTCATGATCTCGATGACGCCGGAGCGCACCAGCCGCATGGTGAGGGGCGCCAGGAACGCGCCCAGGGTGAAGGCGGGCATCAGGAAGTGCTGCCAGGTGCCGTAGCCGGAGGCGGGCAGGGCCTTGAGGCGCACGGCGAAGACGATGATGAGCATGATGCCGAGCCAGAAGATCGGCATGGCCTGGCCGGCCACCGCGAGCATGGTACAGAGGTTGTCCACGAGGGAGTGTCGTTTGAGCGCCGCGAGGATTCCCAGCGGCAGGGCGATGAGCAGCGCGGCGACCAGGCCCGCCGACGTGAGATAGAGCGTCGGCGGCATGCGCTCCAGCACGAGCGTGAAGGCGGGGGTGTCCGTGTACCAGGACTTGCCGAAGTCGCCCTGGACGGCGCGGCTCGCGAACTTCCAGTACTGCACGTACACGGGCCTGTCGAGGCCGAGCAGCTTGTGGTACCGCTCGTACTCTTCCTTGCCCGCGTTCAGCGGCAGGAGCAGCAGCACGGGGTCGCCGATCACGTGCAGGATCGCGAACGCCAGCATCGAGATGCCGACGACGACGACCCCGAGCTGCAGCAGCTGTCGCAGCGCGTAGCGCTTCACACGCGAGTTACTTCTTTCGCGGCGTCACGAGGAACATGCGGTCGACCTCGTCGGGCGGCGCCTGGTAGTCCACGCGGTTGGAGATGCCCCACACGCCACGAAGGCCCCACTTGAAGAGGTAGGCCGCGTCGTCGAAGGCCAGCTTCTGCGCCTTCGCGTAGACCTCGGCGCGCTTCTTCTGATCCAGCGTCGAGCGCCCCTGGATGATGAGGTCGTCCATGGCGGGGTTGCAGTAATAGGCGTACGTCTCTTTGCACTTGAAGATGTCGTACAGGATCGCGTCGGCGTCGAACACCGAGTAGTAGCCCCAGGAGAACGAGAACATGGGGCCGGCCTTGCTGTCCTTGATGCGGGCGACGAACACGGTGTTGTCGCCGACGTAGTTCTGCTTCACCCGGAAGCCGGCCTTCGTGAGGTCGGCCACGATCGCTTCGTCGGTCTGCAGCAGTCCGGGCTCGACCGTCGGCGGCCCCTGGTTGTACACGATGTCGACGCCGCTGGGATAGCCCGCCTCGGCGAGCAGCTTCTTGGCCGCGGCCAGGTCCTGCTTGTACGGCTTGAGGCCCGCGTCGAACCCGAAGGCCATGGGGTTGACGGCGGTGGCCACGCGGTCGCCCAGACCGTTGAGCACGTGCTTGATGATGCCGTCCATGTCGGTGGCGAGGTTCGCCGCCTGGCGGACGCGCCGATCGGTGAAGGGATTCGGTCCGCTGCGCGCGGCCTGGTCGAGCTGCAAGAACGCCGTCCGCAAAATGGGCGAGCTCGCGGTCCGCGCCTGCCCCGACTTGTTGATGACGTCGATCTGATCGGGCGGCACCGCCTTGATGACGTCCACGCCGCCCGAGATCAGCTCGGCGATCTGGGTGGCCTGCTCGGGGATGATGCGGATGCGCACGTACTTGTAGGGGGCCTTCGGGCCCCAGTACTCGTCGTTGCGCACGAGCAGGTGCTCGTGCTTGCGGTCCCACTTGACGAGCTTGTAGGGGCCGGTGCCGATCGGGTGCTCCTGCATCCACTCGTGGCCCTTGTCCTTGATGACCTTCTCGGACGCCATGACGAGCGCGGTGAGGCGCTCGACGAAGATGGGGTAGGGGCCGTCCGTGTGGAACTTGACCGTGTGGTCGTCGACGATCTCGACGCTCTTGATCTTGGCGTGGTTGCCTCGCGCGGTCATCTTCTTGGTCGGATCGAGCACGCGCTCGAACGTGGCCTTGACGTCGCGCGCGGTGAAGGGGCTGCCATCGTGGAACTTCACGCCCTGGCGCAGCTTGACCTCCCAGGTGGTGTCGTTCAGCGCTTTCCACGACAGGGCGAGATTCGGCACCACCCGGCGCGTCTTGAGATCGCGCACGGCCAGGTGATCGAAGACGTGGTAGCCGAGGATGATCGCCTCGCGCAGCACGGAATTGGGCGGGTCCCAGGTGTCGACGTCCGACTGGAGCGCGTAGACGAGCGTGTCGTCCCTGGTCTGCGCGTCTGCCGCCGGCGGGCAGCCGAGAGCCAGAAGCAGGAACAGGGCCGATCCACTGACGAGCGTGCGGCGCATGGCGGCCTCCTCGGGGATGACTTCACGGTCCAGCGGTCACAGGGAGTCGAACAATAGCCGCGCCCGGGGAAGGCAGTCAAGTATGCGAGGATCCGGTGCGAGGATCCGGCTCCGTGATCGAGACTCCGCGACTCCGGTTGCGACGGCTGCGTCCCTCCGACGAGGGCGACCTCATCGCGCTCGACAGCGACCCGGAAGTCATGCGCCACGTGGGCAGCCCGGCGGGGACACGACCGGCCGACGAGACGGCCGCGCGGGTGCGACAGCGCATCGCCGAGGATCAGGCGCCGCTGGGCTTCTGGCTCGTGGAGAGTCGTGCCGGCGTCGCCCACGGCCTCTGCGCCTTGCTCCGGATGCCAGCGGGCGACGAC
>WNGN01001573.1_pt1 | contig 15065 bp, 16 predicted proteins | sample 5400561 | NCBI WGS metagenome assembly WNGN01 (sample SAMN13153379, study PRJNA577476) | soil metagenome | isolation source: 115 cm soil or saprolite under Garry oak tree replicate 2 | place: USA:California | collected 2016-06-15
TCAGCAATCGGCCTAGTCCACATGCACCACGGCCCTGTAGGGGCAGTAGAGCGCAAGGCCAAGCACGTCTCACCGAGCAGGAGGAAATAGCCACGCCAAACTATCCCTTTGCCGCTGGAACTACCACACAGTCAGCTTCAGCTCCCAACCCTGTCACTGGTGCCTGCCCTCTTGCTCGAGGGGAATCTGTCTACCTCTTTGGCACTTCCCCTGCCGGCGCGCAGCTTCCCGCAGTTACAACCAACGTAGTAGGCGAGCAGCCCGCAGTTCCTCAAGCCTCGATCGCCATAAACGTAGGGGACTTCCAAGAAGGTGGACCCGCCCCAGGCGTCAGCTTTGAAGGATTCTTCAGCGGCGCCCCAGGAGCCTTCGAAGTCGATATCCAAGAAGCAGATACAGACTTCGATGCTGCCTACATCCTTCCAACCAACTCAGCCTATAAAATCACCGCTGTCGTAGGGAACAACTTCCGAGTCGACCTCATCCCTACAGGCGGTCGCTTTATGCGCGCTGTCCTCGTCTCGAGAGCTAACGCTGTAACTCTCATCTTGAAAGCAACGCGCCTTCAATAAATGCCTGATAAAGCCAAACTTACCGTTAGGCAAGTCCTTCTAATCAAGAACCTTACCAAAGGGATGACGATTGCGGATGCAGCCAAACAGGCGGGGTATTCTGAGAACTGTCCGGGGCAAGTAGGTTGGACAGCACTTGCTGCCATCAAAGAGAAGATGCCTGCGATTCTTGATAGGCATGGATTGACTCGCGATTATTTGGTTGATAGGTGCTTAAAACCACTTATTGAGGCGACGGAAACCAAGTTCTTTCAGAAGGATGGGAAGATTGAAGACGAGGTGGAAGTAGTGGCGTGGGGCCCGCGCAAAGACGGCCTAGACATGGCTTTCAAGCTTCGCGGAGATTATGCCGCAGTCGAGAAGAATGGCGATGCCGTAGTGAATGTCCAGATCAATACCAACGTGCAGGTGCCTGAGCCGTGAGCGTACGCACATCTCAAGCCGCTGTGCGTACAGAGCTATTGAGCGCCCGTTTGTACGCACGTGTTACAGAGGAAGAATTGGCCGCATGGCGAGCTCGAGCCAGCGCATGCAAAATGATCTTTTCGGATTGGGTGCGCACGAAACTCAACGAGGCGACGGTCAACCAGCAGCAACCGTCGCCAGTTGCTCCAATTGAAGACCATAAAGACTACATGCATCGAAATATCGTGACGCACGATCCTAGGTGCTCTTGCGCAAGGTGCAAGCCACCCAAGACAAAATGAGTACGGCAACGCTTCCAACCGTCAAGGTCGTAGCCGATGGAATGGACCGCTACGTGTACGACTACTTCGCCTACCCACACCAGAAAGCTTTCCACGAGTCGAGAGCGAAGCACCGATTACTTGGCGGCGCCGCAGGCCCGGGCAAGACTTTGGCCCTCATCGAAGACCACATGCTAGCCTGCCGGCAGTTCCCTCGCGAGACAGCCCCCCAGGTCCATACACTCATCCTCAGACGCACGCACCCAAAGCTTACAGCCACGGTTATCACCCGCTTTCGCGAGAAGATCCCGAAAGAGCTTTACAAGGACTTCAACGAGAGCAAGGGCATAGTGACCTGGCACAACGGGGCAACCACGCAATTCGGCTCAATGCAGTATGAGCACGACGTTTGGGGCTGGCAGGGGCAGTGGTACAAGATCGCCTACGACGAACTCACAGAGTTTACCTTTGGCCAGTGGCAGAACATTGCGGCTTGGAACCGCTGCCCGGTATCGAAGCGAGCAACGAAAGACGGCGCCACAAACCCTATCGGCATTGGAGCACGCTGGGTCGAAGACTTATTCCTGAAGCATCACGTTTGCGTTGAGATGGACGCCAATCAAAAGAACGAGTACGTCCCAGAGGATTACGTCTACTTTCCCGCTACCTACCGCAGCAACCCCGTTTATGCGAATGACGAGAACTACATCAAGAACCTGAACAGCTACCAGGAGGCGGTGAGCAAGGCGCTAAAGGAAGGCATCTGGGGAATCGCTGGCGGATACTTCGACGGAGCTTGGGACGAAGCGTACAACGTCTACACGGCCGGCAGTGTCGACCTCGTGCCGTGGGGCAAGCGCTGGCTAGGGGGAGACTGGGGCTTTGACCACGATTCAGCAATCTACTGGTTCCATGAGGATGATGCTGGCCTCGTGCGGATCTACAGGGAACTGGTATGCAACAAGCACACCCCAGAAGAACTAGCAGCACGGATTATTCGCGAGAGCCGACCAGACGCCACTGAAGACGAAGACGGCAATGACGTCTACGACTACGAGCTTTTCAGCTTCTCGCATGATGCTTTCGCGTCTCATCGGATGGGGAAGGCAGTGAACTCGATCGGTATCCGGCTTGGCGCTGTCCTGAGGAAGGCTGGGATTATTCAACCTCAGGAATCGACGAGGGACAAGGTGGGACGCGAACAGATTCTCTACGACTTCCTGAAGGCTCGAGTAAAGACTGGTCAAACCTTCAACGACGATACCGGGCACTCGGAACCGATTACCGTAGCAAAGCTTCAGATTGCGGATTGCTGCCCGAGGCTGATTCGCACGATTCCAGGGGCGCCGCGAGACGAGAAGAAGTCTGAAGAGATAGCGGAATTCCTAGGTGACGATCCTTTGCAGGGAGCAGGTTACGGCCTCTACGCGAAGTACGGCAAGCCGCGAGGAAAGCCTTTAACCGTTCGAGTGAAGGAGAAAGTCGCAGCCTACGCGGAGAGCCGGAACACAACTACCGAGGAGCTCGAGCCGACGAGCCGCGCGATGCTGACTAGGCGCGCTGTAGCGATTGAACGCGCGAAGGGCGGCAGGAGAGGGTACAGGGCCCCTGTGTTTCATCCTCGGAGTTATCAATGAGGACAACCACCGAATCCACGGTCAAGTTCTCTCCTGACTTGCAAGCCCGGCAGGACCAAGGCGAACTGATAGCCCTGGCAACGATATTTTATGATCCTGGTACGGACCGACTGGAGTACTACTTCCCAGAGAACCTGACAGAGCAAGAGGCAATCGCTATGCTGAGACGGTTCAAATGTTTCCCGAAGACATGAAATTCCCTGTTATCACGCGCAAGGAGTACGAAGCGAAGATAGCCGAACTCGAAGAGCGCTTGCGCGACCTCGAGCGCCACTTCGTTACCAGACGCGACGACCAGGGGCAGGTAATAGAGACTCTGGCAGATCGCAGGACCAAAAGCCCAGCACCGCCAAAGCGCGTGACGATGGCGCAGTTGTGCAAGTGGCTCTCAATTACGGACGGGGGAAGGCGGATACCCGATGGCAAGCAGTCGTGAGCTAACTGAAACCCTCAAAGGCGTCACCGAGAAGGAACGCGACGCCGAACGCATTGAGATTGAGTGTGTCGAGCCGCCAGGGGAAGGCCAGGAAGGCTACATTGTCATGGTTTTTCCGAAACAAGGGAAGCCAGGGCAGAAGGACAAATCTCCTGGCTGGGTGCGGCCCATCAAACGAGTGTTTGCCTCCAAGCAAACGACCATTGCCTACATCATGAAAGTGCTGTGAAGGAGGGATTATGCCAGGCGGATTTATGAATCCAAAATACGGAGAGATGCTCGAGGGCAGCAAGTCAGCCGACCACCAAAGCCCGGGCCCTGCGGCAAAGAAAGAGCAAGGGAAGCATGCCGGGCACGGTAAGCCAAGCATCCACATTCATTCCCACAGTGGAGGCCATACAGTTCACATTCTCCATCAAGACGGCCGCCACGAGATGCACGAGCATCCGCACGGCGACTCAGACGGCATGGCCGAGCACATCCACACGCACCTGGGGGGCGGCGCGCCGGAAAGCTTTGGGAGCCCGAGCGGAGAAGAAGTAGCGCTGGGCGAGCGATGAGGATGTTCGATCCAGTTCCCAGGGTATTCAGCCAGGGATTCTCGCAAACCATTCAAAGCCGCCCAATCATGCGAGCATCACTCAAACTGTCAAAGCGAGCGAACCGTAGGCAATGGGAAGCAGCCCAAGGCGGCTGGACGACCTCTGGGAGCAGACAGCTCCCCGTGAATCCAAAGGAGATAAATCAGTGAAAAGAACAATCGCAGCTCTACTTACGAGCTTGCTCCTGATTCTCGGGGCGGGCTCTCTCTACGTTGCAGAAGCACAACAAGGGGCAGCCTACTCGCAACTGGCCAGGGTGGCCGGCGAGTTTGACGCCAAGAACTTCAATTCGTGGCAAGCAGTCATATATTCGGGCTTCAGTTCCACTGGCGCGCAGACCATGCAAATCTTCCAAGGTGGAGGAGTAGCGCTTCAGGACGGCACAATCTTCTATCCGTTCGCTGTCAACGCCCCGCTTTTGGTCGACGCTGGGCAAGCGAATCAGGAAGTTGTGACGGTGACGGCAGTTTCTGGCTGCACGACGTATTCGCAGACGGAGCCACCGCCATGCTCGATCACAGCGACATTTGCGAACACTCACGGCCGCGGCGCAATCATCAAGAGCGGCACGGCAGGTCTGCAGGAAGCTGTCAACCTCGCATTTCAGCAAGGCGGCGGGCAGGTGCAGATTGATGCCACCTTCAACAAACAGGCCAACGCGATTGTGGGTGTCACTGGCGCGCCGGCAACCTACGTCGCCTTTATGACTGCGATTGCGCCTTACGCGAACGTGGGCATCGTGGACAAAAGCAGTGGCGTTACGCGCTATTGGTCGCCCACACCGACCGGGTTAGCTTTGGCCGTGCCAACGACACTAACCGCGCAGGCGGCTTGCGATGCAACTCATACGTTCTGCTCCGATGCGACCGTGGCAGGCTCAGCCTCATATGCCGGCGGTACGCTATTCGGCTGCGTGGCCTACGTGGACCTCATGGGCAACGAAGGGCCGTGCTCGCTGACCGCTTCGTTTACTGACGTTTCCACGAAGGCAATCGACGTTGGCGCACCCGCAGCCTCGCCTGGGGCAGTGGGCTATGTCGTTTACCTGTCACTCGACGCTGGAACCTACGCTCAGGCCTACCAGATCCCTTCGACTTCGCTAAACTGCACGCTGACCACGATTGAAACGGTTCTGCCAGCCTGTGCCGTGGCGAATACTACCTACGGGCAAGCTGCTTCCAAGTTTGGCGCTGGCGGATTGTTTACCAACGGCGGCTCGCAGATCACGACCATTGCACTCAATACTGGCTTGCATTTCACCAAACTGGCCTCCACGGTGCAGACGACCGTTTCGCTTACCCCGATGACAAATTCCTCCGTGACCTATTCCTACGCCCCGAGCAGCCGTGTCGGTGCCCCTGGGATATCCTCATGGAACGCTACGCAGGAAATTGCTGCTGGCGGTATCAGCGCTTCGTCGACGACGGGCATTCCGATGTCGATGGGTACTTGGACGATCCCGGCTAATTACTTCAACTACGTTGGCGCGGAGTTTCGCGTATCGGGCAAACTCGTAGAAACCCCGTCTGGCGCCTCCGACACTTTGAAAGTAATCGTGGCGTGGGATGCCTCAGGGACAAACACAACTACGGTCCCGACGACTCTGTGCAATATCACAAACATTCACACAGAGGCCGCGGCGCAACAGAGTGCGTGGTACTCCTGCACGGTCAAGATCCTGACCACCGGCGCGACGGGAACAGCACTGGTAAACGGTGGAGGGTTTTTTGACATAGCTACCGGCGCGGCTGGCGTGCTGATTGGCGGCGCGAATGATACCGCCGTGGCAGCTTCCGGCTCGATCAACCTGACGGTTCCGGCCCGCATCTCCGTTCGATTCACCAATACGGGCTCAACGGTCACGGCGGCGCAGCCACTTGAAGGAACGCTCGAAGTCCTGAATTAAGGCATTAATAATGCCTTGGAAGCCCGAGGACGCCTACCGCCACACGCACGCTGCTGTAACGCCGAAGAAGAAGCGGCAATTCGCGCACGTGGCGAACTCAGTCCTGAAGCAAACCGGTGATGAAGGCCGCGCCGTCAGGGCTGGAAACGCAACCGTGCGCGGCCATGTAAGTCCAAAGAGGAAGAAATGAAACGAACTGAATGGGCATACCTAGCGGGACTGCTTGACGGGGAAGGCTGTATCTCTATGAATCCCCATGACGCTACATTCAGACTTGAGATTCAGATCAGAAACACGAACGCGGATGTAATCCAATGGCTCAGGTCAACGTGCGGAGGATACGCCCATCCGTGCAAACTTCTTTCACCAAAACATAAGCCAATCATTTTATGGAGAGCCTCATCAATGGTGCGAGTCAAAGGGATTTGCCGAGGATGCCTGCCGTATCTAATCATCAAAAGACAACAAGCGCTCTTGGCCCTTAAATTTCCAATCAACAAACGGGGACGTGGAGGGAAACGTATTAGCCAAAGAAACTTAGAACTTCGTGGTGCATTGAAAACTGAACTCACAGTCTTGAACAAAAGAGGTTCAGAAGCCGCTTAAATGCCAGAAGATTTGGAACAAGAGCACGCAACCGGCGAGAACGAAGAGACGGAATCGGACGAGCAGGCCGAACAGGCTAACTCTGACGATCCGCTAGCCGACAACGAAGAGCTTCAGCACGAACTGTATCAGCTCTGGCTGAAACTCATGACGGAAGACCGCTACTCGCGTTTGGTCGAAGTCCGAGACGTGAAGCAGGCCGAAATGTACTGGCGCAACCTCCAATACATTTGGTGGAGCGACCAAGATCAGCGCTGGAACCTGCCATCGCAAGGGAATGCCGTCAACTGGGCTGACCTCGACATTGACGACATGCCGCGATTTGAATTCTCAACCAACATCTACCAGGGTTACGGACTTACCGGAATTGGCGCTATCGCGCAGGCCCCTCCCCGCGTGCGATTCTTTCCTGATGATGCCGACGTCCCTGAAGACATCGAAACCGCCGAAGGCGATACCAAGCTCAGTAAGATCATTCAGCGCTGGAACCCGACGCAACTGCTGATGCAAGATGAAGCTTGGCACCTCTACACTGGCGGGATTTGCGGACTCTACACGCGGTATGTAGCTGATGGGGAACGCTATGGCTTCGAACCAATTGAAAGACTTAGAGAGGCGGAAGAGCAGCTTTCACCGGATACGCTTACTTGCCCGCAATGCGGATTCACGGCGCCCGCGGACCGTGTTGTGCCTCCTGTGCCGTGCCCTTCTTGCGGCAAAACTCTTACCGAAGACAACATTGTGCCCGGGCAAACCGCATCTGTACCCGCTGCAGCTGGCACCGAAGATGTTCCAAAAGGCCGCCAAATCATTACCGCGCATGGCGCATTGAACCTGAAGCGGCCGCAATGGGCTCAGACGCAGAGCAACTGCCACTACTTGGCGCTCGAGGAGGAAGTGCATTATGCGGTACTCAGAGCAGCTTACAAAGAGAAGGCCGACAAGATTAAGCCAGGAGCCGGATTCGGTGCAGATGATTCGTATGAGCGAAATGCTCGCCTTAGCAGCGCGGAAGGCACGCGGCTACTCACCCAGACAGGCCCCGCGCAATCGGTACTCTGCACTTTTGCACGCATATGGTTTCGTCCCTCTTGCTTCTGGATTCTACCAAAAGCTACAAGAGAAAAATTCTTCCAAGCCGCCCCGGAAATAGAGGCGAAGGGCTTTAGAGCAAACTTCTCTGTGGACGTCTATTGCGAAGGGTCTGTAGAGAGCATGGACGATCACTGGAAGCTTTACCACGCCATGCCTGGCCGCGGGATGCACCGGCCAGGAATTGGCTCAAGCATGATTTCGGTGCAGGACCGCTTCAACACGTTCACGAACATTTCAGCGGAAACGTACGAGTACGGCATCCCGATTACCTACCGCGCCGAAGACACTTTTAACGTGGAAGCGAACGAAGACCAGCGTGCGGAACCTGGCGCCGAAGTCCCTGTATTGCTTGCGCCTGGCGAGGACATCAACAATAAAATCAAGCAAGTACGCGCGGATTCGGTCAGTCCCGACATGTACAAGCACATGATGGATTTGATGGGCCCTATCGGGCAATTCCTGACCGGGATGTACCCAGCTCTGCAAGGGAATCCTGAGACTGGCACGGACACCTTAGGCGGAATCGCCATTCAGCGCGACCAGAGCATGGGCAGGATGGGAGTGTTCTACGTCCCGATGCGGCAAGCGCATGCCGACATTCTGAGCCTGGCCTGTAAAGACTTCCGCGCCAATGTCCAGGGCAAGGTTTCGATGCCGATTCTAGGGCCCAGCGGAGACTTCGAATCGGAGACAGTCGACACAACAGCGCTTGAAGGCGATTCGAAAGCCTACCCTGAAGGCGATGAGAACTTCCCTGAACTCTGGAACCAGAAGCGCGCGACAGTGATGACGGTACTCGACAGCCCGCAAGGGCAAGCCCTCCTGACCGGCCCTGAAGGCCCTGACAACGCTGAACTATTGGTCAAGGTCATTGGAGTCGAAGACTTGAAGGTTCCCGGCGCAACGGCGAAGCGTAAAACGCTCAAGATGATTGGCGAACTCACGAAGGTTCCTGACGGCCAAGACATGGCACCGGACCTGACGATGCAGATTGCCGCAATGGTCGATAAGGACGTTGACGAGCATGGGCCCGAAGCGATGGTAGCGAAGCGCTGGCTAAACGATACGGAAGGGTTGAAGTGCAAGCGCACGAACCCTACCGGCTGGCTAAATGTCAAAGCCTACATGATGGCGCAGCAGTCGCTTGTGCCACCACCGCCACCGCCTGAAAAGCCACTTAGCCCAACGTTCACAACTAATTTCAAGGACCTGCCGCCCGAGGCGCAGCAGCAGGTACTCGCGCAAATGGGAATCCACCTGACGCCAGAAGACTTCATGGCCAAGGTGATGATGGACAAAGCAGCAAAAACGCCTGTAGGCGGCATCGCCGGCCCGCCTAAAGGAGCTCCACAGAACGGCGCAGGAGAAGCACATGGATGAAGAAACAGTCGTAGGAGCAGGAGTAGCGGTTGAGGATGGCGCAGCAGCGCCGGCGCCGGAACCAGAGCTCGAAGAAACTCCAGCAGAGGAAGTAGTTGAAACTCCACCGGAGGACGAAACTCCTAGCGGTGAGGAAACGCCCCCTGGCGAAGAACCTCCTGCAAAACCTGCCCCCAAAGAAGAACTGGCCGAATTCAAGGGCACCGTCTCCGCACGGCTGAAGCACCTCGACAAGCAAGCTCCCGGCCTTGCCGCACACCTCAAGAAGTTTCCTCAAGTCCGAGACGCCATTGCCGCAACCTTCAGGCGCGAAGCAGCCTTCAGAGAACTCTATCCGGGCGGGCTAGTCGAAGCGCAAGCCCTCCGCGATGCCTTCCCGCGCGGCATGGATGACGTCAACCAAGTAATGGCCGAGATTCAGGAAGTTGAAGGGCTGGACTCGAAATTCTATACTCAGGGCGATGATGGCAGCTATCCAGGCCACGCCGACTTCATCGAGAATCTAGCCGCGCAGGACAAAGATGCGACCATTGCGCTGCTGAAGAAGGCTCCCACGGCATGGGCCAAACTCGACCCTGAAAGCTACAACGAAACATTCTCAGGCATCATGGCGCGGACGCTCACGAACGACCGCGTGTATGAGCACATGGAGATTCTGACCGAGATTGCCAAGGAACTGAAGAATCCCGAACTCACCCAGCGGGTTAGCCAACTGGCCAGCTATCTGGCAGGATTCCAGCCGAAGCGCGCGAAAGAGCCGACCGATGAAGAGCGCCGCATCAAGGCTGAACGAGTAGCGCTCGATCGCGAAAAGGCCGAACGGTCAAAGGAAGAAGGCGCACGGTTCCATCAGAGTTTTGTGGCCGAAAGCATCAAATTCCAGAAAGACTTGATTGCCGCGCATCCACTCATGAAGCGCTTGCCTGAGACGATTCCAGCGAACAAGAAAGCCGCGATGATTGAGGACATCAGGAAGCGCATTGTCACGCACCTGGATAAGATCCGGCCATTCAAAGCGGCTTTCAATGCTGGCTATCAAGCACGCGACCAGAAAGCCGTTATGGAGGCGCAGCGTAATTATTGGACTGGATGGCTTTTGAATTTATACGTCCGAAGAGTCCTCTCTGAGGAGACTCCTGGTTTAGTAACTGCGAGCCAAGCGAAGCCGGGAGTCAAGCCAGCGGCAAAACCCGGAGCGAAGCCGGCGCCAGCAGGGCCGAAGAAAGCCTATCAGGGCTCAGACCGCCGTTGGTATCGCGGCGATGGAACGCCTTTCACGACACAGGAAGTTTTACGGGGCAAGCATCTTGAGGGCTAACTCGACAGCGCCATGACACACCGAGCACAACCAAATCACGTCGAAACGGTGCTCCAAGGCATAGCCTTTGTGATGGTGGGCTTGCGGCTTGCATTTCTTTCCGCACATGGAACAATGGTCTGGACGTTTAACCTTGCCCTTCCAAATCGCCACGGTCACAGCGTAATGGGCGTTGTGCTTTTCCTTGTTTTTCTTTTTGTATGCGCTTGTGCGAGCTATGACCTTTGCTCTGTTCTTTGCGTAATATCGCCGCGACCGCTCTCGCACACCTTCAGGATGACGGTTGCGAGAATTCCTAACATTCGCGCGGCTTCTTTCAGGATGCTGCGCACGCCATTTGCGTGCGTACTCTCTCGCATATTCTTTTGTGCGGGACCGTGTTACGATTTTCTCGGGCACGAGGCGCTCCTAGACAAGTGCCTTGTGTCTGTGGGTCCAATTCCGTCCTCGCGGATTGGGCCCTTTTTCTTTGTCTAGTTTAGCAGCAAAGCGTTCCGAAGCGAACCGTAAAATTGCCGGGCACGGTTCCCCCGAGTGAGCGAAAAGCAGGACAAAATCTCACTTAAGGAGAGGTGCGCCACATGGCTCCCCCTAGTAACATTCAAAGCGTTGCTTTACAATTAGAAAAAGTCCGGAAAACGGTGCCCACGGCATAACCTCGTGTGCCTCCCCATAGCAATATGGGGCAAAACAATTCTCTCTGATTGACTTCAACGCTGCGATGCCAAGAAGGCGGAACCCGCAAGGGACCGTGAGAGACTAAGCGAGAGAACGCCCCACGTGGGCGATGCGATAGTCCGCTCTCACAGGAATTGAACTGTGAGAGGCAAGCAGAAATGACTTGCCCTCAAACTCTTTAGTTTGAGTAACATACAAGAACGAACAAGAGCACATATGGTTGGATCTGATCGAGAAACGCGCCGACGTTCTTGACGCTTCGAGCAGAAACATACGTTTGCCGCAACTCATCCGGCCGGGCGGGAAATTCAGCCAAGGTACGGCAGACTTCGACGACATGGGCCGCGGGTCTGGAAGCACCTGGGAAGTGGGAACACTTTCTACGTTGCACTTCCGGTTCGCTTTCGAAGTGAGCAAGCTGGCCGAGTACGCGACAAAGGGCAACGACAAGGCCGTTGAGGACGTAGCTGTCCGTGAAGTAGCCGAATCCATGAAGATGTTCAAGCGCGCGCTCGACTGCGTAGCTTGGACAAACGGCACCGGGCAACTGGATTCCATCACTTCGATTGCCGGAACAGTTGTAGGGGTCAATAACCCGAACCTGTTCTACTTCAACCAGGACGTGCAGATTTATCCGACTGGCCTAGCTTCAGCTTCGCGCGGGCTCGCAACCGTAACAGCCGTTGACCCACTGGCAAAGACGGTCACTCTAAACGCTTTGCCGGCCGGCACAATCACTGGCGATGCTATTGTCATCAACATCAGCCAAGGTGCAGGCGGCGCTAACCCGGTATCGCTTGAAGGCTTGCTCTACAACCACGTAGACAGCTCAAGCGGCACCTGGAACAATCTGAGCCGATCAAGCTATCCCGAAGCGCTGAAGACTCCACACGTGGCCGCAGGGGGCGCGACGATCACGCCAGCCCTGAGACGCCTCGGAGAATTCAAGCTTCGCAGGGTACTCGGAGCCAACTTCAATGAGCCCATGTTTGCGTTGATGAACGTGGACCAACTTGCAGCTTGGGAGAATGCCGGAATCACTGTGGCCACCATCATCCAGAATCAGCTTGGCGGGGATACCAGCCAGGACATGCTCAAGAAAAAGCCTCCGAAGACTTTTGGCGGCATCGACATCGAGCTATCCATTCACGCGACCATCGCCCGAATCGACGTGGTACTCCCCAAGCACTGGGGCCGCGGCATCACCAAAGAAGTTGGCTTCTTCGAGGAAGGTGGGCAAACCGTCTTCCCGATCTATGGGCCGAGCGGCGGCGTTGTGGCCGGATATCTGTCCTATTTGGACGTCGTTTTCAATATGTTTATGGACCAGCCTCAACTTCGGGGCCATCTTGCGGAAACGCAGGACAGCAAATTCTCTCTGATTGACTTGGATGCTGCGATGCAAACAGGGCGGAAGGTTGTTTCAATCGACAGCCACCGTGAACGACTAAGCGAGAGAACATCCTTCATGGATGGTGCGATAGTCTGCTCTTGCGGGAATCGGAACCGCAAGAATTCGGCAGAAATGACCGAATCCGGCCTTTTGGCCGCGTAACAGTCAGGCGCTATGGAGTGTTCTGGGATGGACTTGCATCCCTAAGTGCTTTGGGATACTAATAGTTACAACCGTCCGAAATGTGATATAATTTTCGGATGGACAACATTTCAACCGGGGTCACTTGCGCCGTTTGCGGGCGACCCCGCTTTCTATCAACATCGAACTCGAATTACGGGAAACTTCGCACTTGCACGTTTTGCCGACAGAAACGATGGAGCGATGCAAACGCTGCCAGGATTTCTGCCGATAACAAGGCGCGGTACGAATGTGACCGAGAGGCATATAAGACCAGAGCGGCAAGTTGGTATAAAGACAACCCAGCCGAATGCCGCCTCCGAATGTGGCATGGGAAGCTTCGTAGAAAGGGCGCGAGTCCAGAGTACTACGAAGCCAAACTTACAGAACAGAATGGCCGATGCGCGATTTGTGGAATAAGCCCAAAGAAGCGACGGTTGGATCTCGACCATGACCATGCGAGCGATCCGCCGACGCCTCGCGGGATTATCTGCAACGTATGCAATCGGCAAGTTGGAATCTACGAGAAGGCAGCGAGGTTGGGAACTCGACCGATATGGCGGAAGATGAAGCACAAAATTCCAGCCATTGAGGCATATTTGAATCAGTACAAAAAAGGAGACGAACATGCATCATAGTACGACTGTTGGGCCAGTACTCGGGGACGATGACAAGGCAGTTCCTGGCGTCTCGTTCCACGTCAAAGGGCTTCTCGAATCGAATCATGCGGGAGAACTTCTCTCGCAAGATCAGTTTGACGCCCTTGTAGTGGATGACGTCGAATTGACACGGACCGCTGGGGGTGGTTTCGAGTACAGCATGGAACTTGTTGTATCCCAAGCAAAGCTCGACAAGATCCTGGCGGCCAAGCCAAAGCCGGAAGCACCTGCTCCGGTAGTCAGCGACACCGATCGCGCGATTGCCTACTTCAAGACCAAGGGCTACAACGCCGCCGACGCCAAAAGCATGATTGACCGGTTTGGCACGGCAAGGATTCTCGCCGCTGCCAATGCCGAGGCCGATGAAGAGTTGGCTAAAGTTCTTGCTGCGAGCAAATGAACCTCCACGTCCACATTCATCACGATACCAGGCTAGACGAGATTCTGTCAGCGGTTAGATTACTACTCGCAAAGGAGACTCAAATGGATGCAGACCTACAGGCCATCATCACGCAGGCAAAATCCAATACCGACGCCGAAGCGGCAGCTAATGCGGCTTTGCTTGCGTTGTTCACGAAACTCACGGCGGCGCTGGCTGGCAGCGGACCTATTTCGGCTGCCGATCGCGTGACTCTGCAGGCTACCGTAAAGTCGATGTCCGATTCGGCAGATGCCCTTGCGGCCGCCATTGTCGCCAATACCCCAGCGGCTTAGACATGGCCGAAGAGCGCATCGAGCATCACACGTGCCCGGACTTCATTCAGGCGCGGCTTACCGCATGCGGCGGTACTAACCGTTATGGTGAGCCGCGCTTTCGGATGGTCTGGGGTTACGACCGAATCGTGCCCATCACCGGTTCCTGGGAAGATTGGGAGCAAACGCAAATCCTTGATTGCTTCTCAGCCGGTGGGGTACGCAAGCAAATCCGCCTTGTTCGCAGCGTGATCGAAACCAGGATGGTTCCAAAGTACCTGCCAGGGAACTGCTGGCACCTAGAGTGCTGGCGCCCGCCTGAAGAGTACGGAACGCCTGAAAGCTGGCGGAAAGCTGGCCAGGAGGTTTATGGCGGGCTCACGGTCGACACCGCAGGGGAATTCCCTAGCCGCGGCGATTATGAACTCGTGATGCCGTTAACCGTGGATGGCACCTATCATGGCGAGCCAATCCCACTTTCTCCTGGTTATGTCGCAATGCTTGTGGACCTCGTTCGCCGGTCGAAAGAGGACTACACACCAAGCCAGCGAAAAGCTGCGATCGAGCAGGCAGCAGCGAGGAAAGACAATGAGTTTACCCGCGTCACGTGTGACCGGCTGAAGGATGGGATGCGACCCTTCGCCGGTGAGGACTTCGTAATCAAACTCTAACCACGCCCCAGCAGGCGAAAATGCTGAAGGAGAACCAAAATGGCACAAGCGGCGATTATCATAAATACCAGCGATTTATCCTTCACTCACGGCAATGGGCTTTCCGGCCAGCACGTCATTCCAGCCAAAACGCCGGATGAAGACTTCGGAATCCTTGTGGTCTATCCGACACCGGAGATTCAGGATATTGGCGACGAACGCAGAACCGTGCACTGGCTGAAATCGACTCCACTGGCCAAAGACATTTGCGGGATGCGCAGCGAAGATGGCAAGTACACGCGCCTAGGAGTGCTTTTCTGCAATGCCGAGCCCGACCTGCCAAAAGAACTTCTTGCCGCTATCGAAGAGGAAATGGAACTCCTGAACGACAATCCGCCCGACGTGAAGTACCGAAAGACCAAAGAAGGCGTGATGGCGGCAATCAACGTTGAAGACCCTGACGTCAGGAAAGCCAAGATCCGGCTTTCAGCGACGGTGCAGAAGGAGCGCCAGAAGTTTGAGAAGTACTGCCGATCGCTCGTAACGAAAGAGGAAGTAGCGCTGGCGAAAAGGA
>WNGN01001921.1_pt1 | contig 15064 bp, 10 predicted proteins | sample 5400561 | NCBI WGS metagenome assembly WNGN01 (sample SAMN13153379, study PRJNA577476) | soil metagenome | isolation source: 115 cm soil or saprolite under Garry oak tree replicate 2 | place: USA:California | collected 2016-06-15
CCGTTGGCGCGGTTTGCGGTCACGGAAATGGAATCGCAAACTCATCGAGGGTAACGGACGCTCATCGCGGCTGGAGCCGAGTGCTCAGACTCTAACAAGCCTGAGCGTTTGGTCGAAAAGTGCCAACCCCGGAATAACCCCGACCACGTCAGGAACGAACGGACATAACCGGCGTCGAATGAAGCCAAAACTCTCGACTTTTCAGCACTCTGCGACGCGATAACCGGGTCCGGGATGCAGGAAGTGTTCACTTCAGACGGTCACGGTCAGCGAATGTCGGTATCGGTGGTTGCGAGTCCCGTGCGCCGTGCAAGGCGGCGTTCTCCAGTGGGTGCAAGTCCCGCCCGGCATCCGCTCCAGCCGGAAGCAACCGGGGCAGGCATGGAGGTGACGAAATGTCTGAAGCCTCTGGATAGCGGTCGCGACTTGGTGACCGTGCGCGTGTGCAGGCCGCAACGTGAGTGAACGCCGAGCAAGCCTCGAAAAAACCGACGTGCAGGCCGACCCGACAGGGATATCGGGGAAGGCTGATATGGCTGGGTGCAAGAGCGAAGATTACGCCCAGCTGCTGCACCGGGGTAGTGGCGGCAGCATGTACACAAGGAAAGCGTACGCAACACGGGAAGCCTCAAGGCGAGGTCAGCGATGACCAACCGGACGCTCGTGAGGGACAGGCCGGACGCCCTGAGGTGGCGGAGAGGTTCGTAGTACCGCTGAAGCCGGGTAACGCCGGCGGAGGGAAGGAACCTCAGTTCAAGACAGACGCAATACGTAGTGAGGGACCTGGAGATTGGGCAACCTAACAACTCCGAAAAGTGTTCAGAAACTGCAGATGGCGTTGCACGCGAAAGCGAAGGCAGAAGCCGGGTATCGCTTTTACGCGCTGTACGACAAGATCAGCCGTGAGGACATTCTGGCACACGCCTACGCGCAGTGTCGCTCGAACAAGGGCGCACCGGGGGTAGACGGTCAGGACTTCGCGGACGTCGAGGCGTATGGCGTCGGGCGGTGGCTTGGTGAACTGGCGCTTGCGCTCCGGGAAGAGACCTACCGACCGGACCCCATCAGGAGAGTGTTCATTCCGAAATCCAACGGCAAACTCAGGCCGCTGGGCATCTCAACCGTGCGAGATCGCGTCTGCATGACAGCAGCGATGCTGGTGCTGGAACCGATCTACGAAGCTGACCTTCCACCGGAACAATACGCCTACCGCGCTGGGCGAAACGCTCAACAGGCGGTGGCTGAGGTGGATAAGCAGCTGTTCCATTCGGTGGCGCGCCGGATCGTTGATCGGCGCGTGCTGCATCTGATCAAGATGTGGCTGGATTGCCCCGTTGAAGAAACCGACGATCGAGGACGGAAGAAGCGCACGACCGAAGCCCGGGACAGGCGGCGAGGCATTCCGCAGGGCTCACCCATCTCACCGCTGCTGGCGAATCTCTACATGCGCCGGTTCGTGCTGGGATGGAAGAAGTTCGGGCTGGAGCAAAGCCTCGGCACGCGTATCGTGACCTACGCGGACGATCTTGTGATCCTGTGCAGAAGGGGCAACGCCGAAGAGGCATTGCATCGACTGCGCGAGATCATGGGCAAGCTGAAGCTGACGGTGAACGAGGAGAAGACACGAATCTGCAGGGTCCCGGAAGGGCAGTTCGACTTCCTGGGATACACGTTCGGACGGATGTATTCGGCGAGAACCGGCCAGGCGTACCTGGGACACCGGCCATCAAAGAAGAGCATCAAACACGCGGTGGAGAAAATCCACGCGCTGACTAACCGGGCGGGGACAGGGCAAGAGACCACAATGCTGGTGGGCAAGTTGAACCGCACGCTGCGCGGATGGGCGAACTACTTCAAGGTAGGCACCGTCAGCACGGCTTATCGCGCGCTCGACAACTACACGGCAGTGCGGTTGCGTCGGTGGTTGCGCTCCAAGCACAAAGTCAGGCGGCGGCGCAAGGGCGGGAGCTATCCACTCTCGCACCTGTACGGGCACTTCGGGCTCGTACGCTTGAACAGGCTTGGGCACGACGTGGCATGGGCGAAGGCGTGAGAGCTTGTCCGAGAGCCGGATGCGGGAGATCTGCATGTCCGGTTCGATGAGCGGGATGTGGAAACGGAGCCATGGTCGAACCAGTGCGGCACCGCCAGACGAAAGAGGCGGGAAAAGATATGCTCGAACCTAGTCTAAAACCACCGCGCCACATCTCGACTCTACCGATTTGAACCTATCGCGCTCCCGTCGGGCGCTGATCTCACTCCTTAACGATGCCCCCGTGGGACCTTGCGTTATTTTACTATTTTATTGATGCGTACGCCGCAGGAAGTCCCGGATTGCACGATTTACCAGCATCGGATGGGATTGCATCGGGCGGTGGCCCCCATCGTCGATCCGAACCACGATTGCATTCGGCGCGTAGTCGTGGAGGTTATCCAGTTGACCGGGCAAGCAGACAGGGTCTTGCATTCCCCAAAGAACCAGCGTTGGAACATCCACCCGGAGCGACGTGGTGGCGGGAGGTTCCGCTACATCGGCAAAGAATCGGGCAGCGAGGTCTGGCGTTTCTGTATGCGCTGCATCCGAGATGGAAGAAGGCACCTTAATCGGATCCGCGCGATAGTAATTGTACCAGGACGGATAAGGGGCAATAGCACTGTAATAATCGCGCTCGTATTGCGATGCCTGAATTTGCGCCGCGCTATTGCGGACCTCACGGAGAAATATAGCTGGGTGCGGTGCATTGAGAATGATCAAGCGTTCAACATGGCCTGGATAGGCCGAAGCAAACACCCAAGCAATGTAGCCACCCCAGTCATTGCCCACCAGGATGCACCGCTCACGGCCGAAATACCGAAGCAGCGCATGTACATCGCCCAACAATCTTGGCATGGCATAGGCATCGACTGCTTTCGGTTGATCTGATGGCGGAAAGCCGCGCAAATTGGGAGCCACCACCATGTGGTCTCGGCTAAACTCCGCGAGCTGGCTCATGTAAAGCGTCCAGCTGTCTTGGGCGCCGTGAAGGAACACCATGAGCTCGCCCTCGCCCCCTTGGACAAAGTACAGCCTCACTCCGTCGCCTTCGGCGTAGCCCTCCACCAGACCGGATTGGCTTGCGCCCGGGTGCGGCCAGACGGCCGTCGAAGCGAAAGTCGCTAACGATAGCCTGGCACCCAACGTGAGCAGATGTCGTCGGTTAACAGAAGGCCGAAGAACTGGACGCATGCACCTCGTCCCCGATAGCGATACTGGAATATATAGCGTCAACTCGCTTGGAGCATCCCCCTGTAGATCCAGTCGACGGGGGTCTGCTAACTGGAGCGCCCGTTCGCGCCGCATATGTCGCGCGTAATATTTCTGCCCGCAACAATTACAGTCTTATCGCAATGTGTGGCGACCGGCCTGGGTCATTTTCGGAAGTTGGCCGGCGAAGTCGAGAGGTCCGCTTGGCCTCCGTCAGCGGCCATCCCGAGTTAGACCACGCCCGTTGCACACCCATGCCGGCTCGGAAACGTTTTACGTGCTAACCGGGCAACTGAGCCAAAAAAAGCCCGCATGGCGTCAGTCATGTCGACGCGGGGCAGTCGATGCCCGGACATGGTCCCGGCATGCCCATGGAAATCTCAAGCCGCGGCACCGGCGATCTGAATGCGCTTGTCATGTTCGTGGTGGATGCCAAGCCGTTTTCATCGCCGGCCACGATGCCGCAGGCGTGCGACGTCGCTCGCATTATTCCGCAGCAAACTCCAGCGGCGCTTCGCGCGGCACGACGATGCGGATTTTCGTTCCCGCACCAGGTCTAGTTTCCAGATTGATCCGGCCACCCAGACGATTGGTCACGATGTTGTGGACGATGTGCAATCCGAGGCCGGTGCTGCCCTGATCGCGCCGGGTCGTGAAAAACGGGTCGAACACCTGGCGCCTGACCTCCGGGCTCATGCCGCAGCCGTCGTCTGAAAACAGCACTTCAACATTGTCCTTGCCCGACGCCCGCGCCGTGATCTGGATGGATCCCCGTGCGCCGTCTGGAAAGGCATGAACCGCAGAATTGAGAACCAGGTTGGTGAGCACCTGGCCGTAAGGGCCGGAATAGCTGTTCATGGCGAGATTGGGCTCGCATTCGACGTTGACCGTCAGCTGACTTCGCAACCCGAACCGCAGTCCTTTGACAACCTGTTCGGTCACCTGGCCGAGATCAAAGCTTCTGCGATCCGAAATGTTGCGATCGGCCGCAACCTGCTTGAACGACTGTATCAACTCGACCGCGTTACCAAGATTGACCATGATCTGCGACGCCGCCTCCCGGCTTGCTGCAATAAATTCAGTCAGGGTCGACCGGCGCACATTGCCGCTGGCGACATCGGCTTCAAATCGGTTGGTCTTGTCGATAAAGGCCGAGGCGACGGTCAGGCTGGTCCCGACAGGGGTGTTGATTTCGTGAGCGACCCCCGCCACCAGCCGTCCCAGCGCGGCCAGCTTCTCGGTCTGCACGAGACTGTCCTGCGTGGCGCGCAGGTCTTCAAGCGATTGCGACAATTGCCTTGTGCGCTCCTGCACCTCGGTGAACAGCCGCGTGTTCTCGATGGCAATGACCGCCTGACCGGCAAAGGTCTTCAGCAGTTCGACCTGCGCCTTGGGGAACAATTGAGGCTCGAGCCGCATCACCGCGATCGCGCCGATAGCGGCCTCGTCGCGCAGCATCGGCACGATCAGGATGCTGCGATAGCCCGATGTTCGCTGCAGTTCGCTGTATCCGCCGGAGACCAGCACATCCGCCTCATGCACGACGCGCCGCTCGCGGATGGCGACCGAGATCAGATTGTTGCTGGTGAGCGGGGCAGGGTAGGCTTTGCGCACCGCCGCCACCGATTCCGGCGAGAACTGATCGTGCGCGACCAAATGGACATGCTCGCCATCCCTGCGATAGACGGCGCTGAGCACGCTCTGGCAGAGCCGCGCGGCGTTCCTGACGATCCTGTCGAACACCGGCAGCAGATCCGTCGGCGCGTCGGCGATGAGGCTCAGGACCTCGGCTGTCGCCGCCTGCCGCTCCCTGGCTTCCTGAAGTTCGAGCGCAAGTTGTGCGGCTTCGGTTTTCGCGGGGCCTTCGACTTCCGTTTTGGTGGGGCTGGAGACTCGCGCCGCTTTTTTTGCCGCATTGCCGCGCTTTCGCGGCATCGCCGTGCGGCTTCGCTGCTTATTCGGTCCGCCGTCTGCTCCAGAGCTTCGTCTCATTGCCTTCCCCGGGCCGCAGGATAAGCCATCGTATCGGCTTAGGCCAGCAACGGGAAATGGGTGACCGATGTCTCATGTGGGTCAAAACTTGACTTCGCGGGAAGGGCCGGTTCTCGCAAAGCGGCCATTCGCACAATGAGCGGTTAGAGAAAGCCAGACGCTTTGCCGGATATGAGCTGCGACTTATCTGGCTCCGCGCATGACGGGTCTGAAGTCTCGAATACGGAAGTTCGCCTGCCGTCAGCGGGCCACCAACGGTACGTAATGTTCGAGTTCGGGGTCGGGGAAATGTACCGTCTGGCCGAGTTCCGCGGAGCGATAGAGACCCATCAGCATTTCCATCACGCCGACGCCGTCATGAAAGGATTCCGCCGGGCTCAGGCCGAGCCTGAACGCTTCCACCATATGTCGGTTCTCGTCGGTATAGCCGTAGATGCCGGCTTCGTCCTCGACCACCGGCATCAGGCCCTGCTCGGCATTCTGCTTCTCGACGAGATCCTCGCCCTCCGATCCGGTGACCGCGCGTGAGAGGAACACCTTGAGACCGGTCGAGAGCGACGAGAATTCCATCGAATATTCGGGACCGAGCAGCTCGAGCTGGATGCGCAAGCCGGCGCCGACATAGGCCCATGACGTCGTCGCTTCGATCATCAACTGATGGCCATCGGCGTCTTCCATCGCAAGGATGCCGCGCGCGAAGTCCTCGACCGGGCGTTTGGCGAAATCGATGCCCATCCGCGTCCTCAGGTCGGCCGCATAGCGCGGACGCGTCCATTTCAGGTTGGCTGTCGTCGCGCTGGCGCTCACCAGCCGCAGGGTATCGCGGGTCGCGCCCGGCGCGGTCAGCATGAAGCGCGCGACCTCGACTGAATGACACATCATGTCGGAGAGCACACCCCCACCTTGCCTTTCGCCTTGCCAGAACCAGGGCTCGTGCGGGCCGGAATGCTCCTCCGCCGCGCGGGCCAGATAGGGCCGCCCGCCCTGGGGTACGGCGCGCCGCCAGATGATGTCCTTGCCGCGCATCACCGCGGTCGAGAACAACTGGTTCTCCAGATAGCCGTGCAGCAGGCCTGCATCCTCGACAAGCGCCAGCATTTCGCGCGCCTCGGCGAGCGTGCGGGCGAGCGGCTTTTCGCAGGCGACCGCGCGCAGCGGCGCGCCGGCCTTCGTCAGACGATGGATCTCGCGCATAATGTCGAGGCGGGTGTCGTTCGGCGTCAGCAGCCAGAGCGCATCGACCTCGCCCGACATCGCCATCGCTTCGATGCTGTCGAACGCATGGGCCTGCCCAAGGCCGAGACTGCGGGCCTTTTCCGCGATGCGCGTGCGCCGCTCGACCGAGCGGCTGTAGACCCCGCCGATGCTGACGTTGCGCACGCCGACCATGGATTGCAGATGGAAGGCGGCGATGAAGCCGCTGCCGATGAGGCCAACGCGCAGAATCGAGAGTTCCGTGAGCTTCTGCATGTCAGAGACCTCTCCTTCAATGGCGCAAGTCGTCGCGCGGCGCGTCAGGTGATATGGGTGGCTCTTTGCGCTGCCGGCCGGGGATGGCGGCCAGCAGCGCCTGAGTATAGGGATGTTCGGGCCGGCTCAGCAGGTCCGCGGTCGGTCTGATCTCGACGATTTCGCCCAGGCGCATCACCGCGATCCGGTCGCAAACCTGGGCCGCGACATTGAGGTCATGGGTGATGAACAGCATTGCCAGCCGCAGCCGCGTTTTCAATGTCTCGAGCAGCGCGAGCACCTGGGCCTGGACCGAGACGTCGAGCGCCGACACCGGTTCATCGGCCACCAGCACGTCAGGGTCGAGCGCCAGCGCGCGCGCAATGCCGATCCGCTGCCGTTGCCCGCCCGAGAATTCATGCGGGAAACGCTGCGCCGCGCCCGGGTCGAGGCCAACCAGCGTCAGCAGTTCGTTGGCACGCGCAAAGGCCTGTGCCGCCGGGACGCCATGAGCGATCGGCCCGTCGGCGATGATCCGGCCGACGCGGCGACGCGGATTGAGCGAGGTGAATGGATCCTGGAATACCATCTGGATCTGCTTGCGGGCGGCCCGCAGACCGGCCCCGCGGGCCTGGGTGAAATCCAATTCGCCGACGCGCACGACGCCCGCATCGGCATCGGTGAGCCGCATCACGAGCCGGCCGATCGTGCTCTTGCCCGAGCCTGATTCCCCGACAAGGCCGAGCGTTTCGCCGCGCCGGATTTCGAAATTCACGCTCTTCACGGCCGCGACCTCGCGCTGCGAGTTGAACCAGGCGTTGCCGCGATAGGTCTTCGCAAGCCCGGTTGCCGCGCAGGCGACCGGCGCGTCCTCGACCGCAGGGCGGACCGGCGGGGTCAGGCCGGGCACCGCAGCGAGCAGCCGGCGCGTATAGGGATGCTGCGGGCGTTCGAGCACATCCGCGACCGAACCCTGCTCGACGACGCGCCCCTTCTCCATCACTGCGACGCGGTCGGCAATGTCGCCGACGACACCGAAATCATGGGTGATGAACAGAACGGCCATGCCGCGCCGCTGCTGGATGTCGCGGATCAAACGGAGAATCTGCGCCTGGGTGGTGACGTCGAGCGCGGTGGTCGGCTCATCCGCCACCAGGATCGATGGTTCGAGCGCCAGCGCCATCGCAATCATGGCGCGCTGACGCTGACCGCCTGACAACTGATGCGGATAGCTGTTGATGATCCGCTCCAGATCGCGCAATCCCACTTCCTCGGCGAGCGCGCGCGTGCGGGCGCGCCGTTCGGCCAGCGCGAGGTGCCCATGCGCCTCGAACGCCTCCATGATCTGGTCGCCGATCCTGATCACCGGATTGAGCGCCGTCATCGGTTCCTGGAAGATCATCGCGATGCGCCGCCCGCGCAATGTCCGCCACTCTGCTGCCGGCAGTTTCAGCAAATCGCGCCCCTCGAAGCGAATGGCTCCTGCGACCGGTCGAATGTCGTTGGGCAACAGGCCCATCACAGCGGAGGCGCAGACCGTCTTGCCGGAGCCGGATTCACCGACGACGCAAAGGATCTGCCGCGGGTGCAGCGCGAGCGAGACCGTCTCGACGGCGAAGGCTCGATCGGCGTCGGCGGGCAGCGCCAGCGTCAGCTGCTCGATCGACAGAATCGCGTCGGCCGCCGTCTCGCTCATGGTGTCTGACCCGACATCATTATTTGTCCCATCCTGGTCACGCCGCCAGCGCGATGCCGTCCTTGCGATGATCCGACGCGCCATACATGATGCCGCTGTTGGAATCGACCTGCACCGCCTGGAAACCTCCAAGCGGCTCGTCCGCCCACGTCACACGATGGCCGCGAGCGATCAGATCGTCGGCAACCGAGCCGGACACCGTCGGTTCGAGCGACAGCGTGCCGTCAAAGGCGAAGCTGCGCGGGGCGTCCGAGGATTGCTGGATGTCGAGGCCGCGGTCGAGCACTCCGCTCAGGATCTGCATGTGTCCCGTGGCCTGATATTGTCCGCCCATGACGCCAAACGCCATGATGGGTTTGCCATCCTTCGCGAGCAAGCCCGGAATGATGGTGTGAAAGGGACGTTTCCCCGGCGCGATGGCGTTAGGATGGCCTTCGATGAGGCGGAAGCCCGAACCGCGGTTTTGCAGCAGCACACCCGAGCGAGGGGCGTAGATGCCGCTGCCGAAGGCGAAGAACAGCGAATTGATAAAGGACACCATGTTGCCGTCGCGGTCGGCGACCGCAACATAGGCGGTGTCACGGTGGACGGGCATCTCGAAGTCCGTCGGGGCGCTGGAGCGCTTCGTGCTGATGGTAGAGCGCAATGCCGTGATCGAGGCGTTCGACAGCAGCGTCTCGACATCGAGCGGATGGAAGGCCGGATCGGCGACCAGTGCGTCGCGTTGCCGGTAGGCCACCTTGGTCGCCTCGGCAAGGAGGTGAATGCGGTCCGCTTCGCCGAGCGCCGGGTCGACCATATCGAAGCCGGCGAGGATGCGGGCGATCAGCAGCGCTGCGACGCCCTGTCCGTTGGGTGGACATTGCCAGATTCGATGACCGCGATAGTCGGCGCCCAGCGGCGCAACGTACTCTGATCTGGCGCTTGCAAGATCCTCAAGCCGCATCAGCCCGCCCAGTGCCCTCAATGTTGCGACGATCTCTTCGGCGACGGCGCCTTCGTAGAACGCGGCGCGTCCCTCGCGCGCGATTCGGCGCAGCGTCGTGCCGAGTGCCGGATGGATGAGTTTGCTGCCGATGCCGGGCGCAACGCCACCGGGCAGATAGACCGCAACGCCGGTCCGATGTCTTTCTATGCGGTCGGCATAGCGCGCCCAGTCCAGCGCGGAGCGGGGCGGGATCACGAAGCCGTTCTCGGCCGCACGGATCGCCGGCGCCAGAATTTCGTCCAATCCTTTCGAACCATAATCGGCGGCAAGCCGGCACCAGGCGTCGACCGCACCCGGAACGGTGACGGCATGAGGCGAATCGTCAGGGATCGACACCAGCCCTTGTTGCCTAAACCAGCCGAGCTCGGCCTTCGCTGGTGCTCTGCCTGAGCCGTTGATTGCGACAGGCTGGCCCGAGGCGGGAGCATAGATCGCAAAACAATCGCCGCCGATGCCGGTCATGTGCGGATCGATGACGCCCTGGAGCGCGATCGCGGTGATGGCGGCGTCGACCGCGTTGCCGCCACTGCGCAGGATGTCGACGGCGGCGAGCGTGACGGCGGGGTGAGAGGTCGCGGCCATGCCACGGTCGCCCACCGCCAGCGAGCGTCCCGGCACCATAAAATCGCGCTGGCCCCAGCTCATGCTGTTCTCCGATTGTTGTTGTGAGGCCGGTTGGCGAGCGCTGCGGCGGCCGCTTCGTCGCAAAGGATATGGACGTTATCGTGCAGGCGGAGCGCGGAGGCGGGACAAGGCGGCGCGATTGGGCCGTCAATTGCGGCTGCCACGGCGGCCGCCTTCTCCGGTCCGGTTGCGATCAGCAGGATGCTGCGCGCCTCCAGGATTGTCGCGATGCCCATCGTGATCGCACGCTCGGGAACCGACGCGGGATAGGAAAAATTGCGGGCATTCGCGAGGCGGGTAGCTTCGTCGAGCCTGATCTCACGGGTGCGTGACTCAAAATCCGAACCCGGTTCGTTGAAGCCGACGTGGCCGTTGGCGCCGATGCCGAGCAGCAGCAGGTCGATGCCACCGGCAGCGGCAATCAGCGCCTCATAGCGCGCCGCCTCGGCGGCGATGTCGCCGGCCATGCCGTCGGGAATTCGCGCCCGTCCGGCTTCCATGTCAACATGTCCAAACAAATGCTCTTGCATGTAGGCATGGAAGCTTCCCGGCGATTGCGGCGCGACGCCGACATATTCATCTAGGTTGAAACTGGACACCGCCCTGAATGAGACATCGCCGCCGCGTGTGGCGGCGACGAGGCGGGCATAGACCGGCCTCATCGTCGCGCCGGTCGCGAAACCAAGCGTGACCGCATGCCGATCGCGCAGCCGGGCGACGACGCGCGCGGCCGCGCGTTCCGCGACGGCGGTGGCATTGCCCGCAATCTCAATTTGCGGCGCGTGCTGTCTCATGCCGCGACGTCCGCAGCCGTGAAGGGCAACGCCAGCGGGCTCGCATCCTTGCCGATGCCAAACAGCGAGCGATGCACGTGGTCGATCGCACTGCCGATCGCGCCGATCAGCGTGGCGCGATTGCCGAGTGCGCTGAGTTCGATCCGTACCGGCTCGCGCGTGCAGCGTCCGAGATTCGCATCGATTCGGAGCTTCAACTCGGGCCGCGCGCCAATGCTGCCGCCCATGACGATAATTTCAGGATCGAGGATGCTATGCACGGCCAGGATTGCGGTCGTGACGATCCGGCCGACCTCGTCGATCGTGATCCGCGCAGCCTCATCGGTCTCGAGTCGATCGAAGACGTCGCGCACGGTGCTGCCGGATGGGCCGCCAAGCCCGGTGTAGCGCTCGATGATGCCGGCGCTGCCGACGGCGGTCTCCAGGGTGCCGAGCCGCTGGCCACGCGCATCATATGGGTCTCCTCCGAGCGGCAGGTAGGCGACTTCGCCGGCCGCGCCACGTGCGCCGCGGATGAGATGGCCGTCCGCGAAGATGCCCATGCCGATGCCGGTGCCCAGGGCGACAAAGGCGAACGTGCGGGCCTTGCGGCTGTTGCCGCGCCAATGCTCCCCGATCGCGGCAAGATTGACGTCGTTCTCGATGGCGATGTCGATGCCGAGCCGCGCGCGCAGCGCGGCCCGCACGTCCAGGCTATCCAGTCCGGCGATATTGGGCGCGATCGCGATGCCGCCGGACGCCGGCTCAATGATGCCGGGACTTCCCATCACGCCGCCGCGCAGCCGTTGCGAGGACACGCCGGGGCGCTGAAGCAGGGCGTCGGTCATGCGCCCGATCTGAGCGATGACAGCGCCGCCGCCATCGCCCGCCGTCGCTTCAATGCTCTCGGCGACGATCACGCCCTGCAGATCGGCAAGGGCGACGTGCAGTTTGGTGCCGCCGAGGTCGATGCCCAGCACGAAGGCCGCGTCTGGCCGCAGCGCATAGGTTACGGCGCTACGCCCCACGGAGCCCTGGATCTGCCCGTCCTCGTACACCCAGCCGTCGCGTTCAAGCTCGCGCATCACCTCCGAGATGGTCTGCTTGGACAGGCCGGTGCCGCGGGCGATTTCGGCGCGGGACACCGATCGATCCCGCAGCAGGCGCTCGACCACGAGGCGGACGGATTGCTGTCGCGCAACGGGCGAGGAGGGGAAATCTTGCATGAGGCCAGTCCAATTGGTCAAGATGACGAACTAATATCCCGAGCTGAATGGCGTCAAGTGGCTTTTAAAGTCGCAGTTGTGCTATTTTTCTCTCGAATATTACGAAATACGGGGTAGTTTGTTCGCAATATTTACAAATAGAATCGGGCGTGCTTGTTTTGTCGTCCGACGGCAAAGCCATGGGAGCCCCATATGAGGCGTGTAGCAACGGTGTTGACGGCAATTTCGATAATCGCGTTGGCTCTGGTCTCGGCCCAGGCCGCGACGCTTCGGGTTGGCCTTCAGGACGATCCCGATGCACTCGACCCGGCGCTCAGCGGCACTTATACCGGCCGCTTTGTGTTCGCGGCGTTATGCGACAAGCTTGTCGATATCTCGCCCGAGCTCAAAATCGTACCGCAGCTCGCCGAGACTTGGGAGTGGGCCCCGGACGGCAAGTCGCTCACCTTCACCCTGCGCAAGAACGTCACCTTTCATGACGGCACCGCGTTCGATGCGGCCGCGGTGAAGTTCAATATCGAGCGCATGAAAACCATGCCGGATTCCAAGCGCAAGGCCGAGCTGGCGCCGATCGCGAGCGTCGAGGCGCTTGCGGCGGACAAAGTGAGGTTCAACCTGTCGGAGCCCTTCGTGCCGCTGCTCGCCAATCTCAGCGACCGTGCCGGCATGATGGTGTCGCCCAAGGCCGCAGGCGAGAAGGTCGGCGAATTCGCGGCGGCGCCGGTCTGCGCCGGGCCGTACCAGTTCGTCGAGCGCAAGTCGCGCGACCTCATTCGCGTCAAGAAATATGCTGGCTACTGGAATGCCGGACAGATCGGTTACGACGAGGTCGTCTATTACTATGTGCCTGACTCAACCGTGCGGCTGTCGCGGGTGCGCGCCGGCGATCTCGAGCTCGCCGAACGCATCGCGCCGACCGACCTCAAAATCGTGCGTGATGACGCCAACCTCGCCTTGCATTCCGGCCAGGGACTTGCCGTCGCGCACCTGATGTTCAATGTCGGCGCGGGAGCGAAGGCCGACACGCCGCTCGGCAAGAACGCGACGCTCCGCCAGGCTTTCGAGCTGGCGATCGACCGCAACGTCATCAACCGTGTCGCCTTCAACGGCGAGTTTCTGGCCGATAATCAGATGATCCCGCCGTCGTCTCCGTTCTACGACCACGCCCACAAGATCCCGGCGCGCGACGTGGCGAAGGCCAAGGCGATGATCGCTGCCGCCGGCATGACCCGAGTGCCGATCGAACTCCAGTACGAGAACACGGCTGGCGATAGCCGTGTCGCGCAAATCATGCAGTCGATGGCGGGTGAGGCGGGCTTCGATGTCAAGCTGTTGCCGATGGAGCCTGCTACCGCGATCGAGCGCTATATGAATGGTAATTTCGAAGCCTATATCGGCAACTGGAGTGGCCGCGCCGATCCGGACCCGACGCTGATCGCTTTTTTCAGTTGCGCCGGCTCGCAGAACGTCAATAAATACTGCAACAAGGATCTCGACGTGATCCTGAACCAGGCCCGCGGTGAGGCCGACGAAGCCAAGCGCAAGGTGCTCTACGCCAAGGCCACGGACATCTACCTCACGGCGCTATCGTCTGTCCCCCTTTACCACCCGAACTGGTTCTTTGCGGCTCGCAAATCGGTTGGCGGTATCGTCATGGTACCCGACGGGTTGCTGCGCCTGAACGGCGTCAAGCCTGCGAACTGACGCGCAACGCCTGACGCGCATCGGCGCGTCGGCCAAGGGAGGAACAAACTACCAAGATGAAGACCCTGCTTCTGCGCCGGCTCGGCGTCTCACTGCCGACATTGTTGCTGGTGTCGATGATGGTGTTCGGACTGCAGAAGCTGCTGCCCGGTGATCCGGCGCTGGCGCTGGCCGGTGAAGAGCGCAACCCGGAGGTCGTCGAGTATCTTCGGCAGAAATATCGCTTCAATGATCCGGTTCCGGTGCAATACGCCGTCTGGCTGAAAGCCTTGGTACACGGTGACTTCGGCACCTCGGTGCGCACCCGGCTGCCGATCGGCACCATGCTGGTCGAAAAGCTGCCGGTGACCATCGAGCTCGCGATCCTGTCGATGCTGGTCGCGCTCCTTCTCGGGCTGCCGATCGGAATCTTCGCGGCGCTGCGGCGCGGGACGCCGTTCGATTACGGCGCCAGTCTGTTCGGATTAGCTGGCCTGTCGATTCCGCATTTCTGGCTGGGCATCATGCTGATTCTGGTGTTCTCGGTGAATCTCGGCTGGCTGCCGGCCGGCGGATTTGTTTCGCCTTTCGAAAGCGTGGGGCGCAACCTGCTTTCAATGCTGATGCCCGCTCTGGTACTCGGCACCGGCACCGCCGCCATCATGATGCGCCACGTCCGCAGCGCGATGATCCTGGCGATGAAGCAGGATTATGTGCGTACCGCCCGCGCGAAAGGCGTCCGCGATCGCACCATCGTGCTGCGCCATGCGCTGCCGAATGCGCTGATCCCGGTGGTGACGCTGGGCACGTTGCAATTCGGCGAATTGCTGGCCGGCGCGGTGCTAACCGAGCAGGTTTTTTCCATACCCGGCTTTGGCAAGATGATCGTCGATGGCGTGTTCAGCCGCGATTATGCCGTGGTCCAGGCCGTGGTGCTGTGCACGGCGGTCGTGTTCCTGTTGATGAGCCTGATTGCCGACGTCGCCTATGTGCTGCTCAATCCGAGGCTCAGGTCATGAGCTCGATTGAGACGACGCCGGTCGCAACTCGGGCGCGCGCAAGCGGTTCTCCGGAAATTCGCCGTCTGTTGCGTGAGCCATCCGCCGTGATTGGGGCCACGATCATTCTGTTCTTCGTCGTGCTGGCGGTGTTTGCCTCGTGGATTGCGCCCTACGATCCAAATGGGCCGGACTGGATGGCGATTCGCGCGGCCCCCAGTGCAACGCACTGGTTCGGCACCGACGATCTCGGCCGTGACGTGCTGTCCCGCGTCATCTTTGGTACGCAGGCCTCGCTTGCCGCCGGCATGGTCTCCGTGACTGTCGCGGTTTTGGTCGGCCTCCCGTTTGGTCTGGTCGCCGGTTATTTTGGCGGCCTCGCCGACATGGT
>WNGN01001890.1_pt1 | contig 15055 bp, 7 predicted proteins | sample 5400561 | NCBI WGS metagenome assembly WNGN01 (sample SAMN13153379, study PRJNA577476) | soil metagenome | isolation source: 115 cm soil or saprolite under Garry oak tree replicate 2 | place: USA:California | collected 2016-06-15
GTTATCAAAGCCCATTTCTTCCAGGCGCGTGATCAGGATGGGCAATAATTCATGGACGTCACCGACGACGGCGTGGTTGGAATGACGGAATATGGGTGCGCGCTTGTTTTTGTTGATAGAGACGATATGGCCGGCCTTACGAATACCCGCGATATGCTCTGCGGCGCCGCGGATGCCGAGCGCGAGATAGAGGCGGGGAGCTATGGCGCGCCCTGTCAAGCCGATCTGTATTTGTTTGGGGAGCCAGCCCTGGTCGGTGACATTGCGTGTTGCACCGATGGCCGCATGCAGTAGATGAGCCAGTTGACGCAGCGGTGCGTATGCTGCTGGTGCGCCTATTCCCATGCCGACGCCTAGAATAATCTTTGCCGATTCAAGCTCGGCCACTCCAGTATCTCTGTACGTTCTCTCCAATATAGACGTGCGAATCTGCTCTGCTATATGATCTGTTGGTAATGGTATGATGTCCGCTGTGCGGGCGAAGTCTGGTTGAGCGGCATGGAGCATTCCAGGGCGGAGTGTTGCCATAGCAGGTGTTGTGTTTGAGAGGATAAATGAGATGATGCTGCCGCCAAAGGCCGGTTTGTATTGTACCAGGCGGTGCTGTTCATCAATTGCGAGATCGATACAATCGCCGGTCAGGCCAAGATTGAGCCGAGCTGCTACGCGGGGGGCCAGGTCGCGTCCATCTGCAGTTGAGCCAAGGAGTACAATGGATGGAGCGTACGTTTGAATGGCCCGTACGAGCACGGCGGTATATCCTTCAGTAGTATAGTATTCGAGAGCAGGGTCTGCTGCCATATAGATTCGCTCGGCGCCATAGGCCGCCAGAGCGGGTAAGTGGTGGGCTACGCTTGCTGCGCGTGGTCCGCCGATCAGTATGGCCGCGAGTTCACCCTGGATTGCCGCTGCTAACTCGTTGCCCTTACCGAGCAATTCGAGGGTAATATGGCGAATAGTATTTTGCTCTAGTTCGGCGACAACCCAGACTGCTCTTCCCGTGAGCGCTCCGCGCAGGGAATTGCCCTGGCGCAACGGGGCCGCATTGTGCAATGTTATACGAGGAGCAGGATCTTCGGGGAAGTTTTGATATAACAGTCCATGTGCCCCGAGATCTTCTAACAGCAGTTCAATCGTTCTGGCCGGATTGCTCTCCGCGATGATTCTGCCTTCGCGAGCATGTGTATCTGGTACGACATCGGTCACCCAGGTAGGTGAGCCTTTAACATCAGGACTACTTTTCCCATTGTTTTGCGTTCTGCGATGGCACTATGTGCCTCCGCAGCCTGGGCAAGAGGGAAGGTCTGGCCAACGACAATCTCCAATTTGCCACTGATGAAATACTGCATCAAATCCATGACAGCTCGGGTAATGCGGTCTGTGCGGCGCAACTGTGAATTCAGCCAGTAGCCAATAATTGCCTGATTTTTGTACATCAATTGAATACCGGTGAACTGTGCTATCTGGCCACTGGTGGCCCCATAAATGACCATGCGCCCAAATGGGGCCAGACATTGCAGGCTTTGCTCAGCGATCTGGCCGCCGACCATTTCCAGGATAATGTCGGCTCCATGACCTCCGGTGGCGTGATTCACCTGTTCAGCCCAGTTCTCTTCCGTATAATTGATAGCGACATCGGCTCCCAGGCGGCGTGCGAGTTCAAGTTTGCTGGCATTACTGGCTGTGCCAATGACGGTGCCAGCTCCCATCAAGTGGGCAAGTTGTACCGCGAGTGTACCAACTCCCCCTGCTGAGGCATGAACTAGCACGGTTTCTCCTGGTTGAATTTGTGCTGACTCGCGCAATAACTGGTAGGCTGTGATACCCTGTACGGGTAAGGCTGCGGCATGGGTAAAATCGAGATTGGGAGGAATGGGGACGGTGGTTGCTGCCTGGGCAAGGGCATATTCCGCATAAGCTCCTTCACCAAAGGCGACGACGCGAGTGCCTACTGCTGGAGTGGTTACACCTGGACCAAGAGCTGCGACGGTGCCGGCGAACTCAAATCCCAGGGTCATGGGTGTTTGTGTGCGCGTTAAATATGCTCCCTGGCGTTGGGCGAGGTCTGCGAAGTTGATGCCTGCGGCTGCCACTTTGATGAGTATCTGGCCTTCTTTTGGCGTGGGTGATTCGATCTCTTCCAGGTGCATGACTTCTGGGCCACCAGTTTCGTTGATACGAATAGCTTTCATTGACCTTTCAGTCCTTTACTACAAATGTCCTCCCTTCTTTTGGAGGAAAAATGTGGAGATATCTAAACTAACAGGGCAGTATACTTTACAGTGAACGGGCTAGAAAGCCTCGTCCATTCATGGCGGGGATGAAGAGCCCTACCTTTTATGGAGCTTGGGATGGGTATCCCTTGCTTATTGACATCTGTACTACTCTGTGCAAGAATCTGACTATGCTTAAAATGTTTCAGTATCGGATTTTCCCCACAAAAAAGCAAGTTGTCAGGCTCAACGAAACCCTGGAAGAGTGTCGCTGGCTCTATAATCACTTGCTTGCCAGCCGCAAGCATGCGTATGAGCAAGAGGGGAAGTCGTTGACGCTGTATGAGCAACAAGCAACCTTCTCGATCCTGAAAGCAGCGCATCCCGCTTTGAAGGATGTGCATTCCCAGGTGTTGCAAAATGTGGCCGTGCGTGTCGATCTGGCCTTCAAGGCCTTCTTTCGCAGAGTGCGAGAACAGGCTAAGGAACCCGGCTTTCCCCGTTTCAAGGGCTCTGGCCGCTATGACTCGTTCACCTTCCCCCAAAGTGGCTTTAGCATCACTCATGATGAACGGGTCTGTCTCTCGAAAATTGGCAGTCTCCACATGGTCTATCATCGCCCGATCAGGGGGAAGGTGAAAACCTGTACGGTACAGCGTTCCTCGACAGGCAAATGGTATGTCTCCTTCTCGGTGGAGTGTGAGCCTGAAAGACTGCCAGAAACCTCTACCCCGGTGGGGATTGATGTTGGGCTCAAAACCTTTGCCACCCTTTCCAATGCCGAAGCAATTGAGAACCCCAGGTTTTTCCGCAAGGAACAAAAGGCATTGGCAAAGGGACAGAGGAAACTCGCCAAACTGGCCCAAGGCACAGCTGAACGCCGCAAGCATCGGAAGGTGATTGCGAGAGTCCATGAGCGGATTGCCTTCAAACGGGACAATTTCACCCATCAAGAGAGTCGGCAGATTGTTGACCGTTTTGGGGTGATCTGCGTGGAAGATTTGCAGGTCAAGCGAATGCTGCATAATCATTGTCTGGCCAAAAGCATTGCAGATGCCTCGTGGGCGGCCTTCTTTGCGCAACTGTCCTGCAAAGCGGAAGAAGCTGGCAGACAGTTCATCAAAGTCAATCCGGCCTACACCTCGCAAGATTGCAGCAGGTGCCACCACCGGCAATTCATGCCCTTGAGTGAGCGTACCTATCATTGTCCCTGTTGCCTCCTTGAGCTAGATCGTGATCTGAATGCTGCCAGAAACATTTGTGCTGTGGGGCTACACAGCCTGGGCTTGGCCCTAGAAGCCCCCGTGCTTTAGCCGGGGGAGTAGTCACAGTGATTGTATCATGTACATGGTAGGGTGGTTCAGGGATGCATCTTTTGGCGTAACTCACAACGTATTCACAGATATAGATATCCTACAAAATGGATTGGGTAGCGTTCTCTAGTCAGAGGATTGCTTGCTGATTGACAGAAAACTGACCCATAGGCCGTAACCTGGGACGTCTTTTATTCGTTCAATATATATTCTGAAGTGTGATGTATCACATAGATACATATTGATATAGCCGTTATAATAAGAAGAAAGTACTGAAATTACGGCGACATTTTATTCTGAGCCGTAAATAGTTGTACACTGTCTTCTGGCGTCGCTGAAATAATCGCCTGTATTCTTAGCTAATTATCGTTTTATGGCCTTTTTCCTGCATTTATCGCAGGCATTACGAAAAAGGATTCTCCTGGTTAGAATGATGTGAAGGGAAATCAATGGGGATGAACCCGCTCCGCTCGGAGTTCAAGAGACCATGGGAGAATGAACTCAATTCTGTAGGATAGAAAGAGATGTGGGGGATCCGGCTTTCCGAGAGATTATCTCTCGGAAGGTTATCACTCCTGCTGAATACTTAAGACTTGCCAGGATATCCTGATCTGTGCGGGTTTTACAGGCGAGGTGTACAACACATGGACGGCAACGGTGGTCGCCAATTGAAATCACGCTGGCGACGGTATACGGATGTGCAAAATTATGGACGAAAAGTCGCAAATTTTCTCAAAACGCAAAAACAAATACTCTTGACCAGTGTCCTGCTCATTCTGTTTGTTGGCCTGCTTTTTGGCGTAGTCAGCCATTTACAGGCTCCTCCAAGTAATACGGCCCCCAGCGGGGTCACTGCGATTAGCTATAGTGCATTTCTGGACCAGGTGAAAGCGGGGAATGTACAGGCAGCGACTTTGCAAGGTAATGCTATCAATGTTTTGTTAGCAGCTCCTCTAACGCAGGATAATGAGTCGATAGCGACACCAGTAACGACAACTACCGCTTCCAATAAAGCGGCCGACTTTGCAGCCTGGAGTCGATATGTTGGTGCAGGCTATTCAACCTGGCCAAGTATGACCGTAAATCCACCTGTCGACCCGGCCCGCACTGTTTACACCCAATTGCCAGCCAGTGGCGATGCAGGCTTAATGTCATTGCTATTGAGCAAAAATGTGATAGTTAATACTCTTCCTGTGCCGCAATCGCCCATCTGGATGAGTCTGTTTTGGCGAATCATACCGCTGATTTTCTTTGGGATTGTGCTACTCCTCGTTCTGGCGCCCAGAAACACCAGGCGATCTATGCGTCCTCTAGATGATCGTGTGAATCAGCTAGGGAAGAGCCATGCTCGCCGCTTTGAAGGTGTAAACGAAACTCCTCAAACTCGCGTAGGATCCGAAAAAAAAACTTCTTCCGGGAAGACACTGAATGGATCTACTGGCAAGGTTCGTGCCAGCCTGGAGCCGCCTGTGACATTTGCAGATGTTGCCGGTATCGATGAAGTACGTTCAGAACTAGAAGAGATCGTGCAGTTTTTGCGCAGCCCTGAACGTTTTAATCGACTGGGTGCGCGTATACCTCGTGGGGCCTTACTGGTGGGCCCGCCTGGAACTGGTAAAACGCTGCTGGCAAAAGCGGTGGCCGGTGAGGCTGGAGTACCGTTTTTTAGTATCAGCGCTTCGGAGTTTGTCGAGATGTTTGTAGGGGTGGGTGCAAGTCGCGTACGCGATCTTTTCAACCAGGCGCGCCAGTCTGCTCCATGTGTGATTTTTATCGATGAGATTGATGCAGTAGGTCGCAAGCGTTCGATGCGTATTGCAGGCAACGATGAGCGAGACCAAACGCTCAATCAGTTACTGGTGGAACTTGATGGTTTTGACGGGCGCAAGGCGGTGGTTGTACTTGCAGCAACGAACCGCGTTGATATCCTGGATAAAGCGCTCTTACGTCCTGGGCGCTTCGACCGACATGTAACGGTGTCACACCCTGATCGCGTTGGTCGTGAAGCTATCCTCAAAGTGCATACACGTTTGACACCCTTACACGAGGATGTATCGCTGGAGCGCCTGTCGCGTTTGACCATTGGTATGACGGGGGCGGACCTGGCCAACCTTGTCAACGAAGCGGCCCTCTGTGCCGCGCGTCAAGACCTGGAGCATATCACCCACGACTGTTTTGAGGATGCACTTGTGCGCGTGCAACTTGGAGCGTTGCGACGGATCGTAATGAGCGAGAAAGATCGTCATATCACCGCCTATCATGAAGCCGGACATGCTCTCGTTGCCTATCATTTGCCGGAGGCCGATAGCGTCAACCGCGTTACTATTCTGCCGCGCGGGCAAAGCCTGGGGGTGACCCAGTTCACCGCGGAGGAAGACCGCTATAACTACAGTCGCGAGACGTTAATGGCGCGAATAGCTGTTGGCCTTGGAGGGCGTGTTGCCGAAGAACTCACCTTTGGCGCAGAGCGTGTTACTACTGGCGCCGAGAACGATCTGCAGGTTGTGACAGACCTGGCCCGGCGTATGGTGACGCGGTGGGGCATGAGTGAGCAAGTCGGCGTTGTGTTCGCCGACTACGAACCAGGCGGTATGAGTCTCAATATGCGCCGAAGCGGTATTGATGATCTGCCAGCGCAGGGTCGTTCGCTATTGGTCGATGCTGATGGCCGGTTGATGCTGAATGGCGGTGATGCGGGTGATGCGGGTGATGCGGGTGATATGGATGATGTGCTTCCGCGTCAGAATGCGTTTGCTATGGGTATGTCTGCAATGCGTAACACCAACAATAGTGCGACGATGGCCTCCATGATCGACCTGGAGGTACAGCGTATCCTGAAAGAGGGGTATGCCATGGCGCGCACATTGTTGAGCGAACATGACGATCAACTGAAAAAGCTGGCTAACACGCTCATGGAACTTGAGCAGCTCAATCGCAAGCAGTTTGAAGCGCTGCTGCAGGAATAAAACAAGGGAAAGCAGAACCGAAAAAGGCCCCCAGATTGGACAGACAGACAGTCTGGGGGCCTTTTTCGGTTCTGCTTCCTGGTGATATGGGTTGCGCATGTGGCTTCATTTTTGTGAGACTAACAAAGATAACAGTTTTGTGAGACTAACATTTGGAAGAAGAAGGGGCATTGGGGTATACTTTAAACATAGAAACCGTTGTTGCTGTTTATAATACTGCTCATAAAGAGGCTCAAAGAGGAGTCTTAAAGGAGAGAGATACTGATGACGATGATGATGAGCCGGAAAGCCCTGGAAGAATATGGGCTAGTAAACTTAGGGAACATTCACTGGAATCTATCGCCCCCGGAGTTAGTAGAGCACGCCCTGGCTCGTAGAGAGGGAAAATTGGCTTCAAATGGGGCATTTGCCGCCACGACCGGACCGTACACGGGGCGTACTCCAAAAGATAAGTTTATCGTTTCGAACGAGGAAATTGCTGCGAAGATCTGGTGGGGTGAGATCAATCACCCAATGAAGCGAGAGCTATTCGACGCAGTGCGCAGTAGCCTTTCAGCATATTTGCAAGGGCGCGATGTCTTCGTGCTGGATGCAGCAGCCGGAGCTGACCCGGATTATCGGATGCCAATCCAGGTCATCACAGAATTTGCCTGGCACAACCTGTTTGCCCGTCAGCTCTTTCTGCGTTCAAACGAGAGAGATTTGAGCAATCCTCGCGCGGGATTTACGATACTCTGTGTGCCGAATTTTCATACCGATCCTCGTGTGCATGGTACGCGGTCAGCGGCTGCTATTATCATTGACTTTGAAGAGCGGCTCGTGTTGATCTGTGGTACACAGTATGCAGGTGAAATGAAGAAATCTGTATTTACCATTCTCAATTTTATTTTACCGGCAGAAGGTGTGCTGCCCATGCATTGTTCCGCAAATGTCGGGCCAAATGGGGATGTTGCATTGTTCTTTGGACTTTCGGGTACAGGCAAGACGAGTTTGTCGGCAGATCCTAGCCGTCGTTTGATCGGCGATGATGAGCATGGTTGGGGAGACAATGGCGTTTTTAACTTTGAAGGCGGCTGTTACGCGAAGTGCATAAACCTGTCGCAAAAGTATGAGCCGCAAATCTGGAACGCTATTCGCTTCGGCTCTGTCTATGAGAATGTTGTGCTGAGAAAGGGAACCCGTGAGCCGGATTACAGCGATGATTCGCTGACTGAAAATACCCGCGCTGCCTATCCCGTTGATTTTATCGATAATGTGATCGAGTCAGGGCGAGGTGGTCATCCCAGGGCGGTCGTTTTTCTCTCAGCAGATTCGTTCGGTGTCTTGCCACCGCTGTCAGAGCTGACCGTAGAGCAGGCGATGTATTACTTCCTATCGGGATACACCAGTAAGTTAGCAGGTACCGAAGCGGGTGTGACGACACCACAGGCAACCTTTAGCTCTTGCTTTGGCGCAGCCTTCTTGCCATTGCAACCGGGCGAGTACGCTAACCTGTTACGTGAGCGAATTGAGAAGTATAAAGTGCGCTGCTACCTGATCAACACCGGGTGGACAGGCGGCCCATATGGTATAGGTGAGCGCATTAATATCAACTATACCCGGGCGATGGTGAGAGCGGCTATCAGTGGATCGCTCAAGAGTGTTGAGAAGGTGGAAGATCCAATCTTTGGATTGCGGTCCCCGACTTCCTGTCCAGATGTTCCAAGTGAATTACTCATCCCGCGCAATACGTGGAAAGAAAAGGAAGCGTATGATCTGCAGGCGGCGGACCTGGCCGCGCGCTTTAAGAAGAACTTCCAGCAGTTTACGCTGCCCAACGATGAAGTGTTGAAAGCTGGCCCGCGTTAAATAGCCTAGCGGGGCGACCGCAAGTAGGGCGACCACAAGCAGGGCGACCCAAGGGTCGCCCCTACTGGTGGGCCAATTCGTTGAAGGGTTGCAGGGCGACCACAAGGGTCGCCCCTACTATGCACGGGCCTGGTGGGCCATTTCGTTGTATGGTAGGGGAGACTCTTGGGGATGTTGTTTTCCCTGGAGACTGAGCGCCGTTGCGTATAAGGCTCGCGCCTATTGGCACGACTACCTTTAAACCATTACCAATTCCAAACCACTTGGGCTATCGTCAGAGAACTTTTTTGTCTCTGGCTTTTTTGTATGAGATAATCGAGAAGGGGGGAATATTTGTTCGCTATAGATAAGGGGAACATAATGCAATTGTGGCGTTATGGAAATGCTATAGACAGGCTAGGCCATAGATATCGCTTGAAGGGTCTTTTAGGTAGCGGGGCAATGGCAGACGTTTGTCTCGCATGGGACGAACTGGAAGGACGCGAGGCTGCTATCAAGGTGATCAAGTCTGATGTGCTTGATCAGAAAACACTGAATAGCTTTCTGAAACTGGTACTCGCGGGCATTATTGCAGATGTGCAAGGGAAATTAGGTCCCCTGGCGGGGTTTCTACCGGGAGTTTCAGGCACAAGTATTGTAACGATAACACCAGATAGCAAAGTCATAGAAAATGTCTTTGCGATTGATGCGGTCACAGGTAACGCCAATGCTTCTCAACAGCAGGTTGAGGTGCGCCAGGTCACTGCTACTTCCCAGGCACAATCAACCAAGGTGAAGGCAACTGGTGAGGGGCAGAATCCTGGCGTACGAGCCACGGGAAACCTGACATTTTCTAATGTGACGAGCACGGCGGTGACTGTCCCTGCGGGAAAGGTCTTTACCGATGCTCACGGAGTGCGGGTAACGTTCGATGCAGCAGTCACCATTCCTCCAGCGAACGGTTCAACACCGGGTCAAGTAGATGTACCTGCCCATGCTGTCAATGCTGGGACAAACGGAGATATTGCCGCAAGCGATATCGCGCAAAGTTGTTGTGCTCCCGGTGTAACTGTCAAAAACAGAGGTCAATTTAGCGGTGGACAAAACTCACAAAACTTTATCATTGTTCAGCAGAGTGATATTGATGGTGCTGCAAAGTCGCTGGAGACCTCCCTTTCGCAAAGTGCCCAGACGGCGCTGCAAGACCAACTCGCGCCCAATGAACGTTTTATCAGTCCAGCGCAATGTTCTTCAAATGTGACATCCGATGTTCCTGTTGGAAGTAAGGCAACAGAAGTGACTGTTACTGTGGTTGTAGAATGTACAGGGAGGGGTTATGACCAAGGTGCAGTGCAGTCCATTGTGGCAGTTCGGCTGAGCCAAGACGCTGAAGCTAGTCTTGGCGCTCATTATTCGTTAGTTGGCAATGTAGTGGCTGTGGCAACGCAGGCTGCAGTTAACAATGCAAATCAAGGAACAACGACTTTGCTGGTGAGAGCGCAGGGTGTTTGGGTTTACCATTTTAGCTCTGTCGAGCAGCAGGTACTGGTACGTTTGATCCTTGGCAAAAGTAAGCAGGGGGCTAAAGATATTTTGCTCAAGCAGGTGGGGGTGGCAAAACTGAATATACAGCTTTCAAGTAACTACGAGACGAAGCTGCCGTCGGATCCTGGCCAGGTCAAAATTGTGGTGCAAAGTGTTCCAGGAACGCGTGAGCCGCTGTCGCCTATGACGGTACCGGGTACTCATCCTTGAGGTAAGAAAGCAACGGGCGAATGTTGAAAACACTGGTAATTCCCGTTCTTTCTTTAAAGAAACAAAGTCTCTATGTCACTTTATAATTTCTGTCGTATAGGGTAGAATTACAAAGCAGAATAGGCAAACGAAGGCGAGAAGCTGCTTAAAATCGGGGATGAAGAGGGACAGGAAGATGAAACAGGGAAATGGTTCAGACCTGCTGGATGCAAATGACCCGCGTAATGCAACCATAGGAATGATATATGTGGGGCCTACCGACGACAGAGAGAGCGTGTTGGCTGCCATTTTGACGCAGGAAAAACTTGGTCGGAAGCAAATAGCTATTGTACTTCCAAATCAAAATAAAGCTTTTCAGAGGCCAGTTGATTTTGACGGCCTAAAAAATATGCGCCACAAACTGCAGGCACAACTAGTGATCATAGCTCCACAGGACTCAGGCCCTGCCGATTTTGCACGACAGCGCCGTTTTACCTACTTTACCTCGTTGGAGAACTATGCTAAGTCGCTGCGAGAGGAAAGCGAAGCTGCAAAGGCGACGAGGGGAGGAATATGGCTGTTTGGCGGGCGCCATGCAAAACAGGTGGCGGCAACGGCTGGGGTCGTTGGGTCGGCAGGCGCTGCTGGCCTGGCCAGTGACGCTGAGGCGCCAATTCCAGCCAATGCCTCTCATAGCAATGGACAGGCTCCATTGGACGACAGCGGACAGAGACAAGTTGAAGACGAGCAGCTTTCCCCAAATGGAAGCACTGCATGGGGATCAGGTCCTGTTTTGGGAGCGGCCGGTTTGGCGGCAGGCGCCGCAATGCACGCTGCTGACAGTAATAATCAACCTTCTGTAAACCATGGGAGTGATTTGGATGATGCTGATTCGCCTGGGATTATTACTTTTCCTGTGGCTGCACGAGCGAGGAATACAAAGAAATTGCCAGAGGTACAGGCGGACGTACCTGACGACGAACAAGATGACGTTGCTGTTGCTCCAGTTGTGGGACGGAGACAACGATCCGGGAAGACAGCAGCGGCTGCAGGAGCGGGAGTTTTGGCTGCTGCGTCGGGAACTGCGGGGAATGTTCCTCCGGCGGGGACATCCGCAGGCTCTGGGAGCGGCGGCCCTGCTGGACAGCCACCACAGCGTAACCGCCGGAAACAGCTGGCGCTTGCTCTTTTAGTATTGCTGGTGTTTTCGATACTGCTTTGTGGCGGAATAGCCGTGGCAGCGCCCTCCACATGGCAATCTTTTACCAGCAGCTTCAGTCACGTATTACCAGGCATTTCGCCAACGGCAACGGTGACGATCACGCCAAAGAGTGTGCTTTTACAAAACACGTATGCCATTACCGCACTGACCTCAGGGACGCCGGACAGTGCGAAGCGCGAGGTGGGGGCGCGTCAATTGACGTTCATCACGCAGTCGCAAACAAAGACAGTGAGTGCAACTGGATTTGTGAACACGCCGGCAACTCATGCAACGGGGACGCTGACATTTGTCAATGGCTCATTTGCTCCTTATGGAGTTACAGCCAACACGGTGTTTACCGATGCTCAGGGGGTACAGGTAGCCAATGATGTTCTGGCATATATTCCCGCCGCGAACCCAAATGGTGGCTTTGGTCGTGTGACGGTATCAGCTCATGCGATCACAGCGGGGTCAAGAGGGAACATCCGGGCCTTTGACTTTAATAATGTGGTGTGTTGTGCGAACAATTCTGTGTTAGTTAGCAACACGGTCGCATTTAGCGGGGGGCAGGATCCACAGAAATATACTGTTGTGAAACAGAGTGACATTGACAATGCAGCGGCACCATTCAAGCAACCGTTGTTGCAGAGCGCAACATCTGCGATCAACGGCATGCCGCATGCAAATGAACAATTTGTAGGGACACCGAAATGCACTGCCAATGTGACATCCAATCATAAAGCTGGTGATGCAGCCACGAGTGTGACTGTGCACGTGACCGCGACGTGTACGGGAGTGGTCTATGACCTGGTTGGCGCGGAAAACATCGCGACGAATTTACTCAAGGCTGAGTCTGAGCATGATACCGGTGGGGGGTATGCTCTGGCCGGTAAAGTAGTGACGACGGTAACGCAGAAGATTGCCAATAATAATGGGGCGGTCGTGTTTGTCAAGACGCAGGGAGTTTGGGTTGCCCAAATTGATGACGCGCGGAAGGCACAACTGGCGAGTCTGATTACTGGTAGAACGCAGAACCAGGCGAGTACGGCGCTGCTGGAGCAGAGAGACGTGGCTAAGGTTGACAGTATTACCGTATCAAGTGGGAATACCTTGCCGACGAATGCGCGCCAGATCACAATTGTAGTGCAGAATGTGCCCGGATTGCAGGGATTACAGGGTACACCAACGACGAATGCGGGGGTTGGTACGGCTACTCCCACGAATACGCTTACGTCACCGGTTGTGAAGCCTTCACCCAATGTCACACCTGGAAAGTAAGTTTGCTAGTAAAGGATAAAAGCGCTCGATGCTCTCTCTGGAAGGTAGACAGCTTGGAAATTATGATGTCATTCGCCGCATTCGTTCCGGTGGAATGGGAGCTGTCTACGAAGGGAAGCAGCGCACAGCGTTTGACCGGCGCGTAGCTATCAAAGTGATTCTTGGAAACTACGCCGCCGATAAAGAAATGCGCCGACGTTTTGTGCGCGAGGCGCGGACGGTCGCACGTCTACATCATCCCCACATCCTTCACCTTATCGAGTATGGTGATGAGCAAGGAATCCTGTACCTGGTGATGCCCTTTATCGAGGGGGGGACGCTGACAAGCTATTTGCGCCAATTTCCGGGCGGTCTGCCCGACCTCAACGAACTGGCCGGGATCTACCAACAGTTGCTTGACGCGGTAGAGTATGCGCACGATGAAGGGCTTATACATCGTGACATTAAGTCTTCCAATGTTTTGCTTGAGCAGCGCCGCAGCGGTGTAGCACATAGTACCCAGCATGTCTACCTGGCGGATTTTGGGCTGGTACGTACGTCGAAACAGGCTGAATTAGAGCAGGCGGGAAAGCCTATACCACTGGACCAGGTGCCAGGAACGCCGCATTACATGGCTCCAGAGCAGACAATGGGCATTGTTACCACATCTAGCGATATTTATGCGCTTGGCGTATTGCTCTATCAGATGTTGACGGGTGAACTGCCGTATGATGATCTTGTCGAGGAACAGGTCATCCAAATGCACCTGACTGCTCCGGTGCCATTTCCGTCCGACAAGGATGCCTCTATACCTATCGAGCTAAGTGAGGTGGTACGAACTGCAATGGCAAAGCGTATCGAGGATCGCTACGCTAGCGTGGCAGAGCTGCGCCAGGCTTTTCTTGCTGCAATCCAGGCGCAGACAGTGCAGACAGTGCAGACAGTACCACTGGAGGATGATGTAGTAGTTGATGAAGTAATGCCTCTTGCTGACCGGCCTATTTCCACGCCATCAGTATACGATGAGCCACCTACACCAATGCTACTGGTTGAGCAACGGCGTCACAAACTGGTCTCTGGGGCCGATAAATCGGCGGTGAGCGCGATAAATCGGCCCCTACATTTGCGTGATAGACAGCGTATGCGTGATAGACAGCGTATTACAGATGATGTACGACAAAACAGGCCGCGAACAACTGAGCCTATGCGGGGAGCGCATGGGAAGCGCAGGCGATTTATCTTTTCCGTGATGGCGGTTATCATTGTGCTGGTGATGCTACTCACATTGGTGATAGTGCCACGGTTGATGGGGATAAGTTTGTTTCCTGTAGGAGTTCCCTTCATTGGCGCTGATCCCACTGCTACAATTACCGTTGCTCCACAAGTAAAAAATCTCAATGACACCTATATACTGATGGCCTCACCGCAATTTAGCAAGCCTGATGTCGCAACGCGCGAAATGCCTGCCAGGGGATACGTGCTTTTCGATAATAGCAGCGAAAAGCCCATCACCGCGCCCGCGGGCTTGACGTTAACTACATCGTCAGACGTTACTGTAGAGACAACCCGGTCGGTTGAAGTGCCAGCGCAACAGAATGGGCAGGACGGCATGGTTACCGCTTCTGCAATTGCAGTCAATACGGGGTCGACAGGTAATATACCGGCTAATGCGCTCGACAGTAGATGCTGTAATGGCCTCAATGTAAGCAATCCTATGCGTTTTTCAGGGGGCGTCGATGGGCACGAGGTAGACGCTGTCAGGCAGTCTGATATAGATGGCGTCAGCGGCCCTTTGAGGGCAACGCTACAGCAACAGCTTTTGAAACTGCTGTTGAAAAAGTTGGCACCGGGAGAAGTAATGGCGCAACTGCCCGTTTATAGCACGGTCGTTACGCCGAATTATCCTGTAGGGATGCAGGCGAGCAAGGTAACTGTCCAGGTGACTGTCTCAACTAACGTTATCGTCTATAATCGCACGGTTGCCAGGAATATGGCCGTTCAATTGCTAAGCGGGCAGGCAGCGCAGACGCTGGGCAATAGCTACGTGCTGCAAGGTTCTCCCGCTGTGGGTGTCCCCCATGTATTTCAGCAGGGGAAGCATGGGTTGGTTTATCTCAGTGTGGCGGTGCGCGAAGCATGGATTTATACATTCTCGACGCAACAATTGGACCAGTGGAAGCAATCTATCAGAGGAGCATCATTGAACGCGGCGCTGGCTTATTTAAATGCTCAACCGGGTGTAGAGGCAGTACATATCCATCTTCCCTTTGGAACTGATCACTTTCCTGCAGTCGTTGATCAGATAAAGATTCTGGTGATGTGAGGTGCACAGATTGGCTGCCAGGGCGGGGCACACAGCGGGCGACGCAAGGGTCGCCACTACAATGGACGTGATAGTTCCGATTACTTTCCTGCCGGCGATGTGGTCTTGCAGAAGCTGGTGACAACTCCCCATGCGTAAACGCAGGGGCTTCTCAGGAAACGCGGCACCCATCGGTGTACGTTGGCTCCTGAAGGCCATGCCCTGGCCTGGCAAGCTTGAGA
>WNGN01001576.1_pt1 | contig 15054 bp, 12 predicted proteins | sample 5400561 | NCBI WGS metagenome assembly WNGN01 (sample SAMN13153379, study PRJNA577476) | soil metagenome | isolation source: 115 cm soil or saprolite under Garry oak tree replicate 2 | place: USA:California | collected 2016-06-15
TTCAGAAAATCTCCCGCGGAATTTCCGCCCGTAACAATCATGATGTCAGTGATGCCGGCGTTAACCAGCGTTTGAATCGGGTAGTAGATCATCGGCTGATCATAGACGGGCAACAGGTGTTTGTTCGTGACCGCCGTCAACGGCCGCAAACGCGAACCCAATCCTCCGGCGAGTACGACACCCTTCATGATTGTTTATCCCGGTAATTCAAAATAATCGTTTGTCCTGGACGCCATAATGTTGTTCGAGCCCGCCGACGCCTACCGGCATGGGATCCGGAAATAAAAGGCCGCACCTTCCGCATTGCCAAATTTCGCATTCAACTCCGAGATGGTTTCGGTGAGCCGAACCTCCCCTGCGGCCGACGAATCGAGTCGGCTTTACCTTGCAAATTGGGCAGAGTTGGGTAATCCAATGATACTTCTCACGACTGACTCGAACGGTTGCCAAGACTACGGTCTCCTCACACCGATGATTACCAAGTTCAAGCCAGGCAAGCCCAGGGGACTAGTCAATAAACCGTCTGAACCATAACTCAAGCATCAACAATGACCACAGTCGATGCGAGTGATCGTTTTGACCGTTTACGTGCTGATCGACAAAGCAACGAACACTTTTGGGTTCGAATAAGCCGCGCTTCAGGGCTTTATCCGACAAAAGTGTTTCGCGCAGGAAGGGTTGCATCGCGCCGCGGAACCAATGGCCAATCGGCACGCCAAACCCCATCTTGCTACGCATTAGGTTTTCTTCCGGCACCAATTTCTTCAACACACGTTTGAGCAGGTATTTCTTTTTCAGTCCGCGCAGCTTGAGATTCTCGGGCAAACTCGCCGCGAATTCCATAACGTGATGATCGAGAAAAGGTGAACGCGCTTCGAGTGAAACCGCCATGCTGGCAATATCCATTTTCACCAGCAGATCATTGGGCAGATAGGTCATGGTGTCCGTCAAGAGCGCCGCATCGACGATACCGGCGCCGTTTGCTTTCGCAAACCACGGCCTGAAGACGCCGGCGATATCGAACCTCGAGGTCTCGTGGTAGAAATCCTTTGTGTATAGCTCGCGTTTGTGATCTTCGTTGAAGGCGCTCATCCAGCGAAGATACCGTTCAACCCGAGGCCGGGACGCACCGGCGACAAAGCGCTTTGCGCGTCGCAAAGGATTTGGTCGCGCATCGAAACCCGGCAAAGCCTTGACTACATTTCCGATTAACCCGTCGCGAATAAAGCCCGGCAGCGTCGCGTATTTCTCCGCAATGCTCATCCCGGCATACCGATCGTAACCGGCGAAACACTCGTCACCACCATCGCCATTCAAGGCGACGGTGACATAACGGCGCGTCTCGCGCGACACATAATAGGTTGGAATCGCGGACGAATCTGCGAATGGCTCCCCATAATGCTCGACCAGGGTTGGCAGGACTTCGAGCGCGTCCGGCCTAACGATAAACTCGTGATGTTCGGCGCCCACGTGTTCGGCCACCCGGCGCGCGTGATGCAGTTCGCTGAAATCCTGCTCCTCAAAACCGATCGAAAAAGTTTTTACCGGTTCCGGCGATTCCTGGGCCATTAAAGCCACGACCGCGCTGGAATCGATGCCGCCGGACAAAAACGCTCCGAGCGGGACTTCCGACATCAGGCGCACGCGCACAGCCTCGCGCAGCAAATCGACCACCTGCTCGCCGGCTTCCTCTTCGCTGATTTTCAGCTTTTTCGAGAAGTCGAGCTGCCAATAACGCTCGATCCTGGTCTCACCATTCTTCCAGAGCAACCAGTGTCCGGGCTCGAGTTTCCTGATGGCGCGATACGCCGTTAACGGCGCGGGCACGCAAATGAAGGTGAGATAGTAATGAATGGCTTCAACGTCGATGTCCCGACTGACGTCAGGATGCAGCAAGAGCGCGCTGAATTCGGATCCGAAGATTAATTGTCCGTTGACCTCGGCGTACAGCAATGGCTTCTTGCCGACCCGATCACGCGCCAAAAACAGCGACTTCGTGCGCGTATCCCAGATGGCAAAGGCAAACATCCCGCGCAGGTGTTTGGGACAGTCGGTGCCGTATTCATCATAAGCATGAACGATGGCTTCGGTGTCGCTATCGGTGTAAAACTGATGGCCGAGTTTCTCGAGTTCGGCGCGCAGCTCCCGATAGTTATAGATCTCGCCATTGAAAACGATCCAGGCAGTCTGATCGCGATTATGAATTGGTTGCTGGCCGGTTCTGAGGTCGATGATCGAAAGCCGGCGCATGGCCAGGCCGGCCCCGTCACTAAAATAAAACCCATCTTCGTCCGGGCCGCGGTGCCGGATCGCTTCATTCATACGGGCGAGCAAATCGCGATCAACCGCGTTGCCGTCGGCCCGAACAATTCCTGCTATTCCACACACTCGAAGTTTTTCCTATTTTAGTTGAATCGCCGAGATCGAGATCATACCTTCACTCGCTCTTCTTCGCTGATTGCCGGAACGGCTGTTTGGTTGCGGGCAAACCTCCATCTTTGCCGGCGCTCGGACGCCTCAATCGCTCTGGCCTTGTTGCGCCTGGCGCGCTCTTCCTGCTTTTCTTTCAACAAAACAGCTCCGACGGCGACGAAGAGAAAATAAAATACAAGCAACTGGGCGCGTTGCCGGTACGCGGTGCCAACGTTACCCTGGAAAACCGAGTAGGCAAGCGAAAGCATCACGGTGAACATCAGAATCGGAGAGATCTGCCGCAATCTATAACGCGCAGAAAACCAAAGACCCATGATTAGCATGGGAAAGGCGGCCCACCAAATAATCATTTCCGGCAGGGTGATTGTTTGTCGCAGGTTGCTTACTTGCCATGGGAAGGGGGCGAACAAGAGATACACCAGTCCAACAGGAATTGCGGTTAATGCGCCTTCGGTGGTCGAAACGTTCACATCCGGAGCAAATCCTGATTTGGCGCTTTGCGACGCGTCCAGCCGGCTGCGTTGCAAAGCCTGCAGATTCCCGTAGTGCTCTAGAGGATCAGTTGCATACCGGATCACGCCAAACCAGGTCATCGCCAGACCGAGCCCGAGGACGATGACAAATTGGCGCGCAATACTCTGCGCCGTAATCTGCCGCATGCCAATTACAAAAGCTCCGACGATGGCGGCCAGCATCATGTAGAAAATATAGAACCGCAGGCTCACCAGAGCTATCAAAGAAAAGATTAAGATCGCGAAATATTTCGTATTGAATCGGTCCCCGAGTTTAAGCGTTGCCAGGATGGACAAAGTGAGCACAAACACGATCGGACCGTCTTTAAGTTCCTGCGATGACCATAAGACCAGTGAGGGAAAGAAGCCCGTCAACAGAGCCGCCAGCCGCGCAACTCGACTATTGCTAAAAATCTGAAGGGCACACAGAAAAACTATTACTGCCGTTGCCGCGCCCATAACGGAATTGATGAACTGTACCGCCAGCGGGTTTCGCCCGACGAGCTCATACACACCGGCAACCAGGTATAGCATTCCCCACGCGCCCTGGCCTCCGCCGATAAACTTTTCCAGTAGAGCGTTGTAATAATTGTTGCCGTGCCAGCCCTGCTGCATGAACCAGCCGTTGAGATCGTATGTATCCGCGTCGCCGCCAAAAAACTGCTGCAAATTGTAGACAAAGATGATCGTGCCGATGATCAGCCTAACCAGAAGGCCGCCCATGAAAATTCGCAGCAGGAATCTTCGCTCGTAATCGAGGCGATTTATTAGAATGACGCCGACGCCTGCGAGAGCGGAAGCCACGATCAGGGCCGCAGGCGCCTTGGACGGGCTCAAAAACACTATGCCCGAGCAAACTATCAATATCAGCAACGTGAGTACAGCGTTCATGACAGCTAAGTCTATCTACATTGTCTGAGCCTTCTTCTCAATCACGTACCGTTGGTGTAAAAGGTTGAATGTCCGCCGCATGCCTTAGACCTGCAACCCCCCTCCGTCATCATTCATGATCGGAACTGGAGACTTGCCGCGGGGAGCCCGGCATCTCGCGTGCTTATTCCGTTGTGCCAACGCTGCTTCCCGGATCCGTTGCGCTTTCTCTTCCTGTTTTTCTTTCAAGAGAATCACGCCGACGGCAACAAAAATAAAGTAGAAGACCAACAATTGCGCGCGCTGCCGATAGGCGGTGCCCACGTTCCCCTGAAAAACTGAATACGCCAGCGAAAGCATGACGGTAAAAATCAGAATCGGGGAGATTTCTCGGAACTTGTGCTTGAGGGCAAACCACAGTCCCGCGATCAGCATGGGAAAGGCGGCCCACCAGATAATCATTTCCGGCAAGGTGATCGTTTGTCGCAGAGACACGACCTGCCATGGAAATGGAGCAAAGAATAAATATAGCAGCCCGATGGGTATTGCCGTTAACGCGCCTTGAGTAGTCGAAACATCGACGTCTGCCGCAAAACCGGACTTACCCATCTGCGCCGCATCCATTCTGCTGCGAGCGACTGCCTGCAGATTTCCAAAGGTCGAAAGCTGGCGATCAGCCGTGCGGATGACGCCAAACCAGGTCATGGCGAGACCCATTCCAATGATTACGATCGCCTGGCGGATGAAACTTTGCGGGGCCGTACTTCGCATGCCGATCACAAAAGCCCCGATGATCGCCGAAACCATCATGTAAAAAATGTAGAAGCGAAGACTTAAGAGACTAATCAAGCAAGCAATCAGGATGAGGAAATATTTTAGCGAAAGCCTCTCGCCTAATTTCAGCGTCGCAAGAATCGTCAGGGCAAGGAAAAATACGATCGGTCCATCCTTAAGCCCCTGAGACGACCATAATACGAGTGAAGGGAAAAAAGCAGTTAGCACGCCGGCGAGACGTGCCACACGGTCATTGCCGAATAGATGCAGGGCGCACAAAAAGATAATAACTGCCGTCGCCCCGCCCAGAACTACATTAATAAACTGAATTGCAAGCTGATTGCGGCCGATGACTTCGTAAAGTCCGGCTATCACGTAAACCATGCCCGGCGCGCCGACGCCTTCCCGGACAAAAGCGTCCGCCAGAGTCGCGTAATACTTGTTGCCGTGCCAACCCTGCTGCATGAACCAGCCTTTTTGATCGTATGTATCTGCGTCACCGCCAAAGAAATCCTGGAGGCTGAAAAAGAAAATCACCGTGCCCACCATCAGGCGGACCAGAATAGCCGCCAGGAAAAGTCGCAGCAGAAACCTTCTGTCGGACTCTATCCGGTTAATTATGATCACCCCAATGGTTGCCAGGAGCGCCGCACTGAGCAGCGCGGCGGGCGCCTTCGCGGGAACCAGAAAGATTATTCCCGAACAGACGAGGAACGACAGTATTACGAGCAGAGCGTTCATGATTACTTTCGAGACGGTCAGAGCTCGTCAGGCAAATCCTGACGCGTCTTCTGCTCCACCAGGAATTTATCGTCTGAACTCAATTCCTTAATTGACCTGGCGGGTACTCCGGCGATTAATTGCTCTTCTTCGACCAGCCGGCCAGTGATCACGGAACCAATTCCTACAATACACTTCGAGGGAATTGAACCGCCAGGAGCGATCCGGATCTCAGAGCCTACATAGGTAAATGATCCAATTTGAATGGGCGCGGTCCGCTGCCTGTTATGCGTCCACAGCGACGAATTCCGACCGCCGATGATGGTGCGGCGGCCTATCTCGACCCGGTCTGTAAAGTCTATTTTGTGTCCCGTGGTAACAATGCTGCCGTCACCCAGGGAAAATCTTGAATCAATCTCGTTTACAACTTCGGGCTCACGAATTGAATTAATCTCGTTCATCCTGATGATTTCCGCGTAACGTCCGAGTTTTACTTCTTCGCCGCCGCGAATGATGTTCAGGTGCCCGATATGAACATGGTCGCCAATTCGCAGGTTGTTTACTCCGATGAGCAGGTTCAGGTGCCCAATTCTTGTGTCAGAGTCGATCTCGCAGTGACGCGCGTCAATAATAGTCAGGCCAATTCGCACGCGCTTGCCGATCCGGTAACCAAAAAAGAGCCGGTAACAAATGCGCTTGGCAAAAGAAGGAAGCAGCGCAATTATCGCAAGCGTGACGAGCCGGGATTTGCTGGCGCGATGCATTCGTCTTTTTCATGACCCTTCCGCAGCTGCTCGCAGTGCAGCAGCGAGCTTGTCGGCTTGCGCTGGAAGATTGTAATTTGCTATCACGTATTGACGACCGGCAGCGCCCATCGCGGCCCGAAGTTCCGGATCTGAAATCAGCTTCTCTAGCGCTTCATACCATTCATTCTCGGACGACGCGAAAAAATGCGTCGTGCCGGGATCGCCTAATTCCGCAGATGCTCCTACTGCCGTCGCGACATACGGAATGCCTACGGCCATGTATTGAATCGCCTTGAAACCGGACTTGCCTGAGGCCCACTTTCCGGAATACAAAGACGCGTCGATCGGATAAAGGCCGATATCGATCGATTGAAAGTCCTCAACTTCGCGGTCCATTTGCCAGGGGAGATTCTCAACCTGGACATTAGGGACGACCACGTGGTCCTGTCCCGCGCCCACTACTTTCAATCGAAAGTCATAAGTCTTCGCGAGCCGCTCCAGCACTGCGAAAATAGATCGCAAATACGGAAAGGTCGAATGGGTTCCGATCCATCCCAGTACCACCTGTCCGCCCTTGGGGGAGCGGACGATCGGACGAAAGATTTCAGTATCAACAACCGTCGGTATGATTCGGACCTTTGCTCCCCTGGCGGAAACGTATTCCGCGATGGCTCGATTGCCGCAACTGACCAGTGCCGCCCAACGGATCAGATCGTCTGTCTTGCGGAACCATTTCAGGCCTTTAACCAGGCTTCCGTATGTCGGGCTAGTATATGAAACATAAGTTGCGTCATCCAAATCAAGCACCATTGGGCGCTTGATGACCCTGGTGACAATCCACTCAATCACGGGTGGGCCATACATCATGGCTTCGCGCTGGACCAGAACTACTTTGGCTTTGCTTGCGGCCGCCAGGACAAACAGCCGGCGAATCGTTGCGGCAAACAGTTTAAGGGAAGTAACGGCGGCCCCTTTTTGTTGATAAAGTCGCCTGAAAAGTTGCGGGTCAAGAAAAGAATCGACGGTCAGGTCGATCCCGCGTTTGGCCAGGGGCTCTACGAACTGTTGCAGGCGATATCGGGTCGCCGCGGCTTCGACCGGATAAGTTGCGAGCGCCAGAACCTTCATACGGCATCGGCCCGCGCCGTCCCGGGAACCGTCGCCTTGCGACCTGTAGCCACCCAGCCATACGCCGCGTTTATCTCAACGGCTTCCAATCGGGCGCGCGTCAGCCAGTCCAATACTTCCTGCCTCGTATAACGATTCTCAATCGGCGCTGAGAAGCGATCGAGTTGATCATTCACGCAAACCCGAAAAGGAAAATTTGCGTATTGTTTCATCGGAAGATTTTCTGCGAATCGCGTGAGTCCGGGAATTCGCTTCAAAATTTGATAAGGCCAGACGAACGATATGTAGGCGCACATCGCCGCCGGATAAGCGAGGGTGTTTGTGATCGCAGGCGGCAAACGCGTGGTGACCTGACGGAGGGCGGTGACGCCGGCCAGCAGGAACGACTTGATCGGTTGGTTTTCCGGTTTCCAGTAAAGATAGATCTGGATCTCGCCTCCAGGTTTCAAAAATCGCACCAGATTCTGAAAGGCCGGCTCCGGATCGGGCAGATGATGAAGCACTCCGATTGAATAGATGAAATCAAAACTTTCAAAAGCGAATGGCGGATGGTGAAGATCTGCCTGGGCTACCTGCACTTTTCCTGCGTCCGCGGTGTTCTGGCGGGCGACTTCTATTGCGGGACCCAAATCAATCGCCCATACGTCGGCGCCATACCTTGCAGCGTAGAAAGCGAAGCGGCCATTGCCGCAGCCGGCATCGAGCACTTTACGCCCTGCGAAAAAAGCCGAACCATGGGGTTGCATGTAATCAAGAAAACTTTGCTCCCATTCCGCGTACATTTCCGGGAACTGATGCCATTCAAAACCAAAACTCAGGGCCGTCCTAACCTGTCGCGCATCATTGTCGCGCGGAATTGTGTGGCCCATCAGCGCTTCGCGAAGTGGACGCAAAACAAGACGCGGAATTTCGTTGATGACCGGGAATGTCTCGTCGCAGCGAGCGCACTTGAGCGCTCCACTCCCATTCGCGCTCGCGTCCAACGGCTGCAGCGATTCGCGGCAGGCGGGACAGCGAAACGTTTCCAGGATTTGTTTTCGGGGCGATAACATCGATTAATTCCCGTGATTCAGGACCTTCTCGTACAATCGCGCGTAACGTTCCACGCCGATGTTTCGCAAGTCAAATCGCCGGGCCGCGATATCGCGCATTCCGGTAGAGTTACCAGTGAAAGTTCTGATTGCAGCACCGGCTTTTGAGTATTCTGTCTCACTAAAATCCTGAATCAGGACGCCGGCTTTATCTTCGGTTACCAGAACATCTGAATCACCAATGCCGGCATTGATAATCAACGGTAACCCGCAGGCCAGATATTCCGCGTACTTGGTAGGCGACGAAGCGAGCTTGGAAAAACAAGGTTTGATGAACGCCAGCCCGGCGTCGCTTGCGGACAGGTACGAAGGAACTTCGCGCGCCGCGACACCGATCACAGAATAGTTCTCTCGGCTGACACCGCGTTCTTCCATCAGACTTCTGATCCTGTCATGTTTGTTTGGAACCAGCCATAAGAAATGGACGGCCGGATCCTTTTTTAGAAGCACGGCAAAGAATTCGGCCATTTGTTCAGTTAGATACCAGCCATCAATCGAACCGCTGTAGACAATTACAAATTGATCGCCTATTCCGAGTTCGCGGCGACGTTGAAGGCGCTGATCAGAATCAAATTTGAACAGTTCGAGGTCGGCGCAGCATGGCACGACCTCATGAACAACATCGCGACCGGCGAGTCCCTCCCAGGCGCTTATCACGGGCCATATTCTCTCAGTTAAAGTGACGACACCGTCGGCGTATTTGAGCGCGCGGCGTTCGATGTTTTTCGTTAGTCGATAGGCCACACTGCCCTTTCGCCAGTGGTTGGCATCGACGTACTCGTCCGCCATTAACCCGCGCACATCAAAGATCATCTGGAGACGAAAGCGTCTTTTCAGCCCGAGAGTAATCGTTGCCGGTATATGACTCCGCGCGTGTATCAGGTCGAAGTTTTTTCGGCGTATTAGCTGATAAGCATAGCGGAGACCCTGTAAAACATCGTAAACCGTCGCCGGCAACGAGGGCTTCTGATGATAACGGAGCCAGTCCCACTCGATGCCGCTCTCCGCCAGCTCGGCGTGCAGGTTCTTGCATTTTTCGACGCCGGCAGCTTTGAGGCTGGCGCTCTTTTCAAAACTGAGCAGGGTGAATTCCACCCCGCGTTTGTTCAATTCACGGAGGTACGGTATCACCTGGCTTTGACCTAACGGGTCAAGCATTCCATTGTATGAAATGTACAGTACTCGCTTACCTGCCAGTGGCATATGCATTTCCCGATGTGCCAAAAGAGAGCTTGTCCAGGAACAGCCAGTTGAGCGAACCCACCAGGGCCGCGACGTCAAGGGCCGCGATTATCGGAACGAGAAGGAAGAGCCTGGCCAAATTGCGGGCGTGAGTTGCGGGGTAAGCATGTCTATTTCGGCGCAGGGCGCGGCCGGCACGGGCAACAAGCATCCAGAGCCACAACAGCGGCGGCAAAGCCAAATAGCGCCACCCGAAAAACGCTGCGGGTACCATCGCCACACCGATCAATCCGTAACGGAGCAGTATGGCTGCCTGCCACTCCCGCCAAAGGCCACCGCGAATATTGTTTCGCGCGTATGAGACAAATCGTTTGAAGGTCCGGCGGAGATTCGGTTGAATCTCCCAATGAACGATCGCGTTCGGCGCTCGGGCAATATGAAAACGCGCGTGGTCCAGTTTGCGCATGAACAGCAGATCTTCGGTGGAGCGCAGATCTTCAGGAAACCCTCCGACTGCCTCCCATACCTTTCGCCGCATGAGGCTTGAAGCGATGAACCGCGGGCGAATCCAGGTTCCTTCCTCCGTTTCAAACGGGGGCGGCACATAGGCTATCGCGGCACACTCTTTAAAAAAACTATCGATCACCGGTTCATAGGAACCAAAGACCACATCAACAGAGGGATTATCGTCGACTTGTTGCGCGAGAGCCGCCAGCCATTGGGGCGCCGGCTTGTTGCCGGCATCGGTAAAAGCGATCCATTCGTTGTTTGCCCGTGCTGCTCCGAGGTTGCGCCCTCGTCCGGGCAGCGCGTGGTGCTCGCGAATCAGTCTTACCGGCGCTCCATCACGAACAAACTGCTCAATGATCTCCATCGTTGCGTCAGTTGATCCGCCGTCGGTAATCACAATTTCGTTTGGCGGCAAGGTTTGACCAAGCAAGCCTTCAAGCAGGTTGCGAATCGAATGCTCTTCGTTCCTGACCGGCACGACGACACTGATTTTTATGGGCTTTGAGCCGGCTGCGCGATCTTCCACCGTTTTGAGATGCTAACAGAATTCCGGGTCTAAGCTACAAGGGGGGAGGCCCGGTCATTCTGGCGCCGGGGCGGCGAGCGAACTCTTGGCAATCCGTCACAATAAGGCGCGCAGCCCTAAATAACTAAGCTCCGCGAGACATGCATGACACCTGATACCAATCGATCGTCTTACGTAAGCCGTCTTCCAGCGTCGTCTGCGCGCGAAAACCGAACCTCTCGTACGCTCGCGTCACGTCCAGCCGGCGGCGGGGCTGCCCGTCGGGTTTGCTGGATTGCCATCGAATTTCCCCGTCGAATTCGCTCAACCGCGCAATCATGTTCACCAGAACTTTGATCATTATTTCGTTGCCGGTCCCGATATTGACGGGTTCGCTTTCGTTATAAATCGCTGCCGCGCGTACCAGCGCTTCCGCGCAATCTTCGACATAAAGAAACTCGCGCGAGACTTCTCCCGATCCCCACGCTTCGATAAACGCTTTGCCCTGGTGGCGTGCTTCTACGCATTTGCGAATCAAGGCGGGTATGACATGCGAAGTTTCGAGATCGAAATTGTCACCGGGACCATAAAGGTTTGCGGGCAGCAAAAAGATCGAGTTGAACCCGTATTGCCGGCGATAGGCCTGCGATTGCACGAGCATCATTTTTTTCGCCAGCCCGTACGGCGCGTTGGTCTCTTCCGGATAACCGTTCCAGATGTCGTCTTCCTTAAAAGGAACCGGCGTGAATTTCGGATAGGCGCAAACCGTTCCAGTAGCCAGGAATTTTCTGACGCCAAACAACCGCGATTGCTCAATGAGCTGTGTGCCCATCATCAGGTTGTCGTAAAAAAAGCGCCCTGGATTTTTTTGGTTATAGCCGATGCCCCCGACAACCGCCGCCAGATGAATGACCAGATCGGGCCGCGTTTCGTTGAGCAGGCGCACGATGTCATCTTTTTCAATTAGATTGTAGTCACGGCTGCGCGGAACAAAGACCTCCACGTCCAGCTCTTTCAATTTCTGCACGACAAAACGGCCGAGGAAGCCCGCGCCGCCGGTGACGGTAACGCGCTGGTAAGGAAACTTCTGAGTACTGTTGTCCATAGAATCAGGCCCGGATAAGTATTGTCTGGTGACCTTGCGCAAAAGTTTAAGGCTAGTTATGGTATCAAAACCTTAAGCGCCGTCGAAGCCGCTGCTTTGAATAGCTCGAGCCCTGCAAATTCCGGCCGCGAAAAAGGGTCTTAAAACTATGGCCAAGACAGCTTTGATTTCCGGGATAACTGGTCAGGATGGTTCGTTTCTGACTGAGCTGCTGCTAGAAAAAGGTTACGATGTTTACGGGATCATCCGCCGCTCGTCTTCCTTCAATACGGATCGCATTGACCATCTCTATCAGGATCCCCATGAAAAGGGCACGAGGCTCAGACTCCTCTATGGCGACCTGAACGATTCGAGCTCTCTCAATACCATTCTCCGTCAGGTGCAGCCCGACGAAATCTACAACCTCGGCGCCCAATCGCATGTGCGGGTGAGTTTTGATATTCCTGAATACACCGCCGAGGTGACCGGTCTCGGCACGGTGCGTTTTCTCGAAGCCATTCGCGAAGCCGGCATTCGTCCAAAGTTTTACCAGGCGTCATCGTCCGAGCTTTACGGAAAAGTAGTCGAGACACCGCAAACGGAGAAGACCCCATTTCATCCGCGCTCTCCATACGGCTGTGCGAAAGCTTACGCCTATTACATCACGATGAATTACCGTGAAGCGTACGGACTGTTCGCGTGCAACGGCATTCTGTTCAATCACGAGTCGGAGCGCCGGGGCGAGACATTTGTCTCGCGCAAGATCACGCGTGCGGCCACGCGCATCAAGCTCGGCTTACAGGAGAAACTCTTCATGGGCAATCTCGACGCGCGCCGCGACTGGGGTTATGCGAAGGACTACGTCGAAGCGATGTGGCTGATGATGAATGCCGAAGAGCCGGACGATTATGTCATCGCCACGGGCGAGACGCACTCAGTCCGCGAGTTTCTGGAAAAGGCCTTTGGTCATCTCGATCTCGACTGGCAGCAGCACGTCGAAATCGATCCGCGCTACTACCGGCCGGCTGAAGTCGATCTTCTGATGGGCGACGCAGGTAAAGCCCGGCGGGCGCTCGGGTGGCAGACAACCATTACTTTCGATGACCTGGTGAAGCTAATGGTCGATCACGATCTGGAGCTGGCCCAGGAAGAAGCAGCCTCCCGGGCCCGGAAATCTACCGGCTCAACGAAAGCCCGGTGGGGCGCGCTGTAGAGGCCTTCCCGCCCAATAAACCCATGGCCCACGCTTGAATAATGGGAACCACAAATCTCTTTGTTGAACTTGTCGTCATCGGCGTTGGTGCGCTTACCTGGTTGGTACTGCTCGTCTTTAGCGTGTTTGGATGGGAATGGGTGCCCACTGAGAAGGTTTTCTCAACCGTCGCTCTGGTTCCGCTGCTTTCGCTGATTTACATCCTGGGAATCGTGTCTGACCGAATCGCTGATTCGTTGTTCGAGCGATTTTGGAACGTTCGTTTGCGGAAAAGACGTTTCCCCGACATCCATGACTACTACGCTGCTCGTCGCCAAATCCTCACAGGCTCTGATCGGCTCTCGGAACTCCTGGAATACGGAAGAAGCCGTATGCGGATTTGCCGGGGCTGGGTGCTTAATGCGACGTTGATTGCAGTGACCCTCAACCTGTTCGTTTGGACCAGGTTAATTCAGTCTCGCTTTGCCTTGCCACTGTCATTATTTGGAACCATTACTGCTCTCTTGTTTGCGCTGGGATCATGGTACACGTGGAAAGGACTTTCGGAGACGGAATATCGGAAAGTAAAAGAGCAGTCAGTCTTCCTGGTTGAGCAGCAACAGCAGCATCCGGCCAGGCCAGCGCTGTAGGTATATCGGAAAGACATGGTGGCTTGGCCTCGCAATGTTTGTGCTGCTGGTTGCCGGACCCTACGTGGTGATCCTAACTCGAATCGGACGGAACCGGCTGAAAGTCTAACGGCGCCGAGAATTAGCCTCAGTCGCGAAAAAACTCTGCGATTGCGCTCACCACATAATCCTGTTGCTCCGCAGTCATCTCCGGATAGACCGGCAAGGCCAGAGTTTCTTTAGCCGCTCCTTCCGCAATCGGAAAATCGCCTTCTTTGTAACCCAGAAAAGCAAAGCACTCCTGTAAGTGCAGCGGGCGCGGATAGTAAACGTCCGTTCCCACGCCGCGCTCCCGCAGGTGCTCACGCAAAGGATCGCGCCGCCCGTCGCGCACCCGGATCACATATTGATGAAAGATGTGGCGTGCGCCGTTTCTGACAAAGGGAATTTCGATCATTTCAGTCAATCCCGCGTCAGCGAACATCAGTTCGTATTGTTGTGCATTGCGCTGTCGCGCTAAGGACCAGCTGTCGAGGTACGGCAGCTTTGTGCGCAGTACAGTAGCCTGCAACGCATCCAGGCGGCTGTTTGCCCCGACTACCTTGTGAAAATACTTTTTCTCCTCGCCATGAACACGCAGCATGTGCAGGCGCCGGGCGTGTTCGAGATCATTTGTTACCAGCATCCCGCCATCGCCGGCGCCGCCAAGATTCTTTGAAGGGTAGAAACTGAAACATCCAATCGCGCCCATCGAGCCGGCACGCCGCCTGCGATCTTCGGCGCCGATTGCCTGGGCGGCATCTTCGACGATCAGAATAGAAGCGTCGCCATCTTTTTGAACGCCGCCATGCTTCTGCGCGCGATCGTCTGGAGCGCCGGCATCCTTGCCGGCGGTTCGCCGGCTTCCCAGCCGGCTCTTACCTATTTCCAACAACGGATCCATCTCGGCGCACTGCCCATACAAGTGCACCGGCATGATCACTCTGGTTCGCGCCGTGATCGCGGCTGCGACCAGCGCTGGGTCCAGGTTGTAAGTCTTCTCATCAATATCGACAAAAACAGGACGCGCGCCGAGCCGGGTGATTGAACTCGCCGTGGCGAAGAAACTGAACGGGCTGGTAATAACTTCGTCGCCCTCGCCGACACCGCACGACATCAGCGCCAGAAGCAATGCATCCGATCCGGAAGCGCAGCCGATCGCAAACTTTGTCTGTGAATAGTGCGCAATCTCTTCCTCCAGAGCCTGGACTTCAGCGCCAAGAACAAACTGCTGTGAAGCGAAGACGCGGTCCACTGCGGCGCGCACTTCATCGCGAATGGTGGCGTACTGGGCCTGGAGATCGAGGAGTGGAACTTTCATTTTTATGGGCTCAATGAGGGATTAGCCATAGGGAGACGGAGACGGAGACGGAGAGGAAGACAAGATTTAGAAATGTTAGTTTGCACATTCATCTTTCATGTTTTTCGGGAAGTTTTCTCCGTGACTCGGTGGCCGATCTTATGGCGCCGGCGCGGAATGTGCGGCGGAAAGGAATTTCACCTGCCCCCAACTCTCGATCGATTGCTGCGCGGCTTCGAGCAGGCGCACAACTCTTAAACCGGCGGCCCCGTCCGTCAACGGCCGGCGCGAAGCGCGAATCGAGTCAAGAAATTCTGCGACCACGCGGCGCAAGGCCTC
>WNGN01001584.1_pt1 | contig 15040 bp, 13 predicted proteins | sample 5400561 | NCBI WGS metagenome assembly WNGN01 (sample SAMN13153379, study PRJNA577476) | soil metagenome | isolation source: 115 cm soil or saprolite under Garry oak tree replicate 2 | place: USA:California | collected 2016-06-15
CCTTCAGCGTGGTGGACTTGCCCGCGCCGTTCGGTCCGAGGAGCACGGTGGTCACGCCTTGCTGGGCCTCGAGAACGATGTCCCGCAAGACACGGGTGCCGTCATACCCTGCGTGGACCCCTTCAAGACGAAGCATGAGCGGCCTCCACTCCGAGATAGGCTTCGATCACCGCGGGATTCTCAACGACCTCGCGCGGGGTACCCTCGGCGATCTTCGTACCTTCCTCGATTACGACGATATGCTCCGAGACCGTCAGGACCGCCCGCATCACGTGCTCCACGACGAGCGCTCCGAATCCGATTTCCCTCTGAACCTTTGCAAACAAGGCGATTGCATCGCGGAGTTCCTCCGGCGAAAGTCCCGCGAAGATCTCGTCGAGGAGGAGGATCCGTGCTCCCGTGCCGAGGACCCGCGCGAACTCGAGCCGTTTTCGTTCTTGGACGGTCAGGTTCGAGGAGACCACGTCCATCTTTCCCTCGAGTCCGACCAGGGCGAGCACGCGACCGGCTGTGTCGAGGGCTTCCGACAAGTCCCTTTGCTTGTTGCTTCCAAACATCGCCGCCACGGCGACATTTTCGCGGCAGGTCATCGCAAGAAACGGCTTCGGGATCTGGTGGGTCTTCGCGATCCCCTGTTCGACGATTCGGTGGGCGGGCCAGTGATCGATGCGTTGCCCGTCGAGCGTGATCGCCCCTTTCGTGGGCTTCTCTACTCCGGCAATCAGGTTGCACAAGGTCGACTTCCCGGATCCGTTCGGCCCGATGAGTCCGATGACTCGCCCCTCCGCCAAGGTCAACGAGACGCCCTCCACCGCTCGTACGCCGCCGAAATACTTGTGGACCCCGGAAACTTCGAGCACGCGGGTCATTCGAGAATGCCTCGGAGTTCGGGGATGTACTTTCGAAGGGTCCCGACGATTCCGTCCGGGAGGAACAGGGCGATTACGACGACGACAAAACCGATGATGATGAACTCGAACCCAATCAGGACCGTCAAGAAGAATTGGGACGGGATGTACACGGCGACGGCACCGAGGAGAGGACCGAGGAGGGTACCCATCCCCCCAATCACGATCATCGCGAGCATTCGCAGCGAGAAGATGAGATTGAACGCATCGTACGGGAACGCGCCCGACACGTTCCAGGCATAGACTCCACCCGCGGCTCCAGCAAAGAGCCCGCTCAAAGCGTACACGGAAAGCTTGAGGCGAGCCGCGTTGATTCCAAGAGTGTTCGCGGCATCTTCATCGCTCTTGATGGAGCGGATGCCGTACCCGATCCGACCGTGGGTGATCCAATACGTCACGCCGATCTCGATCGCGAGGATGATCCAGATCGTGTAGAACATCGAAAGAGGCTCGAAGCCGACGTTCAGGTAGATGCCTTGCCCGTCTCCGAGTTCTTTGATCTCGAGGACGATGTACAGCGCCGCGACTGCCACCACCAGGGTCGCGATGGCAAAGAAGACCCCTCGGAACCGCAACGTCACGACGCCGATTCCGAGGGCGAGGGCGAGGCCCACCACGGCACCGAGCGCGACGCCCGCAACAGGAGGCAGTTTGAGAGTACCGACCCCGAAGGCGAGGGCGTATCCGCCGAACGCCATGAACACGACGTGGCCGAAGCTCACGTACCCGGTGAGACCCGTGATTAGATTCAAAGAGTACGCCAGGGTCGCCGAGATGAATAGGCCGATCAGGAGGGTCAGGAGGAAGAGGGGAATCCATGGTGCAGACACCCCGAGGAGAATCAGAAAAATTCCGATGCCCCAGATCGTGGGTCCGAGCGAACGAAACGCTGGCAGTCTCATCGGAGGATGCCCTCGGGCCGCAGCAAGAGGACCGGGATGAGGGTGAGAAACGCAATCGCGTATGCCAAGGAGAGGCTGCCGACAAAGAGTTGGCCCACGTCGATGATGACGCCTAGCGTCAGGCCGCCAACAAGACTGCCCCACATTTTTCCCGGACCGCCAAGGACCACAATGACGAAGCTGATCGGCGCGTACAGGTTTCCCATGGCAGGGTAGATTCCCGTCGGGAGCCAGACGGTCAGCAGGGCACCCCCTGCCATTGTGATGCCGAATCCGAGGGCGGTGCCGATCGCAGCGGTGGAGGTGGGGTTGATGCCCGCGAGCCGCGTCGCAGAGATGTCCTGACTGTAGGCGCGAATCGCATTCCCCAGGTACGTCTTGCTCAAGAAGATGTGAGAAAGGCCGATGATGGTCACGGACACGACGGCCACGTAGAGGCCGCCAAGCGGGAGTTGGAGGAAGCCGAATTGAAGGATTCCCGGGCTCCATGGGATCCCGACGTTGTTTCCGGTCCAGAGGGACTGGACCGCGTTAATCATGAAGAGGGCGAGACCGAATGTTGCGACGAGCGTGACCATCTCGCTCTGCAAGCCCATCGACTCCTTGCCCCGGAGCTCGCGGTAGAGGAACACGAAGTAGAAGAGGACGCCGACCCCCAGGCCGATGGCGGCATCAATCGGGACGCTCAGGAGCGGATTGAACCCGTACCACAGGTTGAACCAGTACGCTCCGTACGCGCCGAGCATGATGAACTCGCCGTGGGCCACGTTCACGACCTTGGCGACGCCCCAGATCAGGTTCAGGCCGTGCGCGATGACCGCGAAGACACACCCGAGCAGCAGGCCGAGCGCGAGGTCCGTGAGGAACAACGACGCGTCGGCCATGCGCCCCCGAGTGTCTCCCGCCTACGCGCCCGTGTATGGATACTGGCAGGTTGCGTCGGCGACGTCGCTCGGCAAGACGACCTTCTTCGCTCCTGCTTGCCACTGGACGAGGACCATCGAGTGCGCGGTTTGCATGCCCCGCGAGTCGAGTTGGAACTGCCCGAAGAAGTCCATGATGTGCATGCTCCCCAGCTTGGCCCGCACGTCGGTCGTGTTCAGGCTATTCGACTGTTGGATCGCGTTCGCCAGGACGAGGAGGGACGCCCCGGCCTCGCCGGCGTGGTACGAAGGTGTGGCACCGCTGTTCAGGGTCCCGTACAGCTGAGTGAACTCGGCCGGAGTGGGACCGTACCAGGTGAGCCCAAGCGATTGGGCCTGAGAGGGACTGTAGCTGACGATGCTCTCCCACTGCGAGGGTCCCGTCACATTGTTTGCGGTGGCTCCGAGCTGCGTCTGGAACGTGGGCTCCGTCACCGCGACCAGCAGCGAGATGAATTTCGGGGACGGCGCTGTCCAGGTCGTCTTCAACTGGTTCATGATGAGGAGGCCGTCGTTGAAATGGCCACCCCCAATCAGATCCTGGGCTCCCTGGTTTTTCGCCGCGGTGAGTTGAGTGGACAAATCCGTCACCGTCGCGGGATACGACTGATTGTAGACGACGCTAAGGCCTATCGATTGCGCATAGCCGATCGCGGCTTGCGTCGCAAAGGAAGAGAACGAGTCGCTCGCATAGAGGGCGGCGATCTGGTCCGTGGGGTGGTTCGCCTTGATCCAGTCCACGGCGCCCTTCAGATACAGCGACGCAGGACTGAGAACCTCGACGAGGTTGCGTCGCGAGGTTTGGGTCCAGATTGCATCCGACGAACCTCCATGGGACAGCATGACCCGGTTGTACTGGTCTGCGAGCGGGGCCGCGGCCGTCGTAAGGCCGCTGCTGTAGGGCGCAAGGAGGAATTGGGCTCCGTCCTGCTGAATAATCCGGGTGTAGAGCGTCGCGATATTCCCGCTTACGCTCTGGTCGTCGTAGAAGTCGAGGCTGACATTGTAGGCCTTGCCGCCCACCACGACTCCTCCGTGGCTGTTGATCCAGTTCGCGGCGGTCTTGATCCCGTTCAGCGAGTTCGTCCCTTCCACATTGAAGGTCCCGGTCAGGGAGATCGTGAAACCGACTTTAATCGTGCCTGCGAAGCCCGCGGGGATGAGGTAATAGACCGCGGCGGCGGTGACCGCGACGAGGACCAGGATCACTGCCACCACGATTGCGATGACCTTTCGACGGCTTCTTGGCGCACCGGGAGGCGGCGCCTCCATCTGCGTTGGCTCCGACATGTTCTCAGCGACCCCAGACGTACTCGTCAGTGTGAGCGAACGAGCGGATGGCGGATGGAGCCCCTGCCACGGGGACGCCCGCAGTCCTCCCGTCCCACCAAGTCCGGAATGCGCGATGAGTCCTTAAACCATCTTCCGAGTTTGCCTGGGGAATCCGTACCGAGCGGGCCGTCGGACTGGGGCGAAACCCTGAACTAGCTCAATCCGTTCGCACGAGGCGTGCCCACCGCGAAAGCTCGCGACTACGGCCTCATCCTCCTTGCGAGCGTCATCTGGGGCACCTCGTTTCCCGGGAGCAAGCTCACGGTGGGCACCGTGGATCCACTCTTTCTCACGTTCGCCAGAATGGCTCTTGGAGCGGCCCTCGGCATGGTCGTCCTCGCTGCCCTGCGGCGTCTAGACGTTCGGATTTTTCGAGAGCCCGTTGTGTGGGCCCTCGGCGCCGTGAATGCGCTCGGCTTCGATCTTCAGAACGAGGGAATCGTCCTCACGACCGCATCGAAGACCGCACTCCTGGTCAACGTCAACGTGGTCTTCATCGCGATTCTGATGGTCCTGTTCTTCCGCGAGGCCGTGACTCGTTCGAAAATCGCCGGTATCCTGATTGGCGTGCTCGGCGTCCTCGTGCTGGCGACTAAGCTGGATCCGAACAGCTTGACGGGCGGTCAGTTCGCGGGGGACGTCCTCGTCTTCGTCGCGGGCCTCGTTTGGGCCGTCTACGTTGCCGGTGTGAAATGGCGAGTGGACCGTGGAGGCGATTTCGTCGCCTTGGCGGCAGCGATTCTTGTGACAAGCGCCGCGTTCGCGGTCCTTCCCCTAGTCGTCGTCGCCCGGCCTCTGCCGACGAGTACAACGGGTTGGCTCGGCATCCTGTACCTAGGCCTCGTCCCCACTTTCGCCCCGCTCCTGCTCTACGTGGCGAGCATGCGGACCGTGTCGCCGACGATCTCCGCGCTTCTGATTCTCCTCGAAGTCGTGGTGGCCGCAATCCTCTCATTCCTCCTGTTGCGCGATTATCTGGACGCGTTTACGTTGGCCGGGGGTGGGCTGATCCTCTTCGGTGCCTACGTGGCGACCCGAGGAGAAAAGGGCCTTCCTGAGGCCGCGGCCATGGGACAGGCTCTCGGCTCCTCGGACACAGCTCTCCCGGGTCCGGTTGGCATCAGGCGGCGCTAGCGCTAAGGATCGGATACATTCACAACCGCGGGCCCGCTGCCGACACTCATGTTCACGACGACCGCGACTTCGCTCGGGCTCGGATTCACGTCCCGGTGGACGAGGCCCGGCGGAATATGGAAGAAATCTCCCGGGGCCAGCTCGACGGCCTCCTTTCCTTCCCGGCCGTAGTCAAACCTAAGCCGCCCGGAGACGAGGAATCCATACAGACGCCGTGTACCGTGATGATGCCATGCGGAGATCGTCCCGACGGCAATCTGCGACCGCGCCATGACGACGTTCTCGTCCTCAAACGCCCGGTCCCGACGGATCCCTTGCGTCACGGCACCTGGTGTCAAGTGGTCCTTGCGGACGACCTCGATTGTCGGCATCGTCGCGGAAACAGGGCCGCTCGCTAATAGGGTTGTTCCCGGCTAATCGCGTGACGGACCTCACTCGACGGTGACGCTCTTCGCAAGGTTCCGCGGCTTGTCGATCGGGCAGTCATGGATGCGCGCGACTTCGTAGGCGAAGAGCTGGAGCGCGACGCTCACCGGCACCGGGGAGAAGATCCACGGGATGTCGGGGATATCGAACACGTCGTCCACGAACCTGGGGAGCTCCTTGTCTCCCTCCGTTCCGATCGCCAGGACGGGCGACCCGCGCGCGGAGACCTCCCCGATGTTCGATCGCATCTTCTGGTACGTCGGGTCTTGGACCGCGACCGCGACCACGGGCGTGGATGGGGTGACGAGCGCGAGGGGTCCGTGCTTGAGCTCGCCCGCCGCATAGGCCTCCGCGTGGATGTAGGAGATCTCCTTCAGCTTCAAGGCGCCCTCCAAGGCCACGGGGTAGTTCGCGTGGCGTCCGATGTAGAACATGTCCCTGGCGTTTCCGTACTTCTTCGCGAGCCCGCGAATCTCGTCCGCCTTGTTCAGGACGTACTGGGCGGCCCGCGGGAGGGAACGCAGCTGGTCCTTCAGGCGATCGAGCTCATCGTATCCGAGCGCTCCGCGGTCCTGACCGAGCTTCAGGGCGATCAGGTAGAGAGCCACGAGCTGCGCGATGAACGTCTTCGTCGCCGCGACCCCAATCTCGATCCCGGCGCGCGTGTAGATCGTCTTGTCGGCCTCCCGGGTGAGGCTGGAGCCGACCACATTCGAGATCGCGAGGGTCTTGGATCCGCGACGGCGTGCCTCGCGGGCCGCTCCGAGGGTGTCGGCGGTCTCGCCGCTCTGGGAGATGAGGATCACGAGGGGCTGTTCCGACGGGCCCTGGCTGTACCGGTACTCGGAGGCGAGTTCCGCGGACGCCGGGATCCGCGCGAGCTCCTCGAAGACGTACTTTCCGACGAGGGCCGCGTGGTACGAGCTGCCGCACGCGACGAGCTTCACGCTCGTCACGCCTTCCGAGAGGAACCCATCCACCTCCAGGTTCGCGAGACGCCCCAGGAGGGTCTCGTGGATCGCCTTCGGGGCTTCGTGGATCTCCTTGAGCATGAAGTGGTCGAAGCCGCCCTTCTCCGCGTCCTCGAGAGACCACGTGATCCGCTGCGGGTCTCGGGCGACGGCCTTCCCTTCCAGGTCCGTGAGCGACACGCCCTTCGGGGTGATGACGACCATCTCCTTGTCCATCACGTACAGGACGCGGTCCGTGTACCGCAGGAGGGCGGGGACGTCGGAAGCGAGGAAGTTCTCGTCCGGCCCGACGCCGACGACGAGCGGGCTCTCGTTGCGCGCCCCGACGACCTTGCCCGGTTCGTCCGCGTGGATGGCCAGGATCGCATACGATCCGCGAGCCTCATGCAGCGCCTTGCGAGTCGCCTCCTCCAGGTCCCCCTCGTAGTACGACTCGATCAGGTGGACGAGGCTCTCCGTGTCCGTCTGGCTCACGAACGTGTGACCGCGGGCCTCCAGCTTCTCCCGCAGGCTCGCGTAGTTCTCGATGATCCCGTTGTGGGCCAGCGCGATCTTCCCGGTGCAGTCGACGTGCGGATGGGCGTTCACCTTCGACGGCGGCCCGTGGGTCGCCCAACGGGTGTGGGCGAAGCCGGTCGATCCGTTCATCGCCGGCAGTTGGGCCTCGAGGTTCGCGATGAACCCCTTGTCCTTCATGACCTGGAGACCGCTCCCGATGATCGCGACGCCGGCGCTGTCGTACCCGCGGTACTCGAGCCGCTTAAGGCCGTCCAACAGGATCGGCAACGCGTTCCTATGGCCTGCGTATCCGACGATCCCGCACATCTACAGGACCACCGCACCCGCGGGGATCGTCCCGCGGAGCCGGGCGCCCGGTTCGACCCGGGCCCGTTCGTTGATCACGGTCCCTGGGGCGGCGCTCACCCCGTTCCCGATCTCGACGTCCTCGCCGATTAACGCTCCCAACTGCGGGACGGCGTGCCACTCGCCTTCCATCTGCACGTCCGCGCTCCCGGACGCCGCGAGGAGGCCGGCCCGAGCGACCACGCCGGACCCGATGACCCCGTCCTGCACGACGCTCGCGGGGCCGAGGATCACGTCATCCATGAGGATCGAGTTCGCGACGCTCGTGTGGGCCCCGATACGGACGTTCTTCCCCAAACTAGTCGAAGGGAGGAGCACCGCGTTCGGTCCGATCTCGCAGCCGGGGCCGAGTGACAAGGGGCCCTGCAGGTACGCGCCCGACCGGATCACGCAGCCGTCCCCGATCGACACGCGGCCGCGGATCGTCACGGCCGGCTCGATGGTCCCCGCGCGGACCTCGGGCGCCGCCTTCAGGGCGGTCGCGTTGAGTCGGAGGAGGTCCCACGGGTAAAGAGCGTCGACCCACGTGCCCTCCGTGCGGAGGGCGAGGACGGGCGTCCGCTGGGCGAGGGCGGAGACCGCGCTCGGCAGGTCATGCTTCCCGACCTTCGCGAGGCGGTCGATCTCCTCGAAGATCCGCTCGTCGAGGGCGTACGCCCCGGTGTTGATCAGGTTCGAGATGACCTCGGTCGGCTTCTCCGTGATCCCGACCAGGTTCTTCCCTTCGACCGTGACGACCCCGTAGCTCCGCGGCCGTTCGCTCTGCGTGATCAGGACCGCCGGCCTCCCGTCGCTTCCGAGCAGGTCCTCGACGAAACGGCCGTCGACCATGTTGCTCCCGTTCAGGACGAGGAAGGGCCCCTCGAGGTGGGGTCGGGCTTCCGACACGCCGTGCGCCGTGCCGAGTTGCTTCTGCTGCGTGACGTAGGTGATGCGTGCGTGGAACGACTTTCCGTCCTGGAAGTGGGATTGGATCCGCTCGCGCCGATAACCGACGACGAAGACCAGGTCCCTCACCCCGTTCTCGACCAGGGCCTGGACGACGGACTCCAGGAGCGGCCGGTTCCCGACCGGGATCATGACCTTCGGGACCGACGCCGTGAAGGGTCCCATGCGGGCGCCCTCCCCCGCGGCCAGGATGACGGCCTTCATCGATCGGTCCCCTGATGGCGGGAGGAACAGAAATCCATAGCTCGAGCAGAGGGCTGCCGAGTATTAAAGACTCTCCTAAAACTCTCTGATAACCATTACAAAATACTTAATAGGATAGATCCTCTCCCTTCGACGTGGCCCGCCGTTGGCTGATCGAAGAGACCCCGCAGGGAGCGGTCGGGCGGGAAGTCGAGCTCCTCGACCGCGCCGAGCGAGTGGCCGCGATCTCGTCCCCCCTCGCTTGGAGGATCCTCCAGGAACTGGCGAAGGCTCCGGACTATCCCAATGCCCTCGCAGTCCGACTGAAGGTCCACGAGCAGAAGGTGTACTATCATGTGCGTCGCCTCGAAGCCGCAGGATTCCTAGAGGTCGTCCGCGAGGAGGCCAAGCGCGGCGCCTCGGCCCGGATCCTCGCGCCGACCGCGGAGGCCTTTGCCATCGTGCTGAAGGGCCGCGGCAATCCGGTCTCCTCTCCGATGCTGCCGCACGTGGGCGTCGTGGGCTCCTTCCTCGGGGAGTTCGCTCGCGACGGCCGCTTCGAAGGCTCGATCGTGGTCGGTTCCCCGTACACCCATGGACCGTTCAACACGACGGCTCGGGATTCTCCCTATGCCGTGGAGCTCGGTTTCTTCCTCGGTCGGCTCTTCGCGCCCTCGAAGGGGCTCGTTGTCCGCCTCGATACGGAGGTGAAGGCCCTAGGTCCGGGGAAGGAAGACATGATCCTCGTCGGAGGGCCGGTCGCGAACATCATCACGATGGATGTGAACCCGCACCTCGCGGTGAACTTCGACTGGAAACAGGTCTGGCGCATGGAGTCGTCCCGCACCCGCCGGCCGTACGCGGACGAGCAGGTCGGCCTGATCGCGAAGGTGAAGAATCCGTGGGCCCCTTCGCGGGTGATCGTCCTCCTGAGCGGGCTGCACGCCGTCGGCACGATGGCCGCCATCCTCGGCCTCACACGATTCGCGGACGAAGTCCTTGACGGGTTCGCGCCGGGCGAAGACTTCTATCGGGTGGTCGCCGGCCAGGATCGGGACGGCGATGGACGCCTCGATGCCGTGTCCATCCTCGAGTGATCAGCCCAACGCCACGGTCTCGTACGGAATCTTGTCCTCGAGCCGGGCGTTCGCGGTCTCAATCGCCTGGACGGCCTCCGCCACCCGGATTTCCGGAATCAGGAGAAGGACGTTCACCCCTCGTTCCGCGGCTTCCACGGTCGCGGGGAGGACACCGAATTCGATTCGCGGCTTGAGTCCGAGTTCCCGTGCGGACACGAGGCCCTCGACGTCGAGGGCCGCCACGGCAAAATCTTGAGTCGATCGTAGGAGCCGCTTGGACGCCGTCCCCCGGGGCCCTTTCCGACCGAAGGATGCGGATCGGATGCGACCGACCACGATTCGACCGGGTCGAAGCGCCACGATTCCTTCCAGATCGCGGACGCCCACGATGTCGCCCCTCGACGCGTCGTGGACGGCCACCCCGGTGGAAGGGGATATCCGCCCTGCATGGGCGACGAGGACCCCGTTCTCCATGAACAGACCCACGCGGGCCCCGCGACGGATTGACCCGCCGGCCATGGCGGCGGTCGTCTCGACAAAGGCCATTTCCCGTCCGGCGCGGTCCACGAAGCCGCGCAGTTCGTGCATCCGATCATGGAGGAATTCGATTCCTTTCTTCGTCGCTCGATACTCGCCGTTGACGAACGAGAGGAGCCCGTCCTCCGCGAGTCCGTGGGCGTACTCGGAGGTCCCCTGGATCGTCATCCCGAGCCGTTCCCCGATGGTCCGAAGTCGGGTGTGGCGGCTCGTCGTGACTTCGTAGAGAAAGAGGAGGCGCGTGCTCATCCGGAGGTTTCGCAGCAACTCCATGGTAGCGAATGGAAGGAGGGAGGCAAAAGGGCGCGCCAATATTCTTATATACTCAAGTTCATCGGATAATTGTCAAATAGACTTGAGGAGGACACTCAGGTGCGATTGAGGACCCCAACCCTCGCGTCCGTTGTCGTCGTCGCCGTCCTCCTCGCGGGCGTCCTCCCTTGGCGGCCGGCTGCGGCCAATCCCGCTGCGTCGATTCGAATTCTCTTCGACTTCGGCGACGGAAGCTACGTCTGGGCAATCGATCCCATCGGCGATCCTTTGGCGACGAACGCGACCTGGCACGTGGTACAACGCGCGGCCTCTTCGAACGGCATTGCACTGGACGCCGCATGGTTCTCGTGTTGCGGGGTCGCGATCTTCGATGTCGGCGGGCGTCATCCGCCCGCTGGATTCGTCGGTCTCCTCGAATGGAATGCGACCGCGCATCGCTGGGAGTTCACCTCGAAAGGGATTTCCGCCCTCGTGGTCAGGGACGGCGATTCGATCGCCCTGTACAACGCGGCGTTCGCGTCGACTCCGCCCTACGCCAGCCGGACGCCCGTGCCGACGCCCGACGAACCTTGGCCTTCGGTGGAATTTCGCGGGGATTGGTCGAATTCCGGAGTCGCGGGCACCGCCGCCCCGGATCGGGTCCGCGTGCTGTGGGACCGGGATTCCGGGAAACGGGAGATCGGCTCGACGCCGGCCGTGGCCTATGGGAAAGTCTTCGTCACCACGATGGGCTGGACCTTGGCGCTCGACGCGGCCAACGGCCAGGTTCTTTGGAACACAACGAGGGCGAAGGGATTCTCCTCCCCCGCGGTCTTCAACAACTCCGTGTATGTGGGAACATCGAGCGGGACCGTCGTTCGATTGAATGAGACCGACGGTGCGTTGTTGTGGGAAACCCGATTGCTCGCGAGGACGTCGTTCAGCGGCATCACCTCGTCACCCAAGGTCGCATATGACCGGGTGTTCGTCGGAACGTTCAATGAGACGGGAGGGCCGGGAGAGGTGGTTGCCCTTTGGGAGGGCAACGGGTCGGTCGCCTGGCGTCACGCGACCGGCTCGATTCACTACTCCTCGCCCGCCTACGCCGATGGAGCGATCTATGTTGGGGTCATGGGCCTCTACAACACGACGAGTCAGATCTCCTTCAATGCGCCGTACGGGATCCTCTCGCTCGACGCGGTCACGGGGACGGAGCGGTGGTTCTTCCCGACCCTCGGGTCGGTCGCGGCTTCCCCAGCGGTCCTCGGTCCGAACCTGATTGCAACGGCCAAGGATGGAATCGTGTATGCGTTGAACCGGAGCACCGGAGCGCTCGTCTGGCAGGCCTCGGTCGACGCCGGGATCTCGTCTCCCGCGATCTTCGGAGGCACCGTCTTTGTCGGCGGAGGCGCCTTCGGAGGTCCCGGTCGAGTCGTCGCCTTGAACTCGGTTGACGGTTCCGTGAAATGGTCCTTCACGCCAAACGGGCCGGTCCAATCTTCCCTGACGTACGCGAGAGGCAGGGTCGTCTTTGCCACGAACGAAGACCATGGGACGATTTATTGTCTTGACGCCGCGACCGGAGCCCTCGCATGGTCCTTCGAGCCTTCTCCCTCCGACTACATCCTCGGCTCGCCCGTGCTCGCGAACGGCGTGGTGTATGCCCCGAGCGACAACGGCCACGTCTATGCACTGGGCCAGGCGTCGGCCGATCAGAATCCTCTCGGCTCACTGGGCAACGTCCTGATCGGAGGGGCGATCGTGGGCGCGGGCGTCCTCGTCGGTGCGGTGTGGATCTTGGTCCGACGGAGGTCCCGAAGTGGTCCTTAGACTGAGCGAGCGCGCGCAGGCCGTCGCCTTCGTCGCGATCGTGATCGTCGCGGTGGCTGGCCTCTACGCGGTCGTCCAAGCTCTCCAGCCCGCGGCCGTCCAGACCCTCGTCATCCGACATGCGAGACTCGACGTGCAGGGAGAGGGATGGTCGATTCGATACGAGCCGTTGGCCACAACGAACAACACCGCCTTCGGAATCCTCCGGGAGGCATCGGTGGCCTTGGGCTTCTCCCTCACCTACGTTCCATACGAGATCCCGAAAGGGGTGTTCGTGACAGGGATCAACGGATCCATGAACGGAGACGGCGGGCGATATTGGCAATACTGGGTGGATGGGAGCTACGGGAGCGTCGCGGCGGACCACCAAGGCCTCCATGACGGCGATGTCGTCCTCTGGATGTTCTCGATCCCGAGCGAAGGAGGCTGAGATGCCGACTTGGCGGGCGAGGTTCGACGAGGGCCTTGGCGACGCACGGACCCGGATCCTGGGAGTCTTCCTCATTCTCGTCGCCATCCTCGGGACGTACTTGATGCACGCGTTCGCGAACATCGAGACGGTCTTCATCGCGAGCCTGTTGGCCGGTTCCCTCCTGGGGCGATGGTGGACGGTCCTCGTTCCGCTGACCGCGATGGCGGTCCTCCAACCTCTCGAATGGGGGACGACCTACCGCGGCTATGCGATCGGGGCGATGACGGGCATCACGTTCTTCGTAGTGTCCGGGTACGTGTTCGTGGGATTCCTCGGCCGTCGAATCCGGCCGAAGGTCCTGTTTCGGGTGAAGTCCGTCGCCCTCCTCACGACGATCAGCCTTCCGATCACAATCGGCTACGACCTGTGGACCGCCTTCGGCGAATGGGTTTTTCTGACCCGTCCTTTCGGAGTGACTCTCGCGATGATGCTCGAGGCGCAAGTCCCCTTCACCCTGTACCACGTGCTGAGCTCCCTCATTTTCGTCCCGTTGTTCGGGAGCGCCTTTCTCTTCCTCCACGCCTACGGTTGGCCGACTCGGACGCCGGATCGAGCGTCCTCGAAGCCTCTGAGTCGAGAATGACCTAGAGGAGTTCCTCGATCTGCTCCCGCATCCGTTTGAGTTCCTCGCGGCGACGCTCGAGCTGCCCTTCCTGTTCGCGAATCGACCGGTCTCGAGAGTCGAGACTCGCCTTCCGGGCCTGGAGGTCCCGCGCAAGGACTTGGAGGCGAGCCCGTTCCCGTTCCGTCGCCTTGTCCTTCCCCTTCAGGTCCGCCGCCATCGCCCGGACCTTCCGCGTCTGCTCTTCGATGGCCTCGCGTTCCTTCGAAATCGCACGGGCGACGAGGGCCTCCACGGCCGCCTCCTTCTGTGAGACCCGTTCGCCCTCCACCTCGAGTTGCTTGAGCATGGTCTTCGATTCGGCCCGTTCCCGTTCGAGGGCGTCACCCTGGGTTTTCAACCGTTTCTCGCGTTGCTCCACGGCCTTCGCCCTTGCCTCGAATTCCGCTTTCGCCGTGTCGAACCGATGTTCGCGCTGTTCGAGGTCCTCTCGGGCCCGGGTCACTTTCCCCAGTTCCTTTTGCTGCGCCTCCAGGAGGGCCTGTTGTTCTGCCATGCGATCGTTCAGCTCCCGGGCCTTCGTCTCCGCCGTCTTCTCCGCGTACTTGAGGAGGCTCATCGCCTTCGACTTGATGTCGGCGGCGTCCTCTTCTCGCTTCGCGAGCGAGGCCACCTGCGATTCGAGTTCCTTCGCGCGTTTCGCGGCCTCGATCCTCACCTTGTCCAGCTGCGCCTGTTCCTCGGCGAATCGGCGGGCATCCGCCGCGAGGCGTTCCTCGGAGCGCTGCAGCTCCTTTTCGCCGCGGTCGACCGCGGTCCCTTTCTTCTCCAAGACCTGCGCGGCTTTGTTCGATTCGATCTCTCGTTTCTCCAGCGCCGATTCGATGGCGTTCAGCCCGTCTTCCCGCTTCGCCACCGCGGCCTCTCGGTCTTTGAGCCCGGACGTGGCCTTCGCCAGATCGGAGAGTTTCTCCTTGAGCTCCCGCTCCCCGCGCGCCAGCCCGGTCTCGCGACCCTGAATCGTCTCTTCTTTCGACGCCGCAGCCTGTTCTCGGGCCGTGATCGCCTCGAGGCGCTCCCCCAGCTTCTTCGAGTCCGCTCCGACCTGCTTCTCGAGGTTCCTCTGAGTCGCTCGGGCCCGTGCGAGCTCCTTCTGAGCGGCCACGATCCGATGGGACTCCGCGGCCTGCTCTCGGGCGGCCGCCTCCCGCTCTTTCTTTTGGGAATCGAGATCCCCCTGCGCGGCTCGAAGTCCATCCTCTTTGCGACCCAAATCCTGTCCGCGCTGCCCCAACCGCGTCTCGAGTTCGTTCAGGGCCGTTTCCTTCTCCGTCATGGTCTTCGTCCGTGTATCGAGCGCCGACTCCCTTCGAGTGGCCTGGTCCTCCGAACGTCGCAATTCCTCTCCCTTCCCCCGCAGGGAGGCCTGGTCCGTCGCGAGTTGTTTCTCCTTGGCCTTCACGACCGCAAGGGCCCGTCGCGTCTGTTCGTTTTCGGCTCGCGCATCCGCTTCGCGCTTCTTCATCTCCCGATCCGCGGTGGCCTGCCGCCCTTCCCATTCCTTCTGGGACGCGGCGAGGGCCCGTTGACCCTTCGCCAGGTCGGCCTCCATCGTCGACAGGGACTTTTCTCGCTCCGAGACGGCCGCTCGGCCAGCTGCGAGCTCGCGACCGGCACCCTCGATCGCCTTCGCTTTCGTGGCCAGCTCGAGGCGTGT
>WNGN01003742.1_pt1 | contig 15038 bp, 12 predicted proteins | sample 5400561 | NCBI WGS metagenome assembly WNGN01 (sample SAMN13153379, study PRJNA577476) | soil metagenome | isolation source: 115 cm soil or saprolite under Garry oak tree replicate 2 | place: USA:California | collected 2016-06-15
GGAGGTGCAGCGCGGCTTCGTGCCGGCGCTGGTGATGAACCTGCTGAAGCGCAGCGTGGGCGAGAAGATCGCGTTCGACCTCGCCGCGACCGGCCACCTCCTCACCGCGACCGAGGCGGCCGCCGTGGGGCTTGTCTCCCGCGTCTACGAGGACGCCGACTTCGAGGAGCAGGCGGCGGACGTGCTCCGGACTCTGACCTCGATCAGTGCCAGCGCGCTGGCGCTCACCAAACAACAGTTCTACCGGCTCGAAGGCATGCCCTTCGCGGAGGGCATCCGCCTCTCCGCCGACGTCAACGCCGTGAGCCGCACCACGCCGGATTTCCGCGCCGCGTTGCAGGCGTTCCTGAAGAAATAGTGATGCCGATCCCGTGGTTCCGCGTGAAGGCCTGGCTGGGCGGGCTGGGCCTGGTCGTGGGAATCATCGGCATGGCGCTCGCAGTGCGGTGGCTGGTGGGCGTGGCGGTCGGGGTGCTAGCGGTCGTCTTTCTGGCGCGATTCGCGGAAAAGAAGGCACGCGACTAACGTTCCTTTATGGCCGGCCTCAACGTCCCCCTCTACGACCCTTCGCTCGTGCGACCGATGCGCGAGGAGCTGACGCGCATCGGCTTCACGGAGCTGCACACCCCTGCCGAGGTGGACGCCGCGCTCGCCCAGGAGCGCGCCCCGATGCTCGTGGTGGTGAACTCGGTGTGCGGCTGCGCGGCCCGGAATGCCCGCCCCGCGGCGACGCTGGCGCTCGCCCACACGGTGCGCCCCGCGAAGCTGTACACCGTCTTCGCCGGGCAGGACGCCGAGGCGACGGCCCGCGCCCGCTCGTATTGCACGGGCTACGGCCCGTCGTCCCCCTCGATGGCGTTGTTCCGGGACGGCCGGCTCGTGTACATGCTGGAGCGCCGGAACATCGAAGGCCGCGGCCCCCACGACATCGCGGCGGACTTGATCGCCGCCTTCGACCAGTATTGTGCCTGAAGAGCCCCCCCCTCCCAAACGCCTGATCGTCGTCGGCGACCGCGTGCTCATCGCCCCCGCCGAGGGCGAAGAGCGCACCACCGTGGGGCTCTACCTTCCGGCGACGGCGCTCGAGGGCCGCCAGGTGCAGGGCGGCCGGATCATCGCGACGGGTCCCGGAACCCCGATGGGCGATCCCGCCACGCTCGATGAGGAGCCGTGGAAGATCCGTAGCGCCGAAGTGAAGTATCTGCCGGTCCAGGCGCGCGTGGGCGATTACGCGTTGTTCTTCCGCAAGGCCGCGGTCGAGATCACGTTCGAGGACAAGAGCTACCTCGTCGTCCCCCAAGCGGCGATCCTGGTGCTGGTCCGCGAGGGATCGGGGGAGCCCTAGTCGCGGAGAATCGCCACACGCGGCGTAAAACGGGTCCCGCTCGAGAACGCGGGACCCGTTTGCGTATGGAGTGGCGGAGCGATTCCCCGGAGGGCTGGCGCGGGCGCGGGAGCTGTTGGCGCGCCATTGGGGACACCCGGGCTTCCGGGTGTCGCAGCTGCGCGTGCTCGGGCCGCTGCTCGCGGGCCGCAGCGTCCTCAGCGTCCTGCCGACCGGCGCCGGCAAATCGTTGTGCTATCAGGTACCCGCCCTCATGGCACCCGGCCTCACGCTCGTGGTCTCCCCCCTTATCTCCTTAATGCAGGACCAGGTCGGCGCGCTGCGGCGGCTCGGCATCGCGGCGGCGTACCTGAACAGTGCTCTCCCCAAACAGACGCGGCACCTGATCCTCGACGCGACGCTCGCCGGCCGCGTGCGCCTCCTCTACTGCGCTCCCGAGCAGCTCGGTGCGCTCGTCCCGCGACTGCGAGCGGCGGGGATCCGGCCGGCGCTCCTCGCCGTGGACGAGGCACACTGCATCACCGAGTGGGGCAATGAATTCCGTCCCGTCTACCGCCAGCTGGGGCGTTGGCGCTACCTGTTGGGCGATCCCCCCACGCTCGCGCTCACCGGGAGCGCGACGCCGGCGACGCGGGCCGACATCCTGTCCGTGCTGCGCGTCGCGCAGGCCGAGGTGGTCGTCGCCTCGTTCGATCGCCCCAATCTGCGCTTCGCCGTCGAGCGCGTGCGGGATAACCGGGAGCGCTTCGCGCGCCTGCGCGAGGTGATTCGCGCGGCGGGAGGGGCGGTCGTCGTCTACGCCCCCACCCGCCGCCTCGTGGAGCTGGTGACCCGGGCGCTGTTGCGGTGCAGCGTGCGGACGGCGCCGTATCACGCCGGGCTGACGGCGGGAGTGCGCCGCCGCGTGCTGGACGGCTTTCTCGAGGATCGGGTCGGCGTGGTCGTCGCGACGACCGCCTTCGGCATGGGGATCGACAAGCCGGACGTGCGGCGCGTGCTGCACTGGGGGCCGGCGCGCACGCTCGAAGGTTACTACCAGGAGGCGGGGCGGGCGGGGCGGGACGGGGCGCCCGCCGAATGCCGCGTGCTGTGGCGACCCGAAGACTTCCGGTTTGGCGAGCACGCGGCGGCGATGCGCCGCTACGTCGAACGGCGTCAGTGCCGCCGCCGCGCGCTCCTCGAGTATTTCGGCGAACAGCTCGCCGGGTGCAGCGGGTGTGACGTGTGCGGCTAGAAGCGGGCCTCTCCGCGCGTCATGAGGGCGGCCAGTTGGCTGTCGTTGTTCGTCGAACCCCGCGGCATGGCCGCGGGGTTAACCTACCCAGGTAGGACTCTAATGCGCGCCAGGGGCCCTCACCCTGCGATTGGTCTATTTGCTCATCTCACCTGGCACACAAAGCATCGAGAGGCAACGATTCGTGGCCATCACCTCTCTGTGCTCGGGAGTGCGCTTATCGCCGCGGCCGAGCGAACAAGGGTGCGCATCCACGCTCTAGCAATGCTCGCCGACTATGTCCACATCGTTGCCAGTTACTCGCCGGATGCGACGCTGAGTGCGTTCGTACGGGAGGCGAAATCAGAATCCGCGAGGCGAGCAGGTATCCGCTGGTGCAGGGGCTTCTACGCAAACTCGATTGGATCGAACCAGGTCGCGGCCGCGAAGCGCTACGTGGCAGCTCAATACACTCGACATCCTGACAAAATACCCACCACTGTAGGTTAACCCCGGGGCCATGCCCCGGGGTTAATGAGAGCAGCAACGCCGCGATCTCTACGCGGCTGCGACGTCTGCGGCTAGAACAGGTTGCCCGCCCGCGCCCGGAAGTCCACGTTGTCCCGTACCCACTTCCACAGGTCCGCCTGCTGGGCCAGCGGCAGGTTGGGCTTGTACTGCTGGTGCCAGCCGGCCATCACCTGCGCCTCCTGGGTCCAGAACCGCACGCGCTTGTGGTGCACGAGCCGCTTCCAGTTCTCGCCCACCTGCGGGCTGGCGTACAGCACGCGCACCGTGACGCTGCGCGACAGGAACTCGAGCGGCGAGACGTCGATGCGCGTGTAGGGGTTCTGGTTGGCGGCGAGGCGCGTCCCGGGCGGGACGTCCGGCATGCCGTCGCTCAGGACCACCACGTTCAAGGGGGCCAGGATCAGGCCCCGCTCCCTGACCAGACTGCTCACGCGTGCGAAGAACGCGTTGAAGTCGGTATAGGTATCCGTCTGCGGAAACCAGGATCGCAGGTCGGCGGCGATCTGGTCCGGCGTGCGCCCCTGGAAGTCGTTGATGGGATGGAACGCCTTGGGCTCGCCTACTCGGGCGCCGCCGATGGAGCTCACGAACAGGGACGTCGGGACCTTGAGCCCGTCGAGCCCGTTCAGGTGAGCGTAAATGTAGAGCGACGCGAACTGGAGCGCGTCGTCATACAGGCGCGAGTCCCGGAACGACCCGCTCACGTCGATGCCGATGATCATCGTCGACGCGGGGGGTTTGTTGGCCTCGCCCTGGCGCCCGCCCCCCCGGCATGCGGTCGCGGCCATCGCGGTTGCCGCCGCCAGGGCGGCGGTCGTGAAGCGGCGGAGGCCGGTCATGGAGCCCCTCCCGGGAGCACGTGCTTCCCGCTCGGCGTCATCTGCGCCGTCGCGGCCTCGACGGCGTCGAGGCTGCGGAACGGCAACGTGAAAATCGGATGGCCGCGGATGACGACGATGGCGAAATTGCCGCCCGCCGCCAGCAGCTGGAGCACCGGGATGCTGATCAGCCCGAACACCTCCCGCGCTTCCTGTTTGAACCACGCCGCCTCGCGCTTCAACGCGTCGATCGGCCCCTTCCAGAAATCGGGCTCGATCGGCGCCACCGCGGAGGCGCCGTGGGCGCCCGCGATGTTCTGACGGGCCAGGATGCCCAGCAGCGCCGGAGTCCCGAAGCGCCCGAACAGGAACCAGGTCATGGCGCGAACGCCTGCCCACCCGAAGGAAGCCAGCGCCAGGGTCCAGAAGAACCCCAGCTGAACACCAGTTTGTGAGGAGATCCAGGGGGTGATCGCATCGATAAGTTCGCGGTACAGAAACACGACTTCGAAGAACATAACGGCCGCTTCGGCGATCACCATGCCGACGATTCGAGATGTCTGCCGCGACTTGATCGACTCGCCAAGCACCTGGATGGCAGCGAAGCTCCCGGAGATGATGAGGAACAAGAAGGGCCACAGGATCAGGCTCACGACCAGACCTGACACCTCGCCACCCATGATGTCCGCGAACAGTTCGCTGACGGTGGGCCGCAGCGTAAACGTGAAGATCGTTGCTTCGAGCGCGGACCAGAATAGGATAAAAAAGAAGGCGAGCCACGGGACACCTGGCTGGAAATACTGTTTGGTGGCCCAATCGAGCAGCGCGAAAGGCCGGGTGAAGATGAACTTGATGAACCGGATGAAGAGTGAGCCGCCCAGCTTGAGCAGCCCCCACAGCCAGCTGAGCACCACGACCACGAACCGGACCAGGCCCGCCCAATAGAACACCATCATCCGCAACGCGTCCCACCACGACATCACCATCGCGATGAGGAAGCCGCCGCGCCCCGATCGGAACGGCAGCGTGTACGCCGAGAGCACCGTGCACCACAGCGCGGCCACGAGCAGCGCCGTGGGGAGCAGGATGAACAGCGCTTTCAGGAGGATTTCCCATCCCGTGTCCCCCGTGACGGCGAAGCCCAGCAGGAACTTCTGCGAATCGAGGATCCACGTGAAGGGGGACGACAGGAACCGCAGGGTCTCCTGCCACGTGGATGGAATCGCTTGCGGCATAGACGCGAGCATGTGAGTGCCTTTCGTCGGCCGGGATGGAGACGGCCTGTGATATAGGCGACCCTCGCCCGAAGCGGCGTGAGACAGGTCACCGGATCGTTGTAGCTGACACTCTGACAGGGCGTAACTTGCACGGGACGGCGCCCGCCGCGCCACTCCCGCCTATATTGCGGCATGCACGATTCGCTCTACTTCTCCGATCACCACGTGCAGGTGCGCGACATGGTGCGCGATTTCGCGCAGACGGTCGTGAAACCCAGCGCCCGTGCCTACGATCTCGACAGCCGCTTCCCCTGGGACAACGTGAAACGCATGGCCGAGCTGGGCTTGTTCGGCATCCCGTGGCCGGAGGAGTTGGGCGGGGCGGGGATGGATTACCTCTCCTACATCACCGTGATCCACGAGCTCGCCAAAGTCGACGCCAGCCACGCCATCACCGTGAGCGCCCACACGACCCTCGGCACCTCGCCGATCGTGGACTTCGGCACCCCCGACCAGAAGCGCCGTTACGTCCCGCTGCTCGCCCAGGGCCGGGTGCTCGGCGGCTTCGGCCTCACCGAGCCCGGGGCGGGCTCCGACGCCGGTGGCACGAAGACGGCCGCGGTGGACAAGGGCGACCACTACGTCGTCAACGGCTCCAAGATCTTCATCACCCACGCCGGGGTGGGCGAGATCTTCGTCGTGACCGCCCGCACCGATCCCAAAGCGCAGAAGACGCGCGGCATCACCGCCTTCATCGTCACCAAGGACACCACCGATCTCGCCGAGGCCACGCGCGTCGGCGTGGGACACGCATCCGAGCTCGAGAAGATGCGCGGCATCCAGGCGGGCAAGAAGGAAGACAAGCTCGGCTGGCGGGCCTCGGATACCCGGGAGCTGATCTTCGCCGACGCCGTCGTGCCCAAGGAGAACGTGCTGGGCGAAGTCGGCATGGGCTTCCGGCAGATGCTGCACACGCTGGACGGCGGGCGCATCGGCATCGGGGCGCTGGCCCTGGGGATTGCCGAGGGCGCGCTGGCGGAGTGCCTCGCCTATACCAGCCAGCGCAAGCAGTTCGGCCGCGTGATCGCGACCTACCAGGGCGTGCACTTCGCCCTCGCCGACATGGCCACGGAGATCGAGGCGGCCAAGCACCTCGTCTATCACGCCGCCTGGCTCAAGCAACACGGCCACCCGTTCAAGCGGGAGGCCGCGATGGCGAAGCTCTACGCGTCGGAGCTGGCGATGCGCGCCACGATCAAGGCCGTGCAGCTGCACGGCGGCTACGGCTACACCACCGAGTACCCGGTCGAGCGCATGATGCGCGACGCCAAGATCTGCGAGATCGGCGAAGGCACGAGCGAGATCCAGCGCATCGTGATCGCGCGGGAGCTGCTCGGCGATCTCATAGACTAAAGCTCCGGAGGCGTGTAAGGCGCCGGCTCGAGCGTCTTCTCCTCGGGGTGCGCCAGCTCCTTGTGCAGGTGCTCGAGCAGCTCCAGCTGCCGCTGCTGCATGTGCCAGAGCTCGTGCCATTGCTTGTAGCGAAGCCCGTCCATCTTGTCGTGCAGGTCCCGGATCTCGACCTCCGCCATCAGGTTGATCTGGTAATCCTGCGTCGCCTGCAGCCGGTCCTTTTCGGCCTGGCGGTTCTGGCTCATCATGATCACCGGCGCCTGCAGGGCCGCGAGCGCCGAGAGCGCGAGGTTGAGAAGAATGAAGGGGTAGGGATCGAACGGCCGTTGCACCAGCACGAGGGTGTTGATCGCCATCCACACCAGCAGGATCCCACCGAAGATGCCGATGAACGTCCAGCTGCCGCCGAACTTGGCCACTTTGTCGGCGACGCGCTCGCCCATGGTCATCGACGCCTCGTATTCCTGCTGCACCATGCGGCTGACGCGCCCACGCCGGGCGATCTGCGTCACCACCGATTTCTCCATCTCCGAGATCTTCTCGTACTCCCTTTCGAGATAGCCCAGGAACTTCTTGGCCCGGAACTGCTCGTGGCAGTTGGGGCAGATGCCGCGTTTCGCGTCCCACTCCGGTCGGTCACGTTTGATGATGTCGAGCATCAGGTTCTCGAGCTTCTGCGGAGAGATCAGCTTGCGGCCGTCCACCGGGGACCCGCACAGTGAGCAGTTGAACTTGGGCATGGGATCTCTTTCACGCGGAGCTGGAGTGGCCCCTATGATACGCACGGGCGCGGGCGCACTCAAGCGCGCCCGCGGGCTCGGCCCCTCCCTAGAGCAGCGTGCCCCGCAGCATCAAGGCTGCGATCGTGAAATAGATCACGATGCCAGTGACGTCCACGAGCGTGGCGACGAACGGCGCCGAGGCGCTGGCCGGGTCGAACCCCAGGCGGCGCAGCAGGAACGGCAACATCGAGCCGGTGAGCGAGCCGAAGGTCACGACGCCCACGAGCGCGCTGCCCACGGTGGCGGCGATGAGCACGTGGTGCACGCCGTAATCGTACCAGCCCAGAGCCTGCCAGGAGAGAATCCGGACCACACCGATCGCGCCGAGAATGACGCCGAGGGCGACTCCAGAGGGCAGCTCCCGCATGGCGACCCGCCACCAGTCGCGCAGCGTCACCTCGCGCAGGGCCATCGCCCGGATGATGAGCGATGTCGCCTGGGAGCCCGAGTTGCCGCCCGAGCTGATGATCAGGGGGATGAACAGGGCGAGCACCACCGCCCGCGCGATCTCGTGCTCGAAGTGGCTCATGGCGCTGGCGGTGAACATCTCCGAGACAAACAGCGCACACAGCCACCCCGCGCGCTTCTTGATCATGGTGCCCAGGCCGATCTCCGTATACGGCGCGTCGAGGGCCTCCATGCCGCCGAACTTCTGCACGTCCTCGGTGAGCTCGCTGGTCAAGGCGTCGATCACGTCGTCCACCGTGACGATGCCGATCACCTGCCCGGTCGCGTCCACGACCGGGACGGCAAGGAGATCGTACTTGGCGATGATCCGCGCCACCTCCTCGCGGTCGGTCCGGGGCCCGACGGTGATCGGCGGGCGCGGCTCGCCGACCTCGCCCACATGCGTCTGTTTGTCCGCCACCACCAGCTCGCGCAGCGACACGACGTGCACCAGGCGCCGATCGTGCGGATCGTACACGTACACCGCGTACACGGTCTCCTTCGCGTCGCCGACGTTGTGGATGTGGTGCAGGGCCTGCTCCACGGTCCAGTTGTCCGGCACGGCGACGAACTCCGTGGTCATCAGACCGCCGGCGGTGTCGGCCGGATAGCGGAGCAGCAGCTTCAGGCGGTCCCGGGTCGGCTGGTCGACCTGCTTCAGGTACCGCGCGCGCTCCGCGTCCGGCATCCGGCGGAACAGATCCGCCTGCTGGTCGGGCGACATCGCGTCGATGAGCTGCGCGGCGGTGGCGTCGTCGATGTGGCTGAGGATCGCGTGGCGGTTCTCGAGCTCCGGCTCGTTGAAGACCGCGAGCGCCACGTCGAACGGCAGCGCGCACAGCACGACCGCCGCGGCCTCGGGCCGGACGTCGCGGAGCAGCTCCGCCAGATCGACGCTGCGCAGCCCGGCGATGGCCTCGGCGAACTCGATCGGGTCGCCGGCCAGCAGGTAAAGGAGTTCAGGGGTGAGTTCGGCTTCGGTCGCGAGTTCCGGCATCCCGGTACCCTGTGACGGAGGTGAGCGGTGAATCGCAGGGGCGTCCCTCAAGCTACGGGAGCCGGTGCATTGACGTAACTCCCAAGCGTTCCTACATTTATCGATGTTATGATGCGGACTATGGCCCTGCCCGTCATCCGTGCCGGTCAGCCGGCGGCTCTGCCGGGCCAGCGGGTCCCCCGTCTCTCATCTGTTTTCCACACCGGAACCAGTTTGTGCTGGACCGTACTAGGCGCCCCGCGCGGCTGTTGGCCGACCGGGGCCAGAGGGGATTGCTTTGAAGCGCGAGATACTCATCAGCGGCAACGCGCGGGAGACCCGCGTGGCGATTCTGGAGGACGACCGCCTTGTTGAGCTGCTGGTCGACCGTCCCGACGCCCGCCGCACCGTGGGCGACATCTACCTCGGCAAGGTCGAAGCCGTCTTGCCGGGCATCCAGGCCGCGTTCGTCGACATCGGGGCGGAAAAGAGCGCCTTCCTCCACGCCTCGGACCTGATCGCTTCGGACGAGGACGAAGACCCCTCCGAGCGGGCGGGCGACGACGACAACGGCGACGACAACGGCACGCCCCACGAGCGTGGCCGGGGGGGGGGCCGCCGCGCTCTCCCCGACATCGCCGACGAGCTGAAACGCGGACAGACCAAGCTCGTGCAGGTCATCAAGGAGCCGATCAGCACCAAGGGCTCCCGCGTCACCGCGCAGATCTCCCTCGCCGGCCGCTTCCTGGTCTACATGCCGTTCGCCGACAAGGTCGGCGTCTCCCGCAAAATCGAGAGCCGCGACCAGCGCGCTCGGCTGCGCGAGATGGTCGGCGGCCTCGTGCCGAAGAATGAGGGCGGCTGGATCATCCGCACCGTCGCCGACGACCTCACCGAAGAGGTCTGCAAGCGGGAGATCGACCACCTGGTCGGGCTGTGGAAGAAGGTGAAACGGCGCTCGGGCTCGGTGCGCGCCCCGGCGCTGCTGCAGCGCGAGACCAGCCTGACGCGCGGCATCGTGCGCGACCTGTTCAGCGACAAGGTGGACTCGCTGCTCGTCGACTCGAAGGTCCTGTTCAACGAAATCGCCTCCTACCTGAAACAGATCGATCCGTCGCTGCAGGGACGCGTCAAGCTGTACGAGGCGGAGAACCCGCTGTTCGACGAGTACGACATCGAAGGCGAAATCCGCGGGCTGTTCGCCCAGCGGGTGGAGCTCCCCACGGGTGGCTACATCATCATCCAGCCGACGGAGGCGTTGACCTCGATCGACGTCAACACCGGCCGCTACACGGGGAAGAAGGATCCCGAAGGCACGATCCTCAAGACCAACCTCGAGGCGGCGCGTGAGGTGGCGCGGCAGCTGCGGCTGCGCGACATCGGCGGGATCATCGTCGTGGACTTCATCGACATGGAATCCCGCGGCAACCGCGACAAGGTCCTCCAGGAGCTGCGCACGCACCTGGGACGGGATCGCGCCCGGACGCGGGCGTTCGCCGTCTCCGAGCTCGGCCTGATCGAGATGACCCGCCAGCGGGTGCGCCCGTCGCTGTGGCAGTCGATGACGGCGGAGTGCCCGACGTGCACCGGCACGGGGCGGGTGTTCCGGCCCGAAGTCGTGGGCCAGCGCCGACCACAAGGAGCGCCAGCTCGCCGTGCGGCTGCACCCGGAAGTCGCCCTCTATCTCCTCGAGCAGGAGCCGAACTTCCTGCGGCAGCTGGAGAAACAGACCGGCCTCGAGCTCGAGGTGCGCGACGACCCGATGATGCGGCTGGACGAATTCCGCATGATGGCGAAGCCGGCGGGGCGCGACGTGACCGAGCAGTATGCGGTGGCTTAGCGGCGCACGCGGTAGCCGACCTCGAGTGCCATCCGCTCAAATGCCTCGAGGCGACTCGCGGGTTGGGCGGGGAAGTCGAATCGCTCGAAGCGATACGTCAAGCGGATGACGACGGGGGCGCGGCGCGGAGTGGCGCTCACGCCGACTTCGGCCGCCAGCGCGAGGTTCGGAGACGGCTGTCCGCTCACGCCCACCGCCGGGAGGTAGGACCCCCGCGCGAAGGCCTGCAGTGCGGGATCGCCCAGCGGAACGGAGACCCAAGCCCCAAAACCCAGCATATCCCACCGCTGGTAACCAACGGCGGAGCTGAATGCGCGAGCCGTGTACACCGCGTCGACGCCGAGGCCCGCCCGCGGCTCGAACCGCACCAGGATGCCTTCCTCGCCGCCATCGCGCCGCACGGTGTTCGCAACCGGGTCGAGGGTGCCGCGGAGGCCGAAGCCGGAAACGAGAACGCGGCCGATCCTGACTTCGAGCACCGCTCCAAGCCAGACCCCCTGCACAGTCTCGCGGACACCCTGACTGAGGACGGTGCCCCGCGGCCCGGCGACGATGCCGAAGCCCGTGACCTCGGTCTGCTGCGCGGCGCTGCCCCGGGGAGTGAACACCGCGCCAGCAAGGAGCGGTAAGAGGAACAGACGCGCGCGGGAGGTCATGGCGAGACGACCCGCACGCGGACCAGCACAATGCCGCGGCGCTGTTCGTTCGCAGCCGCAATCTCCCGGTTCCTGGCCTCCCAATCCGCTCGGAGCGCGCGGTTGTAGGCGATGTTCTCCGGGAGCGGCTGCCGCGGGCGTCCGAGAAAGTATCCGGCCACGCCAGCCAGGCTGACGGCGACCCCGACGGTCACCGCCCGGCTTTCGCCGCCCCGCAGCCGACTGTTCGCGAGGAGCAGCGGGATGACGCCCGCGCCGACGCCGAACCCGATCCCTCGCGCCAAACCCGCGTGGGACGGGCGCCCGAACCGCACCTCCAACCGATACAGGGAATCCGGCGGCGCGGGCTCTTGGAGCAGGGTGTCGGCGACCTGCGGGCTCACTTCCAGGGCCAGCGTCGGCCCGGCCGCCCGCCCTTGGGCGTCCGACCACTCGAACGCGAGCCGGTATCGGCCGGCAGGGAGGGGCGCACCGTCGCGCCCGACCAGGGCGAGTGGCACGGTCGCCGTCGAGTCGACCACCGCCACGGCCGTCAGCGTGTCGTGACCACTCGGGCCAGGCCCGACGAGGTGGTACCGCACCGTCCCGGGACGGGTCACGGCGATGGAAACAGGCCACCGCTCTGTCGGCGTCAAGGCCGTGTCCGGGGGCGCCCGTACACCGATCGCGAGCGTCGCGCGCCTCGCCGCGCGAAACAGGGCGAGGAGGTCCGGGTTGAAGGTCTCGGGATCGAGGCTGGTGAACGGATCGGCACTGATCGCCGCCTGGAAATGCACGCTCGCGGAGTCGTAGAGCCCGAGCGACCAGTTGGCGACGCCCAGTTGCACCTGGGCCTCGCGCTGCAAGGTCGAGAGGCCGGCGGCGGGGGGCGTCGCGAGGATCTGGCGCAACAACTCCATCGCGCCCTCGGTTTCCGTCGCCTCCAGGGCGGCCATGGCCCGCGCGAGCGTCTCTCCTCCCGGTTGACGGGCGGCTGGCACAGCGGGATGCGCCGCGAGCGGCGCCCCGAGCGTGCGGAGTCGAATCGTCCCCAGCCGCAGCCGCTGGTCGCGCGCGACCGTGAGGACGGTGTCGAAGGGGGCATACCCGGCGCGCTCGATGCGCAACCGGTGCGGGCCGGCGGCGACGGGAGCGGCCGCGACCGCGGTGTAGCCGGTGCGCTCGCCATCGAGGGAGAGCGTGCCCCACGGTGCCGACGCGACGTAGAGGAAGCCAAGCGCCTGCGTGGACAGCCCCCGCAGCCGGAAACGGAGCACGGTGGTGACTCCGGGGAGAACTTCCCGCGTGACCCGCGTGCGGAAGTATCCGGGTGCGGACGCCACGATTACATAGCTTCCCGGAGCGAGCGCTCGCGACTCTTCAGCGGAGAGAGCCCCGACGCCTTCGAGGAACGCGGTGAGCGGCACGCCGGAACGCTCGACCCGCAGGGCCCCCTGCGTCGCCTCGCCCGAACGCCGGGCCCATTCCCAGGTCGTCTCGGTAAGCGTGTCTCCCGGTCCCGCCCCAGCGACGAACGCCCGAGCCAGGGCGAACGCGTCCTGGACCGCGGGGGGGAAGTCGAGCGTGTCCACGACAAGACCGGGCTGCACCCGCAACGCCCAGCGCAGCCACGCGGCGGCGACCGAGTCCTTGCCGTCCTCGACCAGGATGTGCGCCAGACGGTGCAGGCCCGCTGTCCACAGGCTGTCCCGCGGGCCGGCAGCCGGATTCAGGCCGACGACGAGCAGGGGCCCAGCCATCTTGTATTCCGCAACGTCGTACGCCTGGTTCCCCAGGCGCAGCAGGTCGCGCGGGTCCTGCGCAGCGGCCCCACGAGCGAAGGTCAGGGCCAGCGCCGCCCCCACGGCCGCGGCCCTCACGAGGCCACCCTTCGCATGTTCAGGCGCACCAAGACAGTAGCGCGGGCTCCCATGCTCACCGTCGTATCGACCTGCAAGTAGCCATCGCGCTCGAGGCGCACCCGGTGCTCGCCCGCGGTCACGGAGTCTCGGTACGAGGTCCCTTCGCGGCGCAGGGCGCCGTCCACGTAGATCCTCGCCCAGCCGCCGATGGTCTGAACGACCAGCAGGGCCGATCGAGGGCCCACTCGCCGCTCGCGGGCGGCGGTGAGGCGGGGCAGCGTCGACGTCGCCGCTGGACGCGAGGGCTTGTCGGCGAAACGGTGCAGCAGAGAATCGCCGGTGGTGATCAACACGGTGTCGACCGCCGGCCGCCGGCCGGCCCGCTCCAGGCGGAATTCATGGAGACCGGCCGGCAGATCGAAGCGGGTTCCGCTCCGTGCCAACCCGTCAATCCGCAGGGTGGCGCCGGCGGGCAAGTCGACCAGGGTGACGCTGCCCTGCGCCGGCGGCGGCGCAACCTGCTTCGGGGATCTCCCGGAGCGCTGATTCCACCAGAGTGCACTGAGGACCAGCGCGGTGGCGGCGAACGCAAGCGTGTTCGTCGCCAGCCAGCCCCGAGGGGAGCGGTTGGTTCGCCAGAGGGCGCTGCTGATCCGTCGCCGCAGCGACCACCCCCGGGGCAGTCTGAGGGTCGAGTCGAGCGTCGGTCCCACGAGGGCGCGGATGAACGCGGTGACCGAGGGGAACCGCTCCTTCGCATGCTTGGCCAGCACGCGCTCGATCGCCTCGTGGACGTGCGGCGAGAGCCCCGGTTGCGGCGCTTTGAGCGGAGGCGGCGCCTCGGTACAGTGCTTTTGGAGGAGGTCCACGATCGTTTTGCTGTCAAAGGGCACCCGACCGCAGAGCATCTGGTAGGCCATGATGCCCACCGAGTACTGGTCGGAAGCTCCAGTCAGCGCTTCTCCCCGGCACTGCTCGGGGGACATGTAATAGGGTGTCCCGAGGATCGCCTCGGACCGCGCCAGCGTGCCGCTCGTCGCTTCCTTCGCGATCCCGAAGTCCATTACGATGACGTGACCGCGTGGGTCCAGCATCACGTTGCCCGGTTTGACGTCGCGGTGAATCACGTGACGCTGGTGGGCGTAGTCGAGCGCATCGGCGATCCGCTCCAGGATGGTGATCGTCGCGGGCAGCGGTAGGGTCTTGCGTTCCTGGAGCACCTCGGCCAGGGATCGGCCTTCGAGGTACTTCATCGTGTACCAGAACAGCCGGCCACCGGTGGCGATGCGATAGATCGGGACGATGTTGGGGTGCTCGAGCGCGGCCGCCGTCCGCGCTTCCCGGCGGAACCGGCCGATCACGCCCTTCCCGTAGGTGAGGTGGGGAGGTAGTACCTTCATGGCCACATCGCGGGCCAAGGCTTTCTCCCGGGCCAGGTACACGACGCCCATGCCGCCGCGGCCGATTTCGCGCAGGATCTCGTACTCGCCCGCCGTTTCGGCACGGATCAGGAGCTCCAGCTCACGCGCGCCAGCGTCGTCGAGCTCGTCCGGGGTAGGGGTCCGCAGCGTCGCATCCGGCATCAACGCTCCGCAGCTGAGGCAGAAGCGGCTGTTCTCCGGGATCGGCGTGGCGCAACGGTAGCAGTTCATGCGCTCGGTAAGGTTATTTGATATCAAAGGTAGCGCTTATCCCCGGTCTTAACCGAGCGATGAGATCAGCCGCGGTGAGGGTGTAGCCCGCTCCCGCCAAGTTGATGCTCAGGTTCGAGAAGGTAGCGACGCCCATGACCGTCGTCGCCGTCACTGTACCGTTCAACGTCGCTCCCGGCGCGCCCGTCAAGCTGGTAATCGAGAGCCCGATGTTCGTGACGTGATTGAGGACGGTGTTGCCGACCCCGTCCTGCACGGCGACCTGGACGGCTGGGGCGATCACGCCGTTGGCCGTCGTCGTCGTCG
>WNGN01001586.1_pt1 | contig 15034 bp, 21 predicted proteins | sample 5400561 | NCBI WGS metagenome assembly WNGN01 (sample SAMN13153379, study PRJNA577476) | soil metagenome | isolation source: 115 cm soil or saprolite under Garry oak tree replicate 2 | place: USA:California | collected 2016-06-15
GAGATCGCAGAAAAGGACATGATGTGGACGTATTCACAACTAAGCAAGCACAAAGGTGTCGACTTAGAGAAGGTCGTCTTCGGAGGATTCTCTCAAGGAGCCGCTGTCGCGATCTACATGTCACTGAAGAAGATTCTTACGTGCAACGGATTCGTTGCTGTGGCACCATCCGATTGGGTGGTACCAGAAGCCCAACGCGCAGTGGAACGGGACCGTCCCGGTCCAGCATTCACGTCCTTCGTACAATCCAGCAGCGCCCATGGAATCCGAGGCTGCATATTCATCGGCGAGAATGATCCCTTTCTGAGGAAGATAGAATTCCTGAAAGAAGAGATGGTCGACAGAGGCCTAGAATGCAAGTACTCAGTCGAGACAGGCGTAGGACACGAATATCCCCGGAATTTCGAGGAGAAACTAGCCGAATCTCTGGACTTCATTCTAAATAGATGACCAACTTCCGGAACGCTTCCGGTCAACTGAATGGTGTTACCTTTCAGGCCTCGCTAACAGCGAGCCTGCTTGCAGTTCCACTAAATGTATAAGATTCCAACACGATTCTCGTAACCATTCTTGGATAGACTGGGCTGGCGAAGCGAGTACGAGAGAATCAAGACGGGTCCAAGTCCAGAAGACAACGCGCTTTTACAATTGACAAGAGAACTTTCAGTTCAATTGCAGATGTCGTACTGGTACAGACAGATTGTCTGGGGAAGACTCGACCCCTATCACGGCACTAGCTGGATGATATCAAAGCCAATAGTCATGTCTGAAGAAAGTGTTGCTCTTCCAGGGTCGGTCCCCGAGGCCGAACTTATGTTGCCGGAATACCTAAAGGGAAAACTGTCACTAGATGAATGGAAGATTCTCATCGCATTACACCTGGTGAGATTCAAGGCCTACAATCAAGGAAGAACGAGCAGGCTGCTCGGAAAAATCGCTCTAGCCCCACGAGGGCTATTCTTCCTTCTGCTATTCTACATCCCTGCTGCCGCTTCAGGAGGATTGTCGGGTCCTGTTCTCTACTTCCCGAGTCCCATATTCCCTATCGCTGCACTCTGGATCCGGAGATCCCTGAGAAGATCTCTGAAGAGACGGGAGTTTGAACTGGACAGAGACGTGGCCGAACCGCTCGGAACCGTGAAGGTATTACAGGTTCTCGAAAAAATACTGAGTCTCGATCGGAAGCGAATACCAACATACCCTCGGTTTCCCTTTCTAGCAGGCTGGATAGCATACTGGAACCCGAGCATAAGGGAAAGAACTGGAGAGCTGAGTAAGCCACGCCTCGCAGACCTTCCGAGACCGTCTAGAATTCCGAGAATTGGCCTTCGCGGACGTGTGATTACCGTTGTTGTCGGCTTCGGTATTTTCTGGGGCTCAGGATTGGTCGCCGGTAACATCTACGCTAGAGGTCAAACCACCGTTGTCTGCTTGGACTTTACATGCTCGGCGCTTGTTGTTATCGCCGCTGTCGGATTTTGGATGGCTATTGTCGGCGGCATAAGCATCGTAATATGGATACTCCGACGATTCCTCTAAGCTAGTAGAAGAAGTGCGAGTTAGTCATGAAGAGAGGCCTGATTTTCTGGCGATACAGAACGATAAGCTTAGTTCGACCGGTGCAACAGGAAATCACAGAGAAATCTTGCTCAGCCGCGGGGAAGCCACGACCATCGTCGTCGTTCTTATTCTAACCTCTGTTCTTCAAGGAATGCCTCGCAGCAATGGTTCCTATCATAACCGGTCCGGCCCCAATTCGCAACCACTTCTTGCACCTTCTTCGAGCCCAGACTTCAATCTAACAGTAAGTCCGCGCTCTGTCTACCTATACCGTGGCACCTCTGCAAACTCATCGGTAGAAGTTAGGAGCCTTGGAGGCTTCAGCGGGTCAGTCTATCTTGACGTGCGTACAGATGCTTTTGTGACGGACGGGATCTCCAGGTATGTCAATCAGAATCCGTTGCAGATTCCAGCCAACGGATCCGCTAATTCGACCCTCACCATTTCCGCAACCTCGTCGGCAAGGTTTGCAAACTACGCCGTGACGGTTTACGCATACGGGGGCGGTCTCACCCACAATCAAACGGTCGGAGTCCAATTTGCCTGGTTCACAATCTATTTGCCGACTCATACACCAGAGATCGGGTTGGGCTCATCGAAGGACTTCCCGGTCACCATTATGAGCGTTTCAGGCTTTACGGGCCTAGTATACCTGACGGGCAATTCTTATTCTTCTGGCATCGGCATTTCAATAAACCCTTCCGTATTGCGGCTTGCAGTTGATGGAACAAACGAAACGGTCGTGAAGCTCTCTGTTCCAGATTCGTTCTGTCCATGCGACGAAGGCGGATACGTCATCGACCTCAATGCAACTGGTCGTGGCGTATCAAATGTTTTCAGTATATTCGTGTCCTATCCTACGGTCTGGATTAGTCTACCAACCGCGATGGCGCTCGTCCTCGGCGCGATCATATTAGTCGCTGTAGGTGCTCTTGTTTACACAATTAGGAAGAAAGCCCACCATTCGATCGCGACTCAAATAGGGGAATCCGCACCTCCTTCTGGATAATGCCTGCAAAGATAAATTGCGAGTCTCTTTTCATGGGAAAGAGATAGAATCTAGGTGAGCAGTGTCCAATTCATCTAAGCTCGTTGGGTTATAGCGCTAGGCAGCTGAGAGACCTTCTAAAGCCGACTCGCCTGGTGCTCCGGTTTGCGCTCAGTTACTTATCTAAGGATCCGGTCGGAAGCTCGCTAGTTCAGGCACTCCATAGTGCGTCGATCCCCTCTACGAGGTCATGCTTCTGACGTTCCAACTCCTCAAGTCTCTTCTCAAGCTCAACGGTCGTTTTTCCTTTTGTCTGCCTCTCGTTCATCTCGTGCTGTACTTTTTCGATTTCCAAGTTGAGTTCCGACATCCTCGCTCTATAGTTGTCTGCCGACAAGTTCGATCGACCTGAAATGTCCGGGGCGTGCCTCTTAAGAGGCTAATGTACGTGAACTCACTGCTGGGTTCGCCCAAGTTCGCGTCTGTGCTTAGAAGATGAAGCATTAAGGGCAGAGACTATGATTCCGATGACGCTTGTTGCAAGCTTCCAGCGCGCTCATATTAGAGTTCCAGGCCCTCAGGACACTTCGGGCTTAGACATCTTATCCACTAGCCATCCGATCGGATACAAGACCAACCCGACAATTATTGCGATGAGCCCACCGAGAACAGACAAAGAGAAAGCGCTCAGAAAGACACCTAGAATAGTCAACACGAAAGTAAATCCTTGAAGCGTCTTTCCCCGAGATTGTCTTTCTTCTTCTACATTCTTCGACATAGTACGAGACCAACCCTTCCTTGTGATGAGAACGCCAATGCCCATTAGCAATACGCCAGCTTGCAAGCCTATTCGTCCCAACCAGAGCCAGACTTGGGGAAGAGGATCAGTATGAAACACTCCAGATGAGATATTCGCAACGCCATTGCTGCCGATGCCTACATAGATGAAAGACAAGATTCCGCTTACAATTATCTTCTGACCTCTTGCCATCAGAGGACGGCTTGGTTCATCCTCTAAGCTGAGATAATACAATGCGCATAGCAGTCCTGGGACGAAGCACACCGCTGAACAGGCCTCAAAGACAAAATACACAATTCCCCTGTTGATGGAGAGCACATATCTCGTAGCTTCAAATGCGATGGAGGCAAGCATGCCCAAGACCGACAAGTTGGTTGCCCTTGCTGAAGCAGGTTTGTTCATGTTCGTCACCCACCATCCGGCGAGAAATGGCAAGAATGGGGTAACGATCAAGAATGGACTTAGATCTACGAAGACCTGGCGGTTCCAGCCACCTAGCAACAATCCCAAGAGTATTGCAGTCACGTATGCAGGAGGAAGAATAGCGTACCATAACCACTCGGAGCGCGTTAGCCTTCTCAATGATGTCGAGAGTATTCTCTTTCTTCCTATTAATCAGCAAGAGAGATGCCTCTCTTTGCTTGGAAAAGGAGATAGAATCTAGTTGAGCATCCTGCATGTCATGTCCGCCAAGGCAGTATCATCTCAGAGCCAGCCTCCAGCGAAGACTCTGCCTCCGTTGCCGAACGCGGACAAGTACGCCACTATCGTTACACGGTTTGCGCCGAACCCAGACTTTGTCCTGCACCTGGGTTCTATCCGGGCCATAATCCTCTCCCACGACTACGCGCGGATGTACAAAGGACGATTTCTCCTGCGGTTTGATGATACTGATCCGCGGCTGAAGAAGTCGGCGCTTGAGTATTATGATATGATCAGGGAGGATGTTCGCTGGCTCGAGTGTCAGTGGGACGCCGAGTACATAGCCAGCGACAGGATATCAGTCTACTATGAGCATGCTGAGAAGGTTCTGAAATCAGGAGACGCATACATCTGCACCTGCACTCCCGACAATTTCCGTCTCAACGTAAACGCTGGTAGAGCGTGTCCCGATCGCTCCAAGAGCCCGGAGCAGAATCTGGCTGATTGGACGAAGATGCTGAATGGAGGGTTTGGAGAGGGAGAGGCAGTCTTACGGATCAAGACGGATCTGGCTCATCCTAACCCGGCTGTCAGGGACTGGCCTGCGCTTCGGATTATTGATCCTGTGAAGTATCCTCATCCGAGGGTCGGGTCGAATTATAGGGTCTGGCCCTTGTTCAACTTTGGATCGGCTATCGATGATCATCTGCTCGGAGTGAGCCACGTTATCCGGGGAAAGGAGCATTTGACAAATGCCCCGCGAACTGAGTATCTGTACAAGGCGTTGGGCTGGAACATCCAGGAGTATGTCCACTATGGCCGGTTGAAGACGACTGATATCAAACTCAGCAAGTCATTGATGGTAAAGGAGATCGAAGAAGGCCTGGTAGAGGGCTATTCGGACCCGAGACTCCCGACGCTCGCCGCTCTGCGCAGGAGAGGATACGTTCCGGGCGCGTTGAGGAAGATTGTTTACGAGATGGGACCTAGACCGGTAGACGCGACGCTGAGCTGGGATAATGTGAACGCGACGAACCGGAAGGAGATCGACAAGATCGCGCACAGGTACAGCTTCATCGCAAACCCGATCACAATAACAGTCTCAGGGGTCGAACGGACCTATGACGCGCGACTACCATTACATCCAGAAAGGAAGGACCTTCCAGAGAGAATCTTCAAGGTGGTTCCAAAGAACGGCTCAGCCAACCTACTGATCTCTTCATCGGACGTTGATCTTCTCAGAAAGAGCAAGGTGGTCCGGCTGATGGAATTGTTCAACGTTGAAATCAAAAGCGTCGAGAACAACTCGATCGCGGCCGCGTTCCACAGTCAGGATTACATGAAGGCGCGAGAGGTCAAGGCGCCACTGGTCAACTGGCTGCCCAACGAGAACAATATGATCGGGGAGGTGGTGATGCCTGATGCGTCGAGAACGAAGGGTCCGGTTGAGACGAATATTCGTCAGGAGAAGGCGGGGAGCATAATCCAGATGGTAAGGTTCGGATTCGGCAGAATCGACTCCATCAACGATGAGGAGGTAACTGTCTACTACGCCCACAGGTAAACCAAGAAACCGTATATGAGAAGGGATCATTCGTAGTCTAGTGAAACCTAGAAGCGCAGTAGTTCGCGTCTCAACCGTGTCTGATCTGCCAAGTATTGAACGCCAATACGGCAAGTTGGACAATGCGGGAGACCCTTTCTGCGACACCAGCAAGATTAGGAAGCTGCGATATGACCGGATTCTCGTCGCTGAGGTCGAAGGCAGATACGCTGGCTTCCTCTACTGGCATATTGGGAGCAAACCGTTCTTCGCCCTACGAGTTACGCACTTTGCCCATATTCGAGAAGTTCAGGTCCTGAAAACATTCCGAAGGCAGGGCATAGGAAAGAAACTGACTCTCTACGCCTTGCATAGGATGAAAGGTCTAGGAATCCGACACGTCTTTCTTGCGACTAACGAAACCAACAAAGTAGCAAGGCAACTTTACGAAAGCCTAGGATTCAATGAGTATAGGAGACAGCTTCACTACCATCTAAGGATCAACGGCTTATCTAAGAAAGATCCCTAGAATACTACAAATCGCCTGGTACGTAGACTAGTTCGAGCTTTATTCGGTCGGGATCCTCAAAGTAGACTGCGTAGTAGCCCGGATCATAGTCATTCCACTCCTTAGGCCCGCCGTAGAGTGTCGGAATCCTCTTGGGAAGAAGAAAGTTGCGATAGAGCTCGTCGACTGCTGCGGGGCTTGGCGCTCGGAAGGCTAGGTGGTTGAGACCGACACGTTTCCGATGATAGCCATCTGTAAGGAATCTCTTGGGAGACTGGGCTACGATTATTCTGGTTCCCTCCTTCTGCCACTGGACCATTCCCTCCATTTCGAAGACCTTGGTGAAGCCGAGTCTGCCTAGCAGCTCGCCGTAGAATGGTGCGGATTTCTGAATATTCGAGACCTGGATTTGGAAATGATGAACCGGATGCCTGAACTTATTTTCCAAGGCAAGAGCAAACTTTTCTTCAGCAGATAAAAGGTATGGACGTGAAATCCCACATTGACTAGTCTGAGGTTGTCCTCTAGGCAGGGAAGGATTGCTGTTGAAGTTTAGCATTGAGCTGCCGGTCCAGTTCCGGGACATTGACGTCATGGGTCATGTCAACAACGCGACGTATCTCCAGTACATGGAGACTGCGCGTGTCGAGCTTGCACGAAGCCTCGGACAGGTAAGAGAAGGGTTCCGTCCCGGCTTTATCGTCGCCTCGGCGCGCGTCGAGTTCAAGAAACCAATCAGAGACGAACGCCGGATAACCGTCTCGGTATGGGTGAGCCGGATAGGAGATCGATCATGGGACTTCGACTACTCCATCCGCGGACTCAGAGCGGTGCAGTACGCAGTCGGCAGGACTACACAGGTCGCCTACGACTACAAAACCAGATCTGCGGTTGAGATCTCCGGAAAGCTCAAGAAAGAACTGGCGAAGCACGTCGAAGCGCCGGTCAAGTTCAGAGAAACTGGTTAGTTGCTGAAAAAAATGCCTATATAATTTTCTTGACACGTTAGATGCCCGTGAATGCAGCGATGAAGAATTCGAAGATGCCAAACAACGTCGACGCGTACATAGCCGCCGCACCGAAAGGAGCGCAGCAGAAGCTGAGGCAGGTCCGCAAAGCGATCAGAGACGTCGCGCCGGACGCAGTCGAGAGCATCAGCTACGGGATGCCTTTCTACAGCTACCAGGGGAAACAAGGCGTCAAGAGGAGACTTTGCTACTTCGGCCTCCTGAAAGCGAACATCGGGCTCTACTTGCGCCCTCCGGTGATCAAGGAACACATGGATGAGTTGGTGGAGTATGCGAGTACTAAGTCAGCGCTCCAGTTTTCTCTAGACCGCCCAATGCCTGTCCATTTGATCAAGAGAATGGTCAGAGCTCAGATGAAGATGGACGAGCCGGGAGAATGAGATCTTCTGATTTCGCTCATAAGGCAACTAGTGAAGGACTGGACGAAAAGGAATGATGTAGGGCCCGATGAACAGAAGCAGTTACAAGTAGCGACATTAGCGAGACATCCAGGATTTCCGTTACAGTTGCATGTCTGGCAATCGTCTCAATTGATCAAATCTGCTGGGCGAGTACCACGGCATCCCTAACCTTCGACATACAAAGGAAAACGTCTTTTGAGAACTAACTTCGGCGGTCCACACTATCGCATTGGAGTAGCAGTCAGTCCGTTCGGGATTGTCTGCGAACGCAACATGATCAAAGAACGACAGAAAGTCGTCCCTCAAGGACGGAAACAGTTCCTTGACACGACTATTCTTCTCTGGGGGAACGTGTATTTGGGGTAAAACCCAAATTTCGGTTCCCACAAGTCTTCCATGAGCCTTCCAGTGTTAGCCAAGCCAGTGGTTGCAAAGCCGACCCTACCTCGACCCGACGGAATCACGTTCCTCGGTGGCCTCGCCCTTCTAGCAGGAACCTTACTTCTGTTCGCTGTAATATCGTTCGATATACCCGCTTATCCTAATTGGACCTATGGCCCGGGGCTGATTGGGGCCTGGATTATCGTATGTTTCGGCTATGCCGTCTTCGGGGGGTTCTATCCCACGATGTTGGGCGTCACCGTGATCGTCATGCTCGCGATTCTATATCTTGCTGCAGGGATCGGTTTCTTTTCGGGACGCCGATGGGCATGGACTCTCGGCATAACGTTGGCTTTGGTAGGAGTAGCTGCGACTATTCTCCAAGTCATCACATGGAATCAAGCTGGAGACGAATTCTATGCTGCACCTGGGCTAATTGTAACTCTAGCGATATTGGTCTATCTCATCAGTCCTCTCGCGAGAAACTTCTTTCTCAAACGCACTGCCGGCCAGGGCCCGGTAACTGGCGGCTAAGTGGGTTTCTGACTAGATTTCTGGCTAGTCCCGCATGGTCAGAGTTCAATTGACCCGGAAGGTTTCTTGAACCTCCTTAGACGAGAGGGAGAACACGGTGCTGACCCAGGGTGCGTACTTGCGGTCAACTGGTTCCCTTCTCAAGTCTGTTCGTGAGTCTTTCGAAACCTCTGCGAGCTCGACCCACCGCAGTTCGTAAGCGTTCTCTTCGTTCATGCGCAGCGGGCCGCCATGCTTCGCGACTAGAATGTACAATAGCTCGTTCTCGCAGTACCTTGAGTCGCGAGGATCTCTGGCAGAATACGGTACGCTAAGCCTCTGGGTCCAGTTCTTGATCACCAGTCCGAGGTCCTCCCTAGCACATCTTCTCGCAGCCTCCGAGAGGCTTTCCACTCTCCGACTCCCGTACTTCCTGGGGTGAGTGTCGCCGGAGAGAGTCCAGACCTTGTCGAATATCCTGTGTCTTCTGTGCTGAATGAGAATTCTTCCGCTATTATCTAGGCACGCAATGGTTATTCCCGCATGTTTTTGTCCGAGAATGGGACCGTCAGGGCCTTCCCTGACTCTGTGGGTCCACCATCTATCGCCATAACCACTTGTCCTTCCAGATTCATCCAGAAGCGGGATCCTGTATCTTTCCATAGTCGAATCGCGCTTAGATTTGGGGGGGGCAGGTGGCGGGTTTTCAAGCGGCGCATTCCTAGGCCTTGATCAGCCGCACGAGCCTTCTAAGCAGCACTAGTTGAGTGTCTATTGGAACTTGGGCTGGATGATTCATGTCGTAGAATGCGTGATCTATGCCCAGCTCCTTGAGTCTTGGCAAATCTTCTGCGGGTTGTTGAGGCGTACCTCCCAGTAACGCTCGAGGCTCTGCGGCTTTCTCTTCACTTAGGGGGTTATGGACTCTCAGGATCCACTTCATCTCTTCGGGGTCACGCCCTGCTCTTCGCACCATATCGCGAAAGTCATTGATTGTCTGAATCAGCTTCTCGATCGTGGTGCTTTTTCCCGCAGCCGGCATGATCCCGTCGGCAATTCTTGCCGCCCGCTCGAGTGATGCGGGAGCAAAGGCGCCCAGTAGCATTGGAATGCCGCCAGACTGTACGGGTTTCGGCCCGATTCTTGATTCCGGGATATTATAGAAGTCTCCAGTGAAGCTGACTGGGTCTGGGCCCTAGACGGCGCGCACTGCCTTGACAAATTCCTCAAATCCTCTTCCACGCCTCTTTATCGGGACGTGGGCAGCTTCAAACTCGTCTCTAAAGTCGCCCTGGCCGATGCCGGCAATTGCTCTTCCGCCACTCAGTCTGTCAAGTGTTGCGAAACGCCGGGCGAGGGTCACGGGATTCTGAAAGAGAGCGCTCATTACGCTCGTGCCGAGCTTAACCTTCCTCGTCCTCGCCGCCGCGAACGTTAGCATCTCAATTGGATCATAGACCGTCGCAAAAATCTCGGGCCAGGGATCACCGTCAAACGTATCCTTCGGCTTGGTTGGGAGAAGCATCCGGTCGCTAGTCCACAAAGAAGCCAGTCCCATCCTCTCAGCCTCCTCCGCGACTCGCAGGATTGTCTTAGGGGAAGCAATCGTTCCATACTGTGGGAGAGCGATCCCTACAGCAACGTTCGACTCATCTGATCGACTGATGGAACTTGGCACTAGGCTCAACGGTTCCCAAGCTTCAACTTAAAGGCCGGTTTTCGAATGTCTCAACAACAGCCAAGGACAGTCCGTCTAAGCTGGTATTTCTTGCTGATGGGCGCGCTATGGCCCAGCCTATCGGTCTGAGCTGCTCCCATTACTACCAGACACCAGTCATTATCGCGATACTCAGTGAAACCATTCTTGAGATACATCGACAGTGGGCCCGGAAAGTAGGCGTCGGATTTTAGATTCTTGACCGTATAGGCTTCAGCATTGCCGGTGTGCTTAGGAATTGTGTATGGGGGTAGTGACGGAGAGGCTGACCAGAATTCTTGGTCTTCATATCCGATTTTGCCCACTCAGAAATCAAAGAAGCCCAACAGGGAACTCTACCGTTGAACCGAGGAGTTCCTTCACGTCTTCGCCGGTGGAATGGGTCTCATTGTAATGACCCTATTGGCTGTTGTGCTCTTCTCCGCCTGCTCGCCCTTCTTGTTCGGGGGACCTAAGACACTCAGGCGTCATCTTAAGCAGGTGGCTTTGCTCGTAATCGTCTCCACTGCCTGTTCACGTATGCCCAGCCAATGAATCCGACAGCACCCACGATAATGGAATCCAAAGCGGTGGCGAGAAGTGTGGAGAACCCGTTGTTGGTCGGACTTAAGGGGATCAGCGGGAGATAATAAACACGTGTCATTGCGAGCATACCCGCTACGTCAAAGTAGAGCCATGGCACGAAGTACAGAAACATGATTCGTCTTAGAAGCCTAATCGTCTCTGGTTTCAATACTATGAAAGGATGAGGCACCCAAGCTTAAACGTTAGGCCCGAGAAACTTCGCTCCAACTTAAAGAACAGATAGACCGGGATGCTCTGGAGCTTGTTAGACAGTTCCGCCAAGTATCAACGAATAACAGTCAGGACTGAGAATGTGGGGAGCTACAGTGTTAACATTGAAGATTTCCAATTCGAGAGTCTAAGTAGGTTGCGCACTGATCGAGAGATTTTCTTAGAGTACGTTGAGCGCCTCGGGACGAAATGATTGCAGTAACTCCAAGAGTCGCTTATAGTCTCCGCCGTCAGCGATAATTATCTTAACAGGGTCTCCGGTTGCCGTGCTAATCACCATATGTCCACGATGGACAAAGGTTGGCTTCTTCATCTCCACGCTTGAAATACTCTCTCGTGCAACCTCGAAATCCTTCTTCTGTTCTAACTCATCGATCATCTGCGCGTTCTGATCTCGGGAGAGTTTTGAGCCCACGAATGCTCCCGTGACCCCACCGAGGGCCGCGCCCGCAAGCCCCTTCCACAGAGCCTTCCGACTTTTCGCCCCAATAAGCCTCTGAGTCGTTACATAGATACCATAGCCAGCTATTCCTCCCGCTCTCAACATCCGACCGCTAACCACACCCCCAAGGTATTCCTCGCCCTCCAACCCCACTCCCCTCGATACATATTGAGACTTTGAATCGTTATTGTGAGTTACGGTCACACTCGTGTAGATCGTACCTGTTTTTGAAAGCCGTCGTTCTCATTGGTCGTCACCTACACCTTTGGCTTCCTGAGCAGGACGTATCCGTCCGGTGACCGGATCACTGTCTCCCAGCCATCAATCAGAGCCTGATCGAAGTCTTGCGTCGTCGTCTTCGTCTTCATGTAACCGTGGGTGTGGTTCGAGAACCGTTTAGTCTCGGCCATGTCGGCTTTGACTCTCCCCTCTGATTCTGTCAGGACTTTCAGGACTGCTTCCCTTCTGCCAGTCCCACCGGCCGCTCTGAGTTGAGCTAACTCCGCCCTGATGGATTCCACCTGTCTCTTGTTATTTTTTTCGAGAGCTTTGCGTGCTTTCTCTTCGGCTTCGAGTTTTGAGAGAGTAGTGGCCACGTCTTTCAACAGTTTCGTCCTCATGTCTGAGCAATGACCGAACTAGGGCTCAATACCAAAGATGTCGGGTCAGCGGAGCGACTGGCGCGAACGACTATACGCCAACCCCTCACGAATGGAACAAGAACTAGCCATCAACTTACAACAAGACCAGATAAGCTACCGCACTCAAGTCGACATCCCAATAACAACGGCCGACTTCTACTTCCCGGTAGAACCAAGACCGCTACTCGTGTTCGTTGACGGTCCGGTCCATCTCAAGACCTCGCAGATGCTGAAAGACGAAGAGACTAGAACATTACTACGGAAGAAAGGGTACAGAATTCTAGAACTGAGCTACGACAATTACTCAGATAGGAAGAGAGATCAACTGTACAAAGAGATCCGAAACAACTTGGGAAAGGAATAGCACTGATGGGTCACGTACGGGACGGTCTCTCCAATAGTCAGTTCTCCAAAGATCCAGCTAACGATCTCATGAAAGTCGAAGACAAGCTCGACGCGATTGAAAGGGAGCTTGCCGAGATCAAGGCTGCCCTCTCATCCTCGCGACAACCGCGAATTGTGAGGTTGAAGGGGCTCTAGAAAGGTCTCAAAGCCGATGAGGATGATATGACGCGAGCCAAAAAGTCGCTCTTCAAGCATGCCTCCGGCTAGACCCTCTATGTAACAGACGCACATCTCTTTGTATGGTATGTCGTTGACGTTGTAAGACTCGGACGGTGGTCATCGTAGAGTGGGCGGAAGTCTCAAGCAGTCGACTCTATCTCCGCGGGATTCCTCGCGTAGAATCCAGCTATTATATGCAAAACCGGGCAGGCAATGCGATCACTGAGTCTCAGTGACTGTCCTAAGCCGAAATTAACCGTCTTGATTTTCTCCCAGGTCAGATTTATCACCTAGATTTTTCGAGGAAAATTCTCGAACAGGGTGATGCAGTCCTCGTACGCTTCGACTCGAGCGCCCGTAACCCCTTTCACCCCTCCGACCGACTCGGCTATGCGCTGAGCCGTTGAAAGGCTCGGAACTGCAAGATCGAATATGGTCGTGAAGTCCCTGCCAGCCTCCAGCGGGACAGTATGGAGCACGTGCCACAAATAATCGTCAGTCTTGACAAATATCCTTCTATCAAGATCCGCTTTAAGTTCTCCCGGGTAGGAGACGAAGAGGGCTGCTAGTATCGTACCCTTGAGCCTACCAAACTGAAGAGCGGGCATCCCAAACAAGACCGTCTCCTTGGTCATCCTCTGCAGTTTTCTCTTCACAGTACGGCTGGATATCCCAAGCTCAACGCCTATGTCCTCATACGGCATACGTAGGTTCCTATGAAGGACCCGGATTATGTCCCAATCTGTTCTTGCCAGGCGCATCCTACATTCCGGTGAGGGGACCTTTCCCTGAGACACATGTGCGGCATCTGAAATCCTGGCAATGAGCTCGACCCTCTTCCGCGCCGCCGTCTCACTTTCACAAAGCATAACCACACCCAGCTTGCTTCCAAAGAAGTTCAAGATTAAGAAAATCCGCTCCATGAGCTTCAGTTTTTCAAGGAGGGGTCCTTTGGGGACCGAGGGTGGCACGTCTAACCAGACAGCGAGGGTGTCAAGACCGAGGAGATTGGGATTGATGAACAAGTGCCACTCGTCGATCAAATCTTCATGGAGTCTTGCGATTCTGTTTCTAACAACGTCCTTGCCCGCGCCAACCTTTCTCGCTATCTTCCTGTACGAGCCTCTGAAGTCAGGATTAAGTGGATAAACATACTGGCCTTGCAGCAACTCCCGCATGACCCTTATGTCCAGACGGTCTAGTTCCATCTTCCTACCACCTGTCCAATCCGTCGGCTTCCTCCAGCCATTTTGAATGTTCAAGAATAAAAAATGTCACTTACGACTAAGGTTGTGCTGCCCAATTGTTAATTTCTGACGCACCTGAATCCTCGAGGCATGCCTCAGACAGTAGAAGTTGCTAGAGAAGAGGTCTTCACAAGATTCGCTAACGCCCTCAAACAGCGCGACGCCAATGGGGTGGCTGCACTACATGCTCCTGATGCTGAGCTTCATCTCCCGTTTAGGCCTGAAGGGGTGAAGGGTAGAGACGCGGTTCGGAAACTCAATGAGCCTTTGCTGAAGGCCCTCCAAGACATCGATATCAGGACCCTAAACATCGCTGCCAAGGGTGATGTAGTCGCCGCAGAATTCGTGTTAACTGCAAGGCACACGGGCGCGCTGGAAATGCCAACAGGAACCTTGCCTCCCACCAACCGACAAGTCACACTACCAGCTGCTGTTTTCCTTCGGATCAACCGTGAAGGCCTGATTGCAGAGGCGCGGGGATATTTCGACATGGCAGGTTTCCTCCAGCAATTAGGTGTTAAGCCCGGCCGGTTGTAGGAATGGCTACAGTAGAAATTGCGAAGGAAGACATCGTTAGAAGACAGATTGAGTCCGTAGGGCGAGACGCCAGCGTTGACGATGAACTGTATGCCCCTGAGGCAGTGCGTTACGACCCTTTAACGCCTCAGGGTATGAAGGGCAGAGATGCTATCCGAAAATACCATGAGATGATTGTCAAGGGTGGCACAGACGCTGACTGCAGGGTCGTCAGCATTACTTCCAAAGGCGATACTGCCGCTGCAGAATGGGTCGTCACTGCTATACACAGCGGCCCCTTTGAAATGCCGACTGGAACCTTGCCTGCCACTAACCGGCGGGTCACGTTGCGCGGTGCCACTTTCTACCGGTTCAACCGTGAAGGCTTGATTGCAGAGCACCGCGACTATTTCGATGTGGCAGGTCTCCTCCGGCAATTAGGGGTTAAGCCCTAAAGACCAAGTGTCCACCCCCGGAATAACTTAGCTTGCACATCGAACAGACGCAGGTCATGAAAGCGCCCCGCGAGCAGGTCTTCCAAGCATGGACTGACTACGAAGCGGTGCCGAAATGGCAAACCCTCTTCACACGCGTTGCGGTCGCAAAACGTGACGGGAATACCGTACATCTTGACATGGAAGTCAACATGAGAGGGCGCAGAGCCATGAGAACAGAGAAGCATATCCTGACGCCGCCAGAACGAGTTGATGTGGAAGGCGAGATGGAAGGTATCACTAACACAAGTGTCT